>Ga0164241_10000174_pt1 | contig 152136 bp, 153 predicted proteins | sample OricomyardsoilBY_FD_108780 | JGI IMG/M metagenome (GOLD analysis project Ga0164241, IMG submission 108780) | Backyard soil microbial communities from Emeryville, California, USA - Original compost - Back yard soil (BY) | ecosystem: Environmental > Terrestrial > Soil > Unclassified | place... | reverse complement strand
TGTATTTTGGCAACGCGTGTATATACTCGGTCCCCGGACTAACCTGTAACTGGAGAACTCTCATGGCGAAAGCCAAGAAGAAGGCCAAGAAAAAGGCCGCTAAGAAGAAGTAACTCTTCGGTGTTCGGCGGTCACGGATGAAAATCCCGACCGCCGAATCACCAGAAAAGCTACTTTCACACTGTGCCCGCGAAAGCGGGCACAGTCATTTCCGGACCCTGAAAAACAAGCATGAGCACGCAACATGAACTGAAGCGCCTGGTCGGCGCGGCGGCGCTGGATTACCTCGACGACGGGATGATCCTCGGCGTCGGTACCGGTTCCACCGTCAACGCCATGCTCGACCAGCTTGGTCCCTGGGCACCGCGACTGAAGGGCGCGGTCTCCAGTTCGGAAGGATCGACGGCACGCCTCAAGGCACTCGGCATCCCGGTGCTGGACCTGAACGAGATCGAATCCCTCGGCGTGTATGTCGATGGTGCCGATGAAACCAACCAACACCTGCAGCTGATCAAGGGCGGTGGCGCGGCGTTGACCCGGGAGAAGATCATCGCCGCCGCGGCCCGCCGCTTCATCTGCATTGCCGACGAGTCGAAACTGGTCGCCTGCCTCGGCCGCTTCCCGCTGCCGGTGGAGGTGATCCCAATGGCGCGTTCGTTGGTGGCGCGCGAACTGGTGCGGCTGGGCGGCAGACCGGTGTATCGAGCCGGTGTGGTGACAGACAACGGAAACCACATCCTCGACGTGCACGACCTCGTCATCGAGAACCCCGCGGCACTGGAGACCACCATCAACCAGGTCGCCGGCGTGGTGACGGTGGGGCTGTTCGCGCGGCGCCCTGCCGATGTCCTGCTGCTTGCCACCGGCACGGGCGTGCGCCGCATCGACCGGGCGGCGTAGTCACTTCACAGCTGCCAGGGGCGGCGGTTGCCCGGTGCGCCGTCGCCCTGTACTCTGCCCGCATGCGTCAACAGCAGCACCACATCGTTCCAGCCATCCCCGGCGGCGAGCTGCTGGTTGCGCGCCTGCACCTGCGTCGCCCGACGCAACCCGCCTGATTTTTTGCGCCTTTGGGCGCATCATTTCCCGCACTTTCCTGACCGCCCCGCATCGCCGGCCCGTGCCGTCGCGGGAGCTTCGGAGACGACCATGTTGAAGGACCCATCGACCAAGTACCGCCCCTACACCATCGATCCCCTGCCCGATCGCCGCTGGCCAAACCAGCGCATCAGGTCAGCCCCGCTGTGGTGCAGCGTGGATCTGCGCGACGGCAACCAGGCGCTGATCGAACCCATGGATGCGGCCCGCAAGCGCCGCTTCTTCCAGATGCTGGTGGACATCGGCCTGAAGCAGATCGAGGTGGGTTTCCCCTCGGCCTCGCAGACCGACTTCGACTTCGTGCGCGAGCTGATAGAAAAGAACCTCATCCCGGAAGACGTCACCATCCAGGTGCTGACCCCGGCCCGCCCGGAGCTGATCCGCCGCACCTTCGAATCCCTGCAAGGTGCCCGCAAGGCGGTGCTGCACTATTACAACGCCACCGCCCCGGTATTCCGCCGGGTGGTGTTCCGCCAGGACGAGGCTGCCACCATCAAGCTGGCGGTGGACGCGGCCACGCTGATCCGCGAACTGGCCGCGGCCCAGCCGGAAACCCAGTGGAGCTTCGAATATTCCCCGGAAGCCTTCTCCGGCACCGAGATGCCCTTCGTGCTGCAGGTCTGCGAAGCGGTGATGGATGTGCTCGAACCCACCCCGGAGCGGCCGGTGATCCTCAACCTGCCGGCGACGGTGGAAGTGGCGACCCCCAACATCTACGCCGACCAGATCGAATGGTTCTGCCGCAACATGCGCCGCCGCGACAGCGCCATCATCAGCCTGCACCCGCACAATGACCGCGGCACCGCCGTGGCCGCGGCGGAACTGGGCGTGATGGCCGGCGCGGATCGCATCGAGGGCACCCTGTTCGGCAATGGCGAACGTACCGGCAACGTGGATCTGATCACCCTTGCGCTGAACCTCTACACCCAGGGCATCGCACCACAGCTGGACTTCTCGAACATCAACGAGATCGCGCGCACGGTGGAGTACTGCAACCAGCTGCCCATCCACCCGCGGCATCCCTATGTCGGGGACCTGGTGTTCACGGCTTTCTCCGGGTCGCACCAGGACGCCATCCGCAAGGGCTTCGCGGCGCGGCGCGACAGCGACATCTGGGAGATTCCCTACCTGCCGGTGGACCCGCGCGACCTGGGCCGCAGCTACGAATCCATCATCCGGGTGAACAGCCAGTCCGGCAAAGGCGGCGTCGCCTACCTGCTGGAACAGGAGTACGGGCTGACATTGCCGCGTCGCCTGCAGATCGAGTTCTCGCCCAAGGTGCAGGCCCTGACCGACACCAGCGGCAAGGAGATCACCGCCGCGGAGATCTGGCGGCTGTTCGAGGATGAATACCTGATCCACGAAGGCCGCGAGCTCGATTACCGCGGCCACCACCTGGTGACCGCCAGTGACGGCAGTGATGGCGAGCTGCTCACCCTGAGCCTGGTGCGCGGCGGCCGTCCTGTGCAGCTGACCGGTCGCGGCAACGGCCCGATCGACGCACTGGTGCATGCGCTGGGGCTGCCCTTCGACGTGCTTTCCTACGAGGAGAAGTCCATCGGCAAGGGCAGCGAGGCCAGGGCCGCCGCGTTCGTGGAGATCACCACGCCGTCACGGGTGACGCTGTTCGGTGTGGGGGTGCACGCCAACATAATCACCGCCTCGATCCTCGCGGTGCTGTCGGCGGTACGCCGCGCGGACGCGCGCGGCCTGCTGCCGCAACCGGGCCGCGCAGTGGGCGCCTGACCCGGCAAGCGTCAGGCTACGCGCCGGGCGGATGAACTCCGCTCGGTGCGTACCACCCTGGCTGCACCAGCGGCCACCTGGTAGCGGCGCATCGATTCGTTCAGGGAGCGCGACTGCTCGGCCATTGACTGGCTGGCCGCCGACGCCTCTTCCACCAGCGCCGCGTTCTGCTGCGTCAGCTCGTCCAGCTGCATCACGGCCTTGTTCACCTGTTCGATGCCGGCCGACTGTTCCTGGCTGGCCGCAGCGATCTCGGCCACGATGTCCGATACCTTCTTCACCGCGCTGACGATCTGCTCCAGCGTCGCACCCGACTGCGTGACCAGGGTCGAGCCTTCCCCGACCTTCTGCACGCTGTCATGGATCAGCGCCTTGATTTCCTTGGCCGCCGTGGCCGAACGGCCGGCAAGATTGCGCACCTCGGCCGCCACCACCGCGAAGCCGCGCCCCTGTTCGCCGGCACGCGCCGCCTCTACCGCCGCATTCAGCGCCAGCAGGTTGGTCTGGAAGGCGATCTCGTCGATCACGCCGATGATGTCGGCGATCTTGCTCGAGGCCGCATTGATCTCGGTCATGGCCTGCACGGCCCTGGCCACCACCGCTCCGCCCTTGTCGGCCTGGTCGCGGGCCGCCATCGCCAGCTGGTTGGCCTGGTCGGCGTTCTCGGCGTTCTGCTTCACCGTGCTGGTCATCTCTTCCATGGAAGAAGCGGTCTCTTCCAGCGAGCTCGCCTGCTCCTCGGTGCGCTGTGACAGGTTGGCATTGCCCTGACTGATTTCCTCGGCGCCGCGGCTGACTTCCTCGGCCGCGACCTTCACCTGGGATACCACCGCGGCCATGTTGTCGGTCAGTGCATTGATGCCGCCGCCGAGCTTCACCAGCAGGCCGGCCTTGCCGGCCGTCTGGATACGCTTGGTCAGGTCGCCGTTGTTGGCCACGGTCACCAGCGTCTGGATTTCCCGCGCCAGCCCGTCAACGGTATCGACCAGCTCGTTGATGCCGCGGGACAGCGCCGCGAACACGCCGGTCTTGCCTGCAAGGCCAATGCGCTGGTCCAGGTCGCCGGCGGTTACCGCCGCGATGATGCCCTGCAGCTCGCGTTCGGTGGCCACTTCCTGAGTGCGGTCGAACCACTCGATCACGGTGCCAAGGCGCCGGCCGCTGGCATCGTTCATCGGGTTCAGCACCGATTTCAGGATGCGGCCGCCAATGGTTTCCTCGCGGGCCTGTGTGCCCGTCAGGCCGCTGATCTCGGTGCGCAAGTGGGCCGGAGCCGTGGAGATGCTGTCGATGCGCGCACCGAGCAGGCAGGCCACGTCGAATTCCGGCAGGTCCTTGCGCATGTCCGCTTGCGCGCTGCCCAGCGTGCGGGCAGCGGCCGGGCTGACGAAGATGATCTGGTTGTCGCTGTCGGCGACGGTGACATTGGCGTCCAGCTTGTCGAGCGCGCCGCGGAAGGCCGCGTTCAGCACAGCCTCCTTGCGCGCCTGGGTGACGTCGTTCGCGTACTTCACCACCTTGAAGGGCTTGCCGTCGGCGCCGGCAATCGGCACGTAGGTGCCCTGCACCCACACATCCTGCCCGCTGCTATTGACGCGGCGGAACGTGCCGGTCTTGGCGACGCCGCGCGCAAGGTCGCTCCAGAATGAGCGGTACTCGATCGAAGCCTGGTCGGCCGCATCAACCAGGATGCGATGCTGCTTGCCCTGGATCTGCTCCAGCGAATAGCCCATGACCTCCAGCAGGTTGTCGTTGGCACGGGTGATGGTGCCGTCCGGCGTGAACTCGATGACGGCCTGCAGCCTGCTGATGGCGTTGAGCTGGCCCTCGTAGTCGAGCTTCGAGTTCAGTAGGCGCTCCTGCATCTGGCCCAGCGACCTGAGCAGCTCGCCGGTCTCGTCACACGACTTGATGACGATGGGATTGTCGAAGCGGCCACCGGCGATGGACAGGGAGATGTCCAGTGCGTCGCGCACCGGCCGCGTGATCGAGATGGTGATCAGCCAGCAGCACAGCACGCCCAGCGCCAGGCTCAGGCCGGCGATCAGCAGCTGGCGGTGACGGGTGGCCGTCGCGGTGGCGGCCAGGTGCTCGTCGATGCCCTCGACGTGGCTGACGGCGCTGGCATTGAGCCTCTCGCTGCCTTCCTCCATGTCGTGCACGGCCGACTTGAATTCGTTCATGGCGGCGTTGGCTTCCTGCGTGGAACGGATGCCCGTGCCGAGCCGCTTCATCACCGCGCCCGCGCCCTGCGAGTAGGCTGCGAAATTCGCCTTGATCTGCTCGACCGCGGCGCGATCCGCCTCTGCCAGGTCCATGGCCTGCGCGGCGGCGATCACATCGTCGATCTCCCTGCCGGCTTGCTCCCACTTCTGGCGATACGACTCGACCCTGGCGGAGTCGCCGACGTTGATGAACATGTCCTTTTCGTACCGTCGCCCGGTGAGCAGCAGTATGTTGATGTCCGAGGCGTGGTGCGCCAGCTGCACGTTCTGTGTGAACGCATTGCTCGCGTCTGCATGAACCTCGTTCAGGCCGCGCAGGCCCATGACGATCCCCGCCACCAGCAGTAACAGCATGGCCGCGAAGGCCAGCGCCAGGCGCGTGCCGATGCGGACGTTGCGCAAAGAGAAGGGCGACCCGGCCTTGCCGGACGCGGCGGCTGGATTGTTTGACTTGCCATCCATAGAAGCTCTCCGTGTATTGACGCACCGCGGTTGCATCCGTCCCGCGTATTGGCGGCAGACCTTAGGGAAAGCTGTCCGGCGAGAAAGGGAATCACGTCGCATTGAGTTGCGACTCAGGATTTCCCCTAGCGGGAGAGGATGTTGGCGGCGGTGGCGAAGCGGCGGGCCACGGCGGGCGGATGTAGCGCGGCCACGCCCCAACTGGGTGAAAAAAAAGCGCCGCTGTTGCGGCGCTGTTCTCGATCTGGCTGGGGGACTTGGATTCGAACCAAGGTTGGCGGAGTCAGAGTCCGCAGTCCTACCACTAGACGATCCCCCACCTCAAAATTCCGCGCGCACCAGCGCGCTGTTTGCGAGGCAGGCGACCGGAAGTTGCTTCCGGTCGCCGTGAGCAGCGAGATCCGCGAATTGGCCGACGGCCGATTTCGCTTATCGCTTAGAGTACTGCGGGCCGCGGCGGGCCTTGCGGCGACCGACCTTCTTGCGCTCCACCTCGCGGGCATCGCGGGTCACGAAGCCGGCCTTGCGCAGGGTCGGGCGCAGCGCTTCGTCGTATTCCATAAGCGCGCGCGTGATGCCATGGCGGATGGCGCCGGCCTGGCCGGTGATGCCACCGCCATCGACCTGCACGGTGAAGTCAAAACGCCCCTCCACCTGTGCGACCTGCAGCGGCTGGCGCACGATCATGCGCCCGGTCTCGCGGCCGAAGAACTCGTCCAGCGGACGGTCGTTGACGGTGATCTTGCCCGTGCCGGCCTTCATGAACACCCGGGCCGTCGCGGTCTTGCGTCGTCCGGTGCCGTATTGAGTCGCTGCCATGTGCTTCGTTTCCTGGCGAAAAATCGTTGCGGATTACAGTTCCAGCGGCTTGGGCTGCTGGGCCTTGTGCGGATGTTCGGTGCCGGCAAAGAGATGCAGCTTGCGGAACATGGCCCGACCCAGCGTGTTCTTCGGCAGCATGCCCTTCACGGCGAATTCCAGCGCGCGCTCAGGGTGTTCCTGCAACAGCTTGCCCAGCGCGATGGACTTAAGGTTGCCCATGTAGCCGGTGTGCTGGTGGTAGAACTTGTCGGTCAGCTTGGCGCCGGTGACGCGCACCTTGCCGGCATTCAGCACGATCAGGTTGTCGCCCATGTCCACATGCGGGCTGTAGTCGGCCTTGTGCTTGCCGCGCAGGCGGTGGGCTAGCTGCGTGGCCAGGCGCCCCAGGGTCTTGCCCTTGGCGTCGATCACATACCAGTCCGCGCGCACTTCGGCGGGTTTGACGAATGCTGTGCTCATCGTGTGGCGTTTCCAAAAAACCGTGTGGGAGCAAGCCTTTAGGGCCCGCCGAAAAAGGCCGCAGAGTTTAATCGCGGCCGGCGGGCATTGCAAAGCACTTTTGCCGGCGCCGGGCACAGGCGCCGGGCCATATATATAGTACGGACATGGATGCCAATCGTTCCCTTGCGGATCAATTGCTTGTCTCCGCCGACCGGGCCTTGCGTGCACTGTTTGCCCGGCCGCATGCCTCCCGGCCGGTGCCGGGCACCGCCCAGCCCTCCCCATTGCCCGAGGCCGAGCGGCGCGCCGCCGCCGCACTGATGCGGGTCAACCATGCCGGAGAAATCGCCGCCCAGGGCCTTTACCACGGGCAGGCGGCAGTGGCCCGCGAGCCGTCCATCCGGACGCTGCTGGAACAGGCTGGTCGGGAAGAGACCGACCACCTCGCCTGGTGCGAGCAACGCCTGCGTGAACTCAAGGACCGGCCCAGCCTGCTAGATCCGGTCTGGTACATCGGCTCCTTCGCCATCGGCATGGCGGCGGGGTTGGCCTCCGACAAGGTGAGTCTGGGATTCCTCGCCGAGACCGAACGACAGGTGGAACGCCACCTGGATTCGCACCTCGAGCAACTGCCGGCGACGGATGCGCGCAGCCGCGCCATCCTCGCGCAGATGCGCAGCGACGAGCAGGCGCATGGCGAGCTGGCACGCGGCGCGGGCGGTGTAACGCTGCCCGTGCCGGTGCAGAAGGCCATGCAACTGACGGCAAAAGTGATGACCAGCACGGCTCGCTGGGTATAGTGCGAAGTACATCACGGGCTTTGCAGTTGCCTGCCCTGCGCGTTATGTAATACAAAGGCGGCCATGGATACGCAGCCAGCGCTCCAGCCACAGGGAATCCGGTCAACGAGAACAACGATGGAAGACAACATCAAGCCGTTGAGTGACATACCGGCGATCAATCGCTTCCTCAGCTACTGCCGGATCCGCACCGTCTCCTCGAAGACGGTCATCATCCACGCCGGCGATTTGCCTGACGTCCTCTACTACATCATCAGCGGCTCGGTCGAAGTGATGATCGAGGACGAGGAAGGCAACGAGATGGTGCTGGCCTACCTGAACAAGGGCCAGTTCTTCGGTGAGATGGGCCTGTTCCACGATGCGCCGACGCGCAGCGCCTGGGTGCGCACGCGCAACCAGTGCGAGCTGGCGGAAATGACCTATCCGCGCTTCCGGCAGATCGCCGCGGAGTCGCCGGGCCTGGTGTTCGAGCTGGCCACGCAGCTGGCCACGCGCCTGGACCGCACCAACCGCAAGCTCGGTGACCTCGCCTTCGTCGATGTCACGGGCCGCGTGGCACACGCCATCATGGACCTGTGCGGCGAACCGGACGCGATGACGCATCCGGAAGGCATGCAGATCAAGGTTTCCCGCCAGGAGCTGTCGCGCCTGGTGGGCTGCTCGCGCGAAATGGCCGGCCGGGTGCTCAAGGTCCTGGAAGAACAGGGCCTGCTGCGCGCCACCGGCAAGACCATCGTCGTGTTCAATGCGCGTCCCAAGATGAAGACCCGTCCGGTCATCGTGCCGGCCCAGGCCACCGCGGGCGCCAAGACTGGCGCAGCCGCATCATCGCGCTTCGCGGACGATGATGATGACGACGAGGACGACGAATAAGCAGCGCTTGCGGCCTGCTCAGGCCGACAGCCGCCGTGCACCCTCGATGCTGTCGCGCATTGCGCTGATCACCGCGCGATAGTCCTTCTGCCCGAAGATCGCCGAGCCCGCCACGAAAGTGTCGGCGCCGGCGCGGGCGATCTGCCCGATGTTGTCCACCTTCACGCCGCCATCGACTTCCAGGCGCACCGGCCGGCCGCTGTCCCTGATGCGGCGGCGTACCTCGGTGAGCTTCGCCAATGCACCGGGTATGAACTGCTGGCCGCCGAAACCCGGGTTCACCGACATGATCAGCACCAGGTCCAGCTTGTGCAGTGTGTGATCCAGGAAGGACAGCGGCGTCGCCGGATTGAACACCAGGCCCGCCTGGCAGCCCTGCTCATGGATCAGGCCGATGGTGCGATCCACATGCTCGCTGGCTTCCGGATGGAAGCTGATGATGGAAGCGCCGGCTTTGGCGAAGTCCGGAATGATGCGGTCCACCGGCTTGACCATCAGGTGCACGTCGATGGGCGCCGTGACGCCATGCTTGCGCAAGGCCTCGCACACCAGCGGGCCGATGGTCAGGTTCGGCACGTAGTGGTTGTCCATCACGTCGAAATGCACGATGTCGGCGCCGGCGGCGAGCACGGCATCCACTTCCTCGCCCAGGCGGGCGAAGTCGGCAGACAGTATGGAAGGCGCGATCCAGGGCGTGTTCATCGGCGTGATTCTAGTCGCGATCAGGCGATGCCGCGCTGCTGGCACAGCAGCTCGCAGGCACGTTGGGTTCAACTGAGGTCTCGCTGCGTGCGCAACAGTTCATAGGCCTCCCGGATCGCCTGGGTGCGCTGCTTGGCGTGTTCCAGCATCGAATCGGGCAGGCCGTTGGCCTTCAGCTTGTCAGGGTGGTGGCGGCTCATCAGGCGCCGGTAGGCCTTGGTCAGTTCCTCGTTGCTGATGGCCGGCTCGACCTCCAGCGTGCGGTAGGCGGCAGCGGTGCGCGTGACATGGTCCTGCGGCCCCATGCCGGCCGGCGCGCCGCGCAGCGCGGCTTCCATGCGGATCAGCAACGGCGGCGGAATGCCCAGCAGCCCAGCAGCCCTGGTCACCCGCGCGCGCGTTGCGGGCGTCATGTCGCTGCCGGCCAGTGCGAAGCGCAGCTGTATCTCCAGGAACACGCGCAGCAGCTCGGGATGGGAATGGCAGGCCATGCGCAGCCGGTCCATTTCGATGTGCAGGTCGAAGGCATCGCCCTTGCCGCGCGTGAATTCGGTGATGGCCAGCCGCACCTGCGCCTCGTTCAGCCGCAGGCTGTGCATCACCACGCGCGCCGCCTGGATCTCGCGCTCGGTGACCCGGCCATCGGCCTTGGCCACGTGCCCCATCAGGCGGAAGGTGCTGAGGAAGAACTGCTCGCCCACCGGGCGCGACTGGCGTTTGCCGCTGCTCACGTCGTACTGGTGCCCGAGCGCCACGCCAATCAGCGCGCCCACTGGCCCCAGCGCAAGCCCGACGACTCCACCGACCAGTTTTCCCGTCCATTGCATATCGTTTATCGTACCAAGCTTGAATACATCTTCTTCCATGGCCGTTGCCGAAACGCGGCTGTCCGGCCTGCAACTGTTACATCGTGGCAAGGTGCGCGATGTGTACGCCATCGACGCGGACACACTGCTGATCATCGCCACCGACCGGCTGTCGGCCTTCGACGTGATCCTGCCGGATCCGATCCCGGGCAAGGGCCGCATCCTGACGGCGATTTCGGATTTCTGGTTCGCGCGCACCGGCCACATCATCCGCAACCACCTGTTGCAGCGACCGCTGTCCGAAGTGCTGCCGGAGTCCGCCGAGCAGGCATTGGCGCAAGGCCGTTCGATGGTGACGCGGCGACTCAAGGCGCTGCCCATCGAGGCCGTGGTGCGCGGCTATCTCATCGGCTCCGGCTGGAAGGACTACCAGGCCACGGGCAAGGTGTGCGGCATCGCCCTGCCGCCCGGCCTCCGGCAGGCCGAGCAGCTGCCGCAGGTGATCTTCACGCCCGCCACCAAGGCTGCCGTGGGCGATCACGACGAGAACATCAGCTTCGATGAGGCGGCCACGCTGGTGGGCGCGCCGCTGGCCGCACGCGTGCGCGACACCGCCATCGCGCTGTACCGGTTCGCGGCGGAGCACGCAGCCCGTCGCGGCATCATCATCGCCGACACCAAGTTCGAGTTCGGCCTCGCTGCGGATGGCGAACTGTTCCTGATCGACGAGGCGCTGACGCCGGATTCCTCGCGCTTCTGGCCTGCCGACAGCTACCGCGTCGGCATCAGCCCGCCGTCTTTCGATAAGCAGTTCGTGCGCGATTACCTGGAGACACTGGACTGGAACAAGCGCGCCCCGGGCCCCCGCCTGCCGCCGGAAGTGATCCGCCAGACCGCCGCCAGCTACGAAGAGGCATTGCGGCGGATCACCGGACCTGCGGTCAGCTGAACCGGCGACACCCATGTGGCAGAAGTTCTGGAATCTGCTCGACCACGCGCTGTTCGGACCCCACACTGAAGGGGATCTGCCGCTGGCGCGCCTGCTGCGCGTGCTGCGCTACCCGTACGCCATCGTCCGCGACCTGATCGACAGCGAACTCACGCTGCGCGCCACCAGCCTGGTCTACATCACGCTGCTCGCGCTGATTCCGCTGATCGCACTGGCATTCGCGCTGCTGAAGGCCTTTGGCGCGCAGAGCGAGCTGCAACCCTTCCTGCTGGAGTTCTTCCGCCCCGTCGGCGCCGGCGGACCGGAACTGGTGCGCCGGCTGATGCAGTTCGCCGAAGGCGTGAACGTCAGCCTGGTCGGCGTGTTCGGCCTCGCGCTGCTGCTGTGGACACTGGTGGGCACGGTCAACCGCGTCGAGGACAGCCTGAACTATGTGTGGCGCGTGCAGCGGGCCCGCAGCATCCCGCGCCGCGTGGTGGAGTTCGTCACGCTGGTGACGCTGGGCCCGCTGGTGGTGTTCGCGGTGATCGGCTTCGGCACGGCCGCCATCAACAGCGTGCCGGATTTCAGCCTCGGCTCGCAGGCCAGGCAGGTGGCCATCGTGCTCGCGCCCTATGCCATCGTCACCGGGCTGTTCACGGCCATCTACATCATGATGCCCAACACGCGCGTGCGCTTCCTGCCGGCGCTGGGTGGTGGCTTCACCGCCGGCATCTTCTGGGTGGCCATCGGCAAGGGCTTCACCGCCATGGTCATCCACAGTTCGCGGCTGGAGCTGGTGTATGCGGGTTTCGCTGCTGTGGTGGGCGTGTTCGTTTGGACCTACGTGGGCTGGCTCATCCTGCTGGCCGGCGCGCAGCTCGCCTTCTACCTGCAGAACCCGAATTACCTGCGCATCGGGCATGCCCTGCTGCGTCTGTCCAGCTACGAACAGGAACGCCTGGCGCTGGACATCATGGCGCGGGTCGCGCAGGGACATCGCACCGGGGATCCCCCATGGACCGTCGAGCGGCTGGCACGGGCACTGGCGCTGCCTGGCATCGCCGTCGGCGACACGGCCGAGCACCTGGAGCGGGCCGGGCTGCTCGCACAGGCCGACGATGGCAAGCTGTTCCCGGGGCGTGAAATCAGCGGCATCACGCTGGCCGAGATCATCACCAACGCCCGCTCGCGCAGCTCGGGCCATCAGCCGCATCCGCGCCTGTCGGCACCGGGAGTACAGAAGCTGCAAGGGGAAATAGAACACGCCTGGCGCGCAGTGTGCGGCACACGCACGCTGGCCGACCTGATAGAACCGGTTGCAAAGGGAAAGCCGCCGGGCGGCGAATCCACTTAGGGCAGCCGGGTCCCCGGCGATGGGCCCGTGAAGCGGACCTCAACGTCCGATCACGCGCCCGCGATGGTGACTTCGCCGAGCAGCACCGACCCGGTGTGGATCGCACCGAGGCGGTCCACATCGCTGCCCACTGCCAGCACGCCCTGGTACATGTCCTTGAGGTTGCCGGCCACGGTGACCTCGTGAACCGGATGCACCAGCTGGCCGCCTTCCACCCAGAACCCGGAAGCACCGCGCGAGTAGTCACCAGTGACGCCATTGACGCCCTGGCCGAGCATCTCGGTCACATACAGGCCGGTACCCATGCGGGCGAGCAGTGCCTCCCGCGACAGCAACCCGTCGCTGCTGTCGACCAGCAGGTTGTGGATGCCGCCGGCATTGCCGGTGGTGCTCAGCCCCAGCTTGCGCGCCGAGTAGCTGCCCAGCACATAGCCCTGCAGCACGCCATCACGCACCAGCTCGCGGTCACGCGTGGCCACGCCCTCGGCATCGAAGGGGCTGCTGGCCATGCCGCGCGGCAGATGCGGCCGTTCATGCATCTGCACGAAGCGCGGCAGCACCTGCTGGCCCATGGCATCCAGCAGGAAGGAAGCCTTGCGGTACTGGCTGGTGCCGCGCACTGCCGAGATCATGTGCCCGAAGAACTCGCGCGCCATGTCCGGCGCGAACGCCACCGGCGCCTTGCGCGTGCTGATCTGCCGTCCGCCGAGGCGGGCGATGGCGCGTTCGCCGGCACGGCGGCCGATCTGCTCCAGTGATTCCAGCCCGGCCCGCTCGCGCGCGGTGCTGTACCAGTAGTCGCGCTGCATGTCCTCGCCGTCCTGGGCGAGCAGCACGCAGCTGATGCTGTGGCTGCTGGTGGGATAGCCACCGAGGAAGCCATGCGAGTTGCCGTACACGCGCACGCCGCGATGCGTCGATACCGACGCACCCTCGGAATTGGTGAGCCGCTGGTCCACCGCGAGGCCCGCTGCCTCGCAGGCGCGTGCCATCTCGATGGCCTGTTCCGGGGTGAGCTCCCAGGGATGGTAGAGATCCAGGTCCGGCACATCGCGCGCCATCTCCACCGGATCGGCCAGGCCCGCGAAGGGATCGCGCGCCGTGTAGCGCGCGATGGTGCAGGCCTTGGCCACCATGTCGCGTACCGCGCCGGGACTGACGTCGGCGCTGCTGGCGGAACCCTTCGCGTTGTTGAAGTACACCGTGATTCCCAGCCCCCGGTCGCGCTGGTACTCGATGGTTTCCACCTCGCCCAGGCGCACCGTGACGCCGAGGCCCTGCCGCAGGCTCACATCCGCCTCGGCCTGGGTTGCGCCCGCGGCGCGCGCCTGCTCCAGCGCGAAGGCAACTATCCCGGAGAGTTCGGGAATACGGGATGCGTCGACGGCCTGTGACATAGCCCATAATTGTAAGCCATGGCCGACCTCGACACCGATCCGGAAAACAACGCGGATGAATTGCCACCGAGCAAGAGTTCGCGCAAGCGCGCGGCGCATGCCGCGCAGAAGCTGGGCGAGCAGCTGGTGCGCATGCGCGCGCAGGATGTCGCGCCGCTGCCCCTGACCGGGGAACTGCGGGACGCGATCGCCGAAGCGCGCCGCCTCACCAGCCGCGGCGCGCTGGCGCGCCAGCACCAGTACATCGGCAAGCTGATGCGCGACATCGACCTCGCGGCGCTCGAAGCCGCGCTGGCAGCGCAGACGGACGCGCAGAACACGCGTGCTAGACTCCGCAAATGAAGCCCCTCGTCGGCATCATCATGGGTTCGAAGTCGGACTGGGAGACGCTGCAGCCGGCCGCGGAGTTGCTCACGCAGCTGTCCATCGCGCACGAAGTGAAGGTGGTCTCGGCGCATCGCACGCCCGACCTCTTGTTCGACTACGCCTCGCAGGCTGAAGCGCGCGGCCTGATGGCCATCATCGCCGGCGCCGGCGGCGCCGCGCACCTGCCCGGCATGACCGCGGCCAAGACGCGCGTGCCGGTGCTCGGCGTGCCCGTGCAGTCGAAGACGCTGGCGGGCATGGATTCCCTGCTTTCCATCGTGCAGATGCCCCGCGGCGTGCCGGTTGCAACCTTTGCCATCGGCGCCGCAGGCGCCGCCAACGCCGCGCTGTTCGCGGCCGCCATCGTCGCGCTGGGCGATCCGGCAGTGGCCGCACGCCTCACGGCCTTCCGTCAGGCGCAGACCGACGCGGTGCTTGCACAGCCCGATCCACGCGGCGCGGCATGACCATCGGCGTGCTCGGCGCCGGCCAGCTGGGCCGCATGCTGGCGTTGGCCGGTTATCCGCTCGGCCTCGACTTCCTGTTCCTCGACGCGCAGCCGGGCACGCCCGCCAATCAGGTCGCGCCACAACTCACCGGCAGCTTCACCGACCCGAGCCTGCTGGCCGACCTCGCCGGCCGCTGCCAGGTCGTCACATTCGACTGGGAGAACGTGCCGGCTGCCGCACTGGATGTACTGGAAGCAAAGGTGGCCATCGCGCCGCCGCGCGCCGCGCTGGCCACTGCGCAGGACCGCCTGCTGGAAAAGCAGCTGTTCGCGCGGCTGGGCATCGCGACCAATGCCAGCCAGCCGGTGGACAGCCTCGCGGACCTCAACCGGGCGGTGGCCACCATCGGCCTGCCCGGCGTACTGAAGACGCGCCGGCTGGGATACGACGGCAAGGGCCAGTGCGTGCTGCGGCGGAGCGGCGACGTGAACAAGGCATGGGCCGAACTGGGCAACGCGCCGCTGCTGTATGAGCAGCTGGTGCCCTTCGACTACGAGGTGTCGGCCATCGGCGTACGCGGTCGCGACGGCGAATTCGCCATGTACCCGCTGAATCGCAACCTGCACGAGGGCGGCATACTGCGCCTGACGCGCGCGCCGTGGAAAGCGCCGCGGCTGGAAGCCGCCGCGCGCCGCACGATCAGGCGGGTGATGGAGCACTTCAGCTACGTGGGGGTGCTGGCCATCGAGTTCTTCGTGCACCGCGGCCGGCTGCTGGCCAATGAAATGGCGCCACGGGTCCACAACTCCGGTCACTGGACCATCGAGGGGGCGGTCACCAGCCAGTTCGAGAACCACCTGCGGGCCATTGCGGGCCTGCCGCTGGGCAGCACGGCCGCACGCGGCCACAGCGCCATGCTGAACCTGATCGGCACCATGCCGGAGCGGCACAAGTTGCTGGACGAGCCAGGCCTGCACCTGCACGATTACGGCAAGACCGCACGTCCGGGCAGGAAGCTGGGGCACATGACCATCGTCGAATCCACATCCATCAAGGCCGCCGCCAGGGCGCAGCGCCTGTTGCGGCGCCTGCAATCCCGTAAGATCTGAGCGGCCGCCGCCACCATGTACATCGAGTCCTTCAAGCTCAGGGAACTGCCATTCCGGCTCAGCCCGGACCCGGAATTCCTGTACCTGTCGAAGAACCACTCCCGCGCCAAGGCGTACATGGAGTCCACCATCTGGTTCACGGATGGCTTCGTGATCATCACCGGCGAGATCGGTGCCGGCAAAACCACGCTGATCGAGACCTTCCTCGCCGAGCTGGAAAAAGACGTTGTGGTGGCGCAGGTCAACCAGACCCAGGTCACCGCGGTGGAGTTCCTGCAGTCGGTGCTGGTCCAGTTCGGCGTCAACCCGTTCAAGATGGGCAAGGCCGAACTGCTGGCCACGCTCAATGGCTTCCTGGTGGATCAGTACGCCGCCGGACGCAAGGTGCTGCTGATAGTGGACGAGGCACAGAACCTCGGGCTCGACACCCTGGAGGAGATCCGCATGCTCTCCGGCGTCGAGAGCACCAAGGAGAAGGTGCTGCGCATCATCCTGGCCGGCCAGCCGGAGCTGAACGAAAAGCTCGATTCGCCTGAGCTGGTGCAGCTCACGCAGCGCGTGCGCCTGCGCTTCCACCTGACCGCCCTGGGCCAGAACGACGTGCAGGCCTATGTGCTGCATCGCCTGGAGGTGGCCGGTTCCAATGGCCGCAGGATTTTCGCCGAGGACTGCTACCCGTTGATCTACCGCTACACCGGTGGTGTGCCGCGCCTGATCAACACGCTGTGTGATACCGCGATGATGTCGGCCTTCACCGCCGAGCGCGACCATGTGCTGGTGGAGGACATCGAGTCGGCGATCGGCGAGCTGCGCTGGACGGAATTCACCGCGCGCAAGACGTCGCGGCCGCGACGCTCCGCGGAGCCGGGCGCAGACCAGACGCAATCACTGCAACGCCCCTCGCGTGCCACCCTGAGCGTGGGGCTGCCGGACTACATGGCGGAAACCGGCAAGCATCCGGTACCCCCCCGGCCGCTGGCCAAGCTGGTCGTCGTGGCCGACGGGCGCAATCTCGGGGAACTGCCGCTGCGCGAGGGCCGCACGATCATTGGACGCACGCCAGACAACGACCTGCAGATCGACAGCCGCTTCGTCAGCCGCCATCACTGCCAGATCATCACCAAGGCCGCTGCCTGCGTGGTGGAAGACCTGAACAGCACCAATGGCATCGTGGTGAAGTCCCGTCGCGTGCGCAGCCACAATCTCAACGATGGCGACGTGATCACCATCGGGCGGCACGACCTGATCTACGTGGATGAACGTGGCGGTGGCAGGAGCGGGCAGACGGACAGCCATCGCGCACTGCCCACGCTCGGCGCCGAGCCCGAAAGTGGCCCGGATTCCCCGGCCCACCATGGCGAAACCCAAGTGCTCTGAGGCTGGCCGGCTCAGCCGCGCAAGGTCTTGAACTGCGCCAGCGCCAGCGCAGCAGCGCTGCGCATCAGCCCCTGGTCCGACGAAAGGATGAACACGGTCACGCCGAGCTCGCGCAGCCAGGGCACTTCCGGCGAATCGAGCCGACCCACATGCGCGCACAGCGCCTTGCCGGCCGCGCGGGCCGCTGCGGCGATCTTCTCCGTGGCCTCGACCACCGGGGGTGCCGACGGGCTATCCACCCCCAGCGCCGTGCTCAGGTCGCCGCGGCCGATGAATACGGCGTCCAGTCCCGGCGCGGCCACGATTTCCGGCAGCACCGCCAGCGCCGCCACATCCTCGAGCATGGCCAGCACTGCGGACTGCGCATCGCCGGCCGTCACATGCTCGACGAAGCCGGCGGCGCCATAGCGTCCGGCGCGCGAGGAATTGGTGAAGCCGCGGCGCCCGCCGCGATAGCGGGCTTCCGCGACCACGTCGCGGGCCTTGGTGGCGCTGTCCACATGCGGCACCAGCACGCCCTGCGCGCCGCAATCCAGCGGCGGCAGGATGTCGCGCGCATCGCTGCCCGGCACGCGCACCAGCACCGCGATGCCGGCGGCCTGGCCGGCCAGTACCAGGTTGTCCACGGTGACGCGATCGAAGGGTGCGTGCTCCTGGTCCAGCACCACGAAGTCGAAACCCACCGCGCCCAGGATCTCCACCGGATGCGACACCGGTGTCTTGATGAAGGTGCCGAGCAGCAGCTCGCCGGCCAGAAGCCGCTTGCGGAAGGTTTCGGGAGCAGCTCGATGGCTCATCACGGTCACTCCTTGCGGGGGTGTCAGCTGAAATACAGCTGCAGCGCTGTGTCGGTCATGCGGCGACGTGCCGCGGGGTCCGGCACCCACTCGGCGAAGCTGGCCAGCGCATCGGCATAGGTGAGGCTCTTCTCGTGGCCCACGAAGGGCGCGTCGCTGCCCCACAGCAGGCGCTCCGGGCCGGCCTCCCGCAGCAGCAGCGCCGCCGCTTCGCGCGCCAGCTGCATGGCCCGCGGATCAGGAGCGCCCGCATGCGTGGACAGCCACGTCAGGCGGAAGCCGGCCGACAATTTCACCCAGGTGCGGCCCTTCGCGATGGACCGCAGCACCGCCTGGAAGCCCGCGTTGGCCAAACCTTCGTGCTGGTCGGGATGCGCGAAGTGGTCCAGCACGATGCGCACGCCACTGGCTTCAAGCGCTGGCAGCACCGCCGGCATCTGCGCGCCTTCCAGCGCCAGGTGCACATGCCAGCCCAGGTCCGCCACGCGGCGCAGCAGCAGCCGGTACTCCTCGCTGGCGAGATCCGGCAATTGCTGGCGGCGCGACAGCTGCAGCCGCACACCGACGATGCCATCGGCCTTCATCCGCTCCAGCACGTAACGGTCGGTGGTGGGCGCGATGTTGACGGTGCCGCGCAGCCGCGGATGGCGCCGCAACTCCCCGATCATGTAGTCGTTGTACTGCCCGAAGATGCTGATGCCGGCGATCACGCCGAAGTGCACGCCGTGCGCATCCAGGTCCTTCAGGTAGTCCGCCGCGGTGTAGGCGTAGGCCGGTTTCATCCACGCCGCATCGGCCGTGGGCATGTCCGGCGTGAAGATGTGGGCATGCGCATCCACCACCGGTGGATCAACCATCACCGCAGCCATGCGCTTCAGGCCGCCGGCATCGGGTATTCGTCGGCGTTCAGCACCCACCCGGCCTGCTTCGAGAAATCCACGCGCGGCGGCGCGAAGATGTCCACCAGCTGGTTGCCGCTGGTGGCCGTGGCGGCCGAGGTGTGGATGGCGGGCGGCGGGATCACCGCGATCGAGGGCGCGGGGCAATGCTCGTGGTCGTCGCTGCGCCAGCTGGCCTGGTTGGCCGTCCACGGCCAGCGGATGTGATGCGTGAAGGCGCCCTGGATGGCCAGCGAGCATTGCTCGAAATCATCGTGGTGATGCGGCGAGAGTTTCGTCGTATCGCGCGGCGCCGGCTCGAAGGGCAGCATGTTGATCATCATCGTGGTGCACCGGAAGATGCGCCCGAAGCGCCCTGGCTGCGCCGGCACGTCCAGGCTGTAGTGGCGGATGCGGTAGCCGCCCGGCGGTTCCGGCCAGGGCTGGAACGGCGGGATGTTCGGATGCTGCTGGTCGTATGCCGCGGCGTTGGCACACAGGCGCGCCACGTCTGCATTGCGCGTGGAGATCACGCGGATCAGCAGTCCCTGCTGCCGCAGGGTCACGCGGCTGTCGCCCGGCGGCACGATGGCAAGCGTAAAGCCGGCCATCTCCACCCGCTCGCCGCCCGCTTCGATGACGGCGCCCTCACCCGCCTCGGGCAGCACCAGCATGTACTCATCCACCTGCCCCTGTCGCTCGAACACCGCGCCCGGCTGGCATTCGGAGTAGCTGATGATCATGTTCTGGCCGCGGCCATACCAGGTGCGCGCCTGTGCGCTGGACTGCACCGGCGGCAGCTCGTGGAACTTCACGTACCCGGCGGCCGCGAAAGCCTGTGGAGCCGGCGCGGCAGTGGCGGCGCCCTTCGATGCAAGCTGCGAGCGTGGGTCGTAGGCTTCGTACATGGCTTGGTCCTGCAGTTAAAGGCGGACGCGGTCGGCGCCCTTGAGCTTCAGGCGCGTGCGCGCCTGCCCGGGCGTCGCGATGTCCAGCGACAGCTCGCGCAGTATGCGGCAAATCTTCGCGACCTGATCCGCGTTGGATTTCGCCATCTCGCCGCGACCGATGTACAGGCTGTCCTCCAGCCCCACGCGCACATTGCCGCCCAGCAGCGCGGCATGCGTGCACATGGCCATCTGGTGCCGGCCCGCGGCCAGCACCGACCATTCCAGGTCCATGCCGAACAGGCGCTGCGCGGTGCGCACCAGGTGCAGCAGGTGGTCGCCCTCGGCGGCGATGCCACCCGGAATGCCCAGCACGAACTGGATGAACAGCGGCGGCGTGTAGCTGCGTTTCTCCAATGCAATGGCCAGGTTGTACAGCTGGCCCACGTCGTAGCACTCGAACTCGAAGCGCACGCCGTGGCCTTCGCCCAGGCGCACCATCACCGTATCGATGTCCTCGAAGGTGTTGCGGAACACATGGGTGCGGGCGATCTTGCGGTAGTCCTCTTCCCATTTGTGCTGCAGCGTGGGCAGCTTCTCCAGCGCCATGAAGCCGGCGAAGTTCATGGTGCCGAGGTTCAGCGAGGTCATCTCCGGGCTGACGCGCTCCGGTGCCTCCAGCCGCTCCTCCAGCGTCATGCCGGGCCCGCCGCCGGTGGTGATGTTGATGATGGCGTTGCAGCGCGCGCGGATCTGCGGCAGGAACTGCATGAAGATTTCAGGGTCGGCGGAGGGACGCCCATCCACCGGATCGCGCGCATGCAGGTGCAGCACCGCGGCGCCAGCCTCGGCGGCGGCCACGGAGTCCTCGATGATCTGTGCCGGCGTCAGCGGCAGGTATGGCGACTGGCTCGGTGTATGGATGGAGCCGGTAATGGCGCAGGTGATGATGACGGGACGTGACATGGCGTTTCTCTCAGGGCGGCAGCAGTTCCGGCGGGTCGCGGCCCGACACCGGGTTCTTGTAGTGGAAGGCCATCACTGCGAGTTCAGGATACGGCGCGGCGGGTGCCCCGCGCAGCGGACCATCCGGGGGCGGCAGGCCACCGGCTCCGGCTGGTCCCGCGGCGCGCGCGGCCGGCGGTGCGACCGTGGATGGCGCAGCGGCCGGTGTTGCTGCTCCGCGCGCGCCCGGCGCCGCGCGCCGCTCCGGCACGCGCGCCCAGCCGGTGGAGTAGTTCGCGTTCCAGGTGTATTCCAGGTCCATGCGGCTGATCTTCCACACGCCGTCCTCGCGCACCAGGTTGTTCTCGTAGATGCCGACGATGTAGGAACCATCGCCATCGCGCGAACTGTTCAGCTGCAGCAGCTTGTTGCGGATGCGCGCGCTCTGCCCGTCCGCCGCCACCGTCACCACTGGCTGGGTCTTCTGGTGCAGCGTCATGCCGGCGGCGCGGCGCCCGCCCCTGCCATAGCGACCCACCATGGACTGGCGCACATGCTCGCGGCCGATGTAATTGCCCACACCGGCCAGCTCCTTGGAACCATTCACCGCGAACAAGTCGGCGGTGAGGTCCCACTGGAATTCGTCGATGTAGTAGCCATAGGCGTTGGAAACATTCTCGGCGGCATCCTGTGCCATCACGATGTCGAGGTTGCGTTCAGCCTCGGCCAGCAACTCACCGAGCGAACCTGTGGCAGCGGCTACCGGTTTGCCGAAGGGCCGCGCATCCGTGCCCGGATTCCTGAATGCCATGGGCGGCACGTGGAACGCAGGGTAGGCCGCGTATTTCACCGTCGGCGGCGCATCCGGCTCGAAGCCCGGCTGCGCGCCGCGCACCGGGAAGGCACTCTTCGCCCAGCCCTGCGCGTAGTCGCTGCGCATGCGCTGGTACACATGTACCGACTGCAGCCGCCACTTGCCGTCGCTGAAACGGTAGCTGTCGTCGTGGATGTTGATGCCCCACGCCGCATCGCCGCCGTTCTGTCCGGCCATCACGAACTCGGTGCCGCGCAAGGTCGCGCTCCTGCAGTCGGCCGACAGCGTCACCACCGGCTGCATCTGGATATGGTCGTTGATCACGCCCACCGCCAGGTCCTGCGGGCCGATCTGCTCCAGCGCATGGCGGATGCTGGCGCGGCCGCGATACACGCCGCGCTGGCCGGGTTCGAAGCTGCCATCGGCCGCGTACAGGTCGGCGATGTCGTCCCACATGCGGCGGTCCATGTAGAAGCCATAGGCACTCTGCAGGCTGCGCACCTGCGATTCGGCCTGCAGGCAGGCAAGCTGTGCATTCAATTCAGCCACGCGCTGCCGCTGCGCCGCCGCGCCACGTGGCGCGCGATCCCTCGCCGTGGTCACGGGACGCAGCGGAATCGGCGTGCCCGCGCCGGCCGGCGAATAGTGGTAGGGAACGATGGTGACCTTGTCGCTCTGGTCGGCATTGCGCCAGCCCGGCGTGTAGGGCCCGACGAATGAAGGGTGGTAGTGCAGGCGGCGGATCTTCCACACGCCGTCCTCCTGCAGGTACTCGTTCTCGTAGATGCCATTGGCCCAGTTGGCCTCGGCGTTGTAGCGGCCGGTCAGCGACAGCTCATGCCAGCGGCCACGCGCGATGCGGCCATCCTGGTCGACGGTGATCACCGGGCTGAACACCAGATGCGAATTCAGGTCGCCTTCGCCGAGCCTGGCGCGTCCTGTACCCACCAGCGCCTGCGCCTGCAGCATGGCCGCGATGGCCTGCGGACCGAAGTGGCGCTGCCCGCCCACCTGCGCCACGGCATCGCGGGTGAACAATTTCGCCGCCTCGTCCCACAGGCCTGCCTCGCGATAGTGGTTCAGCGCGTTCTGCAGGCGCTTCACCGCACGCACGGCGGTGGCATTGCGCACGCTGGCCGACAGGCGCTCGATGCGCGGCACCGGGTCGACGTCCGCCGCCGGGGCGGAATTCCACATGCCCAGCAGGCAGGCCAGCAGCATGCAGCCGCGGACTGGCCGGGCGGTGCTCATGGCTTCTTCATTGCCGCATCGACCTCACGCAGGTCGCGGCCGGCGGTCTCCGGCAGCATCAGCGTGGCGATGATGGCAAGCACGATTCCCGACAGCGCCATCACCAGCATGCCCACGCTGATCTTCACCCCATAGTTCTGGGCGATCAGCGCCACCGGTATGGTGAACACCAGTCCGCTCATGGCACGGCCCAGGTTGTAGGCGAAGGATTGTCCCGAGCCGCGGATCTCCGTGGGGAACAGCTCGGTGAAATACGGACCGAACGAGGCGTACAGGCCGAACTGGAAGAACCCGTAGACCATGCCCACCGGCAGCAGCGTCCACGCGGAATTGCCCAGCGGCGCCAGCAGGTAGAAGCTCGCCATCAGCACGAAGCCCGTGCCGAACAGGCGGAACATGCGCCGCCGGCCCAGCCGGTCGCTGAAATAGGCGTTGACCTGCGCGCCGATGAAACCACCGGCGCTGTTGATCAGGATGTAGATACCCGCCACGCCCACCGACAGGCCGCGCTCCTTCTGCAGGAACACGCTCAGGTAGTTGCTGACGGAATACGCGGCGCCCTGGATGCCGATGGCCAGCAGCGCGGTCAGCAGCGTGATGCGCAGCACCTTCGGGGAGAAGATGGCCAGAACATGCACGCTGCGCTTCTCGGCGACCGCGCGCTTGCGCGCTTCGAGGTAGACGTCGGAATCGTCATCGGAGCGCCGCACGAAGAACACCAGCAGTGCCGGCAGGATGCCCACCCAGAACACCGCCCGCCACCCGTACTCTTCCGGCAGCGCCGCAACCAGCGGCCCGGCCAGCAGTGCAGCGAGGCCCGTGCCGATCGGCGCCGCGCTCTGCACCGTGCCCACTGCCCGGCCACGATGCGCCGGCGCGATCATCTCGCCGAGCAGCACCGCGCCCACGGCCCATTCGGCACCAAAGCCCAGACCCTGCAGCAGCCGGAAGATCATCAACTGGTCGTAGCTGGCCGCGAAGCCGGACAGGAACGAGAAGAACGAGAACCACAGGATGGTGAACTGCAGGATGCGCGCGCGGCCGAAGCGGTCGCACAGCAGGCCGCCGATCCATCCGCCCAGTGCGGCGGCCACGAAGTTGGCGGTGTTGATGGCCTGCGCCTCCACCAGCGTCATGCCGAACACCGTCATCAGCGTCGGGATCATGAAGCCGTAGACCAGCGCGTCCATCGAATCCAGCGCCCATGCCGCGGAGCAGGTCCAGAACACACGTTTGACGCGCGCACTCGCCTGCCGGTACCAGTCGAACGGAGATGCCATGTTTTCTTCTTGTTGCGGTGGGTCTAGAACGCGCGGCGGTAGATATCGCGCGCGTCCTGCAGCGTGACGGTGCGCGGATTCATCTGCAGCAGGCGCTGCACGGTCAGTGCCGAATCGGCCATCCTGTCGATGGAGGATTCCGGCACGCCCAGCGCGGCGATGTGCGCGGGAATGCCGACCTCGCGATTCAGGCCGCGGATCAGCTCGATGCCGCGCGCGGCGATGTCGGCGGTGGAACCTTCCGCGCTGGCACCGAGCGCGCGCGCCACTTCCGCATAACGCTGCGTGGCGGCGGGCAGGTTGAACTCCAGCACCTCGCCCAGCAGCACCGCGTTCGACACACCATGCGCCACGCCGAAGTCACTGCCCAGCGGATACGCCAGCGCATGCACCGCCGCGGTATTCACCGGCCCCAGGCACAGCCCGCCATACAGGCTGCCCAGCGCCACATCGCTGCGCGCCTCGATGTCGGCGCCATTGGCGTACGCGGCGCCCAGGCTGCGCCCGATGCGGCGGATGCCCTCCAGCGCCCAGGTATCCACCACCGGATGCGCCTGGCGGTTGGCATAGGCCTCGATGCAGTGGGTCAGCGCATCGATGCCGGTGGCGGCGGTGACCGCCTGCGGCATGCCGACGGTCAGCTGCGGATCCACGAAGGCCGCATCCGGCACCAGGTGCGGGCTGATGACGCCTTTCTTCATGCCATCGGCCGAGTCCTGCACGATGGCGATGGGCGACACCTCGCTGCCCGTGCCCGAGGTGGTGGGGATGCACACCATCGGTGTGCCGCGGCCGGCGAGCTTGCCGATGCCGAACACCTCACCGATCTGCTGCCGGCCATCGAGCAATGCCGCCACCAGCTTCGCCACATCCATCGCGCTGCCGCCGCCCAGGCCGACGATCAGGTCGGCACCGGCGTCGCGTGCCGCGGCGAGGCCGCGCGCGAGGTCATCAACGTGTGGCTCCTTCGCGACTTCATCCCACACCGCGACGGTTACACCCTTGCCGCGCAATGCACTCACCAGCGGCGCGGCCAGGCCAGCCACCGGTTGAGGAGAGGTGACGATGAGCACACCGTGCGGCGCCTGCACGGCGATCCATTCCGCGGCGGCAGCGAGGCAGCCGGCACCGAAAACCATCTTGCGCGGCAGCTGCAGGGAAATATTTCTGTCGGGTATCTGCATCGGTCAGGAGTCTGGCGGCGGTCGCGCGGTGCGACACGCTCACATGCTACGACAGGTTGCACTTCCCCTCCGCGGAAGGCAGTTATGCCCTTGGCGGAAACTGCCCGGCACACCGACAGATCCCTGATTCGGCTTGGCTTATGATGCGCCTCCCCTGATTGCCCGAGCCCCGCATGCTGCAGTCCGTCCGCGAAGTCGCCGCCTCCGCATCCATCAATCCGACGACCGGTGCCACCACGGCGACCTGGCCCTTTGCGGATGCGGCGCGCATCGAAGCCACGCTGGCGGCCGCGGCGCGCGCCGCGCAGGAGTGGCGGCGGCGTCCGCTCACCGAGCGCGCCGCGCTGTTGCGGAACATGGCCGCCGAACTGCGCCGGAACAGCGACCAGCTGGCGCAGATGATCACGCTGGAGATGGGCAAGCCGCTGGCCGAAGCACGCGGCGAGGTGGAGAAGTCCGCATGGAACTGCGAATACGTGGCCGAGCACGGTCCCGCGTGGCTCGCTGACGAGGAAGTCGCGACCCAGGCCAGGCGCAGTTATGTCTCGTGGCTGCCGCTGGGACCGGTGCTGGCCATCCTGCCGTGGAACTTCCCCGTGTGGCAGGGCTTCCGCTGCGCCACCTCGGCGTTGATGGCAGGCAATGTGTTCCTGCTGAAGCACGCGCCCAACGTGCAGGGCTGCGCGAAGCTGGTGACGGAGCTGTTCGCCAACGTGGGCTTTCCCGCCGGCGTATTCCAGAACCTGCACGCGGACATTGCGGACATCGGCCGCATCATCGCCGACCCGCGCATCGCGGCCGTCACGCTCACCGGCAGCCCGGCGGCCGGCGCGAAGGTGGCCGCGCAGGCCGGCGCCGCCTGCAAGAAATCCATCATGGAGCTGGGCGGCGCCGATCCCTTCATCGTGCTGGCCGATGCCGACCTCGACGCGGCGGTGGCCGCGGCGGTGCGCGCGCGCTTCGCGAACTGCGGCCAGGTATGCCTCGCAGCCAAGCGTTTCATCATCGAGGCCAGTGTGGCCACGAAGTTCACCGAGGCCTTCGCGGCGGCCGCGGCGGCATTGCGCATCGGCGATCCGCTGCAGGCCGCGACGCAGCTCGGGCCCATGGCGCGCGCGGACCTGCGCGACAACCTCGAGGCGCAGGTCAATGCCTCGCTGGCTGCTGGCGCGAAGCTCGTCACCGGCGGCAAGCGACCGGATGGTGCGGGCTGGTTCTACTCGCCCACCGTGCTCACCAGCCTCACGCAGCAGATGCCGGTGGTGGCGCAGGAAACTTTCGGCCCGGTGGCCGCCGTACTCACCGCGCGCGACGTGGACGAAGCCGTGGCCATGGCCAACGACTCGCCCTACGGCCTTTCCGCGATGGTGTGGACGGACCCCGAGCGCGGCCGCCAGCTGGCGCGCGAACTGGAGGTCGGCGGCGTGTTCGTCAACAGCGTGACCATGAGCGACCCGCGGCTGCCGGTGGGCGGCGTGAAGCTCTCCGGTTACGGCCGCGAGCTGGGACGCTTGGGGCTGCTGGATCTGTGCAACGCGCAGACCGTCTGGGTCAGCTGAGCATCCGCATCTACAGTCCGCCCGCCACTGCGAGGTTCGCGCCAGTGATGTAGGAAGCCGCGGCGGAGGCGAGGAACAGCACCGCCTCGGCGGTCTCTTCCGCCGTACCGGCACGCTGCAGCGGCGCGCGCTTCTGCATCGCCTCCACTTTCCCGGGCCGATGCATCTCGGTGAGGATCGGTCCGGGCGAAACCGCATTCACGCGGATGCCTTCCGCGCCGAGCTCACGCGCGAGGCCATTGTTCAGGCTGTCGATGCCACCCTTCGAGGCCGCATACCACACGAACTCGTTGGGCGAACCATAGAACGTGGCACGCGAGGACAGCAGCACGATGGCCCCGCCCTGCCCACCCAGCCGCGTGGACATGCGGTGGATCGCCGCGCGACAGCACAGCATGGCGCCCCGCAGGTTCACATCCAGCACGGCATCGATGGTGGCGGTGGTGGCTTCGGCCAGCGGCGAGTTCGGCCCGGTGATGCCGGCGTTGTAAACCAGTGCGCCGAGTCGTCCCATGCCATCGGCGGCGGCGAACAGCCGCTCGATGTCCGCTTCCTGGCCGGTATCGGCCTGCACTGCCAGTGCGCGACGACCAGTCGCTTCGATGCGGCCCACCACCGCCGCGGCACGCTCGGCCTGGGTCACATAGCTCAACACGATGTCGTAGCCCCGCTGCGCGCCCAGCACGGCCACGGCTTCACCAATCCCGCGACTGCCGCCAGTCACCAGCAATACACCCGAGCTCATTGCCTCTCCCACTTGCCTCGCTCCGCGTTTCCCGTGGAGTATCGCATCCCATGACCACGCCAGCCGCGCCCGCGAAAGCCCTGCGCAACCAGCCGCCGGATCCGGATCCGCGCGTGCCGCGCAGCCCGCCACCGCCGCGTGCATGGGATTGCCACATCCACCTGTTCGGACCGGCGGCGCAGTGGCCATTCGAATCGCACAGTCCCTATGTGTCCGACGACGCGCTGCCCGAGCAGTACCTCGCCAACCAGAACAAGCTCGGTTTCGCGCGCGCGGTAATCGTCAGTGCCGGCGGCTACGGCCGCAATTACCGGCATCTGCAGGCCGTGCTGGAAAAGCATGGCCGGCATTTCCGCGGCATCATCCTGCCTGCTGCGGACATGCAGGCGGAGGAATGCGCACCGCTGCACAAGCTCGGTGTGCGTGGCATCCGCTTCTTCGCCGGACCATCCGGCCATGAGTGGAGCCATCTGCCCACCATCGATGCGCGGCTGGCCGCGATGGCGCATGACGCCGGCTGGCATGTGCAGTACCAGAGCCTCGTGCTGGGCCACCTGGTGAATGTCTCCGACCAGCTGCTGTCGCTGCCCAACCGCATCGTGCTCGACCACTACGGCGCCTTCGACGCGAAGCTCGGCCTGAACCAGCCCGCCTTCCACAGCATCCTGCGCATGCTCGATACCGGCCGCGTGTGGGTGAAGCTGTCCGCGCCCATGCGCAGCACCACCGAGGAGTTTCCCTATCCCTCGATGCAGCCGTTCACCGAGGCGCTGGTGCGGCATGCGCCGGAACGCATGCTGTGGGGCTCGGACTGGCCGCATGTGCAGCAGAACGAACGCAGGATGCCCAACGACGGCGACCTGGTGGACCTGTTTGCCGCATGGGTGCCGGACGAAAAGGTGCGCGATCGCATACTGCGCGACAACCCCAGGCCGCTGTACGAGTAACTAGCCGCGCGCGGCCGGCACGGTGTGCCGGTGGAACAGGTACAGCGCAGTGCAGGACAGCAGCAGCGGCGCCGCCATCGCCCAGAACACATCCTGCGCGCTCAGCCCCGCACCCAGCATCAATCCGGCCACCGTCGGACTGAAGGTGTTGCCGATGCGCCCGAAGGCCACCGCCGTGCCGACGCCAGTGGAGCGGATGTCGGTGGGGTAAAAACGCACCGCGGGCGGATACAGCAGGAAGAAAGCACCCGACACGAACACGCCGCACAGCAACGCGATGGCCAGGTGCACCGGCACCGCCAGCCCCAGCGTCAGGCCCAGCCCCACGGTGACCAGCGCCGCGATGGCGAGCGTCGCCAGCAACACCATGTCGTGGTGCCAGCGCCGGCTGAACAGCGGCAGCAGCAGGCCGCCGACAATGGCGCCGGCCGAGTAGCAGTTCATCGCATCCACGCCGTCGTAGCCGGACTGCGTGGAGATCTTCGTCAGCCAGTTGGTGAAGAAGCTCAGCGGCCAGCCCACGCCGATGAACGTGGCCCACAGCAGCGCCGTGCCCCAGGCGCGTCCCGGCGCGAACAGCTCGAACAGCCGCCAGCGCTGCGCCGGCGCATCCGGCTCGTACACCACGCTGCCCGCATCCAGCCGCAGCGCGCGCAGCGTGGCAACCAGCTTCGCGCTGCGCGGATCGCGCAGGCCGAGGTAGCGCGGCGATTCGGGCATCAATGCCAGCACGGTGAGCGTGACCGCGCCGCAGGCCAGCGCCGTGTACAGCACCAGCGTCTGCCATTGCGATGCCTGCGCGAACGGCAGCTTCAGCAGCAGGCCTGCCGCCAGCGCGCCCACCGCCTGGCCGAGGATCACCAGCGCCACCACGCTGGGCCGCAGGCGCTGCGGCAGGAATTCCGACACCAGCGCCACCGCGGCCGGCACGCATCCGCCGAAGGCCACACCCGCGAGCAGCCGGCACACCAGCAGCTGCGGCACCGTGGTCACCCAGGTGGTGGCCAGCGTCGCCGTGGTCATCAGCAGCATCGCGGCGATCAGCGCGCCGCGCCGGCCGGTGCGGTCGGCCAGCCAGCCGATGGCAAGGCCGCCGAAGATCAGCCCGAAGGCGCCGGTGGAAAAGATGATGCCCAGCGCGGTGGGCTGCAGCGACCAGGACTCGGCGATGCGCGGTGCCAGCAGCGGAATCAGCGTGAGGTCGATGCCTTCGACGAAGGTGACCAGTGCGCACAGCAACAGCACGCCCACCTGGATGGGGCGCACCGCGCCGCGATCGATCAGCGACTGCAGCGAGAGCGCGCCGGCCGGCGCGGCCTGGTCCTGTGCCATGGAAACTCCCCCGGGCTTGTTGTGCCGCGAGTCTAGTGCATGCAACGCGGGCCGGCAGTCGCGTGGCGGCTGCCGGCCCGGTCAACTCGGGACGCTGTGTTCAGAACTTCTTGCTCAGGCTCAGGTACCACTGGCGCGGCTGCGCCGGCTGCGCCTCGGTCTGCGCCCAGCCGAACGCCTGGTAGTCGAACCAGTTCAGGTAGTAGAACTTGTCGAACAGGTTCGTGACACCGAACGCGGCCGAGAAGCCATCCTCGTTCCTGTCGTAGCTGACGCGCGCGTTGAACACCGAACGGGCCCTGGTGAGCGGGTCGTACTTGGTGCTGCTGGTGCTGACGATCTCGCTGCTCTGGAACATCCAGTCCAGGCGCGGCGTGATCCGGCCCGCGAGCGCCGGCGCGGCGATCGAATACTGCACGCCGCTGTTCGCCGTCCAGAACGGGCTGTTCTGGCGCTTGTGCACGCTGGCCGCGCGGATCGTCGGCGAGATGAACTTCGAGTAGCCCACCGAGCCGTTGATCAGCAGCCCTTCCAGCGGCGTGGCCGTGTATTCCAGTTCGGCGCCGCGGCTGTTGCCGCCCGGCGCGGTGATGGGGAAGGCGCGGTTCAGGCAGACGATGCCGGTGCCGGCCGGCACGGTGGTGGTGGCACAGCGGGTGGACCCGACCGGACCACCCGGCAGCGGTTCGAGCTGCTGGTTGCCGGCCAGGGGCTGGCCGGTGTTGGCGTCCAGCGTCGCCTCGGCACCACCGATGGTGCTGGCACGCTTGATCCAGTCCGTATAGAACACCGCCGCGTTCAGGCGCAGCCGCCGTTCGAACAGGTCGTACTTGGCGCCGATCTCGTAGGCACGGTTGTCATTGCCGACGGTCTGGAAGATCTGCGTCTTCTGCAGCGGCCGCGCGTTGTAGCCGGGCAGCGAGTTGCCGGTGGCCACCGATGCGTAGGTCAGCAGGTCATCGGTGATGTCGTAGTTCACGCCGAGCTTCCACGAGAACTTCTTCTGGCTGGGATCGACGATGAACTCGTAGTCGCTGCCGCTGGGCTGGATGTCCGAGTGGTTGGAGTACACCACGTACTTGTGGTCCTTCGAATAGCGCGCGCCCAGCACGAAGGCCAGCTTCTGGTTGGCGAAGGGCCGCAGCGTGGCGTTGGCGAAGGCCGCCTTGCTGTTGGGTTCGTAGGTGGTATCCACCGCGCGCACCGCGTTCTGCGGGTTGGAATAGTTGGTGGCGTGGAAGTAGCCGAAGGCATCGAAATAGAACAGGCCCGCCACCCAGTCGATCCACTGCTGCCGGCCCGAGACACGCAACTCGGCGTTGTCGTAATGCTCGCCGATCCATGACTGCACGTGCTCGGCCACCAGCGGGCTGCCATCGTTGTCGAAGGCATGGGTCTCGTCCAGCTCGCGGCGGCCGACGATGAGCGTCAGGTCGATGTCGTCGGTGAGTTCGTACCCGGCCTTGCCGGAAACGCCCCAATGGCGCAGGTGGTTCACCGGATCCATGATGTTGCCGCCACGGGTTCCGGCGCCGTTGTAGAAGGTGCTGCCCGCCACCGTGGTGCCGGCGGGGATGCGGTCCACGTAGCTGGCGTAGGTGCGATAGGGATTGCCGGTCTCGAAGCGGTCGTCCACGGCCATGCCGAAGTACGCCATCTGGCTGCGGAACCAGGTGGGCGCCGCGGCCGGGTTGAAATCCACCATGGTGTCGGCGGGGTTTTCCGAATCGTCCCAGGTGTAGTCGCCGCCGACGGTCAGCAACAGTTTGTCGGTGGCCTGCCAGCGCAGCGAGCCGCGCAGCGCGCTGGAATCCTCCCCGCCCTGGGTGCCGATGACGCAGTCATCCGGTTTCCAGTCGGGGTTCACGGCCAGCTGCGGGTTGTACAGCGGCAGCGTGCCGGCCAGCTGCGGGGTGCCATTGGCCACCATCTGGCAGGTGAAATCGAGCACCTTCTGGTAGCCATCGCGCGTCTTGCTGACGCCGGAAAGCATCAGCGCGGCGTTGTCGCCGAGGGGCAGGTTGAAGCCGCCGCGCAGTTCGCGGCGGTCGTTGCGGCCAACGGTGATCTGGCCGTAGCCGGATGATTCACCGAAGGCCGGCTGCTTCGAGACGATGTTCACCGCGCCGGCCAGCGCGTTGCGGCCGAACAGCGTGCCCTGCGGCCCGCGCAGCACCTCGACGTGGTCGATGTCCAGCAGGTCGAAGTTCGAACCCAGCAGGATGGGGTAGTACACATCATCGATGTAGTAGGCGACGTTGGCTTCGCCGCCCAGGCTGGTGTCGCCGGTGCCGAGGCCGCGGATGAAGGTGGTCACGCCCGGACCGAACGCACCCTGCGCGCGGCGGAACTGCGCGTTGGGGACGACGGCGGAGAGATCCGCCACGCTCTTCAGGCCCATGTCTTCCAGCTGGTCAGCGGTCACCGCGGTGATCGCTATCGGCGTGTCCTGCAGGTTGGTGGCCTGGCGCGTCGCCGTGACCACCACCTCCGCCAGCTGCATGTCCTCTTCCGCCGGTGCTTCAGCCGCATGCGTGGTTGCGGCCAGTGAATACCCGAACAGCGCAACCCAGGCGCCGCGTGACATCGTCTTCATCGCCCCTCCATTTGCACGGCCTGCGCCGTGTGGTTGTGTGGATGCCGGTCCCCCGGCTTGGGGCACCGTATTACCTGGGTTCGTAAAGCGACTTGCCCGCAACGGAAGTGCGGCTTGCCATAGACCGTAGCCAGCAGAACCACACGGCCAACAGGCGCGAAGTAGACTGGCGCCACGGAGGACCAGTGCCCGAGGACATCTTCGACATCAGTGGCAAGACCGCGCTGGTCACCGGTGGCACCAGCGGCATCGGGCTGATGATCGCGACCGCGCTGGTGAAGCGCGGCGTGCGGACCTGGATCACCGGCCGCGACCAGGCGCAGGGCGATGCCATCGCCGCGCAGCTGGCGCGTGCTGGCCAGTGCGCGGCGCTCGCCGCCGATCTTGCGGACGCGGAGGGCCCGGCCAGGCTTGCGGCCGGATTCGCGCGGCGCGAAACCGCGCTGCACATCCTGATCAACAACGCCGGTGCCAGCGAGCGCGCCACCATCGACACGCTGTCGGTGGCCGACTGGGACCGGGTGCTGGACGTGAACCTGCGCGCGCCGTTCTTCCTGGTGCAGCAGCTGTTGCCGCAGCTGCGCGCCGCGGCCGCTGCGGCGGACCCGGCACGCATCATCAATGTGGGCTCCATCGGCGGCGCCCACATCCCCAACTGGGAGGCTTTCCCCTATGGCGCCTCGAAGGCCGGGCTGCACCACCTGACGCGCGCATTGACCAAGCGGCTGGGCCGCGAGCACATCACCGCCAATGCCATCGCGCCCGGGCCGTTCCCCTCGCGGCTCACCGACACTGCCTCGGAGGCTGTGCAGAAAAGCGTGCAGACCCATGTGCCGCTGGGCCGCACCGGCGAACCGCAGGACATCGAAGGGCTGGTGGTGTTCCTGGCCTCGCGCGCCTCGAACTACATCAATGGCGTGACCATCCCGCTGGATGGCGGCTACCTCGCCGCACTGTGAACATGATGTACGACACCCACGCGCACCTGATCTGCGACGACTGGACCACCTACCCGCCGCGGCCGCTGCGTCCGGACATGCCGCCACCGCCACGCACCGACTACACCGTCACCGCCGAGGCGCTGGTGCAGATGATGGATGCCGCGCAGGTGGACACCGCCTGCGTGGTGCAACGCGGCCATCTGTACGGCTACGACAACAGCTACATCATCGAGGCCGGCCGGCGTTTCCCGGACCGCCTGCTGCCGGTAGTCATCATGGACACGCAGGACCCGGCCACCCCGGCGGTATTCAGCGAGCTGGTGAAACACCAGGGCGTGCGCGGCATCCGCATGGCCAATGTGCGCCCCGCGCACCTGGACACGGCGTGGCTGAGCTCGCCCACCGCCATGCAGGTGTGGAAGACCTGCGCGGATCTCGGCGCGCCGGTGGCGCTGATCATCTTCCAGAACCAGGCGCCCTGGGTGCTGCCGCTGCTGCGCTACATCGCGAAGCTGTATCCCGCGCTGCCCATTCTCATCGACCATGTGGGCATTGCCTGGGGCGCCTCGCTGCCGGAGATCGCCTGGGGCCGGGAGGCCGGCATCGAGGTGACCATGCCGCCGGGCCCGGACTTCGGCATCGCGGACACCGTGGGCATCTTCGACGACACGCCCAACGTGTACTTCAAGTTCACCGAGATCAATGTCGAGCGCATGCAGGAAGGCGGCGTCGACACCGCGCCGGTGGTGCGGCGCCTGGTGGACCGCTTCGGCCCCGAGCGGCTGGTGTGGGGTTCCGATGTGGGCCAGAGCCTGAAATGGCCATTCGCCGACAAGGTGCGCCACGCCATCGAATCCGCCGCGCTGCTCACTGCGCAGGAAAGCGCCTTGTATCTTCATGACAACGCCGCCCGCATTTACGGTAAACGCTGACGAGCCGTCGCAACCGACTCCCGCTCGCCGCGCTTGCTACGCGGTGGCCGCGGGCACCGCCATCGAATTGCTGAAGGAAGGTCTCGCGGCAGTGGAAGGGCCCATGCCCGTGGCCGATGGCGGTGCTGTTCACCAACAACCGCGTCTCGACGCTGACGAAGGGACCGCAGCGCGACCGCAAGTAGCGGCGCGCCCCCGCCGTTCAATAGTGGACGCGGGACAGCAGTTCATCGAGGGCGCCGATGATGCGGTCGCCCTCTGCGGCCAGGGACCCGACGCGCGCGCCGAGCCTGTCCAGTGGTACCGAGACCATCTCCAGCGGGTGCAGCACCACCGCCGTACTGCGCACTGTGAATACGGGATTGAAGCGGTCGTAGGCGACCTTTCCCAAGTGTCCCTTCTTTACCAGTGGCACCACGACGCGTCGCCGGTAGCCGTCGAACAGGGATGACTGCACGATGACCACGAAGGGGATGCTGTCACTGTGGGCGCCGATATTGCGGTGGACGTCGAACTGCGCCACAGCTACAGCGTCGAGTACTCGTCGGAGAAGCAGCCATGTTTGTCAGCGAAGGCGTTCCAGGCTCCGACGGCCTCCTTGACCATGTCGGCTTCGGCGGCGCGCCGCTGCTGTTCCGCGGCGAGGTAATCCGCGAGCAGCGACTCGACCACGCCGGAAAGATTGTCTGTCAGCCCGCGCGCGCGCGCGACGAGGTCCTCGTTGAGTGTGAGGTTGACGGGGCGCTTGCGCGCAGCAGCGTCATGGATCAACCGCCTTGGAGGTACCTTCGACATGCATGCGCATGGTATGCGCATGCCACAGTGGCTGGCAACAAGTCCGGCGGCACCGGGAAGGTCACAAGCCTTCCCACTCCCCGATCCGCATGCGCTGGACCATCACCGGCCCCGCACTGCCACGCGGATCGAAGATCAGCGCCTCGCCCTCGGCCATGCCGGCGGAGTATTCGGGGAATGCGGCCGAGATGTTGGGTCCATGCGTGATCAGCAGGCGGTTGCCACCCGGCTGCGTGCTGCGGCCAACCTCCTTGCGCAGCCACGCCGTGCGCGCCTCGCTGCTCGCCGCCATGCCTTCGTTGCCCAGCTCCTCCACCGCGCGGGCTTTGCCGGCATCGATCAGCCTTGCGGTCTCCAGTGCACGATAGGTCGGGCTGCTGAGGATTTCATTGACCGGGATCTTCAGCCGCTTCAATGCCGCACCCATGGCGCCGGCATCACGGCGCCCGGCGGCATCGAGCTGGCGCTCATGCCCGGTGTTGTCGGGGTTGGCAGTGCCGGCATCCGGCGCCTGGCGCGGTGAATTGGCATGGCGCATCACGATGACGAAGCCGCCTTCGCGCAACGTGGCGGCCAGCTTGTCGCGGGAAATCGTCTGCGCCCCCGGCGCAGTGGCGGCCAGCAACAGCCCCATGGCACCAACCAGCATCCGGCTTTTCGCTGATCCCATGTGTGGTCTCCTCGGGTCTGGTGAACGATGTGTCCGCGCCACGCAGCTGATCAGCTGGCCGGGAACATCAATACCACGGCCGTGCCGTGCCCCGGCACGCTGTCGATGGTCATGGTACCGGCATGCAGCGCCATGATCGACCGCACGATGGCAAGCCCCAGGCCATAGCCGGAGCCCGCGCCGCTGCGCGCCGCATCCACCCGGAAGAAGCGGTCGCCGAGCCGCGCATGGTGCTCCGGCGCGATGCCCGCGCCCATGTCGCGCACTTCCAGCTCGATGCCCGCGGCCGCCTGGCGCGCCAGCAGTTCGACGACACCGCCGCGCGGCGTATGACGCAGCGCATTGGAAAGCAGATTGCTCAGCGCACGACGCACCAGCATGGGATCAGCGTACAGCGCGGCATCGCCGTGCACGCGCACCTCCACGCCCTGTTCCTCGGCCAACGCCTGGTAGAACTCGGCCACCGCGCGCAGTTCGGCCGCGGCCTGCAGCGGCGCGGGCTGCAATGCCAGGCGTGCCTGATCGGCCTGCGCCAGGAACAGCATGCTGTCGATCACGCGCGCCAGCCGCGACAGCTCCTCCAGCGAGGATTGCAGCACGCGCTCGTACTCATGCGTGGCACGCGGCCGCGACAGCGCCACCTGCGCCTCGCCCATCAGGATGTTGATCGGCGTGCGCAGCTCGTGCGCGAGGTCCACCGAGAACTGGCGCAGCCGGCCGAAGGAATCCTGCAGCCGGTCGAGCACCTGGTCGAACGCGGTGGCGACACCACCGAGTTCACGCGGCCAGCTGCCGGCGGAAATGCGTCGATCCAGTTCCGCCGCGCCGATGGGCTGCATCGCCGCGGCGATGTGCTGCAGGGGCGTGAGGCCGCGCCGCACCGCCCATGCACCCAGCGAGGCCGCGGCCAGCAGGCCCACCAGCAGCATCACCATCAGGTCGCGCCGGAAGCGACCCAGCAGGTGCTGCATCGCCGACACCTCGAAGGCCGCGTGGATGGTCCAGCGCTCGCCGGAATCGCCGGCTTTGCCAGTGGCGGCGGACATCAGGTAGCGCTCGCCGCCCGGTGCACGCCAATGCCTGGGCACCGCCCCGGTCGCAGCGGCAAACTCCGCCAGCGGCAGCAGTTCGGTCATGTCGTGGCTGGTGACGACGACCTCGCCCGCCGCATCGAGCACGCGCAGGTAGAAGGGATAGTCCGATTCGGAGGAAACCTCCGCCTCCTCGTGCGCTTCCTGGCGGATGCCCTGCAGATTGGGCGGCTGCTCGGCGAGCAGCCGCGCCAGCACCTGCACCTTGTGGCGCAGGCGGTCCTCGGCGTCGCGCTGCAGGCTGTTGGAAAGTTCCCAGTGCAGGAACAGCGCCGCGGCCAGCAGCAGCCCGAACGCCGCCACCGAACTGAGCACGGTGAGCCGGGTGGCAAGGCTGGGCTGGCGCGGTGCGCGCGTCATCAGCGGCATTCGAGCACGTAGCCCATGCCGCGCACGGTGTGGATCAGCTTGGTGGGCCAGGGGTCGTCCACCTTGCGGCGCAGCCGCCGCACCGCCACGTCCACCACGTTGCTGTCGCTGTCGAAGTTCATGTCCCACACCTGCTCGGCGATGATGTGCCGCGACAGCACTTCGCCCTGGCGCCGCGCCAGCAGCGACAGCAGCGCGAATTCCTTGGGCGCGAGTTCCAGGCGCTGCCCGCCGCGTTCGGCGCGCAGGCCATGCAGGTCGATGCGCAGGTCGGCGATGGTGAACACCTGCGGCCGCTGTTCGCCGCGCCGGCGCAGCAGCGCGCGCACGCGTGCCAGCAGTTCGGTGAAGGCATAGGGCTTGACCAGGTAGTCGTCGGCGCCGAGGTCCAGGCCGCGCACGCGGTCGGCCACGTCGCCACGCGCGGTGAGCAGCAGCACCGGCATCTGGCGGCCGAGGCGGCGCAGTTCCGCCAGCACCGCCCAGCCATCCTTGCCGGGCAGCATGGCGTCCAGAATCAGCAGCTGGTAGTCGAAGGCCGTGGCCAGGAACAGCCCTTCCTCGCCATCGCCGGCCACATCCACCACGAAGCCGGCTTCCACCAGTCCCTTGCGCAGGAACTCGGCGGCCTTGGGTTCATCTTCGACGACGAGGATACGCATGCGCGGACTGGTGGCGTGACGGCTCGCGGTAGTGTACGCGGTGTCCGCGGCGCAACGCCGCCGCTACGGCTGCGAGGCGAGACCGGCGCCGACGGCGCGCATCAGCCCGTACTGCTCCTGGTTCAGCTCGGTGACCGCGTTGATGTAATCGGAGCGGGCGCGCACCACTTCCTGCTGGGCCTGGATGTCTTCCAGCACGGTGCCCACGCCCAGCTCCTTGCGTTCGCGGCTCAGCCGCAGTGTCTCGGTGGCCGAGGTCATGTTCAGGCGCGCCACGCGCACCTGCTCGAACAGCGACTGCACGCGGGTGTGGCTCTCCACCACCTGCCGCGATACCTCATCGCGCACCTTGAGTTCCGACAGCTGCGCCGCGAACAGCTTCGAATTGCTGGCACGGATTCGTCCCAGGTCGAACAGGCCGCCCGGACCGATGCGCCAGCTCAGGCCCACCATGCGGTCGCCCGTCGCGCCGCCACTGCTGGAGAGACCGTCGGGCCGGCCTTCCAGGTGGCCGGCACCGATCTGCATGCCCAGCGTCGGCACCAGCGGCCCGTACAGCGCGCCGCGGCGCGCCTGTTCGGCGGCGGCGATCAGCGCCTGGCTCTGCTGCAGCTCGGGACGGTTCGCGAGCGCGTCGCTGACCAGCTGCGCGGGCGTGCTGCTCACATCGGCCAGCGCCAGCGGCACTGGCTCGGCTTCGGCCGGCGCCAGCTCCACCAGCGGATCCAGGTGCAGGGTCTGCGCCAGCCGCGCCGCGGCGATGCGCTGCTGCTGCTGCGCGCGTGTCAGGTCCAGCTGCAGTCGCTCGCTCTGCGTGGTGACGCGCAGTTCGTCGCCCTTGAAGGCAATGCCGATGCTCACGGCCTCGCCCAGCTGCTGCTGGTAATTGCGCGACACCGCCAGCGCCTGCGCCAGCACCACGCCCAGCGCACGGGCGCGCACCAGCTCGAAATACTGCTGCGCGGCCAGCAGCGCCACGGATTGCTGCTGCGCCTGCGCACCGGCCTCGGCCGCGCTGACCAGCCGGTGGCCCTGCAAGGTGGCGAACACGGCTTCACCCACGGCCACCTGGCCAGTGAGCGCGATGCCGATCTCCTCGCTGCGCTTGTCCGCATCGAGCATCGAGCCATCGGCGGCCTGCACGGCACCAGTGTGCCGCAGGTAACGCGCAGCCGGCACGATGGATGGCAGGAAGCCGCCCATTGCGCTGAGGGTGCCGGCATGTGCCTGCTCCACCGCGTTGCGCGCCAGCTGCACGTCCAGGTTCTGCGCACCGGCCAGCCGCAGCGTGGTGGCAAGGTCGATGGGCAGCGCGGCGTTGCCGGCCGCCTCGCCGTTCGCAACAGGGCCCGCCGCGGCAAGCACCAGCAGCGCGCAGCACGCTGGCGCAGATAGTGTGCGCAACGCGCGCCTCATTGCGCCGCCACGCGCACGGCCTGACCGTCGCTGACCGGGCTGCGCGCGGCCAGCACGATGGTGTCAGCGGGCTGCACGCCTTCCAGCACCTCGGCCTGCTTGCCATCGGTGAAGCCGAGCTTCACCGGCCGCTTCACCGCCTTGTCACCATCCACCGCGTATACGAAGGCATTGGTCTTCTCCATCACGATGGCGTCGGCCGGCAGCAGTGCGACATCCTCATGGCGCTCGATGCCGAGCTTCGCGGTCACCAGCATGCCCGGCCGCAGCTGCAGCTGCGCATTGCCCAGCGTGACCTCGGCCAGCATGGTGCGGCTGGCGGATTCCAGCGCGTAGGAGAACCGCGCCACCTTGCCTTCGAAGCTCCGGCCCGCCTGCGCATCGATGACCAGCGCCACCGGCTGGCCCACCGCGACGCGCGTGGCCTCGCTTTCGGGCACCGCCACCTGCAGGCGCACCTTGTCGAAATTCATCAGCGTGAGCAGTGCCGCGCCATTGGCGGTGCCGGCCTGGATCAGCGCGCCGGGATCCACGAAGCGCTGCGTGATGACGCCATCGAAGGGCGCGGTCACGGTGGCGTATTTCAGCATGGCCTCGCTCTGCTCCAGCGTGGCGCGGGCGATCTCCAGCCGCCCGCGCGACTGGTCCACCATCTGCGGCACCACCAGGTCGGGTGCGCGGCGCAGCGACTGTTCCAGGCGCCCGAACTCGGCCTCGGCCGCCTTAAGCTCCGCCTGCTGCTTCGCGCGCGCGGCCAGCAATTCGGGCACTTCGATGCGCGCCAGCACCTCGCCGGCGCGTACGCGATCACCCTTGTCCACCTCGATGGACTGCAGGTAGCCGGACACCTTGGCATGCAGCGTGGCCTGCTGGTCGGGCAGCACCTGTGCGGGCAGCACGATGGAGCGGGTGATCGGCCCGCGCGTGAGCCGCGTGACCTGCACCTGCGCGGGTGCCGCGGGCGCAGCTGCGGCGGCCGGTGCCGGCTTGTCCTTGCAGGCCACGAGCAGCGCGCACAACGCGAGCCCGGTGCAGGCAGATGCGCTCCAGCGGAGCGCGCGCGCGACTTGCGTCATCGGTGATTCCTCAGTGCGAAGCATGTTCGGGTTCCATGGCAAGCGTGCGGGGCCTGCCCTTGCCGGCCACCAGGCCATACACAGCCGGCAGCACCAGCAGCGTGGCCAGCGTCGCCGCCGCCAGGCCGCCGACCACCGCGCGTCCCAGCGGCGCGGTCTGCTGGCCGGATTCACCCAGGCCCAGCGCCATCGGCATCATGCCGGCGATCATCGCAAGGCTGGTCATCAGGATGGGACGCAGGCGGGTGCGGCCAGCCTCCACGGCCGCCGCCGCGGCAGCGGCGCCTTCAAGACGGCCGCGTTCGGCGAAGGTCACCAGCAGGATGGCATTGGCCACTGCCACGCCCACCGCCATGATGGCGCCCATGAAGGACTGGATGTTCACCGTGGTGCCGGTGAGCCACAGCGCGACCACGACGCCTGCGATCACCGCCGGCAGCATCGCCACCACCGCCACCGCAAGCCGCAGCGACTGGAAGTTCGCCACCAGCAACAGGAAGATCGCCAGCATCGCGATCAGCAACCCCGAGCGCAGGCCACCCAGCGTCTGCTCCATGGGCACGATCTGCCCACGCAGCGCCACGCTGACCTTCGCCGGTGGCGCGCCCAGCGCGACCAGCGCATCGTTCACCAGCCGGCCGGCGCTGCCCAGGTCCACGCCGGGCGCGAGGTTCGCGGTGACCGACACCATGCGCTGGCTGTTGTAGCGCGCGTACTCGCCGGTGGCGCTGCCCGCCGCCACGCGCGCCACATTGCGCAGCAGTACGTTCTGCCCGCCCGGGCCCGGCACGCTGACATTGCGCAGTTCCTCGGCGGAATTCATCTGCGCCTTGGGCACCTGCACCTGGATCTGGTAGGACACGCCGCTGTTGGCATCGGCCCAGTAGTTGGGCACCACGAAGCGGCTCGACGAGGTGGAGGTGACCAGCGAGCGCGACACATCGTTCATGCGCACGCCCAGGATGCCGGCACGCTCGCGGTCCACGCTCACGTCCACGGTGGGGTAATCCAGCGTCTGGCCGAACTGCACGTCGCGCAGCTGCGGCAGGCGCTGCAGGCTTTCCTTCACCTTGTCGGCGAAGGCGCGGTCGGCGGCGAGGTTGGTGCCGCTGACCGCAACCTCGATGGGCGTGGGCGAACCCATGCTCATCACGCGGCTGATGATGTCGCTGGGCTCGAAGGAGAATTCCGCAGCCGGCAGCTCACGCGCGAAGCGCTGGCGCAGGCGTTCCTTCAATTGCTCCATCGACAGGCCGCTGCGCGGCTTGAACTGCACCTGCAGCACGCCTTCATGCGGGCCACCGTTCCACTGGTACACGAGGTTGATGGGGTAGTTCGGCGCATGCACGCCGACCAGACCCAGCGTGACATCGAACTTGTCCTCGCCACCGGCTTCCTCCTTCAGCATGGCGAGCACGCGCAGCGCCAGCTGCTCGGTGCCTTCCACCTGCGTGCCGGCCGGTGCACGCAGCCGCAGCTGCAGCTGGCCCGCATCGACCGTGGGGAAGATCTCGGTGCCGAGCCCACGGGCCACTGGCACGATCAACGCCGCGCAGACGACGAGATACAACGGCACCACCAGCAGGCGCGCGCCGACCAGCCGCCCGGCAAGGCCGGCATAGCGCGCCGCGAAGCGCGCGAACGCACCGGTGTCGGAGGCATGGCCTGCGCCAGGGCTCCTGCCGAACCAGTGGCTCAGTATCGGCACCAGCGTGCCCGACAGCAGGTAGGAGCCGATCATCGCGAAGCCCACCGCCAGCGCCAGCGGCATGAACAGCGCCTGCGCCACGCCGTTCATGAAGAACGACGGCACGAACACCGCCAGCACGCACAGCATCGCGATCAGCAGTGGCAGCGACACCTCGCCGCCGGATTCCAGGATGGCGCGGGCCAGCGGCTTGCCGCGGCCCAGGTGCGTGTGGATGTTCTCCACCACCACCGTGGACATGTCCACCAGGATGCCGATGGCGAGCGCGAGGCCGCCCAGCGTCATGATGTTGATGGTCTGGCCGCTGATGGAAAGCGCCAGCACCGCGCCCAGCAGCGCCACCGGGATGTTGATCACCACGATCAGCGCGCTGCGCCAGTCGCGCAGGAACAGCAGCACCATCACGCCGGTCAGCAGTGCGCCGAGCAGCCCTTCGGCCAGCAGGCTCGAGATGGCCGAGGTCACGTAGCGCGACTGGTCGAACTCGTAGCTCACCGTGATGTCGGCCGGCACGGCGGCCTGGAATTTCTCCATGTTGGCCTTCACCAGCCGCACCACTTCCAGCGTGGAGGCGTCGGCGCGCTTGGTGACCGGGATGTAGACGGTGCGCCGGCCGTTGACCAGCGCGTAGCTGGTGACGATGTCCGAGCCATCCGACACCGTCGCGAGGTCCCGCACATACACCGGCGGATAGACGCCGGCGCGGATGGGCACGGTGTCCAGGTCGCGGATGTTCCGCACCACTGAATTCAGCGGCACCATCGGGTACTTGCCGTCGATGGCCACGTTGCCGGAGGGCGTGATGGTGTTGGCCGCGGTCAGCGCGGTGACGAGTTCATCGGGCGATACGTTGTACGCGCGCAGCTTCTGCGGGTCCGCATTGATGAGGATGGTGCGCGCGCTGCCACCGAACGGCGGCGGCGCGGACACGCCAGGCAGCGTCGCGAACAGCGGCCGCACCATGTTCAGCGCCGCGTCCTGCATCTCGCCCACGCTGCGCGTGGCGCTGCTGAACACGAGGTTGCCCACCGGCACGCTGCCCGCATCGAAGCGCGTGACGAAGGGCGGCACGGTGCCCGGCGGCATGAAGGCGCGGGCGCGGTTCACGTAGGCCACGGTCTCGGCCATGGCCTGCGACATGTCGGTGCCGGGGTAGAACTGCAGCTTGATCAGCGCATTGCCCTGGATGGACTTCGACTCGACGTGCTCGATGCCGGTGATGTAGAGGAAGTGATACTCGTAGTAGTAGGTGAGGTAGCCCTCCATCTGCGCCGGGTCCATGCCACCGTAGGGCTGCGCCACGTAGATGGTGGGCGTGTTGAGGCCGGGGAAGATGTCGCTGGCGGTGGAACGCAGTGCCAGCAACGCAGCGAGCAGCACGCCGATGATCACCACCAGGATCGTGACGGGGCGGCGCAGGGCCAGTTGTACCAGGTTCAAGTCGGTTCCTTCCTGCCGGAGACACCACGCGGCCGGATCCACGCGGGTGCCGGCTTGTCGTTATGCGGAGCACTGTCCCGCTTTGTACGTGACGATGCACAGCGCCCGCGCGATTGCCGGGCATGCTAGAAGCCGCGACCTGTCAGCGGCGTGACTGCAAAATGACCAAACGGTCATTTGCGGATGGACAGTGAAGACCGGTTATTCGCGTGTGCTTATGGGATATGCAGTGCGGTCGAGCGAACACAAGAGGTCGAGGCAGGCAGGTAGGAAGCAGTTTGCTGGGCGAGCACACGCGATTCAGGCTACAGGTAGCAGAACAGCGTGGTCTGCTGAACTTCACCTCCGCGTATCGATCTGACCTCGCCCGCCATTTGCGCACTGCGCTTCGCCCGATGCGCGCCCTTTCTCAACAGCAACCTAATCTTGGAAATACATTAGTGACACCACCGAAATGATGGATGCTGGCGCGTCCGGACTGAGAAGTAGCCGTACACCGAGCCCATCGAGCTCCTCGGCAAACCTGCCCCAGTCCACCTTGCCATCCAGCAAGCCCTGTACTATGCCGCGGGCTTCCTTGGAAGAGGCCAGAAACTCCGCAGGCTTAGCGCCTTCTTCTCTGCGGCGCCGCGACGCGTCGAGCAGACGCCGCCAGGTGTCGTACAAGCTGTCACTGCCAGCGGACTTCGCGCGAGCAACTGTGTCGTACACGAACTGCACCAGCACACCACACTCGATGCTGGACAGATCATTCCGGGAGCTGTCCGCAGTAACCTGATCATCCAGGTGTTTGGCGCATCCGGCGATCCACCCCGGCAGTGCTTCCGCGAGCCAGCGTTTTGCATTGTGTTGATGTTCCGCAGTGAATAGAGAAAGCATGTAACGCGCCGCGGATTCGGTGAACACGCCTGACGGATCCAAATGCCTGAACCTGCGACCGATCTGCTCGGCGGCGAACGCAGCCCATAAGGCCTGTCGCTGTTGCGGGTCGAGTCCCTGCTGCCATTCAGAACCGTGGAACAGCAGCAGGTTGCTGCTGTCCCAGCTCCGCTCGAAGCGCAAGCCCTCATACGGAGATGCTGGCCACCAGCTCACGAACACCAAGCCGGGTTCATTACCCAACCTATTGCCGAGTCCCACCGAAATGGGCCCATACACCTCCATCACATCCTGCCGCAGCTTCTCCGGTAAGTTGCTGGCAAACAGCAGATCCCCGCTCTCGCGGCTGCGCTCAGTGCGCTGGCATTCCGCCAGGGAGTCGTTCAGCAGGACAAAGCCATTCCGGGTGTCCCCGGCTTGGGAAACAATTGAGACCGACTGCTCGCAGCGGCGCGTCTGCGGATGGATGGCGTACATCGCGTTGATCACTGTCTGACCGCGGGTGTCGCGCACTCGCAGGTAGTCGAGGTTGACGAGTGACGCGTGGGACCCGAACGCGATGGATGCAGGCAGGCCGTCTGCCTCGTTGATATTGTCGTCGAGTGCAAGCCAGACAGCGGTATTCGAGTTGGTCCGCGAATAGTGGAAACCGGACAGGCGATCCCCGGACAGCTGCACGGTACTGACTGGAATCTCTGAAGGCGTGTATTCCGGCGCAAGGCGCACCGCGCTGGTCAAACGCTGGAAGCGGACCTCTGGCTGGGGTGGTCTATCCGAGAGATGCAGCTCAACCACGGTGGCGCCATTCCTGCGCCAAGCCGACCAGACGTAGGACCACGACGTGGCGAGCTTGGTCCGGGGACGCCGGGGTTCGCGCTCCTTCTCCGCCGGAATGGCTACCTCGTCGAGGGTTTCATCGGCGACAGGTGGCGTCGGTGCGCTGGCAATGGCTGAGACCGCCATGCAACTGAGCAACATTGCGTGTTTGCGCGATGTCTTGATCTTCATTCTCCACAGCCTCCATGCTGCCGGAAGAAGAAGCCGCGGATTGTAGATCTAACGCCCCTTCCTGCCGGGCCTTTTTGCTGCTCCAATCCGATCATTGCTCATCGCCTTCAACAAACCCTTCGGCGTGATCTGCAAGTTCAGCCCCGAACCCGGCAAGCGCACGCTGGCCGACTACATCGACGTGCGCGGCGTATACCCAGCCGGCCGCCTCGACACCGACAGCGAAGGGCTGTTGCTGCTCACCGATGATGGCGCGCTGCAGGCGCGCATCGCGAACCCCAGGCACAAGCTGCCCAAGGTGTACTGGACGCAGGTGGAAGGCCTGCCCACCGAAGCAGCGCTCGCGGCATTGCGTACCGGCGTCGACCTGGGTGAATTCGTCACGCTGCCGGCCGGCGCGCGCCGCATCGAGGAGCCGCCGAACCTGTGGCCGCGCGATCCGCCCATCCGCCAGCGCGCGAAGATTCCCACCGCATGGCTGGAACTCACGCTGCGCGAGGGCAAGAACCGGCAGGTGCGGCGCATGACGGCGAAGGTGGGCTTTCCCACCTTGCGGCTGGTGCGCGCAGCCATCGGCGGCGTGAACCTCACCGGGCTTGCGCCGGGACAATGGCGGCAGGCGCCAGCCACCGCGCCGTGGCTACCGCACCCCTGACGCATCAGCCCGCGCTGAAATCCTTCGGTAATCGACGGCGAGCCTTGGCCTGACGACAGACCTGCTTCATGATTCGCCCCTCATTTACCAACGGGGACACACCATGAACAGGATCATCACCGTGGCGGCGAGCCTGCTGCTGGGAGCGGGACTGACTGCGTTCTCCGCCTCGACGCTGGCGGCATTGCCGGCGGATTTCGACGCCAAACTCGCCGCCCGCCCCGACGCCGACAAGGTGCGCGATGCGGCCCGCAAGCCGAAGGAAAGCGTGCAGGAGCTGGGCCTGCAGGAAGGCATGACGGTGGTGGATGTCGCGGCCGGTGGCGGCTGGTTCACGCGCGTGCTGTCCGCGGCGGTGGGTCCGAAGGGCAAGGTGATCGCGCAGTTCGGCCAGGGTGGCCTGCGCAACAACAACGGCCAGGCCCAGCGCGACATGGCGAAGGAACTCGGCAACGTGGAGCCACTGTTCGAAGCGATGAGCGCCATCCCGCCGAACTCGGTGGATGCGGCGGTCACCGCGATGAACCTGCACGATGCCTTCAATCGCGATGAGGCGGCCGGCCTGGCCTTCATCAAGGACATCTACAACGCACTGAAGCCCGGCGGCGTCGCGGCCATCATCGACCATGTGGGCGCCGAGGGCGCGGACAACCGGACCCTGCATCGCATGACACCGGCAGCGACGAAGGCGCTGATCGAGAAGGCGGGGTTCCAGATGGTCAAGGAGTCGAAGGTGCTGGCCAATCCGAAGGACGATCACACCAAGGGCTCGCATGACCAGTCGCTGGGACGCGCGACTGACCAGTTCTTCTTCGTGGTGCGCAAGCCGAAGTAACGCTGGCCATGCCGCGGTTGATCCGCATCGTCCTGACCGTCACTGCCGTGTTGCTCGGCGGGCACGCGCAGGCGCAATCCGCCGCCCGCGTGGATGCGAAGCGCCTGCTCGACGCCGACAAGGAACCCGGCCAGTGGCTGAGCCACAGCCGCACCTACGACGAGCAGTACTTCAGCCCGCTGAAGCAGATCAACGACCGCAACGTCGACAAGCTCGGCCTCGCCTTCTACGTGGACTTCCCCACCAACCAGAACATCGAGACCACGCCGCTGATGATCGACGGCGTGCTGTACGTCACCCTGCCGTGGAGCATGGTGATGGCAGTGGATGCGAAGACCGGCAGGCAGCTGTGGCTGCACGACCCCAAGGTGAACAAGGCGTGGAACGGCAACATCTGCTGCGGCGTGGACAACCGCGGCGCGGCGGCGTGGAAGGGCAACATCATTTTCGGCACGCTCGACGGCCGGCTGATCTGGCTCGATGCGAAAACCGGCCGGCAGGTGCGGTCCGTCAAGGCCACTCCCGACGAGCGCCGTTATTCCATTACTGGCGCGCCGCGCATCGCCAACGGCATGGTGTTCATCGGCTCGGCCGGGGCCGAGTTCGATGTGCGTGGCTACCTCGATGCCTATGACGCGGAGACGGGCAGGCATCTGTGGCGTTTCTGGACAGTGCCGGGTGACCCCGCGAAGGGCTTCGAGAACAAGGCCATGGAGAAGGCGGCCGCCACATGGAAGACACCAGGCTGGTGGACCCAGGGCGGTGGCGCAACGGTGTGGGACGCCATCACCTACGACCCCACCACGGACCTGGTGATCTTCGGCACCGGCAACGCCACGCCCGGCGATGCCGTGCGCCGCGATCCGGGTCGCGGCGACAACCTGTTCACGACCTCGCTGCTGGCGGTGCATGCGAAGGACGGCAGCTATGCCTGGCACTACCAGCCCACGCCTTGGGAGACCTGGGACTACGACACCGACCAGCAGCTGATGCTGCTGGATGTGCAGATCAACGGCAGGAAGCGCCATACGGTGATGCAGGCATCCAAGAACGGCATGTTCTACGTGCTGGATGCGGCCACGGGCGAACTGCTGTCGGCCAGGGCCTATACGGACGTGAACTGGAACACCGGCGTCGACATGAAGACCGGCCGGCCCATCGAGGTGCCGGAGGCGCGCCCCAACCTCACCAACAAGCCGTTCAACCTGGTGGCCGGCCCGGCCGGCGGCCACGCGTTCCAGTCCATGTCGTACAGCCCGGACACCAGGCTGGTGTACATCCCGGCCACCACGCACTGGCAGCTGAATGGTCCGTTCGACTTGCGCCAGAAGTGGCTCGCCGACAATCCCAACGCCAGGCAGACCTTCTCGGGTCGCCTGATGGCCTGGGATCCGGTTGCACAGAAGGAAGTGTGGCGCAGCGAGGAGTTCCTGAACCCCACCGGCGGCGTGCAGGTCACCGCCGGCGCACTGGCCACCGCGGGCAATGTGGTGTTCCACGGCAATCTTCCGAAGCAGGAGTTCGCCGCCTACCGCGCCACCGACGGCAGGAAGCTGTGGAGCTTCGGCACCAAAACAGCGGTGCTGGCCAACCCGATCACTTATGAAGTGGACGGCGAGCAGTACGTGGCCATCGCCGTGGGCGGGCCGGTGCAGGGCGGCTATTACGCGCCGAACGGCGCGCGCCTGCTGGTGTTCAGGCAGGGTGGCAAGGGCGTGCTGCCGGATCTGCCGCCGTACACCGAGCGGCCCATCGCGCCGCCGCCGCAGTTCGCCGATGCCGCCACCATCCGGCAGGGCGCGATGGTGTTTGAGGCGCAGTGCCAGCTGTGCCACGGCCGCAATGGCGCCGCGCGCTCCACCTTCCCGGACCTGCGGCGCTCACTGGCGCTGGAAAACCAGGGGCTGCTGGATGCCATCGTGCTGCAGGGAACGCTGGCGCAGCGGGGCATGGCCTCGTTCCGTGAATACCTGAAGGATGGCGACACGGTGGCGCTGCGCGCCTACCTGATCTCGGTGGCGGAGGCGGCGCGCAATCCCGCGCCCGCCGGCGCGCAGGCGCCGCTTCGCTGAGTCCGGTCGGTGGATCAGTCGCCGCCCAGTGCGCGGCGCGCCCGCGCCGCCACTTCCGGGTTGCGATCCGCGGTGGCGCTCTGCAGTGCCTGCCGCACAGCCTCTGGCGCCACGCCCGCGGCGGCCATGCCGTGCAATGCGCTGACGACTTCGAGCCGTTCCCGATAGTCATTGCTTGAGGTCAGCATCCGGGCCAGCGCGCGCACGGATTCGGCGGAAGGCCGGCCGGCCAATGCGGAAATCGCCCAGCTGCTGTCTTCCAGTTGCTGCGGAGTTAGCGCCCGGTCCGGAGACTGAGCCCGCTCCCGCGCCGCCTCAAGGGACAACGGCGGCGGCATCACGGACTGTGCAACGGACGATTCGCTGGCGCGCGCGGGTTGCGGGGCAACCGCGGCGGGCGCAATGGGCAACGCCGCATCAGGCGGCGTGGTGATCGGCGGCGCCGCCGATGACGCCGCCTCGCGCGCCGGACTTTGCATCACTGCCCACACGACCAGTGCCGCTGCGCACAGCAGCGCCACTGGCAGGCCGACTTTCAGGTTCGCATGATCCATTTGCATTCCATCGACGCGTCGCAAGCCGGTTGAGTTGCGCGACTGCGCGGCGGACAGTGCCGCAGCGCCAGTCACATGCTGGCCAGGAGAATGCGTACATGGGCGGCGGCCTGTCTATCCGGCGAATCACTGAGAGGGGGGCGCGGCGATGGTGACTGCATTGCACGGCACGCTGCGCCGCGAACTCATCATCAAGGGCCACGCCTACGTCGTGACGCTGGATGAGCAAGGCATCAAGCTGACCCTGAAAGGCCACCGCAAGGGCCAGCAACTGCTCTGGAACGATCTGGTCACCGGCGAGGTGGCGCTGGCCATCGCACTGAACGCATCACTGGCCCAGTCGGGCGAGGCGCCAGCGCCGCGCGCCAGGGCGGCAAGGGCGAACAACGCACGCAAATCCCGCGGCCGTTGAGCGCCTGCCAACCCGGCGCCGACGGCGGGAGAAACTACAGCTTGGGATTGGTGACCGGTGTATCGCCTTCGAACCAGTGCTCGAAGCGGCGGTAGGTGCACAGCCAGCGCCCATCCACGCGACGGTACTTGTCCGTGGCCAGCGAAATCGTGATCGGCGCGTGCGTGGGCAGGATCTTCACGCCATTCTTTGCATACAGCATCAGGAAATTGGTGGCTTCGGCCGTATCGGGCCCGGTGAACCAGGCGCGGAAATTGGTGAAGCTGTGCACCGACAGGCGCGGCCCCTGCCTGATGCGCCAGTCATAGAACTCCTGGATCTTGGCCCGACCGATGTACGACGCGTACTGGCCGTGGAACTCGGCGTCCTCGGTGTAGTACGGCGCGGCACTGCGACCGCCGTTGGTATCGATCTCATGCCAGTAGTCGGCCAGCTGGAGCGACAGCTCCGCATTAAGTCGCAGCAGGTCGGAATCGGACACGATTTCTCCTTGTATTTCAGTCGGCAGATTGTAGGCCAGCCCCGCCAGCGACTTGCCCGGCGCGGAAGCCCGCCTTCCTTGCAGCGGTGCAACGCGGCAACGCGGTTCCGCGCGGCGGGCGCGGCTGGCTTTCGTATATGATGCCGTCCGACGGTCGCTCGAATACCGCTTGAATTCCGGCATGGCAACCACTGTTCCACTTCCTGTTCCCGCTCCCGCTGCAGGCACGCGCCCGCGGCGCATCAAGCGCGCGCAGGGTTTCGTCGACGAGGTGTTCGAGCTGATCCGCGCCGACATCATGGCGCTGCGCATTCCGCCGGATACGCGCATCTCCATCGACAGCCTGGCCCGCCAGCTCGGTGTCTCGCAGACGCCGATCCGCGAGGCGCTGAGCCGCCTGGAAGCCACTGGCCTCGTCATCAAGCAGCATTTCGTGGGCTACTGCAGCGCTCCGCAGCTGAACCGCAAGCAGCTGGATGAGCTGTATGAAATGCGCCTGCTGCTGGAACCCTACGCCGCCAGTTGCGCGGCCGAGCGCATGAGCGACGAGGAGCTGCGCGCGGTCACCGAACTCGGCCGCAAGATGGAGCCGGGCGAGTCGCGTACTTCCTATGACCGCTTCGCGGTGCAGGATTCCGAGCTGCATGACCTGATCGCCATCGGCAGCGGCAATCCGCTGGTCCGCGATGCGCTGGCCAAGCTGCACACGCATCTGCACATCTTCCGGCTTCGCTTCCACAGCGAAGTCACCAAGGAAGCCTATGCGGAACATGGCGAGCTGCTCGACGCGCTGGCCAACCGCAAGCCGGACGCCGCTGCCGCGGCCATGCGCACCCATATCGAAAAGTCGTACCAGCGCCTCAAGGCGCATACCCGCGACTGAAAACCCCCCTGGCTGACTGCGGCTTTTTCAGGGCCGCCCTTGCGCCGGAGTCCATTCCGACAGATCCTATAGGATATAGGGGTAACGATAAGAGGTCGCAATTGGAAGCCGCCAGAACAATGGGTGCCGCAACCCGCAGCCGGGTCGCCGCATGGACCGCCCACTACTGCGCGCAGTTCGACCGCGCGGAAATCATCCCCGCCGACCTCGAGCGCTTCGACGCCGCGATCCAGACCGGGGAACTGGGCGCACTGCGCTTCGCGCGGTTGTCCTGCGTGGGCAGTGCCATCGATCGCTCGCAGCCCCCGGGCGCCACGGCCACCGTCCACAGCTATTCGCTGATCGTGCAGCTGGGCGGGTCGGGAACCCTGTGCCAGTACGGCCAGGAAGCCCACGTGCAGGCCGGGGACCTTGCTTTGTGTGACAACGCTGCGCCACATTCACACTTCATGGCCGAACGCTCCGAACTGATCCTGCTGCGCATCCCGGCGCATGCGCTGCGTGGACACCTGCCCTCCCCCGAGCAGTTCTGCGGCCGCCGCCTCGCCGCCACCACCGGCACCACTTCCGTGGCCGCGGCACTGGTGACCAACCTGTGCCACCGTACCCGCACCGGCCTGCCGCCGTCCGTGCAGGAAGGCCTGGCGAACCAGCTGCTGGAGCTGATCGCCATCAGCTACACGCTGTCCTTCGACACGCTGATCGCGCCCTCCTCCGTGGTCGGCAACCGTTACGCCAAGGCGCGCCGCTTCATCGAGCAGCATCTGCGCGATCCGGAGCTGGGGCCGCAGAAGATCGCGCGTGCGCTGAACGTGTCCTCGCGCTACCTGCGCATGATCTTCGCCGGCGAGAAGGACTCGGTGTCGGCGTACATCCTGCGGCGGCGGCTCGAGGAAGTGGCGCACCAGCTGTCCGATGCGCGCTGGCGCGGCCGCTCGATCTGCGAGATCGCCTTCGACTGGGGCTTCAACAGCGCCCCGCATTTCAGCCGCAGTTTCCGCGAGCGCTACGGCATGTCGCCGCGCGAATATCGCGCCCGACAAGTCACCGTACATGGACAAGCCAAGCGCGACGCTCTGGCAGCCGCCGGCTGAACGCATCGCCGCGAGCGAGCTGACCCGCTTTGCGCGACTGGCGCGCCAGCGGCATGGCGCGCCGCCGGCCGCATCCGGTCCCGAAGCATCCTGGCAGGCGCTGCATGCCTGGTCGGTGCGCGAGCGCGCCGCGTTCTGGAGCGCACTGTGGGACCACGCCGGCGTGATCGGCGAGCGCGGCGCGCAGGTGCTGAGCGATGGCGATCGCATGCCCGGCGCACGCTGGTTCGAGGACGGGCGGCTGAACTTCGCCGAGAACCTGCTCGCAGGTCCCGAAGCACAGCTCGCGCTGATTGCCTGCGATGAGAGCGGATCGCGGCGCACGCTGAGTCGCCCCGAATTGCGGCACGCGGTGCACGCGGTGGCTGCGGGTTTCGCCGCGGCCGGCATCGGCCCCGGTGACGTGGTCGCCGGCTTCCTGGCCAACACACCCGAAGCCGTCATTGCCATGCTGGCAACCGCACGGCTGGGCGCGACCTGGACTTCCACCTCGCCGGATTTCGGCGCCTCCGCCGTCATCGAGAGGTTCGGGCAGACCGGCGCGAAGCTGCTGGTCGCCACCGGCAGCTACCGCTACGGCGGCAAGCATTTCGATTGCACGGCCAAGCTCGCGGAAATACTGCGCGGCATGCCGGCGCTGCGCACCCTGGTGCTGGTCGACACCGGCAACGTTCCGGCCGGCGCACCGGCGGACACGCGGCCGTGGCACGAGCTGCTGGCGCTGGACCCCGCGCAGGCACCGCCGCTGCAGCGCTTCCCGTTCAACACGCCGCTGTGCGTGCTGTATTCCTCCGGCACCACCGGCAAGCCCAAGGCCATCGTGCACGGCGCCGGCGGCACGCTGCTGCAGCATCGCAAGGAACACCTGCTGCACACCGACATCCGTCCGGGGGATCGCGTGTTCTTCTTCACCACCACCGGCTGGATGATGTGGAACTGGCTGGTGTCGGCGCTGGCGAGCCAGGCCACCATCATCCTGTACGACGGATCACCGACCTTTCCGGACAATGACGTGCTGTGGCGCATGGCCGCGGCGGAACGCATCAATGTGTTCGGCACCAGCCCGCGCTTTCTCGCAGCCATGGAGAAGGCCGGCGTGAAGCCGCGCGCCAGCCACGACCTCGGCGCGCTGCGCACCATCCTGTCCACCGGCTCGCCGCTGGCCGCGAACCAGTTCGACTATGTGTACGAATCGGTCGCGCCGGATGTGCAGCTGGCCTCGATCTCCGGCGGCACCGACATCGTCTCCTGCTTCTGCCTGGGCGTGCCGTGGCTGCCGGTGCGGCGCGGGCAGATCCAGGGCGCGGGCCTTGCGATGGCCACCGATGTATACGACAGCGACGGCCAGCCAGTGGTGGACCAGCGCGGCGAGCTGGTGTGCGCCGCGCCGTTTCCTTCCATGCCACTGGGGTTCCTCAACGACGCCGATGGCGTGCGCTACCACAAGGCGTATTTCGAGCGCTTTGCCAATATCTGGCACCACGGCGACTACGCGATCCGCACCGCGAGCGGCGGGTTCGTCATCCTCGGCCGCTCCGATGCGGTGCTGAATCCGGGCGGCGTGCGCATCGGTACCGCGGAGATCTACCGCCAGGTCGAGCAGCTGCCGGAGATCCTCGAATCGCTGGCCATCGGGCAGAAGCATGATGGCGATGAGCGCGTCGTGCTGTTCCTGCGCCTGCGCCCGGGCACAGCGCTGGATGCCATGCTGGAACAGCGCATCCGCCAGGCCATCCGCGACGGCGCCTCGCCGCGCCATGTGCCGGCCCGCATCATCGCGGTCGCCGACCTGCCGCGCACGCTGTCCGGCAAGCTGGTGGAGCTGGCGGTGCGCGATGTGGTGCACGGGCTGCCGGTGGGCAACCGCGAGGCGCTGGCCAATCCCGAAGTGCTGGAACTGTTCCGCGACCTGCCGCAGCTGCGCAGCTAGGCGATCCGCGGTTCTGCTGCTTGCGCGGCCGGCGTGGCCTCGCGATGGGTGGCCAGGCAACGCGCCGCGTGGAAGAAGTGCATGGCGGCCCACAGGTTGAACAACGGCACCAGCAACAGCCCCAGCTGCAGCGAACTGGCCTGCGCCACCGGTGCCAGCAGGTCGCTGGCCATGCCCACCAGCAGCGGCCCCAGTGCCATGCCAACCGCCGCCTTGAAGAACAGCACGGTGGCCGCGGCCACCGCCCGGGTGGCCGGTGTGGCCAGGCCCTGCGCCGTGGCATAGGAAGGCCCGAAGAACATCAGGCTCAGCAGGCTCGACAGCAGCAACGCCACGACCATCGGCGTGCCAGTGCCCATGTAGACGAGCATCTGCACGGGCACCAGCGCCACGGTCGCGACGGCGGGCACCCACAACTGCCAGCGCGGGTCACCGGAACTTGCACCCAGCCGGTCGGCCAGCAGCCCGCCGAGGAAGGTGCCGGCGAGACCCGTCAGGCCAGTCGCAGCAACCAGTCTTCCGACCTCCGTGCCACTCCAGTCGTGCACCCGCGTGAGAAAGGCTGGATTGAAGCCGTATGCGCCATACATCGCGGCCGAGTGCAGGCCGCAGGCAATGCACAGGTGGCGGAACGCCAGGTTCGACCACAACGACCACAGCACGCCGCGCAGCGGTGCCCGTCGCTCCTGGTGCACCGGCAATGCCCGCGATGGCTCGGCGATGGCGAACAACAGCATCGGCACCAGCAATACGCCCGGCGCGGCCGCCAGCAGCAACGTGGCGCGCCATCCCAGATGGTCGCCACCCCAACCGCCGAACAGACCGGCCAGCATCGTGCCAGCCGGTGCGCCGAGCGCGAAGATGCCCAGCGCGGTGGCGCGTTGCGCCTTCGGGAAATGGCCGGCGAGCAGTGCATGCGAGGCCGGACCGGCACCGGCCTCGCCCATGCCCACGCCCATGCGCGCGACCAGCAGCAGCATGAAGCTGCCGGCCAGGCCGCACAGCGCGGTCATCAGCGTCCACAGCAGCGCGGACAGCACGACCACATTGCGCCGGTGCCAGCGGTCGGCCAGCGCCGCGATGGGGATGGCAAGCGTGGAATAGAACACCGCGAAGGCCAGGCCCGAGAGCAGCCCGAGCTGCGTGTCGCTGGCGCCGAACTCGCGGCCGATGGGTTCGAGCAGCAGGCTCAGGATGGAGCGGTCGAAGGAATTGAGCGTGTAGCCGAACAGCAGCACGGCCAGTACCTGGTACTTGTGCGCCGGCCTCGTGCTGTCCATCCGAGCTTCACCTCCGGGCGCCGATGATACGCTTGGGGTCGGCAACCAGGCAGGAACCGGCATGGCGCAGCCCAGCGTGCATCCGTTGTGGAGCAGCCTCGCGCTCGACCGTGATTGCGGCGTGTCGCTGCAGGACCAGATCGCGCATTACTTCCGCAACGCCATCGCCGACGGGCGCATGCGCGGCGGACGCCGCGTGGCCTCCTCGCGGCAGCTGGCGCTGGACTGCGGCGTATCGCGCACCACTGCCGTGGAAGCCTACGAACGCCTGGTGGAGGAGGGCTATTTCGTCACGCGCCGCGGTGCCGGCGTGTTCGTCGCCGCGACGCCGCCGGACAAGTTCCGGCTGGCGGCACGCAATGGCCACGCTGCCCATGGCGCGGCGCCAGGCGCGCAACTGCAGGTGGCCACGCGCCTCGACGCGCGCCACTACCACCTGCCACTGGCGCCGGGCATGCCGGCCATCGACCGTTTTCCGTGGTCCACCTGGGCGCGCCTGACCAACCAGATCTGCCGCGAACGGCCGCTGAATGCCATCGGCTACGGCGATCCGCAGGGCGAGCTCGCGCTGCGCCAGACCATCGCCGAATACCTGGCGACGGCGCGCGGCATCCGCTGCAGCGCCGGCCAGATCCTGGTGATGGCCGGCTCCGAGCAATCACTGGAATTCATGGTGCGGCAGGTGGCGGAGGCCGGCGATGCGGCGTGGATCGAGGAACCCACCGGCCCGTGGGTGCGCAAGCTGCTGCTCGGCGCCGGGGTCATGCCCGTGCCGGTGGAAGTCGACGCGGATGGCATGGCGGTGGCGCAGGCGCTGCGCAAGGCGCCGCGCGCGCGCCTGGCCATCGTCTCGCCCACGCACCAGTACCCCACGGGCGCAACGCTGTCGCTGGCGCGGCGCGAGCAGCTCATCGACTGGTGCGAATCCACCGGTGGCTGGATCCTGGAAAGCGAGATCGACGGCGACTACCGCTACGTGCCGCGGCCCATCGCGCCGATCTGCGCGCTGGCGCGGGTGCCGCGGGTGTTCTATTGCGGCAGCCTCAGCAAGCCGCTGGCACCGGGCCTGCGTACCAACTACCTGGTGGTGCCGGAAAGCCTGATGGACAACCTCGCGCTGCGCCCGACGCTGGTGCCCATGCTGGCGCAGCTGGTGCTGGCACGCTTCAACAGCGCCGGGCACATGGCGCAGCACATGCGCCGCATGCGCACGCTGTATGCGCGGCGGCGCGCGATTCTGCTGGACGCGTTGCGCACGCAGCTGGCGGATGCGCTCGACATGCCACGTGTGCCTGAAGGCGGCCTGCGCGTTACCGCGGAGCTGCGCCATGGGCTTGACGACGTAAGCATCGCCGAGCGTTGCCTCGCCGCCGGCATCAAGGTGGATCCCCTGTCGGTGTGCTACACGGGCGAGCCGCGCTCCGGGCTCATCATCGGCTTCGCCTCCACGCCCGAGGAGCGCATCCCCGCCGCGGTGACCACGCTGGCGACAGTCATCAGGCGCGAACTGGACTTATAAACCCCGCGCGGACTGGTCCTACAAGGCTCCGCAGCCGCTTCGTAACCTCCCCGGCCTTGCAGAACAACCAAGGCGGGGAGTACGACCATGCGTGTTTCGAATCGCGGATCGCGTGCGCTGATCGGCGCGGGATTGGTGGGAGTGGCGCTGGCGGCAAGCGCGCAGGCCGCCCAGCCTGAATCGGCCGACGACACCGCCACCGAGGAACTCGCTGAAATCGTGGTGACCGGGTCGCGCATCGCCACCAGCATCGGCATGGAAACGCCCACGCCGGTTACGGCCATCACGGCCGATGAGCTGGACGTGCTGTCGCCCAGCACGCTGATCTCGGCACTGAGCCAGCTGCCGCAGTTCTACGGCAACACCAACAACGACACACGCAGCTCCTTTTTCAACTCGCCTGGCGCCGGCAACCTGAACCTGCGCGGGCTGAACACCGGTGGCAGCGGCCGCACGCTGACCTTGCTGGACGGACGCCGCGTGGTACCGGGCAATGGCTACGGCAGCGTGGACATCAACCTGCTGCCCTCCACGCTGCTGAAGCGCGTGGATACGGTCACCGGCGGCGCCTCGGCGGCCTACGGCACCGACGCCGTCGCCGGTGCGGTGAACTTCATCCTCGATACTAAATACAACGGCTGGCAGCTCAACGCGCAGGCCGGCAGCACCAGCCGCAATGACCGCGGCAACATGGAGTACTCCGCCGCCTGGGGCATTCCCATCGGGAATCGCATGCACCTGCTGGCCAGCGCCGAGTACTACAAGGCCGAGCGCGTGGACAGCTTCGCGGATCGTGGCTGGTACCAGGGCTATGCGCTGATCAACAACCCCGCCGCAAATACCCTCACCACCCCTGGCTACTACCAGCCTACCTACATCCCGCGTACGAACGTGGTGTCGTCCATCGCCACCACCGGCGGCCTGATCTGCGGCTCCTCGTCGCTGGCCTGCAGTGTGCCCACCACCTCGGTGCTATATCGCCGCTTCTTCCAGCCGGACGGCACGCTCGCGCCCTTTGTGCTGGGTGAAGGCGCGAGCCCGGCTACCTCCTCGGGGGCCTATGGCGCGCACTCCATCACCGGCGGCGGCAGCGGCGACGACACCACCGCCGACCTGCTCGACCTTGCACCCAAGGCCCGCCGTGGCAGTGCCTTCCTGTACCTGGACTACGACGTGACCGACGGCCTGAACCTGTACGTGCAGGGCCTTGCCGGGCAGAGCACCATCAACCAGCGCGACCATGGCGGCCGCTTCGCGGCGGTGTCGGGCATTGATACCCGCATCACCATCTACCGGGAAAATGCGTTCCTGCCGGCAGAGGTGCGCCAGATCATGGTCGACGAGGGCCTCACATCGTTCCAGATGAACCTGATCGGCGACCGCGCCGGTCTCGGCCGCGAGAGCCGGCTGAAACAGGACAACAAGACCTATTCAGGCACGCTGGGCTTCAAGTGGGACATAGCGCAAAGCGGCCCGCTGGCCGGCTGGCAATTGAACGGCTACGGCCAGTACGGCACGGCCGACAACCGCGGTGACCAGCAGGGCCTGGTGATCGATCATTTCCTCGCGGCGGTGGATGCCATTCCAGATCCGAACAACGCCGCCAACACCGTGTGTCGCGCGGCGACCATCAACCCCACGCTGTATGGCGACTGCGTGCCGCTGAACCTGTTCGGCAACGGCAACGCCTCCGACGCCGCCATCGCCTACGCCACCCGCTTCACCGCCGGGCAACGCATCACCACGCCGCTGTACTACCAGCCCGATGGCTTCGACAGCGGCAAGACCGTCACCTACACCAGTGGCTACGGCAAGGTGTACAACACGCGCACCAAGCAGACCGTGGGCGACGTATCCGCCAGCGGCAAGGTGATCGAAGGCTGGGCCGGCCCCATCGCCGCCGCGCTGGGCGTCTCCTATCGCAAGGAACAGATCGACCAGATCGTCTACGACCCGAGCAACCCCACCAGCGATCCTGCGCTGCTGCCAGCCAGCGCCGCCGTGAATCCGGCGCTGCGCGGCGTGCCTTCTTATTTCGCCACGCGCAGTTCGATGATCCAGAACTCCACGGTGGCGAACGTGCATGGCAGCTATGACGTGAAGGAAGCCTTCACCGAATTGCAGGTGCCGCTGCTGACTGGCATGCCGGCAGCCGAGCAGCTGAACCTGCTGGCCGCGGCGCGTATTGCCGACTACGAAGGCAGCGGCAGCGTGTGGTCGTGGAAGTACGGCCTGGACTGGCAGGCGACCAGTGCGCTGCGCATGCGCGGCACGGTGTCGCGCGACGTGCGCGCCGCGACGCTGCTGGAGCGTTTCAACCAGACCGGTGGCATCGGCAGCGTCGAGGACCCCTGGCAGCTGACGCCCGGCGGCACCCCGACGACGCATGGCATCTCCACGCGCAGCGGCGGCAATCCGGAGCTCGACCCGGAGACCTCCAAGACCTACACCGTCGGCTTCGTGCTCGAACCGGCCATCCTGCCGGGGTTCTCCACCTCGGTGGACTACTGGAAGGTGGACATCGGCGGCGCCATCGGCACGCTCGGCACGCAGCGCATCGTCAGAGACTGCTTCAATTCCAACAAGACGGCCAGCGTGTGCAACCTGATCACCTTCGACTCCAGCGGCTTTGTCGCGCAGGTGCGCAACATCACCCAGAACATCGCCGCCGCGGCCGGCCGCGGCATCGACATTGAAATGGGCTATCGCACCCCCGTCAGCCTGTTTCGTGATGGCGGCGAGAGCATGGCCGTGCGGGTGTTCTGGTCGCATCTGAAGGAGAACGCCACGCAGACCGATCGCGCCAACCCCACCACGTACCTGGACGTGGCCGGCCAGGTGGGTGTTGGTTCGCTGCCGACGGACGCCGTCACGGCCACACTGAGCTACCGCGCCGGCGGCTTCAGCCTCGGCCTGTCCAGCCGCTACATCGGCGATGGCTATTACAACAAGAGCTACAACCAGCCGCTGCGGCGTCCGGATGTGCTCGACAACACCATAGGCTCGGTGACCTACTTCAATCTGGAAGGCGGTTATTCCTGGGACATGAGCGGCGGCAAGGCGGAGCTGTTCGCCAATGTGCAGAACCTGCTGGACCGGGATCCGCCGATGATCGCGCAGCCCTTCGACGTCGCGCTCGGGCAGACTGGCACTGGCGGCACCAACGCCGGGCTGTACGACATGCTGGGCCGCCGCTTCACCATCGGCGTGCGCTTCCGGCACTGATGCCGTTCCATGCGCAGCTGCGTGTCATGGCCGCCGTCGCAGTGATGCTGACGGCGGGCTGCGCCGGCACCGGTGGCCGCGCCGTCGGTGCGCGCCTGTATCCGGTTCCGTCGCGCTTCGATGCCACGCAGCTGCTGCCGCCACCGCCCAGCGCCGATGCAGCGCTGCGGCGGGATCTCGAGGCAGTACGCAACGCGCAGCTCACGCGCACCCCCGAACAGGCCGCGCAGGCCGAGGCCAACAGCGCCGTGGATCCGTTCCGGTTTGCCGCGGTGCTGGGTCCGCGTTTCAGCGCGGCACAACTGCCGCGGACCGCGCGTTTCCTCGACCAGGCGTATCGCAGCGCGCTGCCGTGGCTGACGACCATCAAGGACTGCTGGAACCGGCCACGGCCATTCCTGGTGGACCCCACACTGACACCGCTGGAGCGCTCACTGGCCAGCACACGTTTGCGTACCGCGCCGGCGCCGGCGCCCAGGGCAGCGCCACTCCCCCCGGCGCACCCGGCCTGCACGGCGCCGGCCGCGGACGCGTCTTACGGACCTTCCTATCCCAGCGGCCACGCGGTGGTCGGCACACTGCTGGCCATCGTGCTGGCCGAGATGGTGCCGGAGCAGCGCGCCGCGCTGTTCGCGTTCGGCTGGGAATATGGCGACGCGCGCGTGATCAGCGGCGTGCATTTTCCATCGGACGTGGAAGCCGGCCGGATACTGGGCACGATGCTGGTGGAAGTGATGCTGCAGGACGCGCGCTTCCGCAACGACCTGCGCACCGCGCGCAGCGAACTGCGCGCGGTGCTGGGTTACCGGTAGACGCCTTCAATCCACGCTGTTGAGGCTGATCGCACCGCCATCCACCGTTCCGGCCAGGTGGAAGCCCACACCGGTACCCGCCTCTGGCGCGATGCCGATGCCGCTGGCCGAGCCATTGGCCTCGCAACCCGTCAGCGTGGCATTCCAGCTGTAGATGTTGCCGGTGCTCTCCAGCACATTGACCTTGCCGGTGAACGTGCAACCGCCGCCACTGCCGGTCATGTCGCCATCCGCTTCGATGGTGACGCTGACAGGCGTAACGTCATCGCGAATGGACAGCTCGGCGGAATAAGTGCCCGCGACGGTGGGCAGCGCCGCGGGCAATGCCGACAGCGCCGTATTGAAATCGAACTCGAATGTGCCGCTCTGGCCTGCGCCGGAGAACGCGCCGGTGAGCGAGTCTCCCTCGGCCACGGTGCCGTTCAGCGAGAAGTCGGCGCCATCCGGGAAACCGAGGTTGTAGGAATACCCGTCAGTGCTCGCGGAAAACGCATTGCCCGAGGTCTGGCCGTTGCCGACCAGAAGGCCGATTTCCGTATCCATGTAGACCGAACCATTCGAACGGACGATCAGCACCGCGTTGATGTTCTGCGGGCCGCCGTCGATGTCGACGGTGCCGGACCAGATGCCGCTGGCATCGGCGCCGCCACCAAAGCCGCCATCCTCGTCATCGTCTCCGCCACCGCAGCCCGCCGCCACACCGGCGAGCACCAGCAGTGGCAGCAGCCGCAGACTCATGTTGTACCTGTTGTGCATGACCGTACCTCCGGAAAATCAATTGCTAGGGAGACTGCTGAATGGCGCCGAACCCGATCGCCGATGGCCCGGGTCCGTTGAAGCCGGCGAAGCTGATACCGCCACCGCCCGCGCCGTCGTTCACCGTGCCGACGAAGTGGAAGCCGCGACCTTCCGGCCCGTCCTGGCCGAAGCCGATGCCGGCGGCATTGCCATTGATCGGGCAGCCGGACATGACGCCCGACCATTTGTACAGATTGCGGGGACTGTCCAGCACTTCGACCGTGCCGATGAGCGTGCAACTGCCGCCGGTGTCGACACTGAGATCACCGAACTGCCCGATGGTGACCGTGATGCTGGCGGTGTTGTCGCGGATCCGGCCGGTGGCGCCATAGTAAGTACCGGCAATGAGCTGCACCGCCGCGGCCTGCGTCGACAGCCGCGAGTTGTATTCGAACTGGTAGATGCCGCTGCGGGCCGACCCCGCGAACGAACCCATGATGGACGCCTGCTCGTTGACCACGGCATTCAGCGAGAACTCGCTGCCTTCGGGGAAGTCCACCTGGTAGGAATAGCCGTCGGCGTCCGCGGTGAAGGCATTGCCACGCGTGGCCGCGTCGCCCACCAGCATGCCCACCGTGGTGTCCATGTACATGGTTCCGTCGGGAGCGTTGATGAGCACGGCGCCGATGTTCTGCGCCTCGCCATCCACATCGATGGTGCCCACCCAGATGCCGCTGGCGTCCGCGCCTTTTTCGAAGCCCTGGGCTTCGCCATCACCGATGCCGCCGAAGCACGAGGCCAGAAGGCCGGTCAGCCCCAGCGATGGAATCAGCAGGAAACTGCTGTTGAATCTGCTCCTTGCCATGGTTCACCTCCTGACCAGCGGCAGGCGTGAGACGCCTGGTGCGGGTCAGAAGCTAGCAAGGCAGGTGGCGATCAGAGCGCGCGGAGTACCGGTCCTTTCGGATCAGGGCGCGGTCCTACTGCACGTAGGAAGTGTCCTAGTTCGTGCCACCGACGGTCATGGCGTCGATGCGGATGGTGGGCTGTCCCACGCCCACCGGCACGCTCTGGCCTTCCTTGCCGCAGGTGCCCACGCCCTCATCCAGCTTCAGGTCGTTGCCAACCAGCGACACCCGCGTGAGCACGTCCGGGTCGTTGCCGATCAGCGTGGCGCCCTTGATGGGCCGCGTGATGTGTAGCCCTCTCGTTTTTCCGGACCAGTCAGAAGTAGAGGGTTAGAGGGATTTTGCCATCAAGTACTGACGCGGGGACAGATTGCCGAGGGACTCGTGCGGACGGATCTCGTTGTAGCGAGGCATCCACTCCGAAGTCATCCGGCGGACTTCTCCAAGCGTCTCGAACACGTAGCAGTTGAGCACCTCCTCTCTGTAGGTTCGGTTGAAGCGTTCGATGTAGCCGTTCTGCATCGGTCTACCAGGCTGGATAAAGCGCAGTTCGACGCCGTGACGCTTGGCCCAGTTGCTCAAGGCAACCCCAACGAACTCCGGACCGTTGTCCGTGCGAAGAACCTGCGGCTTGCCGCGGATCTCGATCAGTTGGTCCAGCGCCCGCACTACGCGTGCTGCCGGCAGGTTGGTATCGATCTCGATGCCAAGGCCTCGCGGTTGAAGTCGTCCAGAACGTTGAACGTGCGGAAGCGCCGGCCCGACCACAGTGCATCGGACATGAAGTCCGCCGACCAGATCTCGTTGGGACGGGCCGGCACGACCAGCGGCGCCTTGATCCGGGCGGGCAGTCGCCGCTTGCCCTTGCGACGGATGTTCAGCCGCAGCGCCTTGTACACCCGATACAGCCGGCACTTGCCGATGCCCTGATGGCGGACCGCCGGATAGAGCTTGTCGAACCCATGCATGGGGTTGTCAGCCAGATATCCCTCAATGGCGTGGATCACCGGCTCGTCCTGTCGTGGCCGGGCCGGCGCGTAGTACGCCGAGCGCGCAAGGCGTGCCGCGCGGCACGCCGTGCGCGCACTGACTCCGTGGTCCTCGATCATCACGTCCACCAGCTCACAGCGCTGAGCTGGGCTTACAGCTTTTTTTGGACGGCATCCTGCAGTGCGTGGTGCGTTAGCGACAGGTCCGCATACATGCGCTTCAGGCGGTTGTTCTCAGCTTCCAGTTCCTTCAAGCGCTTCAGCTGGGACGGTTCCATCCCACCGTACTTGGCCTTCCAGTTGTACAACGTCGCCTGGCTGATGCCGTGCTTGCGGCACCGCTCCTGCGCCTTCACTCCGGCCTCCGCCTGCTTCAGCACCGCAATGATCTTCTCTTCACTGAATCGGGACTTCTTCACTTCGAGTTCTCCTGCTGGAAAACTCTACTCCCAACTGGTCCTGAGAATCAGGGGGTTACAATAGGCTTTACTATTTGCCGGGCGGACTAGCCATCGTGGGTGTACGCAGCATCGCTAACACCGACTACGTGGGGAACGGTCGCAAGACAAGCCCCATATCACCCTGATCAGCAGCGTCGAGGATTAAAGAGAGGGCGATTTGAATTGGATTCGGGTACCTGATCAATAGGAGCTCGCTTGGTTCGTCCATCCGAAGGGCCCGGCGGGTCTCCGCCGGGCCGACAGCCTACGACTTGAATCGAAGAAGAATGGAGAGCCAGGTTAGTACGAATCTGTGCACGAAGTCTCGGAGCCGCCGCAGTACTCGGGAATTGAGTCGTGGAGCGCGAGCACATAGTCTTCGTCAACACCATAGTGCCAACCTTCAATTTTCCATTGCCCAAAATACATTGACCAAGGGCCGCTGCCCCCGCATGAAAAGCCGCCGCCTGAATACGGGTTAGGCCACTGGCACGGTGTCTGTATCCACGAATTTATCTCTCCATAGTTAGGCGTCGTGAGTGCGCAGTGTGTGTACAGACCCCATTCGTACACCATCATGTCAGTCGAATCCGAACTTACAGTGCGGCACATGAGAGCGATGGTGGTACCCCCGCTCCAACTTAGGGAGGCATTACCATAGACTTCACTATGAACGTGCTGTGTGGGAATGATCAGAAGTAGAACAAGAAGACCCTGCAAAAGTATGTGTCTCACAATTAATCCTCGAGAATATGAAGCGCTTGAAACAAGTAAGTACCTGCGAGCGCCTGAATGGTTTCCCAGGCCTGCGGTGCGTGTTGCTCAGAATCTGCTGCACCAGCGCGGCAATACCTCAGCCGGGCTCTTCCCATTGTAGGTGAACCACTCTTTCCATCGTGTACGCAATACCTTCTTTCCGGCCGGCGTTGCTTCAACTACGTAAGCTTCCATTTTGGCCGCCAACCTAGGTCCCAGTTTGGCTGCCAAGCTTTCCGCAAGCTGCTCTTGATATGCTTTTGCCTTCACATTGAATTTGGTCAGCGCGTCAGCCACCTCCTCCATGGATTGGCCGGCACTTCTTGCGCACAAGTCGAGCGCCATGGATCTCTGATGCGCTCCATCGGCGCTCCAGGCAGATTCCGCGAATTCGAGCAATTGGCCGGCTTCTGAGTCGCTAGTCTTCGTCAAGAGCTTGATCAACTCGAATCCACCTGGCTCCTTCGCGACGTCTCTGAACACGATCAATTTCACGAATGTCTCGGAGCGCCGAGAGACTTCGGTCTCTTCTTGCCACGGCTTGGGTTCGACAATGCGCGGCAAATTCTTGAGTTGCTGTGGCGGCATCAATGGGCGGACTTGTGCCGGAAGCGCGCAAGTGGCGCCCAGTAGTGCTGCACCAATGAGCCAGCGCCGCGTGAGTAGTTTCAGCATTCCATGCTCCTTTTACGTGAAAATTGCACGGGTATCGTGTGGTACGCGGTACTTCTTATAAACATTTGACTGGTTGCTGTGAAGTATTACTGGCCCTGGGATATCTGAATGCCAATGTCTCGCAGCTTGCTTCGCGGTGATTGCAAGGGCGGCGAGGTGCAACGCAAGGTCGTCCTGCTGTGGCTTGGGCTCGAGTCGCTCGGGTGCGTCTGTCCAGCCGACAGTGATGGCTTGCGCAACGAGATACTGAGAGTCGGGGCGTGGGTTCGGAATGTCGCTGTGCAGCACTAGAATCAAGATCGGACGGTCGCTTACGTTCTCTTTGGCAAAGACCTGCGCCTTCACGCGCCCCTGCGCCACCTCCAGCCAAAGCGTCTCACCGCCGATGCGCGCGGTGATGTCCGGCGCACACGCCGAGACCAGCGGGAGCATCACCAATATCGCCCCGACCTTACGCGCGCCGCCGCCGCGAAGTGTGCGCGTCACTACTCCACTCTCGTCATTGTCATTTCGTACGGGGAATCCCAGCTTTTGCCACCGTCGCGCGAGAGATCGATTCTGCAGATGAAGCTGTCGTTGCCCGAAACCCGGTGATACTCCCGGGCCATCGCAGTGTCGTCCTCGGCACCAACCACGACCGACGCCCCGTCGATTTGCACGGACCCGGTGCGGGGATTTACCTGGCGGATAGGACTTCCAACCCGCATGATTGCCGGTGTCAAATTCGCACAAGGGTCATATGTCGAGCCCGAGGTACCGACCGCCTGAGCGTCTGAACCCACCCCTTCCGGCGGCAGACTCACCACGCAAAATCGCCCGCTTGCGAACCAGGTCAGAGGCCGGCGCGCACCTGCCCTTCCCGCCGTGCGCTGCTCCAGCAGGATTGCCTCGCTATCTGCAAGTTCAAAGCAAGCTGGATTGCTGCGGCGGCGCCCGCGCACCGAGCGGCAGCTCGGGCTGGTACTGCTCCGGAGTCGTATGCGCCAGGTGCGCGAGGATCTTCGCGATCACCTCCGGCTCCTCGATGCTGGCCATGATCTTGAGCTTGCCGCCACAGCGCACGCAGGCAGCGATATCAATGCCAAAGACCCGCTTGAGCCGCCGCGCCCAGTTCATCGCCACATGACGCGGGGTTGGCGGCTGCCCCGCCTCGCCTGCTGGCACAGGCCTCTGCGGCGCACCGATGCCCCGGTGCGCCGGCGTCACCGCTGCCTCAGTTTGCTGTGCGGCGCGAACACGCCGTGGAAGCGCGTCAGATGCATGCGCGGCGGCGGCACCAGTGCGGCCAGCCGCGCCATCAGATCAAGGGGCTCCAGCACGATGTGTGTCGTGCCATCACGGAAAGGAGTCTTAAGGGTGAACGGACATGACCCGATGAGGTCAGCGCCGTACGCTCCACCGCCACCGGCGGACGGCTCACGTAGCGGCACAGCCGTTCGAGCTTCTGTCTTTGACCGGGCGCGATGTCGATGCCGGCATGCAGCGAGAACCCGGCCCGCGCAGCGCCGCGATGATCGCCTTGCTGGTCATTCCCGAGTTCCATGGCCGACAACGCTTGCAACCTGAACAGCTTCTGCCCTGCCCTCGGACCGACCGCTATGCGATAGGTGATGGAATGGTCGATCAGGTCATCCAGCGGACCGGGCTCGGCGTCGGTGGACAACCACGCGTTCTCGATGTCGCGTTCGACGATGCCGCAACGCTCGAGCAGCCGGCCAATGCGCCCGGCGATCTGCTGCACCACAACCTGCAACTCGGCTCCGGTCGGCCCGGGCACATGGCGGAACACGGCGCGGCGCCATTGACCAGCAGGTACGCGCCATCGGGACGGATCATGTGGAAGTGGATGTTCAGGTTCAGCGAGGAGTCAAAGCGCTGCACCAGCGTCACCGCGCCGGCGCTGCCGGTCGCCCGAGTCAGCCCGGCCTTGGTGAGCAGATGAGCCGAGATGGCCCGATGCGCCACGCCCAGGACCAACGTGAGTGAAGCTTACCGACTGATCAGTTCGTCCCGCCGACCGTCATGGCGTCGATGCGTACGGTGGGCTGCCCGACGCCCACGGGCACGCTCTGGCCTTCCTTGCCGCAGGTGCCCACGCCCTCGTCAAGCTTCAGGTCGTTGCCAACCAGCGACACCCGCGTCAGCACGTCGGGACCATTGCCGATCAGCGTGGCCCCCTTGATGGGGCGCGTGATGCGGCCGTTCTCGATGAGATAGGCCTCGCTGGCGGAGAACACGAACTTGCCGGAGGTGATGTCCACCTGCCCGCCGCCGAAGTTCACGGCATAGATGCCCTTGTCCACCGAGGCGATGATCTCGCCCGGGTCATGCGGGCCCGGGCGCATGTAGGTCTTGGTCATGCGCGGCAGCGTCATATGCGCGAAGGATTCGCGGCGGCCGTTGCCGGTGGATTTCGTGCCGGTCAGGCGCGCGTCGTGTGCATCCTGCAGGTAGCCCTTCAGCACGCCGTTCTCGATCAGCGTGGTGCACTGGGTGGGCGTGCCCTCGTCATCGATGTTCAGCGAGCCGCGGCGCGCGGACAGCGGATAGCGGTAGAGGCCGCATGATTGCCGGTGTCAAATTCGCACAAGGGGTTATATGTCGAGCCTGAGGTACCGACCGCAGGCCGGTTGCAGCAAGTCCGCGGGCCTGATCGCCTGAATCCACCCCTTCCGGCAGCAGACTCACCACGCAAGATCGCCCGCGTGCGAACCAGGTCAGAGGCCGGCGCACCTGCCCTTCCCGCCGCGCGCTGCGCCAGCAGGATTGCCTCTATCGCTGGCCGAGGCCGGTGTGCAGGTCTCGGTCGGCACCACCGGCAACAGCTACGACAATGCACTTGCCGAGTCGATCATCGGCTTGTTCAAGACAGAGGTCATCCATCAAAGATGGCCCATGACGCAGCATGGATGCGGTCGAGTACGCAACAGGCGGCTGCTGGGGCCCATCGGCGACGTGCCACCAGCAGAGTTCGAGCAAGAGTACTATCGGCAACAGCAGAGTCAGGCAACCGCAGCTTGACTCTCAATCAACAGTCTCCGGAATACCCCGGGGTGGTTCACTCTAAAGACTGATTCACGCCCAGTAATTTTGGTAGTACCAAATATAGTAAACGACTTGATAGAGTTCGTTAATGTCGCTCGCGAGCCCATTGCATAGCGACTCATATTCCGGGTAATTGCAAAGACCCGGACCGTAGTACTGCCAATACTCAGCGTAGTACTGCTGATAGTACGGATACCATTCATTGTGGGCATCAGCCCAATAACCTTGCTGACATGGCCGATCTGTGCCGCAATCGTAGTTGGCACCATAGTCTAACGAGGCGTTGATTCCGGATGCATTGAAAGCGAATGCCCCCGCTACCCACAACGCAGTAGCTGCGGCGCCTGCCACGATCTTCATTCTTAGCTTCACAATCGTGCTCTCCTTGCCGATGCTGGAAGTTGGTTCAGTCCATGAACAAATCGGCACTAATTGCACTGGAAGTATCTTGTCAATAGTCCATTACATGAGGATCGCCTGATCCTCGTCGCTAGCGCTGGCCGAGATTCACATGCTTGGCAATTCGGTCGCATAAAAACAGTGAGATTTGATTTCAGCAACAACGGTATCGAACGTGCGAGCCCTTTGTCGTAATCACTGACTCGACAGTCGGTGCACAATCTCATGCCAGATTGCACCGTCGAATTGTTTGGACTACGGTGCCCGCTCCAGGGAGGAAGTGTGAGAGGACCGCAATGAAGCTCGCAGTCACGCTGACGGTTACTTTGATTGTTCTCTCTATTGCCACGTTTCATGTCTGGAGGAAACTTCAAGACGAGAAAGATCGCCTCACGGAACTAGAGAAACACGTCGCCTTCGAGAGCACTGCAAATATCACTTCAGAACTGCGGAAGCCGAATCGAGAAGCATCTTCCGCGCTCTCGAAACCGCCTGAGAGCAACCTAACATCAGCGGCCACCAGAACCGCGGACACACTCATCATTGAAGACATCGAGGATCTTCAAGTCGCGTATTCGGATCTTGCAAGGGATTTAGGTCTAACACAATTCGAAGCGAATGAATTCCTTCGGCTGCTCTCGAGGCAACGGCTAGAAATCACGGGCGTCATACGCGGCGCGATTCAGACTGGCAAGTCTCCATCGGAAGCGATGTCCATGGTTCAAAAAAAAATGCTGTCGAATGAAACGGAGCAAGCCACTGCCCTGGGGATTAAGTATCCAGTCTGGAAGCAATACCAAGTTGCTGTCGTTGCACGGAAGCAGGTGAAAGATTTGCAATCACTGCTAGCTGCAAAGGGGAATACCCTGACGGAGCAAACCGCGGATCAGCTTGCGGCGGCTATAGCGCCTGAAATTGAAGAGGTCAACAAGGAATTTCAAAAGCGTATAGCGGCTATTCCACCAGGCCAACCCGTAATGGGCTTGGCCGTAGCGCTACCTACTCAGCAAAAGAACGAGACGAACCGCAGGGTAATCGCCATTGCGGCTTCCTACCTCTCCGCGTCGCAACTAGATCAATTCAAGCAGATGTTGACCCAATCAGGGAGCAGATCACCACATCAAATTGGAGCTGCTGAATGAAGAGGGTAACGTTTTCCATCGCGACCGGCGCAATCACGCTCTGCGTGATGTTGGTGTATTTAGGGTTCGAACGTCAGTCATTGCGCGTGCAGATCGCCGAACTCAGTGATCGCGCAGCTCTTCACTCTCCGCGACAGTTTGAGGCCAATCGATATGGTAGTGCGACACCGATCCCGCAAACTGATTACCACTCAATCCCATCCAGTGAGTCTAGGAATATCCCTGGTGCACGGGTCATACAAGAAATAATGTCCACACAAGAGGGTCGGGCATATCAATTGCTAATGGCACGGCAGGCGCTACCGCTGTCGTACCCGGATTTCGAAAAGGTACTTGGACTCGATTCTTCCGAGGCGGAAAGGTTCTCCAATCTCCTAGCTGCTCAGATTAACGAATGGATAGTGATCTACGAGGAAGCTCGTGAACGGAACTCCCTGGCGACGCCAGAGGTACAGCGCCAGCTAAGCGAACGCAAGCAATCCAATGAGGTTGAAATAGCGGCGATGTTGGGCAGCAAGTATTCGAAGTGGCTGGAGTACCAACCAACTGTGCCCATTCGGCTCCAAGTTCGCGCGCTGCAAGCCCGCCTTAGCTCAGACCCGTTGAGCAATTCACAGATCGAACCGCTAGTTAGTGCACTTACTGCACAGATGCCATATTTGGGGTCAGGCAGAAGCAATCCGAACCACGACGGTCAAATTCTCGACGTCGCGGCGCTCTATCTCAATGCCCGGCAATTGGAAGGTTTTCGGCAGATGCTTGAGGAGGAGAAGCGGCGATATCTACAAGGCCGAGCATCTGCTTCCGCGACCCTCCCTGCTTCATCACCTCATTCCGCAACACCAGCAGGGACCACGTCTAACTAAAGGTCTCGCGGAAGGACAACGACACGGTCGCGACCCCAACGATCGGCGCGATGACTGCAGGCATTGAAGCAGGAAAGATCCGTCATGCGCGTTCCCGGCGGCTCGGCCAGCAGCGCGGCGGTCTCGGCCATGCGCCGCGCACCGCAGGACGGACAGAACCCGCGCTTCTTGCAACTGAACGCCACCAGCTTTTCGGCGTAGCAGTGCTCGCAGCGCACGCGCAGGAATCCTTCCTCCACGCGACCGCACTTCGGGTAGGCATCGAACTCCTCTTGCACGTAAGCCGGCAGTGACCGACCGGCCTCGGCGCGCAGTTCACGGAATGCGGGATAGTGCAGCTCGACGAGCCGGTACAGCAGCGTCGACTCGGGCCGCCTGCAACAGGCGAGGACGCAACAGGCTATGTAAACGACAGACGACCTGGTCGCTGCAAATCCTGTGTGTTTGTGCCGAAAGCCCGGAATCGCTGGAACTTTTCAGGAACCTGAAGCAGCTTGCCGACTGATCAGCTCGTCCCGCCCACCGTCATCGCATCGATGCGCAGGGTGGGCTGTCCCACGCCCACGGGCACGCTCTGGCCTTCCTTGCCGCAGGTGCCGACGCCCTCGTCGAGCTTCAGGTCGTTGCCCACCATGGAAACGCGCGTGAGCACATCCGGCCCATTGCCGATCAGCGTCGCGCCCTTGATGGGCCGCGTGATGCGGCCGTTCTCGATCAGATAGGCCTCGCTGGCGGAGAACACGAACTTGCCGGAGGTGATGTCCACCTGCCCGCCGCCGAAGTTCACGGCATAGATGCCCTTGTCCACCGAGGCGATGATCTCGCCCGGGTCATGCGGACCGGGGCGCATGTAGGTGTTGGTCATGCGCGGCAGCGTCATGTGCGCGAAGGATTCGCGGCGGCCGTTGCCGGTGGATTTCGTGCCGGTCAGGCGCGCGTTGTGTGCATCCTGCAGATAGCCTTTCAGCACGCCGTTCTCGATCAGCGTGGTGCATTGGGTGGGCGTGCCCTCGTCATCGATGTTCAGCGAACCGCGGCGCGCCGACAGCGTGCCGTCGTCGACCACGGTGATGTGCTCGCTGGCCACGCGCTCGCCGAGCCGGTTGCTGAAGGCCGAGGTGCCCTTGCGGTTGAAATCCCCTTCCAGCCCGTGGCCGATGGCCTCATGCAGCAGGATGCCGGGCCAGCCCGGGCCCAGTACCACCGGCATCTGGCCGGCCGGTGCCGGCACGGCTTCGAGATTCACCAGCGCCTGGCGCACCGCCTCGCGCGCCAGTTTCAGCGGCCGATCGCCTTCCACCAGCTCGGCCAGCGTGTAGCGGCCGCCGGCGCCGGCATAACCCATCTCGCGGCGGCCGTCCTGTTCGACGATGACCGATACGTTGAAACGCACCAGCGGCCGCACGTCCGCCGCCAGCCGGCCGTCGCTGCCGGCCACCAGCACCACTTCATGCACGGCATGGCAGCTGGCCATCACCTGCTTCACGCGCGGGTCCATGGCGCGGGTTTCGCGATCCACGCGCTCCAGCCAGGCGATCTTCAGCGCATCGTCCATGCTGGCCAGCGGATCGATGGGCTGGTACAGCAGTGGTGCCAGTTCGTTGCGCTTCCACGCCTGCATGCCCTTGCCCGGTGCCTGCTTGGCGATGGCGCGCGCGGCGCGCGAGGCCTCTTCCAGCGCAGCCGGCTGGATCTCGTCCGAATAAGCGAAGCCGGTCTTCTCGCCGGAGATGGCGCGCACGCCCACGCCTTCCTCGATGCTGGCGCTGCCCTCCTTGACGATGCCGTCCTCCAGCGCCCAGGACTCCTCGCGCGACACCTGGAAATACAGGTCCGCGGCGTCGATGGCGTGGTCCATGACCAGGCCCAGCATGCGGTCGAGGCGGCTCTCGTCCAGCCCGCCGGGGGTGAGGATGGTCTGCCGGGCGAGGGCGAGATTGTCTTGCGTTGCGCTCATGGGGGGATCCTAACCCAACCGATAGTGACGCCGCGGATCCGTACTTCAATGCCCGCCGCAAGCTCTCGCCAGCGCGCGCAACGCCGCCCTGATGTGGGCCATAAGCCCGGCTTCGATAACCGGCCGAAGCTCAGGATTGCGACTAGAGTAGCCCCGCGAACCGCGCGCTACGCGGCGGCGCCGATGCACGACACAACAAGAGGTGGGGCAATGCGAAAGGAATCATGGCTGGCCATGACGGCCGGCATGCTGTGGCTTGGCAGCGCGGGCGCGGCCAGCTTGCAGGGCAAGGTGGTGGACACCAACGGCCAGCCGGTGGTGCAAGCCCAGGTCATCCTGGAGCGCGACGCCGGTGCCACCGGCGCCAGCGTCATCACCGTCTTCACCAGCCAAGCCGGGCAGTTCCGCTTCCCGGACAACCTGCCCGAACTGCAGCGTGAGCACCTGCGGCTGCGCGCCCGTGCATTGGGCTACAAGCCGGTGGACCAGTCCGTGCGGGTCAGCGGCGCGACGGGCAGCGAGGTCTTCAATGCCACGCTGATCGTGGCGCAGGCCGACAACCAGGTGGAGGTGGCGCCGGCCTCCGCTTGGCTCAATCGCATCGCCACGCGCGCGGAGAAATCCGCCTTCGTGATGAACTGCATCGACTGCCACCAGGTGCCGGCGTCGGAGCAGCGTGCCTACGCCGGCGCCATCGCCGATGTGCGCGCGGCCGATCCCGCGCTGGCGCGCAGCGAGAGCTGGAAGGGCATCGTCAAGTACATGAACTACCTGTCGCAGTGGGAGTTCTCGCGCGGCCGCCGCGGCGGCGACCAGAAGCTCGACGCCGAGGCCGTGTACTCGGTGGAGAACGGCGACGACGTGGTCAAGGCCCTCACGAAGTACTTCCCCGGCCGTCTCGACCAGATCAGCGGTTATCGCTGGGGCGCGCCGCTGATCGCCAACGCCGGCACGGCGATCTGGGAATACGCGGTGCCGCAACCGAATGCCATCCGCGAGGCGCTGATGCTGGGCGAACCGCGCCAGCTGTGGGTGGCTGATGTGGCGGCCAACCGCATGGTGGCGGTCGACGTCGCCACCGGCAAACAGCAGGACTTCGAGGTGCCCTCCGGCGTGCTGATGAGCCCGCACTCGCTGCACCGGGGCAAGGATGGCTCGCTGTGGGTGACGCCGCTGTTCAACAGCGTGGTGGCCCGCCTCGATGTGGCCACCGGCAAGTGGCGCACCTGGCGCCTGCAGACCCCGGATGGCAAGAGCCCGGGCATCCACGACCTGAGCTTCGGCTGGGAGCACCAACTCCTGACCGACGAGCGCGGCCGGATCTGGTACTCGGACATCGGCAACAACGCCGTGGGTTACTTCGATCCGCAGGATGGCAGCGCGCGGATCTGGGGCGCGCCGGCCTCGCCCGGCCGCACCGGGCGCACCGCGCTGTACGGGCTTTCCATGACGAAGAACCGCAAGGAGGTGTGGTACAGCCAGCTTGGCAACGGCACCTTCGGCGGCTTCGACATCGACACGCAGAAATTCATCGGGCCGTTCCAGCTGCCGGACGTGAACGCCGGGCCGCGCCGCATTGCCATCAGCGACGGCGACGTGCTGTACATGGCGCTGTATGGTAGCGGGCAGCTGGCGGAGTTCGACACCAGGACGCGCAAGATGATCGGCGTGTACGACCTGCCGGATACGGGCAGCGCGCCGTACGCGACCACCTGGGACCCGCTGCGCAAGGTGGTGTGGATCGCCACGTCCAACGGCGATGTGATCTACCGCTTCGATCCGCGCACCAAGCAGTTCGGCGTGCTGCCGCTGCCGCGCGAACAGGCCTTCCTGCGCATGATCGACGTCGATCCGCAGACCGGCGTGCTGGTCACTGCGTACGCCAACATCGTCGACATCGTGCAGGGTCCGCGCATGGCGCTGATCATCGATCCGGGCGATGGCGTGTATCCGCAGAAATTCCTGCCATCGGCCAGCGGCGCGCCGCAGCGCATGCTGTCCGGCACGGGCGGCACGCCGGAGGTCGGCCCGACAGATGGCGCGCAGCTGTTCGAACAGAAGCGCTGCTACATCTGCCACGACCGGAGCAAGGCCTCGCTGGGCCCGCCACTGGTGGCCATCGCCGCGCGCCATGCCGCGCAGAACGAAGTGATGCTGGACGTGCTGGCCAGCAAGATCGTGCATGGCGGCGGCGGCAACTGGGGCGTGGTGCCCATGGTGCCGAACCAGTGGGTGTCGCTGCAGCAGGCGCGTGTGCTGGCGGAGTGGATACTGGCGACGAAGTGATCCGGGGCGGCCACCGCCGCGCAGCCTGCGTTCAGGCGCGGTCGAGCACGCGATGTTCCAGCGCCGGGAACTCGCGCCGCAGGCGCGCCTGGCGTTGCAGGTCGATCTCGCCCACGGCGGCACCCTCGCCGGTGGGCAATACGTCCACGATGGTGCCCCAGCAGTCCACCACCATGCTGTGTCCCCAGGTGCGGCGGCCGTTCTCGTGCTCGCCCACCTGCGCGGACACCACCAGGTGGCAGAGGTTCTCCACCGCGCGCGCGCGGTTCAGAAGGTCCCAGTGCGCCTCGCCGGTGGGCACGGTGAATGCGGCCGACACGATGAAGCACTCGGCGCCCTGCTTCGACATGGCGCGAAACAGCTCCGGGAAGCGCAGGTCGTAGCACACCGCGATGCCCAGCCGCCCGGCCGGTGTATCGAACACGCGGACCTCGCGCCCCGGCACCATGCCGGCGGATTCGCGGTGCGACTCGGCGGCGTCGGGCACGTTGACGTCGAACAGGTGGATCTTGTCGTAGCGGCCGATGCGCCGGCCGTCCGGTCCATACACCAGCGAGGCCGGCGCGACGCGTGATTCACCCGGCACGCGCAGCGGCATGGTGCCGCCGACCAGCGTCAGTTCCAGATCGCGCGCCGCCGCCGCCAGCATCGACTGGATCGGCCCGTCGCCGTCGTCTTCGGCAACCTCGCGCTTGTCGCGTTCCTTGTGCGCCATGATGGCGAAATTCTCCGGCAACACCGCGAGGCGCGCGCCGCGCGCCGCGGCCTGTTCAAGCAGCTCTCGTGCACGCGCGAGGTTGTGCGCCACCTGCGTGCCGGAAGTCATCTGCACCGCCGCGGCTTTCATGCCAGCACCACGTCGTACTGGTCCAGCGAATACTGCGATTCGGACTGCAGCCGAATCGGCCGCCCGGTCTGCGTTTCCAGCTGTTCCAGCACCACCGATTCCTCCTCCTGCATCCACGCCACCACATCCTGGTGCGCCAGCACCACCAGCTCGTCGCTGTGGAACTGGCGGCTCTGGCGCACCAGCTCGCGGAAGATCTCGTGGCCGATGGTCTCCGGCGTGCGCACGAAGCCGCGCCCCTGGCATTGCGGGCAGGGCATGCAGAGCAGGTGCTCCAGGCTCTCGCGCGTGCGCTTGCGGCTCATCTCGACCAGGCCCAGCGGCGAGATGCTGGAGATATGCGTCTGCGTGCGGTCCGGCGCCAGCGCCGCCTTCAACGCCTCGATCAGCGCGTCGCGATGCGCCTGGTCCTCCATGTCGATGAAGTCCAGCACGATGATGCCGCCGAGGTTGCGCACGCGCAGCTGGCGCGCGATGGCCACGGTGGCTTCCAGATTGGTGCGGAAGATGGTCTCTTCGAGGTTGCGGTGGCCGACGTAGCCGCCGGTGTTCACGTCCACGGTGGCCATGGCCTCGGTCTGCTGGATCACGATATGGCCGCCCGAGGGCAGCGGCACCCGCGGTTCCAGTGCGCGGCCGATTTCCTGCTCCACGGCGTGCAGATCGAAGATGGGACGCGACATCTCGTGCAGCTCGATGCGGTCGGCATAGTCCGGCGTGAAGGCGCGGGCGAATTCCTGCATGCGCGCGAACTCCACCGCTGAATCCACCAGCACGCGGCGCACATGCTCGCGCAGCTCGTCGCGCAGCACGCGCAGGGTCAGCGGCAGGTCCTCATGCACCAGCTTGCCGGCCGGCGTTGCCAGCGCCCGCTCGCGCACATGCGTCCACAGCCGCGTCAGGAACGCCATGTCGGCCTCGAGCATTTCCGGCGGCGCATCCAGCGCGGCGGTGCGCACGATGTAGCCGCCGGCCCGCTCGCCCTCGCCCGCCAGCTTCGCGATCGCCGTACGCAGCTGCTCGCGCACCTCCACGGACTCGATGCGCGAGGACACGCCGACGCGCGCGCCGCGCGGCATGTACACGAGGTAGCGCGAGGGCAGCGACACATGCGTGGACAGGCGCGCACCCTTGGTACCTAGCGGGTCCTTCACCACCTGCACCAGCAGTTCATCGCCCTCGCGCACCAGCGTGCGGATGTCGGGCACCTCCGGGCGCTCCTCGCGGGGCGCGTCGTTGCCCGGATCCGGCGGTGGACTCAGGATGTCGGCCACGTGCAGGAAGCCGGTGCGCGCCAGGCCAATCTCCAGGAATGCCGCCTGCATGCCGGGCAGCACGCGCATGACGCGGCCCTTGTACAGGTTGCCCACCAGCCCGCGCCGGCTGGCGCGCTCGATGAACACCTCCTGCAGGGTGCCCTCGTCAAGCAGCGCGGCACGTATCTCGCGTGCGGCGACGTTGACCAGTATCTCCACGCTCATCGGTTGCTTCCATTGCCTGCATTGCCGGCGGAGCTGGCAGACTGCAACAGCCGCGCGGTCTCGTACAGGGGCAGGCCCATGACGCCGGAGTAACTGCCGCGGATTTGTTCGATGAACACCGCACCCAGTCCCTGGATAGCATAGGCGCCGGCCTTGCCGGCGGGTTCGCCGGTAGCCCAGTACGCCGCCGCCTCCGCGGGCGCGATGGACCGCATGCGTACCCGCGTCTCCGACAATGCTTCGCTGGTGGTGCCGGCCGCGTCCGGCAGGGCCAATGCAACTGCGGTAAGCACGCGATGCTCGCGGCCGGAGAGCGCCGCCAGCATGGCGAGCGCATCGTCGCGATCACGGGGCTTGCCGAATATGCGCGCATCCACCGCGACCACCGTGTCCGAACCAAGCACGGGGCGCGCGCCACCGGCCCGCATCCGGCCGGCAATGGCCTTGGCGCGCGCCAGTCGCCGGGCCAGTGCCGCGGGCTCTTCGCCCGGCAGCGGCGTTTCATCCACCTCCACGACCAGCACTTCATGCGGCACGCCGAGCTGCGCCAGCAGTTCGCGTCGGCGCGGTGAGGCCGAGGCCAGCACGATGGGTTGGAAGTCGAAACTGCTCATCGTCTATTCGCGATGGTAGGGATGGCCGTCGAGCAAGGTCACGGCGCGGTAGATCTGCTCGGCGAACACCACGCGCACCAGCGCATGCGGCAGGGTCAGCGTCGACAGCGACCAGCGCTCGTTGGCGCGCGTCAGCACTTCCGGCGCGAAGCCGTCGGCGCCGCCGATCAGGAACACCAGGTCACTGCCGGCGCGCTGCCGCTCGCCCAGCCAGCGCGACAGCTCGAGGCTGGTGTGCGACTTGCCGCGCTCATCCAGCGCCACCACGTGATCCTGCGGCCGCGCCGCCGCCAGCAGGCGCTTGCCCTCGTCGGCCATGGCGCGCGCGAGGTCACCGCTGCCACGCTTCGCCGCGGCGACCTCCAGCAGTTCCACGGGCAGCCGCGGCCGCAGCCGCCTGGTGTATTCGGTGAATCCCTCGGTGACCCAGCCGGGCATGCGCTGCCCCACGGCGACCAGCGTGACGCGCATGGGCGGTGGCCCGGTTACCCGCGTGGTCGCGAGCGGCCCTTGCTGTTGCGCTTCGCCGGTGCCTTGCCGCGCCGGGCGGGCGGCGCCGAACCCTTCGGCCGCCGTGACGGCGGCGCGGATTTCTTCCTGGCCGCGCCGGACTTCGCGGTGGACGCCTTCCTGGCCGGCGCGGGAGGCGGCTCCCACAGCTCCTCCAGGCCGTAGAACTCGCGCACGCGCGGCAGCATCACGTGCACGATCACGTCGTTGAGATCCACCAGCACCCATTCGCCATCGCGCGCGCCTTCGACGCCAATCGGCCGGTAGCCGCCGGCCTTGGCACGCTCGACCACGCGATCAGCGATGGAACGCACATGCCGGTCGGAATTGCCCGAGGCCAGCACCATGCAGTCGGAGACATCGGTGACCCGCCGCACGTCGAACACTTTCACGTTGACGGCCTTCATGTCGTCGAGGGCGGCCGCGACGGTCTTGACGAGCGCCGCGCGGGCGGGGGGACGGGAACCCTTCGGGCTCATGGGCACAGGCTATGAATCATTGGCGCTGAGCATACCATCCTGTTTCCGCCAGCAGCTTGCAGACACTGTCGGGCACGAGATAGCGCGGATCACGGCCGCGCGCGATCAGTTGCCGCAGCTCGGTCGAGGAGATCTCCAGCTGGGTCACGGCATGCACGAACACCTTGCCTGCGGTGGCCTCGTGCAGTTCGCGCACCGAACCAGTACCGCGGTCCACCATCACCTCGCCCAGCGGGCCCTGCGTCGGCGCCTTCCAGCCGGGTCGGTGCGCCACGATCACATGCGCCAGTTCCAGGATCTCGCGCCAGCGATGCCAGTTGGGCAGGCCGAGGAAAGCATCCATGCCCAGCAACAGGCAGATGGAACGCTGCGGATATTCGGCGCGCAGTTCCGCCAGCGTGTCCACCGAATACGAGAGGCCCGTGCGGCGGGTTTCGCGATCATCCACCGTGAAGTCGGGCTCATCGGCCACCGCGGCATGTACCAGCGCCAGCCGCTGCTCGGCGCTGGCCTGGGTCTGGTCGCGATGCGGTGGATTGCCGGTGGGAAGGAAGCGCACTTCGGCAAGGCGCAGCGCCTCGCGCAGTTCGACGGCAGTGCGCATGTGGCCGTTGTGCACCGGATCGAAGGTGCCACCGAAGATGCCGAGCGGACCCTGGCCCTGCGCGCGCGTGGCACTCATGCCGCGTCGCGGCCCGCGGCGAGCATTGCCCGGCCGCCGGCAAACTCGGCCACGACCAGCCCCAGCGCATCCCAGGCGAAATCATGGCGCGCGCCCTTGATGATGCGGTCGGTCTCGGCCATGCGCGCGTCGAGGCGTGCAAAGAAGGCGCGCCCCAGCGGCTTGAAACGCGTGGCAGCCACGGCCAGGTGTTCCTTGTTGCGCGACCACACCGCGGGCAGCGGCGCACCGGGCACCAGCATCAACCACAGCGCGCGCAGTTCCTGCCACAGCGACCACAGCACCAGCGGGGCGGAGTCGGCATCCTCGGATTTCAGGCCCGCCAGCACGCGCAGCGCACGCGGCACATCTCCGCGCAGCACGGCCTCGCCCAGCTGCGTCACATCGAAGCGGCTGCTCTGCGAACTGCTGGCGAGCACCTCGGCCACGCCGGCGTGCGTGGTGCCGGCCAATGAAAGTTTCTGCAGTTCCTGCACGGCGGCGAGCAGGTTGCCCTCGGTCTGCTGAGCCAGCAGTGCCACGGCCGCATCATCCAGCTGCACGCCTGCGGTGTCGGCGCGCGCCCGCAGCCAGTCGGGAAAGCGCGCCGTGGCCACGGGCGCGGCATCCACCCACACACCGGCGCCATCCAGCGCCTGCACCCAGGAGGATTTCTGCGTGGTCCAGTCGAGGCCACCGGTGGTGACCAGCAGCATCACATCCGGCCCGGCAATGCCTGCCAGTTCCACCAGCGCCCTGGCACCATCGGTGCCGGGCTTGCCGCCGGGAATGCGGATCTCCACCAGCTTGCGCGCGGTGAACAGCGACATGGCCTGCATGGCGGCGAAGATGTCGTCCCATGGTTCGCCATTGGCGCGCTCGATGAAGAACACCTCGCGTTCGCTGATGCCGGCGGCGCGCGCGGCGGCCCGGATGGCATCGCCGGCTTCGCCCTGCGTCAGCGGCTCATCACCGCTGAGCAGATAGACGGGAGCGAGGCCGCGCTTGAGCGCCGCGGGCAACTTTTCCGGTGTGGTTCTCAAGGCGGCTATTATAGGTTTGGGAATGGAAACCCCGGGGTTTTTCTCATGCCGACGCTCTTCGAACGCATCATCGCCCGCGAATTGCCCGCGGACATCGTGTACCAGGACGCGCAGATCACGGCCTTCCGCGACATCCATCCACGCGCGCCGGTGCACATACTGATCGTGCCGAACAAGCCCATTCCCACCGCCAACGACATCACCGACGAGGATGCGCCGCTGGTCGGCCGGCTGTTCCTGGTGGCGCGCGACCTGGCGAAGAAACTGGGCATCGCCGCCGATGGCTACCGGCTGATCATCAACTGCAACCAGCATGGCGGGCAGGAGGTGTACCACCTGCATCTGCACCTGATCGGCGGCGCGCCGCTTGGCCCGATGACCGGAGCGCGCTGATGGCGAAGAAGAAGAAGGCGCGCGCCACCGCGCCAAGGACCGAGCCCGCCGATGGCCTGTACCCGGCGCTGCGTGCCAGCCGCACCGGCAGGCTGAGGGTCTCACCACTGCACGAGCTGTATTACGAGGAAAGCGGCAACCCCAAGGGCAAACCCGTGGTGTTCCTGCACGGCGGCCCCGGCGGTGGCACCAATCCGCAGATGCGGCGTTTCTTCGATCCGCAGCGCTACCGCATCATCCTGTTCGACCAGCGCGGCTGCGGCCGCAGCACGCCGCACGCCAGCCTGGAGGACAACACCACCTGGGATCTGGTGGCGGATACCGAGAAGCTGCGCCAGCAGCTGGGCATCGAGCGCTGGCAGGTGTTCGGCGGCAGCTGGGGGTCGACGCTGGCACTGGCCTATGCGCAGAAGCACCCGGAGCGCGTCACCGAACTGGTGTTGCGCGGCATCTTCCTGCTGCGCCGTTCGGAGCTTGCCTGGTTCTACCAGAGCAGCGAGGGCGCGGCCGCGCTGTTCCCGGACCTGTGGGAGCACTTCATCGCGCCGATCCCGGAAGCCGAGCGCGGCGACATGATGCGCGCCTACTACAGGCGACTGACCAGCAGCGATGCGCGCGAGCGCAATGCCGCGGCGCGTGCCTGGTCCATCTGGGAAGGCGCCACCAGCCACCTGCGCACCGATCCGCATTACGTGGCGAAATTCCGCGATGCGGACTACGCGGCTGCCTTCGCGCGCATCGAATGCCACTACTTCGTGAACGGCGGCTACCTGGACAGCGATGACCAGCTGCTGCGCGATGCGCCGAAGATCCGGCACATCCCGGGCGTCATCGTGCAGGGCCGCTACGACGTGGTGTGCCCGATGCGCAGCGCCTGGCATCTGCATCGCGCCTGGCCGGAAGCCGAACTGGTGGTGGTGCCGGATGCCGGGCACTCGGCTTTCGAGCCCGGTATCGCCAGGGCGCTGCGCAAGGCCACGGACAAGTTCGCGAAGCGGCGCTAATTAGTTGCACTGACCTGCGCCGCTCCAATACAGCGGGCATAAACCCAAGTTGTTTGGCGTGAACGTTTCAGAAGCACTCAAGTCCCTATCTGCTAGCCCCCGAATACAGTTATTGCCACGGGTCCAAGGTGTTTCCGAGAGCGCTCAAATCCTGATCTGCTAGCCTCGCTGCTCTCACTGCTGAACCTTAAACAGCGGTTTCCGAGAGCGCTCAAATCCTGATCTGCTAGCCTCTTGTCACGCGCACGCAGCGGTGGCATATCGGTTTCCGAGAGCGCTCAAATCCTGATCTGCTAGCCTCAGCCGGTTCCACGCGCAGTTACACCAGGGCGTTTCCGAGAGCGCTCAAATCCTGATCTGCTAGCCTCCGTGCAGCCGCGCGAGCACACGCAGCTCAGTTTCCGAGAGCGCTCAAATCCTGATCTGCTAGCCTCGTACAAGTACGGGACGATCAACGAGCAGTAGTTTCCGAGAGCGCTCAAATCCTGATCTGCTAGCCTCGCATGCCGACGCCATGGCTGATGCCGCGAGGTTTCCGAGAGCGCTCAAATCCTGATCTGCTAGCCTCAGACAGGCGTCGGCGTGCTCGTGCCCGTCAGTTTCCGAGAGCGCTCAAATCCTGATCTGCTAGCCTCCCGGCTGGCGCGTCCGTGCTTGGCCCGGAGTTTCCGAGAGCGCTCAAATCCTGATCTGCTAGCCTCTCTTCCTCGGTCAACGCGGTAGCCAGCACCGTTTCCGAGAGCGCTCAAATCCTGATCTGCTAGCCTCATGCCTCACCCCAAGACGGGTCGGATGACCGTTTCCGAGAGCGCTCAAATCCTGATCTGCTAGCCTCAGTGACAGAGCGCCACAACGCCGCCGACCCGTTTCCGAGAGCGCTCAAATCCTGATCTGCTAGCCTCCGGAACAACGCAACATATTGATCGGATAGACAAAAGATGATTTTGGACGGAGAGAAAATAGCCCTTGGGCACTAGAGAAGTACGAATTGGTCCGGATTTCTTGCTGGGGGCTCAAGACGTTTCTGCCGGTAACTCTGGATGTTTTCGTACTGTCTGTCAGTGATGTAGAGAACGTCAACCTTGCCGCCTTCCGGCAGTACGGACGTGACCCGCCGCGCCAAGGCATCTGCAACCGCCTGACCCGGACAGAATCTGAAGTAGACCGAAAACTGGGCCATCGAAAACCCTTCGTCCAACAGGGCCAGACGAAAATCGTGCGCTGCCTTCCGCTCCTGCGGCTCCCTGACCGGCAAATCGAACATGACAATCATCCACACGAGTCGATACCCGCTAAGCGGCGACTTCGTCTTCCGGGCTTTCAGCTTCGTCCGGGCCATTGAGGAATTCCTCTCTCATCAGTTCCGGAAACTCGATCGACATCGCCGCGTCTTCGAGCGCGCCGCAAAGAGACATGACCGTCAACTCAATGCACCTGACAAGCGGCGTCGAATTGCCAGCCATCTGACGGTCCCGATATAGCGTCAGAGCCAGCGTGCGCTTGGACTCCCTATCCACTTCTCGTACACCTGCATCCCAAAGCATGTGGACGATGGCATCGATCGACGGGCGAAACGGCTCCATCAGATCATCGACCAACTGGAACGCATTGCGTGGGTTACGGTGAAACAACCCCATCGACGGATGCAAACCTGTGGCAACTACGGCTCTGGCGACACCCGATCTCAATACGGCGTATCCATAGTTGAGCATCGAGTTCTGTCCACCATCATCGGGATCTCTCCGGAACTCTTTCCCAAACAGGTTCTTCCAATAGAGCTTGGCTGCTTGCGCCTCCAGATTCGATGGATCGCCAGGCTTGACGCGTACCGCGAGACGCTCCATTTGCAGGTGGGTCTTCCCCAGCAGCTTCAGTAGGGAAGCTTGCTCGCGGATCTTGCGTTGCACGATCTGCTTCCAGAGGCGCTTTCGGGTAGGAAGCGTTGCGCCGATCTGGGCAGCCATGCGGGCCGCTTGTTCGTAGTGCTGCTCAACGGGCCAGACGAGTGCGACGGGATTGTGGTTGCTGCCACAGACGACCGTGGGTGTGCCGCGGGTCGCCAGAGCCGTCAGCGCATTCCCGGAATAGACCAGTCCATGCGCGTTTCCGATCAACGCTCCGATGTCGTCCAAGGGTATTCGACCACGAACCTCGTCGCCCTTCCTGACGACAAGAAATCCGCGATCTACCGACAGGTATTGATCGTCATCAGCGACTTCCAGTATCCGGCGCAACATCCTTGAACCCCGGGTCGAAGACTCTGCCCAGGATGTCAACGAAAACGCGGCGACCGCGCAAGGACTGCAATGCGGAAGGCGCGACGTATCTCACAGGCTTTATGCCGGAAATGAGAAGCGGGTTCCTGGTCTGATCCCCGGCACCCAGGTGATAGGCAAGCGTGATGATGCCTTCACTGATCTTCTGAACGCGATAGACCAACTCCAATCCGTCAACGCCAACTCTCACGGAGTCGCCAGGCATCAATCGCATGACGAGCGGGACGCCATCGAAGGTGCTGTGCCGGAAGCTGCCTGAATCGGCGAAGGACCGGTAGGCCGGACCATTGGCCACAAATCGCGAAATGACGCGCCCCGACCACTTTCCGTCCTTCCCTCTAAAAATCTCGTAGCAGTGGTTACCGTCCCCGACCACGTATTTGTACACGCGGCGTGTCTGGTGATTCGCCAGCGGGATGACAGTCTGGCTCTCAGTCCAGCGAACCCTCCGTATGCCATGACGCTGCCCAAATTCATCAAGAGCAGCCCGCAGAGCCTTCCTGTCGTCTTGATGCGCCTCGACGAGACCGGCTAACGCCTGCGCCAACCAGGTATCGCCCAGGGAATTCCGAACATCCGCCGCCTTCCGGCTGATCAGTGTGGCAAGTGGTACGAAATGATGAACGGCGGCCTTCACCGCGACACCAGGCACATCGGACTCCCTGTCTTCGGCAGAGCCGTACGCCGTGTCGTTGTGCAAAGGGCCAGCCACATTGTGGTCAGGGCGATAAGACACGACGACCTGCGAGAGCGCATTCTCCAGCCCGTGAAGAAATGTCGGCCAGGGATGATCCAGGTTATCCAGCAATCGTCCGGTGTGGGCCGCAGAAGCACGCGCCGAGGCATCCGACACACGCTTGACCAGCGCGCGATCTATCGTCGCGATGACAGTCGCGTCGATCGCGTGATGACGATGATCCCGACGATTCTTCAGATCGTCGTGGGAAAGAAGTTTGTTCAGCCCCCACTTGGCCCTCAACATGCCAGTGAGCTGGCCGGTGGTTACCCAAACCTTGTTAGGCGGGCAGATGAAGGAGACGTACTCGCGAGCAAGACGGGACATGTAGGCCGTATCAGTCAACTGCCGCGCCAGAAAACCATCGTTGGCGTCGAACTTCTGCATCGCGTCTTCGGCGAATCGCCTGTAGCGATTGCGCCTGAGTCGAGAGGCACGGTCGAGGATCCCTTCCCACGAGTAGCCAGGCGGTGAATGACCAAAGGCCTCCCAGGGAGAGCTGTCACCCTTGAGCCTATTGGCACGCGCCGCGCACAGCACCTTGTTGGCAATCGAATCGTCGAGCGTGCGCCTGTAAGGCAAAACATGGTCTACTTCCACGTCCGGGGAAAGCAGCTTGCCGATGGATATTTGCTCGCCGGTGTATACGCAAAACGCCGACAGGCCATCGACGCCACATAGTTCCTTGTGAAGGCGCAGACGGAGCAGGTTTTCACCCGTCGCTGCGTACCCGAGGCTTTCCAGCTCGTTCCGCAACGTTTCGTTCTCCTGCTGCCGCCGCGCCTGCTCGGCCTCGACCTCCCTCGCCTTGTTCCAGCCCAGCTTTATGTCGCGCGTCAGTTCCAGAACCACTTCTCTCGGCTTCCCATAACGACGGATCAGCGCATTGACGAGATACCTGAGTTGATTCAGTGCAATATGCACTGACGGATTCGCAATCCTGCCGTACCGTTCCTCGTCGCTGCCTTCGCCCTTTCCAAACGCAACGTGGCGCTCCAGGACTTTGCCGTAGTAGGGCAACTCGGCGAGCGATCCATCCCCTTGAGTGTTGGTTCCTTCGAATCCTGCGGCCGCGACCGCCTTGTCGAATGTCAGACCCGATTCCAGATGTGGCAACAGCTTTTGAATAGTCGGCAAACCCAGCCGGCCGTAGCCATCTGGCGTTTTGACCCGCAGCACTTCTTCCGCCTGCTCCGCATTCAAGCCGTAGGCCGCCTGGAGCCGCCCCAGCAGCGCTTCATCGGACAGCGAATCGTCGACAAGCTGGCATACAACGGCGTCCTGCTCCTCCGGGGACATGGATTGCCAACGCCTACCGAAGCAGCCTTCGCCGCCCAAGGCGTCGGTCACAGCGTTTCCAAGCAGGAAATCGCGCTTCAGCCCCTGCAGATTGAACTCCGCATCCTTGGGAAGACCGGCGGTTCGCCGGATGGCGGAGAACGTGCGTCTGCCAGCACATTCCAAAAAGTCGAATGTCCTCCGGCGCTGATCGTCAGTGAGAGCGTTCTCGACAATCTCTCCGGGTCGTCTCCAGCGAAGATTGTTGATCTCCTGCCAGATCCTGAATCTCTGAGCGCTGGGCAGAGCAAGAGGAGCACGGTCGACGGTCGGATCGAGAGAGCATCGCCCAGGACGTACCGGACGAAGAGGACGCTGGAACAGCAGGATTCCCCGAATCCGCTCCTTCGCATCTTCGGTCAGAAGGTCTGGATGATGTCTGGATTGACGATCCCAGAGAAGATCGAACTCCGCCTCCAGCATCTTGCGGTCAGGGTAGAACTCATAGAATGCCTTGGCGCCCTCCCCAAACCGTCGTGCACGCGTGCCCTTACCGGCCAGAAGACGGGCGTACAGCAAGGACCCCAGCGACTCCACACCGGCTTCTGCCAGCTTTTCGCGCAACCGGGTGACAGCAGTCGCGATCTTCCCCTTTTCCTTACTGGCCTCCTCGCCCCGGTCTGTCCGGCGGCTGCTCCTGAAACCGCGGCGCTGATTCAGATGGATGATCGCGCGACCAATCTGGTTCGGCTCAAGGCGTTCAGACAAACCCTTGTGCCTCAATGCATACGGGTTCAGATTCTTGAGGGCCTCGCCCTTCAAGGTCGAAGTTGGAAACAGCCCCAGGTCACGCAAAGCGGCAAGCAATCGCCGCTTCCGACGCAGCATGCGATCACGCCGTCGGCGTTGCTGGCGTGCCAGACGCCGATCGACTGCCAGAGAAGCTCCGGTCTTGGGATGACGGCCGCTGGAAAACACCCGGACGCCAAGTCGTGTCAAATAATCCGGCCGGCCATCGTCATCGAGTCGAAGCACTGCCCAGCCCAACGAATTCGACCCCAGATCGATGCCGAGCCGATATGGAATTTGTGGCATTCCAGATCCCCTTGCCGTCTTGTTGTTGTTGAACATCCGTGTTGACCTGAAGCCTATCACTGCGCCAACATCACGCGCGCATAGCAGATCAGGATTTGGGCTCTTTCGGATAACAAGCTGAAAGATTGCACAAGATGAGAGGGCCGGGTAACCGGCCCTTTATTTTTCGTGGCTCCCCCTCCATATGTGGATGAACTGCACGCAATCTCCGGACCGTGCACGATCTTCCCGAATCCACACTGGGCCATGCCCAGTTCCCCGGATTCAATCCTCGCCTTCGTCTCTCCCTTCAAGCTCAAGGGCTACCTGCTCTCATCAAACCACCCTGTCGGCAGCCACAAGTCCGTCTTCTTCCGGGCATTGGGATATAGCGCCGAAGCGCCGCAGCTGCTCGAGAAGGATCTGCTCGCTCTGCTGCACCGGACCTGCCAGCCTGCCGAGGTAACGCGGTTCGGGCAGAAATTCACCTCCACGGGCACACTGAGCGGCCCGAACGGCCGCAGCGGCTGCGTGCGGGCGATCTGGATTAGACTCCACCACGAAGCGGCGCTGCGTTTCGTAACTGCCTTTCCAGGAGACCCGGACCATGACCTTTAGGGAACTGGATACCGTCGTACTTAAAGCCGACATACCGCCGCATGGCCTCAGGCGCGGAGATATCGGTGCCGTGGTGCACGTCTACGGGACGGACGGCGTCGAAGTCGAATTTGTCCTTCCTGATGGAAGAACCCAGGCCGTCATTACACTGCGGCCCGACGATGTCAGGCCGATCAACAATCAGGACGTGCTGACCGTCCGGCGCTTCGATGCCGCCTGACGGCCCGGACACCGCGCCATCCCTGGTGTGATCCGCGTGAGCGAACGCTTGCCGCACCTGTACTCCAGCACCTAGACTCCCTGCCGCTGCTTCCCGCGCCGCCACCGGCGGCGCCTCGTCGTTTTGTCCCACAAACGACGAGGTTCCCCATGTCACGCTTCACCGCCGACTGCAGCCGTTGCTGCGGTCTGTGCTGCCTTGTGCCCGCGTACCTGAAAGTGCAGGGCTTTCCGTTCGACAAGCCCGCCGGCAAGCCCTGCACGCACCTGCAGCGGTCAGGACTTTGCGGCATCCACGGCCAGCGCCACGAGATGGGTTTCGGCGCATGCAGCAGCTTCGACTGCCATGGCGCCGGCCAGTGGATCACGCAGCAACTGTTCGCCGGCGTCAGCTGGCGGGATTCCACGACCACCGCACGGGACATGACTGCGGCATGGAACCACTGGTTGCCGCGCTTCGAGTCCGCCGCATTGCTGGAAGCCGCGCTGCCGCTGGCTGGAAGTGAGCAGCGTGCCTTGGTGGAATCACGCATCGATGAACTGCTCGATGCATCCGGCCACACCATGCCGCACACCGACCGCGGCAGGCTGCGCCAGGAAACGCTGGTCTTCATCAGGACCTTGCTGCAGATGAAGTCGCGATCCGCAGACTCGGCAGATCTGGATTAGACTGCTGCGCCAAATGCGAAGCACCCCGCTGATCGGCCTGCTGTGCCTGTCCCTGCCCGTGCTGGCCGCGGCGCCGCCGCCCGTGCCACCACCGGCTCCAGCAACCATCACCGCCGAACAGGTCGCGGCTGGCCGCGAGGTGTATGCGCGCCAGTGCGCCGTGTGTCATGGCCCGGCGCAGGAAGGCGGCGAGGCCGGCCCCGCGCTGCGCGGCGAGGTATTCCAGCGCAAATGGGCGGCGCGCCCCTGGCAGGATCTGTTCGAACAGACCCGCCGCACCATGCCCATCACCCAGCCCGCGGGTCTGCCGCGCGCGCAGTACGAGGACCTGGTCGCGTTGATACTTTCCGTCAACGGACAGGCCACCGGCACCACGCGCCTGTCCGCCAGTGGCGTGGCGCCGAGCCGCGCGCCCGACCTGCCGGCACCGGACACCGAGTGGCTGCATCATCGTGGCGATGCCGGCAGCCGCAACTACTCGCCGCTGGCGCAGATCGGGCGCGACAATCTTTCCCGGCTGACTGTGGCGTGGCGCTGGCGCTCGGACAACTTCGGCACCAGCATCAACCCGAACTTCGAGGTCACGCCGCTGATGGCGCGCGGCGTGCTGTATGCCACGGCCGGCGCGGCACGCAGCGTGGTGGCCATCGACGCGAAGAACGGCGAGACGCTGTGGATGTACCGCCTCGATGAAGGCCAGCGCGGCCTGAACGCGCCGCGCAAGGGGCCGGGCCGCGGCCTTGCGCTATGGCGCGAGGGTGCGCGCGACACATTGTTCGTGATTTCACCGGGGTACCAGCTGCTGGCGCTGGATGCGGCCACAGGCCGGCCGGTTGAATCCTTCGGCACCGCCGGCATCGTGGATCTGAAACTTGCCGGGGATCCACCGCTGCATCCGGTCGAAGCGGCCATCGGCGCCAGCTCGCCACCCATCGTGGTGGGCGATGTGGTGATCGTCGGCGCGGCCTTCGCCGCGGGCGCGGCGCCGCCACGCAAGGAAATGCCGGCCGGCAATGTGATGGGCTTCGACGCGCGCACCGGCAAGCGCCTGTGGGTGTTCCACACCATCGCGCGCAAGGGCGAACCCGGCGGTGACAGCTGGAGCGATGAGGCGCGCGACTTCACTGGCAACGCGGGCGTGTGGGCACCGTTCAGCGCCGACGCCGAACGCGGGCTGGTGTACCTGCCGGTCGAAGCGCCCACCAGCGATTTCTACGGCGGGCATCGGCCGGGCAACAACCTGTTCTCCAGCAGCCTGGTGTGCCTGGATGCGCGCACCGGCGCGCGTCGCTGGCACTTCCAGCTGGTGCATCACGACATCTGGGACTACGACACGCCGACCGCGCCGGTGCTGCTGGATGTAACCGTGGGCGGCAAGCGCATCGCGGCGGTGGCACAGGTGACCAAGCAGGGCTTCACCTATGTGTTCGACCGCGTCAGCGGCGCACCGGTGTGGCCCATCGTGGAACGCCCGGTGCCACAGAGCGATGTGCCAGGAGAAGCCACGGCGCGCACGCAACCCATGCCCACGTTGCCCGAGCCCTTCGAACGGCAGGGCGTCACCGACGCGGACCTGAACAACCTGTCGCCCGAGGTGTTTGCCGAGGCGCAGCGCATTGCCGCGCGTTACCGCAAGGGCCCGCTGTTCACTCCGCCTTCGGTGGTGACGCCGGACAATGCCGGCACCCTGCAACGGCCGGGTTCGCAGGGTGGCGCGAACTGGCAGGGCGCGGTGGCGGATCCGGAAACCGGCATCCTGTATGTGTCCTCCACTTCCACCATCACCGCGATGGGGCTGGGCAAGGACCCGCGACGCTCGAACCTGGACTACATCCTCTCCGCCAGCAGTCGCGTCGCCGGTCCCTTCGGGCTACCGCTGGCCAAGCCGCCATGGGGCACCATCGTCGCGCTGGACCTGAACACCGGCCGCAAGCTGTGGACCATCGCCAACGGTGATACGCCCGACTACGTGCGCAAGCACGAGAAGCTGCGCGGCCTCACCCTGCCTCGCACCGGCCATGACGACCGCGCCGGATTGCTGGTCACCAGGTCATTGCTGTTCGCCGGCGAAGGCGCAGGCATGTTCGTGGCCAGCGAGGGCGGCACGATGTTCCGTGCGCATGACAAGAGGACCGGCGACATCCTGTGGGAGATGGACCTGGGCCTCAGGCAGACCGGCATCCCGATGAGCTACGCGATAGGCGGCAAGCAGTACATCCTGGTGGCCGTCGGTGCGCCCGGCGAGGCCGGGCAGTTCATCGCGCTGGCGCTGACCGACCGCTGACCGACCGCTGACGGTCCCCGCCTTATAGCCGGCAATGTCCGGTCAATCCGTGCTGTGCGTCGATGATGCCGGCGTCGAGCAGCCAGGCTGTGGCATCCGCGGCATCCTGCTCGAACCAGGCGCGCGTGGAGCCGAGGCGGAAGCTGTAACCCCATTCGTCCATGTCGGCGCAGGCCCGCGCGAATCCACATTGCGGCAGTTCGCCCGCCAGCAGCAGCTGCAGGTAGCACACGCCGCATTCCTCCGCGTCGTCACCGCCGGCATCGGTGTCGAGACCGGCGCGGCGCTCCGGAGACATGCAGATGAAGTGCGCGGCCTCGTGCAGCACCGAGTGCAGCGGTGTATCGGCGCGTGCGTACAGCGTGTGGCCCTTCAGGCCCGCCTCGGTCTCGCCCCAGTAGCTGCCGGGGATGTCCTGGCCGATGAGTACCATGCGCAGGCCGAGGCCGTAGCGGGCGAGCAGTTCTCCCACCGCCACCCGATCCAGTCCGCCCATGCGCAGCATCGGCAGAGGCCGCTACAGGGAAGCCAGCCGGCGCAGCACCACGCTGGCGAGGTCGCGGGCCAGCGCCTCGCGCAATACGTCCTTCTCGCGCTGCTTGGCGAGCATCTTCCTTTCGTCGAAGCTGTAGATGCGCGACACCATGAAGGGCTCGGCCGGCATCAGGTCCTTGCCGTCAGCGCGCACCGCGACCTCGACCTCGTAAATGAGCTCGAAATCGGTGGGAATGTTGCGCGCGTCCACCGACAGCACGTTCTCGCTGACCTGGTCGCGCAGGATGCGCACCACGGCGCCATCGGCCGCTGCGCGCGGCACGCGCTTCGCGCCCGAGGCATCCAGCGAACGCGTCAGCGCCACGGTGAAATCGCTCTGCGCATCGGCGGCATCCAGCTGCAGTGTCGCAAGCGTGGCGGGCAGCGCGAGCCGGCCCTGCAGCCGGAAGCCGCAGCCGGCCAGCAACACCAGGCAGATGAGAAGCGCGGCGTGGCGCATCAGACCACCACGTTGACCAGCTTGCCTTTCACGACGATCACCTTCTTCGGCTCGCGTCCCTCGAAGAACCGGCGCACGGTCTCGTCGGCCAGCGCCGCGGCCTTCACATCTTCCTCGGCAGCGGCGGGCGCGACACTGACGCGCCCGCGCAGCTTGCCGTTGACCTGCACGACGATCTCGATGGCGTCCTGCACCAGCGCCGCCGGGTCGACCTTGCGCCAGCGCGTACGCCACAGTTCCGCGCCCTGCCCCAGCTCCTGCCACAGCACATGGCAGACATGCGGCACGATGGGCGCCAGGCACAGCACCGCGATTTCCAGTGCTTCCTGGCGCACCGCGCGGGATGCAGGCGAGGCGCCATCGGCCGCATGCCGGCCGATGGCGTTCAGCAACTCCATCACGCTCGCCACCGCGGTGTTGAACACGCGGCGGCGGCCGATGTCGTCCTCGACCTTGCCCAGTGTCTGGTGCGCGGCGCGGCGCAGCTCGCGGTCGGCGGCGGCGAGCGCGGTCGCAGCTGCCGCCGTGACGGTTTCGATGCGATCGCTTCCGGATACGACACCGCCCGTTGCAACGTGGTCATGCACCGCCTTCCACAGCCGGCGCAGGAAGCGGTTGGCGCCGTGCACGCCTTCATCGCTCCATTCCAGCGACAGCTCCGGCGGCGCCGTGAACATCATGAACAGCCGCGCCGTGTCGGCGCCGTATTTCTCCGTGATCAGGTTCGGGTCCACGCCGTTGAGGCGCGACTTGGACATGGTGCCGAAGCCCTCGTAGTCCACTGCGCTGCCATCCTTCTTCAGCGTGGCGGTGGCCTGGCGCGTCGCCGGATCGATGACGAGGTCCACGTCGGCGGGATTGAAATACTCCCGCCCCGCGCTGCTGGTGCGCTGGAAGATGTGGTTCAGCACCATGCCCTGGGTCAGCAGGTTGGCGAAGGGCTCGGCCACCTTCACCAGGCCCATCTGCTGCATGACGCGCGTCCAGAAGCGCGAATACAGCAAGTGCAGGATGGCGTGCTCGATGCCACCGATGTACTGGTCCACCGGCAACCAGTAGTCGGCGCGCGCATCGACCATGGCACCGTCGTTGCCCGAGCTCGCGAAGCGCAGGAAGTACCAGGAGGAATCCACGAAGGTGTCCATGGTGTCGGTCTCGCGCCGCGCCTCGGCGCCGCAACGGGGGCATGTACATTGGAAGAACGACGGCGTCTTCGCCAGCGGATTGCCGCTGCCGTCCGGCACCAGGTCCTCGGGCAGGCGCACTGGCAGGTCCTTGTCCGGCACCGGCACGTCGCCGCAGGCCGGGCAATGGATGATGGGAATCGGGCAGCCCCAGTAGCGCTGGCGCGAGATGCCCCAGTCGCGCAGGCGGAACTGCACGCGCTTCTTGCCGAGGCCCTTCGCGGCCAGCGCCGCGGCGATGGCATCCACCGCGGCGGCGAAATCAAGACCATCGAACGGTCCCGAATCAACCAGCGTGCCATGTGCGGCATAAGCCTCCTGCCATGGCGCGGCGACGGCGTCGTACTTGCCCTCGCTTGAGGCGATGACCTGCTTCACCGGCAGCGCGTACTTCTGCGCGAACTCGAAGTCGCGCTCGTCATGCGCCGGCACCGCCATCACGGCGCCCTCGCCGTAACCCATCAGCACATAGTTCGCCACCCACACCGGCAGCACTTCGCCGGTGAGCGGATGCTTCACCGTGAGGCCGGTGGTCATGCCCCTCTTCTCGGCGGTGGCGATGTCCGCTTCCATCGTGCTGCCGCGCTTGCATTCATCGATGAAGGCCGCGAGTTCCACGCGCTCCTTCGCTGCCACCGTTGCGATGGGATGCTCGGCCGCCACGGCCACGTAGGTCGCGCCCATCAGCGTGTCGGCGCGCGTGGTGAACACGCGCAGCGCGCCGTCGCGACCCAGCGCCGCGCGCGTGTCGTCGCCATACGGGAAATCGACTTCGACACCCTCGCTGCGCCCGATCCAGTTGGCCTGCATGGTGCGCACGCGTTCGGGCCAGTCGGTGAGCGTATCCAGCGCCGCGCGCAGCTGTTCGGCGTACTGCGTGATGCCGAGGTAATACATCGGGATCTCGCGCTTCTCCACCGGCGCGCCGGTGCGCCAGCCGCGGCCGTCGATCACCTGCTCATTGGCCAGCACGGTCTGGTCCACCGGATCCCAGTTCACGGTGCCAGTCTTCTTGTACGCGATGCCTTTTTCCAGCATGCGCAGGAACAGCCACTGGTTCCACTTGTAGTAGTCCGCATCGCAGGTGGCGAGCTCGCGGTCCCAGTCCAGCGCCAGGCCCAGCGACTGCAGCTGGCCCTTCATGTAGGCGATGTTCTCGCGCGTCCACCTGGCAGGCGGCACGCCATTCTTCATCGCCGCGTTCTCGGCAGGCAGGCCGAAGGCATCCCAACCCATGGGCTGCAGCACATTGCGGCCCTGCATGCGCATGAAGCGCGCCAGCACGTCGCCGATGGTGTAGTTGCGCACATGGCCCATGTGCAGGCGCCCCGATGGATAGGGGAACATGCAGAGACAGTAGTACTTCTCGCCGGGGGCGGATTCGTCGGCGGCGAAGGCCCTGGCGGATTTCCAGGCGGCCTGGGCGCTGCGTTCTACGGCAGCCGGATCGTAACGTTCTTGCATGCGGGGAAGGTCGGTGGGTGGCTCGCAAGGATACACGAGCCACCCGCAAGCCCGGGTCCCGCGGGGTCCCGGGCTGCAGCTGCTGGCGAAATCAGTTCAGAGGTATTGCGAGGTAGACCTGGCGGTCAGCGCGCTGCACGTTCAGCGCCACATTGCGGTTGCCGAGCCGTCTGGCGGCCGCAACAGCGGCCTGCAGTTCGGCCACGGTCTTCGCGCGCCCACTCGCCACGCCGAGGATGATGTCGCCCGGGCGGATGCCGGCGTCTGCCGCAGCCCCTTCCACCTCCTCGACCACCAGCGAACCCTGCGTCTGGGCATCCTGCTTCTCGGCGCCGGTGATCTGCCGCAGCGTCATGCCCAGCACCACAGTTGCGGGCTGCTGCTCGCCCCTGGCGCTGCCGCTCCGTCCCTGCGTTTCCTGCGCCGTAGTGGCGGTCTCCGAGTTCTCGACCACGCGCGCGGTCACCTTGCGCAGCTTGCGGTCCGTCCAGACCTCCAGCTCCGTGCTGGTACCAGGCCGCATCGAGGAGATCATCACCGGCAGCGCGGCATTGCTGTCCACCGGCTTGCCGTCCACGGACAGGATGACGTCGCCGGACTTGAGGCCGGCCTTGTCGGCGGGGCCACCTTCATCCACGGTGCCAACCAGTGCACCGCGTGGCCGGTCCAGGCCCAGGGACTCGGCCAGGTCCGCAGTCATGTTCTGGATGCCGATGCCGATCTTGCTGCGGGTCACCCGGCCGTTCTTGACCAGCTGCTCGCGCACATCATTGGCCATGTCGATCGGGATGGCGAAGGACAGCCCCATGTAGCCGCCGCTCTGGCTGTAGATCTGCGAGTTGATGCCCACCACCTCGCCGGCCAGGTTGAACAGCGGGCCACCGGAGTTGCCCGGATTCACGGCCACATCGGTCTGGATGAAGGGCACGTACTGGCTGCCCTCCTCCGGCAGGTCACGCGAGGTGGCGCTGACGATGCCGGCCGTCACGCTGTTCTCCATGCCGAAGGGCGAGCCGATGGCCACCACCCACTGGCCTGGCTTGAGCTTGGACGGATCGCCGATGCGCACCGTGGGCAGGTCCTTGCCCTCGATCTTGATCACGGCCACGTCGGTGCGTTCATCGAAGCCGATCAGCTTGGCCGGGAACTCGCGCCGGTCGGTGAGTTTGACGGTGATCTCGTTGGCGCCCTTGACCACATGCGCATTGGTGACGATGTAGCCATCACCGCTGACCACGAAGCCCGACCCTTCGCCGCTCTGTGGCTGCTGTTGCGGGGGCACCTGGCCACGCGGAAGCGGGATGCCGAACTGGCGGAAATAGTCCTCCAACGAAGGAGCCTCATCCTGGTCCTGATCCCGCGGCGCCCGCGTACGCGAGGTGCGCGCCTTGGAAGTCACCTTCACATTCACCACGGCCGGCCCGTAGCGCTCGACCAGCGCGGTGAAATCCGGCAGGCCGCTGACCAGTGGTGCGGCAGGCGCAGCGGTGGCCGGCGGCGCGGCGCTGGGTGGCGCGGCGGCGAACACGGGCGGCACCGCGGTGGATGCATTGGGCGAGCAGGCCGACAACACGACTCCGCTCAGCACGGCGAGCAGGAATTTGCCTTTGCAACGGTCTACGGACATGGCGGTCATCCTCCAGAACTTCGGTCAACAGCATAGACCGAATGCCCGCGAAATGGGTTCCACCCGGGAGCGGTCATGAAGAACGTTTAACCCGCATGCGGGCGTGGATTGCACCACCGGCAAGGACCAGCGTGGACAGGCCCAATGCCAGCCAATTCCCCATCAAGAGATAAGGCGTGTCCCCCGTACGGGGCGTGATTTTCGCCATGAGTACAGCGGGCTCGAATTCCGGTGCCTTGGCCACCATCCGGCCATCCGGCCCGATCACCGCCGAGACTCCGTCGTTGGCGGCGCGCAGCAGGTAGCGGCGGGATTCCAGCGCCCGCATGCGCGCTATCTGCAGGTGCTGATAGCGCGCACCGGAGCGGCCGAACCAGGTGTCGTTGGTGACCGTCACCAGCATTTCGGCGGCGCGGATTTCCGGGCGCAACAATCCCGGGTAGCCATCCTCGTAGCAGATGCTGGGCGCGAGCTTCACGCCAGCGAGCTGGAAGATGGCCTGCCGCTTTGCGCCGCGGTCGAAATCACCATACGGCAGGCTCATCAGCCGCAGCCAGCTGCGCACCAGGTCCGGCACCGGGAAGTACTCGCCAAAGGGCACCAGGTGACGCTTGTCGTAGAAGGCCGGCTCGTCCGCGCCCAGCGCCAGCAGCGAGTTGTAGTAGCGCACCGGGCTGGCCGCGTCGCCAGCCTCCTCGCGCATGATGCCCAGCATCATGTCCGAGCCCGAGCGCCGCGCGGCGGACCACACGGCGCTGATGTAGCCGCTGTAGCTGTTCGCATAATCCGGCAGCGTTGATTCCGGCCACACGATCAGCTGCGCGCCCAGCGCCTCGCGGTGCAGGCGCGCATAGGTGTCGAGGATGTTCTGCTTGTTGGCCTCGTCCTCCACCCATTTGATTTCCTGCGGGATCGCACCCTGCACGATGGCGACGGTACGTTCGGCGCCACTGGCCCGTGTCCACTCCACCGGCTGCAGCGCGAGGCCCAGTGTCCACGGCAGCACCAGCGCCACCAGCGCCAGTGCACGCACCGGGCCACGGCCCTGCCACAGCACCAGCAGCGCGCCGGCGCCGCTGAACAGCACGAGGCTCAGCAGGTGCACGCCCCCCACGGGCGCAAGGCCTGCAAGCGGGCTGTCCGTCTGCGAGTAGCCCAGCGCCAGCCACGGAAAGCCGGACAGGAACCAGCCGCGCCACCATTCCACTACCACCCAGGCGGCCGGCAGCCACAGCAGCCGGCCCGCGACGGTGGCCGGCTGCAGCCAGCGGCAGGCGACATAACCCAGCAGCGCCAGGTACGAGGCCATGATCAGCACCAGCGCGGCCATCACCGGCAGCGCCACCCACAGCGGCGCCTGCCCGAACCCATGGATGGAGATGTACAGCCACCAGGTGCCGGCGGCGAACAATCCGGTGCCGAAGAAGAAACCGACGCGGGCGCCTTCGCGCGCGGAGTGCGCCCGGCCCCACAGGCCCACCAGTACCGCGGGTGCGACCACGGCGAGCCACCATTGCCCGTAAGGCGCGAATGCCAGTGTGAGCAGCGCCCCTGCCACCAGCGCGATCAGGCGCGGCCACCAGCCTCGCGCTGCAGGAGCCGCTCCCTCAGCCACTCTGTTCCGAGGCAGTCACCGCTTCCGGATCCACCACCACTGGCGTAGTGACGCGCAGCGCATCGATGCGCCGCCGGTCGGCACGGATCACGCGGAATTCATAGCCCTCGAGGGTTGCGGCCTCGCCCCGCCGCGGCAGCCGGCCGAAGTGCTGCGTGACCAGGCCCGCCACCGTGTCGTTGGCGTCATCGGGAAACTGCGCCGCGAAGTAATCGTTGAACTCGCCGATGCGCGTGGCACCGCGCACCTGGAAGATCCGCTCGCCCTCGCGGCGGATGTTCTTCTCGTCCTCGGTGTCGTACTCGTCGTCGATGGCGCCGATGATCTGCTCGATCACGTCCTCCATCGTGACCAGCCCGGCGACGCTGCCGTACTCATCGATGGCAATGGCCATGTGGTTGCGGCCGGCGCGCAATTCCTTCAGCAGCACGTTCACGCGCTTGGATTCGGGCACGAACAGCGGCTTGCGCATCCACTCGCGCAGGTCGAAATGCGTCGGGCTGCCCTGCGCGAAGAAGCGCAGCAGGTCCTTGGCGAGCAGGATTCCCGCGACGGCTTCGCCGTCGGCCTGCAGCACCGGGAAGCGCGAGTGGCCGGAGTCGATGGCCACCGACAGCAGGCGCGACGCGGGTTCATCGGCGCGCACGCAGATCATCTGGTTGTGCGGCACCATGATGTCGCGCACCTGCGTCTCGGCCACGTCGAGCACGCCCTCGACCATGGCCAGTGCATCGGTGTCGAGCAGGCCATGCTGTGCGGCATCCTTCAGCGTCTCGCGCAGCTGTTCGCGATCCTTGATCGCGGTCAGGCGGCGGATGCGCCGTACCATGGTCCTGCGGGTGCCGCCGTCCTCGCTGCTCATGACTTGCGCTGCCCCCGCGACTGACGATACGGATTGGCGAATCCGAGCCGCTTCAGGATGGCCACTTCGCGCCGCTCCATGCGCGCGGCGTCGAAGTCCCCTTCATGGTCGAAGCCAACCAGGTGCAGGGTGCCATGCACCACCAGGTGCGCCCAGTGCGAGCGTTCGCTCTTGCCCTGCGCGCGGGCTTCGCGGCGCAGTACCGCCGGGCAGATCAGCACGTCGCCCAGCGGCCGGGGGCGCACGCCCGGCGCCGGCAGCGCGGGAAAGGACAGCACATTGGTGGGCTTGTCCTTGCCGCGATAGCGGCGGTTCAGCATGCGCATGCGCGGCGCCGACACCACCTCCAGTGCCATTTCGCAGCCCGCGCCGCGCGCGCCCAGTGCGGCGTGTGCCCAGCGCGCCATCAGCCGCGCCGACGGCGTATGCGGCCGGGCGCGCGGTGGCACGCGGCAGTCGACGATGAGCGGAGTGCGCGCCGATGCGCTCATGTCGCGCCTTTCTCTTCATAGGCGCGTACGATCCGCTGCACCAGCGGATGGCGCACCACGTCGCCGGCGTCGAAGTGCGAGAAGGCGACGCCGGTCACGCCGGGCAATACATCGAGCGCATGCGTCAGTCCCGACAGGCGCCCGGCCGGCAGGTCGGTCTGGGTCAGGTCGCCGGTCACCACCGCGCGCGAACCGAAGCCGATACGCGTCAGGAACATCTTCATCTGCTCGGGCGTGGTGTTCTGCGCCTCGTCCAGGATGATGAAGGATTCGTTCAGCGAGCGGCCGCGCATGAAAGCCAGCGGCGCCACCTCGATGATGTTGCGTTCGATGAACCTTGCCACGCGCTCGAACCCCATCATCTCGTACAGCGCGTCGTACATCGGCCGCAGGTACGGGTCCACCTTCTGCGTCAGGTCGCCGGGCAGGAAGCCCAGCCGTTCGCCCGCTTCCACAGCCGGCCTTACCAGCACGATGCGGCGCACACGCTCGCTGTGCAGGGATTCCACCGCGCAGGCCACGGCGAGGTAGGTCTTGCCCGTGCCGGCCGGCCCGATGCCGAAGGTCAGGTCATGTCCGTGGATATTGGCGAGGTAGCGCTTCTGGTGGTCGCCGCGCGCGCGGATCAGGCCGCGCGGCACGCGCGCGGCGTCGTCGCCGGGCAGGGGGATCACCGGCGCGGCGCGCACTGCGCCTTTGGCGTCGTCCTGCGACTCGTGCTCGCGCAAGGCCAGGTGCACGTCTGGCAGATCCACCGTGCCACCGTTGTCGGTGAGCTGGAACAGGTCCTTCAGTACCTGTGCGGCGCCACCCGAGGCGGCACCGGCCACGCGGAACTGGTTGCCGCGCCGGCGCACTTCCACGCCCAGACGCTGCTCGACCAGCCGCAGGTTCTGGTCCAGCGGGCCGCACAACGCCGCGAGGCGCTGGTTGTCCTCGGGCTGCAGTTCGAATTCCAGCGCCTGGGCCAGCGCCGCGTCGCGTCGCGTCTTCACGCGGACAGGCCCGCGCGTGCGGCATCAGCCGGCACCAGCCGGCCGCGCAGCGAATTGTTCATCGCCTCGGTGATGTGCACGTCGACGAAGCGGTTGATGAGCCGGGCGTCGCCGTGGAAATTCACCCAGCGGTTGTTCCCGGTGCGGCCGGCGAGCTGGTGCGCATCGCGGCGCGACGGACGTTCCACCAGCACGCGCTGCACGCTGCCCACCATGCCGGCGCTGATGGCGCGCGACTGCGCGTCCAGCTGCGCCTGCAACCGGGCCAGGCGTGCGGATTTCACCTCGGCGGTCACATCATCCGGCAACGATGCGGCAGGCGTGCCGGGGCGGCGGCTGTAGATGAAGCTGAAGGACTGGTCGAAACCGGCCTCGACGGTGAGGTCCAGCGTCTGCTGGAAATCCCTTTCGGTCTCGCCGGGGAAACCCACGATGAGATCGGTGGAAACGGTGATGTCGGGACGCACCGCGCGCAGCTTGCGCAGCTTCTGCTTGAACTCCAGCACGGTGTAGCCGCGCCGCATCTGCGCGAGGATGCGGTCCGAACCGCTCTGCACCGGCAGGTGCAGGTGATTCACCAGCTTGCGCGTGTGCGCATACGCCTCCACCAGCGAATCGTCGAAATTGATCGGGTGCGAGGTGGTGAAGCGGATGCGTTCCACTCCCGGCATGCCGCTCACGGCGCGGATCAGCTGCCCCAGGTCCATCGGCGCAGCGCCATCGCGCGCACCTTCGTAGGCATTCACGTTCTGGCCGAGCAGCGTTATCTCGCCCACGCCCTGCGCCACGAGGCCACGCACCTCCTCCAGCACCGAGGCCGCCGGACGGCTGACCTCCTCGCCGCGCGTATAGGGCACCACGCAGTAGCTGCAGAACTTGCTGCAGCCTTCCATGATGGAGACGAAGGCCGTGGCCCCTTCCGCGCGCGGCGCCGGCAGGCGATCGAATTTCTCGATCTCCGGAAAACTCACATCGACCTGCGAGCGGCCGCTCTGCCGCAACTGCGCCAGCATCTGCGGCAGGCGATGGATGGTCTGGGGACCGAACACCAGGTCCACGTGCGGCGCGCGCGCCGTGATGGCCTCGCCTTCCTGGCTGGCCACGCAACCACCCACGCCGATGATCAGGTGCGGGCGCTGCGTCTTCAGCAGCCGCCACTGGCCCAGCAACGAGTAGACCTTGTCCTCGGCCTTGTCGCGCACCGAGCAGGTGTTCATCAGAAGTATGTCGGCGCCGGCTTCATCCGCCGCCGGCTCAAGACCTTCGCTGGATGCGAGCACGTCCCCCATGCGGGAGGAGTCGTATTCGTTCATCTGGCAGCCGAAAGTCTTGATGAAATAGCGACCGGACATGGAACCTGGAAGGCACGGGCGGGTGGCCGATTCTAACGATTGTGCAGGGCTCAAAGGAGGAGCATTTTCCCCGGCGGCGCGGGCCGATGGCCAGGCCGGGGTGTACCCAACCGCCTGACAAATCTCGTATATCCGGCGCGCCGCCGCCACCCGGACGGGCTAAGGCATCACCAGCGACAGCGTCTGCCGGCCGTGCTTGCGGTAGTTGTGGAAATCCTTGTCCAGCGTCCAGATGCTGGCCTCGGAGGTGAGCTCCGCCATGCGCACCAGGCAGGCGTCCGCGAAGGACATGGGCTGCCCGCGGTAGCGGTGCATCAGCTCGCGCACCGGGTTGCGTTGTGCGCGGAGGTCGAATTCGCACTGCACAAGGCCGGCATCCAGCAGCTCGAACAACCCCCCGCCATCCCGACCGTCGCGCTTCAGCAGGAACAGGACTTCGGTAACCACCGCCTCGCAGGTACTGACTGACGCGGGCGCATGCCGCGCCTGCTCCGTCGCCCAGTCATGGTGAGGATCGTCCTGCTTGAGGAGGGCGACCATGGGGCCGGTGTCTACCAGCCATGGCTTCAACGACCGAAGTCCCTGAAATGATCGGGATTGGTGGAGAGGTCGGGCAGGCCACCCTTGTACAGGCCGATGTACGGCTTGATGCGGTCGTAGAAGCTCGCGCCCGGCGGCACGGGTGTCACCCCGTAGGCGCGCAACGCACGGCGCACGATGCTCCCCTGCGAGACCCCTTCCCGCTCGGCGCGTTCGCGCAACGCCTGGCTTTCCGCCTTGCTGATCCGCAGCGACAGGGTCTCGGTCTGGGTGGGCTTCGACATGGGGCGGTCTTGTAGTGCAATTTACGTGCATATGCAAGACAAGCGGCCCCGCACCGCTCAGAACGGAATGTCGTCGTCGAAATCCGCCCCGCCGCCGCCGCCGCCAGCTCCGGCTGCGGCCGGCGCGGCAGCACCACGGGACTGCCCTTCACGGCTGTCGCGGGTCTCCTGGGCCGCCCCGCCGCCGCCGCCGCGGCCACCCAGCATCTGCATGTCGCTGGCCACCACCTCGGTGCTGTAGCGGTCCTTGCCTTCCTTGTCCTGCCACTTGCGGGTCTGCAGGCGGCCCTCGATGTACACCTGCGAACCCTTGCGCAGGTACTCGGCGGCGATCTCGCCCAGGCGGTTCCACATCACCACGGTATGCCACTCGGTCTGTTCCTTCTTCTCGCCGGACTGCTTGTCCGTCCACGAGTCGGTAGTGGCGATGCGGATGTTGGTGACGGTGCTGCCGCCCGGCGTGGTGCGTGACTCCGGATCCTGGCCGAGATTGCCGACGAGAATGACCTTGTTGACTCCGCGCGCCATGGTGGACCCCTTGCCTGAATTTGGTGGAAGAAAGCCTAGCCGCAGCGTGCGCGGGTACTTGACGGCATATATGCCGGGATTACCCAGATAGGCGCCGGACCGGTTCCGGCGGCTATAGTAATCGGTTTCCGCTACCCGCTCCGGCCTTCATGGAATTCATCCGCGTACGCGGCGCCCGCACCCACAACCTGCGCAGCATCGATGTAGATTTGCCGCGCAACCGCTTGATTGTCATCACTGGCCTGTCCGGTTCCGGCAAGTCCTCACTGGCGTTCGACACGCTGTATGCCGAAGGCCAGCGCCGCTACGTGGAGTCACTGTCCGCCTACGCGCGGCAGTTCCTGTCGATGATGGACAAGCCGGATGTGGATTCCATCGAAGGGCTGTCGCCGGCCATCGCCATCGAGCAGAAAGCCACCAGCCACAACCCGCGCTCCACGGTCGGCACGGTGACCGAGATCTACGACTACCTGCGCCTGCTGTATGCACGGGCCGGCATTCCCCGCTGTCCGGATCACGGCATCGACCTCGCCGCGCAGACGGTCAGCCAGATGGTGGACCAGGTATTGAAGCTGCCCGAGGGCGAGAGCTGCCTGCTGCTGGCGCCACTGGTGGCCGCGCGCAAGGGCGAGCATGCGGAGGTGCTGGCGGAGCTGGGTTCGCAGGGCTTCGTGCGGGCGCGCGTCGATGGCACCGTGCATGAACTCGACGCGACGCCGAAGCTGGATCCAAAGAAGAAGCACGACATCGAAGCCGTGGTCGACCGCTTCAAGGTGCGGGCCGACCTCGCGCAACGGCTGGCCGAATCCTTCGAGACCGCGCTGCGCCTGGGCAATGGCGTGGCGCGCATGGCTTTCGCCACCGGCAAACGCGAGGAACTGGTTTTCTCCAGCCGCCATGCCTGCCCGGTCTGCGGCTACAGCGTCGCGGAGCTGGAACCCAAGCTGTTCTCCTTCAACAGCCCGGCCGGTGCATGCGCCACCTGCGACGGGCTGGGTTACCAGGAGTTCTTCGATCCGGCGCGCGTGGTGCTGCATCCGGAGCTGTCGCTGGCCGGCGGCGCGATCCGCGGCTGGGACCGGCGCAACGCCTACTATTTACAGCTGATCCAGGCACTGAGCCTGCATTACCACTTCGACATCGAGGCGCCGTGGGCGAAGCTGCCCGACAAGGTGCACAAGGTGGTGCTCGATGGCAGCGGCGAAGAGGCCATCAACTTCAAGTACGTGGATTCGCGCGGCCGTACCGCGAAGCGTGCGCATCCCTTCGAGGGCATCCTGCCGAACCTGGAGCGGCGCTACCGCGAGACCGAATCGGCGACGGTGCGCGAGGAGCTGGGCAAGTACCGCGGCACGCGGCGTTGCCCCGAGTGCGAAGGCGCGCGGCTGAATCGCACCGCGCGGCATGTGCATGTATCCGGCAGCACGCTGCCGGAGGTGGCACGGCTGTCGGTGGCCAGGGCGATGGAGCACTACGCGCAACTGGCGGTGGCGGGCTGGCGCGGCGAGATCGCGACCCGCATCGTCAAGGAAGTCGCCGACCGCCTGCGCTTCCTGGTCGACGTGGGCCTGGATTACCTGACGCTGGACCGCAGCGCCGAGACGCTGTCCGGCGGCGAGGCGCAGCGCATCCGCCTGGCCAGCCAGGTGGGCTCCGGCCTCACCGGCGTGCTGTACATCCTCGACGAACCTTCCATCGGCCTGCATCAGCGCGACAACCAGCGCCTGCTGGCAACGCTGAAGCGCCTGCGCGATCTGGGCAACACCGTGCTGGTGGTGGAGCACGACGAGGAAGCCATCCTCACTGCCGACCATGTGCTGGATATCGGCCCGGGTGCCGGCGTGCACGGCGGCTGCATCGTGGCGCAGGGAACGCCGGCCGCGGTGCGCGACAATCCGGCCTCGCTGACCGGTGACTACCTGTCGGGCCGCAAGTCCATCGCGCTGCCGGCGCGGCGGCACCCCACCGATGCGGCGCGCATGATCCGCATCGCAGGCGCCAGCGCCAACAACCTGCGTGACGTGGATGCGGATTTCCCGGTGGGCCTGTTCACCTGCGTGACGGGCGTGTCCGGCTCAGGCAAGTCCACGCTGGTCAACGACACGCTGTACGCCGGCGCCGCGCGCCATCTCGGCCTCACCGGTTTCGCCGCGCCGCAGGTGAAGGGCATCGAGGGCCTGGAGCACATCGACCGCGTCATCGACATCGACCAGAGCCCGATCGGCCGCACGCCGCGTTCCAACCCGGCCACGTACACCGGGTTGTTCGCGCCGTTGCGCGAGCTGTTCGCGCAGATACCCGAGGCGCGCGCCCGCGGCTACGACGCCGGCCGTTTCAGCTTCAACGTCAAGGGCGGCCGCTGCGAGGCCTGCCAGGGCGACGGCGTGATCCGTGTCGAGATGCACTTCCTGCCCGATGTGTACGTGCCTTGCGACGTGTGCCAGGGCCGTCGCTACAACCGCGAGACGCTGGAGGTCCGCTACCGCGGCCGCAACATCCACGAAGTGCTGCAGATGACCATCGAGGATGCGCGCGCCTTCTTCGCGCCGGTGCCGATGATTGCCGACAAGCTGCAGACGCTGCTCGACGTGGGCCTGGGTTACATCCAGCTCGGGCAGAACGCCACCACGCTGTCCGGCGGCGAGGCGCAACGCGTGAAGCTGGCGCGCGAACTGGCCAAGCGCGCCACCGGCCGCACGCTGTACATCCTGGATGAACCGACCACCGGGCTGCATTTCCACGACGTGGCGCAGCTGCTGGTGGTGCTGCACCGGTTGCGCGACGAGGGCAACACGGTGGTGGTCATCGAACACAACCTCGATGTGGTGAAGACCGCTGACTGGCTCATCGACCTGGGGCCGGGCGGCGGCACGCATGGCGGCGGCATAGTGGCCACCGGTACCCCGGAGGCCGTGGCGCGGAACAGGGAGTCGGCGACCGGCGGGTTCCTGCGCGCGCTGCTGCGTCAGTAGCCGTAGGAGTAGCGCAGCCCCAGCGTGTACTGCGTGGCATTGCGCTTGAACAGCGTCGTCGTGAATCCCTCCCGGTCATACCACCGGAACTTGATCGCCTTGTGGTACTCGTTGAACCCGAGGCGAAGCGCCACCTGTCCAGTGATCCACCACGAGATCCCGGCCCCCACGAAAGGCGCTGTCTTCGTGTCCGAAAGCTTCAGCTCTTCATCACTGCTGCCGTTATTGAGGGTTACCTTGTGCTTGTTCTCGATGAAGAAGAACCCGGCGTGGGCGTCGACCGAGAAGTAAGGACCCAGCGGCAGCAGTCCGACTGCGGCAACCGTCGGGCCCACCGGTTTGATCCTCCAGCGACCCACAGCATCACCGCCACCGGCACCCTCGCCCTCCATCAGGAAATCGTAGGTAAATTTGGCTCCCTGGATGTAGTTGCCCTCGATCGCGAAATAGGAACCCAGCTGGTAACCGACCGTGATGTTGTAGCCCTTGGCCTTGGTGTCCTTGGTGACACCGAGCACCGCTGGTCGATCAACGAGAAGAGCTGCGGCCTCGTTGAAGTCCACCAGCGAGAGGTCCGCGGAAGTGGACGCACCGTCCAGCACCACGTAGAACCCCAGGTCCGCGGCGCGCGCACTACCACCGGCGCCCAGCAGCAGTGCGGCGAGACTCCATGAGCACCAACCCGGCTGCTTCTTCATCGAACCCTCCACGACAGGGCCATTGCGCGGGCCTGCCCGGGGATAGTAACAGCGGGATCCCCGCGGGACGGCGAATTCAGGATTGCTGGCGCGACCGCTGCGACGAGAAGTACTGGCGCACCTCGCCATTGGCGATGCGCTCGCGATAATCACCACGGGTGTAACCGGACACGACGTTGCGCCAGAACTGCACGGCCGCGGGATTGCGCGTGTATTCGGTGATCTCCCAGCGGCCGGCGTAGCGGTCGAGGATCAGGCGCACGGCGCTGCGGCCGAGACCGCGGCGGCGGCTCGGCCGATCGATGAAGAATTCGGCCATGCGATAGTCGGCCTCGCGCGCCGCATGGGTGTCGCGCGCCACCATCGCGAAGCCGGCGGGCTGGCGGTCATCCAGGATGGTGATGAGCAGCGCGGTGCGGTCCATCAGCCAGCGCTGCAGCGGATCCGGTTCGTGCTGCGCGATGTCGCCGAGCCTCATGAATACGCCGGTGTTGAGCAAGCCGAGATCGTCGAGATAGTCACGATAGACGCTCTCGATCCAGTCCAGGTCCCCCGCGTTTTCGCGCGCGTCGCGCACACTGACCGTCATGCAGCTGTTTCCGTTGCGAACATCAAAACCCGTAAAACATGAAGCCCGGGCAGGTAGCGACCTGACCGGGCTTCATGTGCGCCGGTACCGCAAGCGGCCGGCGCGATGGCTACGCCGGCCTTAATTGGCCGGGGCAGCAGGCGCCGGAGCAGGAGCAGCAGCCTCGGCAGGGGCAGGAGCGGCTTCAGTAGCGGGAGCAGGAGCGGCTTCGGCGGCGGGAGCCGGAGTGGCTTCAGCGGCAGGAGTTGCGTCCTTGTTCGCGCAACCGGCCAGGGCCAGCGCCACGACGAAAGCGCTCAGAGCAAGTTTGGTTTTCATCAAGAGGATTCCCCAAAAGAGTGGATAAAAGAGCAAGACCCAAAAAACAACAGAGACCAAGGACTTTGTCGGTCCTGACGATTTCGCATCGCTGCGCGAAATTCTAGCGACTTCCGCGATCCGATTCAAAAGAGTCGCGGGTTTTTCCCACCACGCGTAGCAGAAAGACGACAAAAAGAATGTCCCGCCACCGTCTGGAAGGCGGTGGCAATATGACCGCCATGGCCTGGTCGAGCATCGATTCGGTATTGTTCGGCGCGCATCTGAAGTCGACGCTGGCTGCCATCGATGCGGCCATGGCCGCGACCGGACACGACGCGCTGGTCATACACGCTGGCGAACCACGGATGTTTTTCCAGGACGACCAGGCGAGCCCGTTCCGCATCAATCCTTGGTTCGCATGGCTGGTTCCCGCACCGCCCGCGCCCGGCAGCCTGCTGCGGATCCAGCGCGGCGAGACTCCGGAACTGCTGTTTGTTGCCCCGGACGACTACTGGCACAGCCCGCCGGCTGTGCCTGCGGCGCCATGGACCACCAGCTTCCGCCTGCGCGCAGCGGCGACCAGCCGCGCCGCGCTGGACGACTTGCCGGCATCGGCAGGCCGCATCGCCTGGCTCGGCGAAATGCCGGCGCCAGAGCAAGGTTGGGAAGCCAACCCCGCGCCCCTGCTTGAACAGCTCGAGCAAATCCGCTGTCGCAAAAGCGCGTATGAGATCCACTGTCTGCGTGAAGCGACAGCCATCGGTGTGGCCGGGCACCTGGCAGCGGAGCGTGCCTTTCGCTCCGGGAGAAGCGAGTTCGACATCCACCTCGCGTATCTCGGAGCGGTGCGTCAGACCGACGAGGAGCTGCCCTACCACAGCATCATCGGCCTCAACGAACACGCCGCCACGCTGCACTACCAGCTGCGTGACCGCGAGCCGCCACCACGCTCGCTGTCACTGCTCATCGATGCGGGTGCCAGCTGCCGCGGTTACGGCAGCGACATCACCCGTACCTGGGCCATGGGCCCCGGCACATTTGCCGCGCTGGTGGAGGGCGTGCACGAGCTGCAGCAGGAACTCTGCGCTGCGGTAGCACCGGGCGTCGACTGGCGCGAGCTGCACCTCACCGCGCATCGGCTGGTGGGGCGACTGCTGCACAGCGCGGGCGTATTGAAGATCGATGCGCAGCAGGCAGTGGAGCGGGGCATCACCTCGACCTTCCTGCCGCATGGGCTGGGGCACCTGCTCGGCATCCAGGTGCACGACGTGGGTGGCTTCAAACCCGGTGCCCGCTCCGAACCGATTCCGCGCCCGCCGGGACATCCGGCGCTGCGGCTAACGCGCAAGCTGGAGGCCGGCATGGTGGTGACGGTGGAACCGGGCATCTACTTCATCGACAGCCTGCTGGCCGCGCTGCGCGCCGGTCCGCATGCCGGCACGGTGAACTGGACGCTGGTGGATACGCTGTCCGCCTGCGGCGGCATCCGCATAGAGGACAACGTGCTCGTGACCGCCGCGGGCCACGACAACCTCACGCGCACCGGCTTTGCCGGTTGCGCCTGAGGCGCGGGCGTCCGGACCAGGACGCCCGCGTCCCCGAGCTACTGCTGCTTCTTCAGCAGGTCGCGGATCTCTTCCAGCAGCACTTCGTTGCGCGGCGGCGGTGGCGGCGGTGCATTCACGGCCGGCGTGGCGGGCTTCTTCAGCCGGTTGATGCCCTTCAGCGCCATGAACAGCACGAAGGCGATGATGATGAAGTCGAAGATGGTCTGGAGGAAGGAGCCATATTTGAGCTCGACGTCGGTGCCGGCGATGGACGCCGAAAGGTCGCTGAAGCTCACTCCCGAAAGCACGTATCCCAGCGGCGGCATGATGACGTCGGCGACCAGTGAAGACACGATCTTGCCGAAGGCGGTACCGATGATGACGCCCACGGCCATGTCCACCACGTTGCCTTTCATGGCAAATTCTTTGAATTCTGACGCGATGCTCATTTGCTTGCTCCCTGTAAGGACGACTGAAACGTCGCAAGCCTAGGCCCAAGCCACGACACGCGGCAAGACGCGCTGGTGTACCCTGCCCGCCGGGAGAAGCGCATGTTCCTGCATCCACACGGCAAGTTCGACAACCATGCCCGGCCTTACCGGCATATCACCGCGCTGCCACTGGCCGCGGCCATGGGCGCGGAAATCCGCGGCGTGGACATCGGGCAGCTCAGCGACGCGCAGTTCGCGGAGATCGAGGACGCGCTGTTCCACCACAAGATGATCTATTTCCGCGGCCAGGCGATCGGGCATGCCGGGCACCACGCATTCAGCCGCCGCTTCGGACCATTCGCGGAGGACGCTTACACGGACGGCATGCCCGGCTTTCGCGAAGTGCAGCCCATCATCAAGGAAGCCGACGACCGCTCCTCGCATGTGTTCGGTTCGGGCTGGCATACGGACTCGCCCTTCCTGGACGAACCACCGGCCATCACCATCCTGCGCTCGGTGGCAACGCCGCCCTATGGCGGCGACACCATGTTCGCCAATGCGGCGCTGGCCTTGCGGATGCTGGGCGACACCATGCGCGCCTTGATCGCCGGGCTGCGCGTGCGGTTCTCGATGCGCGACGTGCTGGCCTCCGCGCAGGTGAATGCCGAACAGCGCGACAGCCCCATCGGGCGCCTGGCCGCCACGCGCACGCTGGCCGAGCTGCCGGAAGGCCTGCGGCGCAAGGTCGCCGGTGCCGCGCATCCACTGGTGCGCACGCATCCGCGCACTGGCGAAAAGTCGCTGTACCTCGACCCTTCCTATGCCATCGGCTTCGAAGGCATGAGTGATGCGGAAGGCCTGCCGCTGCTGAAGATGCTGTGCGATCACCTGACGCAACCGGCCTTCACCTGCCGGCTGCGCTGGGAGCCGGACATGCTGGTGCTGTGGGACAACCGGGCCGGCGTGCATCAGGCCTTCAACGACTACGACGGCTACCGCCGCGAGATGTACCGTACGACGGTGGCAGGCCAAAAGCCGCAGTGAGCGGCGACAGCCAGCGTTTCTGCCCCGCCTGCGGAGGCGACAACAGCTGCGCAGTCGCCCGCACCGGCAACACAGATGTGCATTGCTGGTGCATGGAACTGCCCAGGCCGGTTGGCGTCGCCTTGCAGATGAGCCTGCATCAGGATGCGGCCCCGGGGGCTGCGTGCTTCTGCCGGGAATGCGCCACCAATGAAAAAGCCCCGGCTGTCGCCAGGGCTTTTCCTTCAACCAGTCGCTGAGCGCCGGATCAGGCGGCGGCGGCCTTTTTCTTCTTCGGCGCAGCCTTGGCCTTGGCCTTGGGAGCGGCCTTGGCCTTCTTCTTCGCGCCAGCCTTTTCCTCGGGCTCCGCCGCGGCAGCCGCGACCGGGCCATCCACCAGCTGCATCAGCGCCATCGGGGCGGCGTCACCCGGACGTGGCGCCATGTGCAGGATGCGGGTGTAGCCGCCGGCGCGCGCCTTGAAACGCGGGCCCAGGTCGGTGAACAGCTTGGTCACCACCTCGGCGTCGCGCAGCCGCGAGAACGCGATGCGGCGCTTGGCCTCGGTGTCCACCTTGCCCAGCGTGATCAGCGGCTCGACCACGCGACGCAGCTCCTTGGCCTTGGGCACCGTGGTGCGGATGGTCTCGTGCCTGAGCAGCGAGGCCGCCATGTTGCGCAACATCGCATGGCGATGCGGCGCGACGCGCGACAGCTGGCGACCGGAATGACGATGACGCATGTCAGTTTCTCTCTATCTCAGATCCCGTCACGATCGTCGTGACGCAGGCCGGCCGGCGGCCAGCCTTCCAGGCGCATGCCCAGCATCAGGCCGTGGCCCTGCAGCACTTCCTTGATCTCGGTGAGCGACTTCTTGCCGAGGTTCGGGGTGCGCAGCAGCTCCACTTCCGTGCGCTGCACGAGGTCGCCGATGTAATGGATGTTCTCCGCCTTCAGGCAGTTGGCGCTGCGGACGGTGAGCTCGAGCTCGTCGACCGGGCGCAGCAGCAGCGGGTCGAACTGCATCTCGGTGACCTTGCTGCCGACTTCTTCCTCGCCCTGCAGGTCGACGAACACCGACAGCTGGTCCTTCAGGATGCTGCCGGCGCGGCGGATGGCTTCCTCCGCGTCGATGGTGCCGTTGGTCTCGATGTCCAGCACCAGCTTGTCGAGGTCGGTGCGCTGCTCCACGCGCGCGGCATCCACCGCGTAGGTCACGCGGCGCACCGGGCTGAAGGACGCGTCCAGCAGCAGGCGGCCGATTGGCCGGCTGCTTTCCTCGAACACGGCCTTCTGCAGCGCCGGGCGATAGCCGCGGCCGCGCTCGACCTTCAGCACCGCCGACAGGCTGCCCGCCTGCGTCAGGTTCGCGATCACGAGCTCGGGATTCACGATCTCGATGTCATGGTCGACCTGGATGTCGCCGGCCGTGACCGGCCCCGGGCCTTTCTTGTTCAGGCGCAGTTCGGCGCTGTCGCGCGAGTGCATCCTGATGGCCACCGCCTTCAGGTTCAGCAGGACGTCCACGACATCCTCCTGCACGCCTTCGATGCTGGTGTACTCGTGCAGCACACCCTCGATCTCCACTTCGGTGATCGCGGCACCCGGCATCGACGACAGCAGCACACGACGCAGGGCATTGCCCAGCGTGTGGCCGAAGCCGCGCTCGAAGGGCTCGATCACCACGCGCGCCTGGCGCGGCGCCACGGGCTGAACCTTCACGACACGGGGCTTCAGGAATTCATTCACAGAGGAAGTCATCGAACCTCCAGCATTACTTCGAATACAACTCGACAACGAGGTTTTCGTTGATGTCCGGCAGCACATCGTCGCGGCCAGGAGCCGCCTTGAAGGTGCCACGGAATTCTTTTTCGTTGACTTCCACCCACTCGGGGAAGCCAACCTGCGCGGCAACCGTCAACGCGTGGGCCACGCGCAGCTGCTTGCGCGATTTCTCGCGGATGGACACCACGTCGCCGGCCTTCACCTGGTAGGACGCGATGGTGACGGCATCGCCGTTCACTTCCACGCCCTTGTGGCTGACCAGCTGGCGGGCCTCGGCGCGCGTGGCGGCAAAGCCCATGCGGTACACCACGTTGTCCAGGCGGCACTCCAGCAGGCGCAGCAGCGTATGGCCGGTGGCACCTGGCCGACGCGCGGCTTCCTGGTAGTAGTTGCGGAACTGCCGCTCCAGCACGCCGTACATGCGGCGCAGCTTCTGCTTCTCGCGCAGCTGCGTGCCGTAGTCGGACAGGCGCTGGCGGCGCTCGCCCTTGATGCCGCCCGGCGGCACCTGCAGCTTGCACTTGCTCTCCAGCGGCTTGGCACCGCTCTTGAGGAACAGATCGGTGCCCTCGCGGCGCGAGAGCTTGCACTTGGGACCAATGTAACGGGCCATGCTTTACCTCAGACCCGGCGCTTCTTCGGAGGCCGGCAACCGTTGTGCGGGATCGGCGTGATGTCTTCGATGCTGGTGATCTTCAGACCGCAGTTGTTCAGCGCGCGCACCGCGGACTCGCGGCCGGGGCCTGGGCCGCCGACGCGCACTTCCACGTTCTTGAGACCATGCTCCTGCGCCGCATTGCCGGCCTTCTCGGCGGCCACCTGGGCGGCGAAGGGCGTGCTCTTGCGCGAGCCACGGAAGCCGCAACCGCCCGAGGTCGCCCAGGACAGCGTGTTGCCCTGGCGGTCGGTGATCGTGACGATCGTGTTGTTGAAGGACGCGTGGATGTGCGCAATGCCATCCAGCACGTTCTTGCGCGCCTTCTTGGGCTTCTTCGCGCCGGCGTTGGCGCCGGCGGCGGGAGCTGCTGCTTTCTGTTCGGCCATCTTGCTTCTAGTGCCTTTGCTGTAATCCGTGGTGCGCGCCTGACGGCGCGATCAAGCCTTGCCCGGGGGCGCGTTGAGCTTCACCGCCTGCTTGCGCGGGCCCTTGCGGGTGCGCGCATTGGTGCGGGTGCGCTGGCCGCGCAGCGGCAGGCCCTTGCGGTGGCGCATGCCGCGCCAGGTGCCCAGGTCCATCAAGCGCTTGATGTTCATCGACACTTCGCGGCGCAGGTCGCCCTCGACCGGGAACTTCGCGATCTGCGAACGCAGCGCGGCGACCTCGGTCTCGGTCAGGTCCTTCACCTTGGTGGTGGGGGCGACTCCCGCGAGCGCGCAGACTTCCTTCGAGCGGGTGCGGCCCACGCCGAAAATGTGGGTCAGCCCGACCCACACGTGCTTGTTCATCGGGATGTTGATGCCGGCGATACGTGCCATTTGCTTGTCTCCGAATACCTTTCAGTGCGCCCGCAGGATCAGCCCTGGCGCTGCTTGTGCCGCGTTTCGGAACAGATCACGTAGACGATGCGCTTGCGGCGCACGATCTTGCAGTTCTTGCAGATCTTCTTCACTGACGGACGTACTTTCATTGCAGAAAACCTCAGCCTTCGCTGTTGTTGCGGCCACCCAGCAGGTTGGCCTTCTTCATCAAACCGGGATACTGGTGCGACATGGCATGGGCCTGCAGCTGTGCCGCGAAGTCCATCACCACCACGACGACGATCAGCAGCGAGGTGCCGCCGAACTGGAACGGCATGCCGCCACGGACCATCAGCAGTTCCGGGATCAGGCACACGGCGGTGATGTACAGCGCGCCCCACAGCGTCAACCGCGTCAGCACCTTGTCGATGTATTCGCCGGTCTGCTGGCCCGGGCGGATGCCCGGGATGAAGGCCCCGGACTTCTTCAGGTTGTCGGCGGTCTCGCGCGCGTTGAACACCAGCGCGGTGTAGAAGAACGCGAAGCCGAGGATCAGCCCGCCGTACAGCACCAGGTGCAGCGGCTGGCCATAGCCCAGCGCACTGGCGATGCGCTGCATGACGGTGGCCGTGTCGCCGGTGCCGGTGCCGGCGAAGGCGGCGATGGTCGCCGGGAACATCAAAAGGCTCGAGGCGAAGATCGGCGGGATCACGCCCGACATGTTCAGCTTGAACGGCAGGTGCGTGCTCTGCCCGCCCATCATGCGGCGGCCCATCTGGCGCTTGGCGTAGTTCACGGTGATGCGGCGCTGCGCGCGCTCCATGAACACGCAGAACGCGGTGACGCCCACCACCATGGCCAGCAGGATGATGGCCCAGAAGCCGGCCAGCTCGCCGCTGTTGATCTTCTCGACCGTATTGCCCACCGCGCCTGGCAGGCCGGAGATGATGCCCACCAGGATGATCATCGAGATGCCATTGCCGACACCGCGTTCGGTGATCTGCTCGCCCAGCCACATCAGGAAGATGGTGCCGGTGGTCAGCGTGATGGTGGCGGGGATGATCCACGACAGCGTGCCCGGGTTCAGCACCGAACCGCTGCTCTGCAGGGTCGCCGCGGCGGCAAACGACTGGACCACGCCGAGCAGCACCGCGCCATAGCGCGTGTACTGGGTGATCTTGCGGCGGCCGGACTCGCCTTCCTTGCGCAGCTCCATCAGCGAAGGCACGACCATCGACAGCATCTGGATGATGATCGAGGCCGAGATGTAGGGCATCACGCCCATGGCGAAGATGGACATGCGCTCCAGCGCGCCGCCCGAGAACGTGTTCACCACGCCGAGGATGGTCTGGGCCTGGTCGCTGAAATAATCGGCGACCCGCTGCGTGTTGATGCCCGGCACCGGAATGAACGTGCCGATGCGGTAGACCACCAGCGCGCCGATCAGGAACAGCAGGCGCGAGCGGATATCGCCGAAGCGGGTCGCCTGGCCCAGTGCTGCTGCCGGATTCATTGCGGGACGGTCTGCCATGGTTTCTCTCAGGCGGCCTCGATCTTGCCGCCGGCCTTGGCGATGGCCTCGGCTGCGCCCTTGGTGGCCTTGATGCCCGAAAGCGTAACGGCCTTCTTGAGTTCACCCGACAGGATGACCTTCGCCTGTTCGGCGAACACATCCACCACGCCGGCCTTCTTCAGCGCGGCGAGGTCGATCACGCCCTCGATGCCGTTGAGTTCCGACAGACGCACCTCGGCGCGCGTGGCCTTGATCTTGGAGCGGAAGCCCACCTTGGGCAGGCGACGCTGCAGCGGCATCTGGCCGCCTTCGAAGCCGACCTTGTGGTAGCCGCCCTTGCGCGCGCGCTGGCCCTTCACGCCGCGGCCGGAGGTCTTGCCCTGGCCGGCGGAAGCGCCGCGACCCACGCGCAGGCGGGGCTTCTTGCTGCCCTCTGCCGGCTTGATGGTGTTGAGCTTCATTGTCACTTCGCCTCTTCCACCTTCAGCAGGTGGATCGCAGTGTTGATCATGCCGCGGTTCTCGGGGGTGTCGACCACGACCACCGAATGGTGGCGGCGGCGCAGCCCCAGGCCCTTCACGGACGAGATGATGTGCCTGAGTTCGCCGAAGGTGCTCTTCAGCTGCGTCACGCGAACCTTCGATGCTGTTGCCATGGCGTTAACCCAGGATCTCTTCGATGCTCTTGCCGCGTTTGGCGGCGATGGCATCGGGCGAACGCACCGCGGCCAGCGCATTGATGGTGGCGCGCACCACGTTGATGGGGTTGCGCGAGCCGTAGCTCTTGGCGAGCACATTGCGCACGCCCACGCATTCCAGCACCGCGCGCATCGCGCCGCCGGCGATGACGCCGGTACCGTCGGAGGCCGGCTGCATCAGCACGCGCGTGGCCCCGTGGGTGCCGCGCACGGCGTAGTGCAGGGTGTCCTTCTTCAGGGACACGTGCACGACGTTCTTGCGGGCATGCGCCATGGCCTTGGAAATGGCCACCGGCACTTCACGCGCCTTGCCGAAGCCGAAGCCCACGCGGCCGCTGCCGTCGCCCACCACGGTGAGCGCGGTGAAGCCGAACTGGCGCCCGCCCTTGACCACCTTCGCCGTGCGGTTGACCGCCACCAGCTTCTCGGTGAACTCGTCCTGCGGCTGGTCCTTTCTTTCAACTCGTGCCATCTGGATTTCCCGCCTGTATCAGAACTCGAGCCCGGCTTCGCGCGCCGCGTCGGCCAGTGCCTTGACGCGACCATGGAAGCGGAAGCCCGCACGATCGAATGCAACCTTGCTGATGCCCGCCGCCTTCGCGCGCTCGGCCACCGCCTTGCCCACGGCCTTCGCGGCATCGACATTGCCGGTGCCCTTGAGGTCCTTGACCACCGCTTCCTGCACGGTGGACGCCGACACCAGCACCTTCGCGCCGGTCGGGTCGAACACCTGCGCATAGATATGCTGCGGCGTGCGATGGATCGTCAGCCGGGCCACGCCCAGCTCACGGATATGCAGCCGCGTCTTGATGGCGCGGCGCTGACGACGTTCTTTGGAAGTGATCGACATCTTCTTTACCCTCGAAGGCCTACTTCTTCTTGCCTTCCTTCAGGCTGATCTGCTCGCCGGCATACTTCACGCCCTTGCCCTTGTAGGGCTCGGGCGGACGGATGCCGCGGATGTCCGCGGCCACCTGGCCGACGCGCTGCTTGTCCGTTCCCTTGATCAGCACCTCGGTCTGGCTCGGCGCCTCGATGGTGATGCCCTCGGGAATCGGGAAATTCACGGTGTGCGAGAACCCCAGCGTGAGGTTCAGCGTCTTGCCCGCGACCGCGGCGCGGAAACCCACGCCCACCAGTTCGAGCTTCTTCTCGTAACCCTTGGTCACACCCGCGACCATGTTGGCCAGGTGCGCGCGGGTGGAGCCGGCACGCACGCGCGCGCCGTCGGCCTTGCCGAACGCCACCTGCAGGGCCTTGTCCTTCTCGCTCACGGTCACGTCGTTGCCCAGCGGCAGCGACAGCGAACCTTTCGCACCCTTGATGGTGACGAGGCCGGCCGCGATGGTGGCGGTGACGCCCTGCGGCAGGCTGACCGGATTCTTGGCTACTCGAGACATGATTTCGTTCTTCCAGATAAACCTGTCAGGCCACGATGCACAGGACTTCGCCGCCCTGGCCCGAGGCGCGCGCCTGGCGGTCGGTCATCACGCCCTGCGGCGTGGACACGATCACCGTACCCATGCCGCCGAGCACCTTGGGCAGCTCGTCCTTGCCGCGGTACACGCGCAGCCCGGGGCGCGACACGCGCTCCAGGCGGTCGATGACGGGACGGCCCTCGTAGTACTTGAGGTCCACGATCAGGCGCGGCTTGCCGGTGTCGTTCTCGACATGGAAGTCCGCGACGTAGCCCTCGTCCTTCAGGACGCGCGCGATCGCCGTCTTGATCTTCGACGAATCGAGGCTGATGTTGGCCTTGCCCGCGGATTGTCCGTTGCGGATGCGGGTCAGCAGGTCGGCGACTGGATCGGTCATGCTCATGTGTGCTTACGCTCCTACCAGCTCGACTTCACGAGACCGGGGATTTCGCCGCGATTGGCCACTTCGCGGATCTTGGTGCGGGCCAGGCCGAACTTGCGATACACGCCACGCGGCCGGCCGGTGAGCGCGCAGCGGTTGCGGCCGCGCGTGGCACTGGCATCACGCGGCTGCTTCTGCAAGGCAACCTGCGCCGCGGCGCGTGCCTCGTCGGAAGTGCGCGGGCTGCGGATCAGCTCCTTGAGCTTCGCGCGCTTCGCCGCGTACTTCTTCACCGTGGCGGCCCGATGCTTCTCGCGCTGGACCATGCTTGTCTTGGCCATCGTCTTTTCCTCTGGCCCGTTACTTGCGGAACGGGAATTTGAAAGCTTCGAGCAGCGCACGGCCCTGCTCGTCGTTGGCCGCGGTGGTGGTGATGGTGATGTCCATGCCACGCAGCTGGTCGATCTGGTCGTACTGGATCTCGGGGAAGATGATCTGTTCCTTCACGCCGAGGGTGTAGTTGCCGCGGCCATCGAAGGCGCGCGCGGAGATGCCGCGGAAGTCGCGCACGCGCGGCAGCGCGATCGACACCAGGCGGTCCAGGAACTCGTACATGCGGGTGCCGCGCAGCGTCACCTTGCAGCCGATGGGCAGGTTCTCGCGCAGCTTGAACGAGGCGATGGCCTTCTTCGACTTGGTGATCAGCGGCTTCTGGCCGGTGATCTTCGCCATGTCGGCGGCGGCTGCGTCCACGACCTTGCGGTCGGCCACGGCCTCGCCCACACCCATGTTCACCGTGATCTTGGTGATCTTCGGTACCTGCATCGGGTTCTTGAGCCCGAGGTCCTGCGCCAGCTTCGGCACGACCGTCGACTTGTAGTATTCCTGCAGCCTGCTCATGTTCGTTTCCGGTTACTTGACGTCGAGCTGTTCGTTGTTCGACTTCAGGAAGCGCACGCGCTTGCCATCGGCCAGTGTCTTGATGCCCACGCGCTCGGCCTTCTTCGCAGAGGCGTTCCAGATGGCCACCTTCGAGGGGTGCAGCGGCATCTCCTTGTCGACCAGGCCGCCCGGCTGGTTCTTCTGCGGGTTGCCCTTCATGTGCTTCTTGGCCACGTTGACGCCGGCCACCAGCACCGAGCCATCCGCCAGCACCTGGCTGATCGAACCCGTGCGGCCCTTGTCCTTGCCGGCCAGCACCACCACTTCGTCGCCTTTGCGCAGTTTCTTCATTGCCTTGACCTGTCTGTGCGCCGGTGCCCTTACAGCACTTCCGGCGCGAGGGAAATGATCTTCATGAACCGCACGGTGCGCAGCTCGCGCGTCACCGGTCCGAAGATGCGGGTGCCGATGGGCTCGAGCTTCGGGTTCAGCAGCACCGCGGCGTTGCCGTCGAAGCGGATCAGCGAACCATCCGGACGGCGCACGCCGAACGCGGTGCGCACCACCACGGCGTCGTACACCTCGCCCTTCTTGACCTTGCCGCGCGGGATCGCGTCCTGCACGGCCACCTTGATGACATCGCCCACCGTCGCGTAGCGACGATGCGAGCCACCCAGCACCTTGATGCACTTCAGGGTACGGGCGCCGCTGTTGTCGGCGGCGTTGAGCACTGTCTGCATCTGGATCATGTGGAATTCCTGCCTGAAACCTGTTGCCCTAGACCGCGCTCGCGCGACCGACCACCGCCACCAGGCGGTAGTTCTTGCGGCGCGAGACCGGCCGGCTCGGCGCGATCATCACGGTGTCGCCTTCCTTCGCTTCGCCGGCCTCGTCATGGGCCAGCAGGCGCGTGGTGCGGCGGATGTACTTGCCATAGCGCTCGTGCTTCAGCACGCGCTCGATTTCCACGGCGATGGTCTTCGCGGTCTTCGCGGACACCACCTTGCCGGTCAGCGTGCGCTGTGCCTTGTCGGCTGCTGCTGCCGTTGCCATTACTTGCTCTCCTTCTTGCCGCGCAGCTCGCGCTGCACGGTCTTCAGGCGCGCGATGTTCTTGCGCACCTTGTCGAACTGGTCGGGCTTCGGGGCATTGCCGGTGGCGCGCTGCAGGCGCAGCGCGAACTGCTCGCGGCGCAGGCTCACCAGTTCCTCGTTCAGGTCGGAAGCCGACTTGGTCCTGAGATCACTCGCTTTCATCAGCGCACCTGCCGCTTCACGAAGGTGGTGGAAACCGACAGCTTGGCGCCGGCCAGGCGGAATGCCTCGCGCGCCGTGGCTTCTTCCACGCCTTCCATTTCAAACAACACCTTGCCGGGCAGCACCTTGGCCACCCAGTACTCGACGTTACCCTTGCCCGCACCCATGCGGACCTCGAGGGGCTTCTTCGACACCGGCACGTCCGGGAACACGCGCACCCAGATCTGGCCGCCGCGCTTCACCGCGCGGGCCATGGCGCGGCGCGCCGCCTCGATCTCGCGCGCGGTCATGCGCGCGCGCTCGGTGGCCTTCAGGCCGAACGTGCCAAAGGCCACAGTGTTGCCGCGCTGCGCAAGGCCGGTGTTACGGCCCTTGAACATCTTGCGGTACTTGGTTCGCTTCGGTTGCAACATGGTCTATACGTCCTGCTTCTGGCCTCAGGCCGCCGTCTGCGCGACGCCCTCGGCGGGCGCTTCGGGAGCAGCCTCGGGAGCGGCTTCCGGTGCCTGGTCGAACACTTCGCCCTTGAAGATCCACACCTTCACGCCGATCACGCCGTAGGTGGTACGGGCCTCGGCATGGGCGTAGTCGATGTCGGCGCGGAAGGTGTGCAGCGGCACGCGGCCCTCGCGGCTGACTTCCGTGCGGGCGATTTCCGAACCGTTCAGGCGGCCCGACAGGCGCACCTTCACGCCCAGCGCGCCACTGCGCACCGTGCTCATCACCGCGCGCTTCATGGCACGGCGGAACATCACGCGCTTCTCGATCTGCTGCGCAATGCCCTCGGCCACCAGCTGGGCGTCGAGCTCGGGCTTCCTGATCTCGGCCACGTTCAGGCGCACGTCGTTGATCGGCATGCCCACCAGCTTCGCCGTCTCGCCGCGCAGCTTCTCGATGTCCTCGCCCTTCTTGCCGATCACGATGCCCGGGCGGGCGGTGTGGATGGTCACGTTGACCTTGCGGGCGGCGCGCTCGATGTGCACGCGGCTGACCGAGGCATCGGCGAGCTTCTTGCGCAGGAACTGGCGCACCTGGAAATCGGTGTGGATCTGGTTCGCGTACTGCTTCTTGCCGGCGTACCACTTCGACACCCAGTCACGGGTGATGCCGAGGCGAATTCCCAGCGGATTGACCTTCTGGCCCATCGCTTATTCCTTCCTGCCGTCGCTGACGTGAACGGTAATGTGGCTGGTGCGCTTCACGATGCGGTTGCCGCGGCCCTTGGCGCGGGCATGGAAGCGCTTCATGAGCGGCGCGACATCGCACTGGATGGCCGAGATCTTCAGCTCGTCGATGTCCGCGCCGTGGTTGTGCTCGGCGTTGGCCACGGCCGACTCGAGCGCCTTCAGCACCAGTTCCGCGCCCTTCTTCGGCATGAAGCGCAGCTGCGAGAGCGCGAGCCCCACGCGCTTGCCGCGCACCACGTCCGCGATCAGCCGCACCTTCTGCGGCGAGATGTGCGCGTACTTCAGTTTTGAATAGGTCTGCATGTCGGTGGTCCTCAGCCCGAGACTTTCTTGTCGCCGCCGTGGCCCCGGAAGATGCGCGTCGGCGAGAACTCGCCCAGCTTGTGGCCGACCATGTTCTCGGTGATCAGCACCGGCACATGCTGCTTGCCGTTGTGCACGGCAATGGTCAGGCCAACCATCTCGGGAATGACCATCGAGCGGCGCGACCAGGTCTTGATGGGCTTGCGGTCGCTCCTGGCGGAGGCCGTTTCCACTTTCTTCGCGAGGTGCAGGTCCACGAACGGACCCTTTTTCAGTGAACGTGGCACTGCCTACTTCCTCCGCTGCACGATCATGTTGCTCGTGCGCTTGTTCTTGCGGGTCTTCATGCCCTTGGTCTGCCAGCCCCATGGCGACACCGGGTGCGGGTTGCCCTGGCCGGGCTTGCCCTCGCCGCCACCGTGCGGATGGTCCACCGGGTTCATCACCACGCCGCGCACCGTCGGGCGGATGCCGCGCCAGCGCTTGGCGCCGGCCTTGCCGTAGTTGCGCAGGTTGTGCTCGTCGTTCGACAGCTCGCCCAGGGTGGCGCGGCAGTCGATGTGCACCTTGCGCGTCTCGCCCGACTTCAGGCGGACGTAGGCATAGATGCCCTCCCGCGAGGTGAACTGCGCGGAACCGCCGGCGCTGCGGGCGATCTGGCCGCCCTTGCCGGGCTTGAGTTCCACGTTGTGCACGATGGAGCCCACCGGGATATGGCGCAGCGCCATGGCATTGCCCGGCTTGATCGGCGAATCCGCGCCGGAGCGGATGTCATCGCCCGCGGCCACGCCCTTGGGGGCGAGGATGTAGCGGCGCTCGCCATCGGCGTACTTGATCAGCGCGATGTGCGCGGTGCGGTTCGGATCGTATTCGACCGTCTCGACGACGCCGGCGATGCCGTCCTTGTCGCGCTTGAAGTCGATGATGCGGTACTTCTGGCGCGAGCCACCGCCCTTGTGGCGCGTGGTGATGCGGCCCGAATGGTTGCGCGCGCCGGTCTTGTTCTGCGAGACGGTCAGCGGCGCGTACGGCTCACCCTTGTGCAGGTGCGAGCGGTCGACCCGGACGACGAAGCGTGCGCCCGGCGAGGTCGGCTTGAGCTTGATGAGTGCCATGACGGTCCTTACCTCTTCGCGGCCTGGGCTTCGTAGTCGATGGCCTGGCCATCGGCGAGCTTCACATAGGCCTTCTTCCAGTCCTGCGTGCGGCCGATGCGGTTGCCGAAGCGACGATCCTTGCCCGGTTCATTGGCGACGTTCACGCCAGCGACCTTGACGTCGAACATCAGCTCGACGGCCTGCTTGATCTCGGTCTTGTTGGCATCACGGCGCACCTTGAAGGCGTACTGGTTGCCGTTCTGCATGGCCAGTGCGGTCTTCTCGGTGATGTGCGGCGCCACCAGCACGGTGGCCAGACGCTCGCGGCTCATTGCAGGCGCTCCTCGATCAGCTTCACGGCACCGACGGTGAACACCACCTTGCCGAAGGCGGCCAGCGCCACCGGGTTGACCTCGGCGACGGTGATGACTTCCACGTACGGCAGGTTGCGGGCGGCGAGTTCCAGCTTCTCGTCCTGGGCCTCGATGACGATCAGCGCGGAATCCAGCGACAGCTTCTTCAGCTCGCCGAGCAGCAGCTTGGTGCGCGGCTCGGCCACCGACAGCGACTCCGTGACGACCAGACGGTCGGTGCGCGCCAGCTGCGCCAGCATCGAGCGCAGGCCCGCGCGGTACATCTTGCGATTGACCTTCTGCGCGAAATCGCGCGGGCGCGCGGCAAAGGCGCGGCCACCACCCACCCAGATCGGGCTGCGGATGGAGCCGGCGCGGGCGCGGCCCGTGCCCTTCTGCGAATGCGGCTTGCGGCCACCACCCGACACTTCGGCGCGGCTCTTCTGGCGCTTGGTGCCGGCACGACCGGCTGCCTGGTAGGCAGTGATCAGCTGGTGCACCAGCGCCTCGTTGTATTCGGCGCCGAAGGTGGTGTCGGAGACCGACAACTCGGCGCCGCCATTGGCGACTTTAAGCTTCATGTCCTATGCCTTACTTCTTGCCCTTGGCGGCTTCGGCTTTCTTGTTCGGCGTGATGCTCTTGCGGCGTGCCAGCCGCGCGGCCTTCACGGAGGGGCGCACGATGACCTCGCCACCCTCGGCGCCCGGCACCGCGCCGCTGATCAGCAGCAGGTTGCGGGCGACGTCGATCTCCACCACGCGCAGGTTCTCGGTGGTGCGGCGCTTCACGCCCATGTGGCCGGACATGCGCTTGCCCGGGAACACGCGGCCCGGCGTCTGGCGCTGGCCGATGGAGCCCGGCGCGCGATGCGTGACCGAATGGCCATGCGAGGCGGGGCCGCCGGCGAAGTTGTGGCGCTTCATGGTGCCGGCAAAGCCCTTGCCGACGGTGGTGCCGGTCACGTCGACCAGCTGCCCGGCCTTGAAGATCTCCGCGGTGAATTCGGCGCCCGGCTGCACGTCCTTGCCTTCGTCGCCCACGAGGCGGAATTCCACCAGCGAGCGGCCCGGCTCAACCTTGGCTTTCGCGTAGTGGCCGGCCACCGCCTTCGACAGCAGCTGCGGGCGCTTCTTGCCATAGGTGACCTGGATGGCGCGGTAGCCATCGGCCTCACCCTTGACCTGGGTGACCCGGTTGGCCAGCACCTCGACGACCGTGACAGGCACGGATTCGCCGGCTTCCGTAAAGATTCGCGTCATGCCGCATTTGCGGCCGACCAGACCGATTGTCATCTCGCAATCCTCAGTTCGACGAAACCGGACATGGATTCGAAGGAACGGCGAGACAGGCAACGCCCCCGGGAAGCAGGGGGTTACGAGGCTCGAGTGGTCTTGGCCTTTCCCGCTCGCCCGGAGACTTGCAGGTGGCCAACCGTTCCCGATTCCACGTCCGAAAACGCGGGCCGCCGGAACAGCCGACGGCAAAAAGGGCGCGCAGTATATGCAGCTGACCGGAGCGACACAAGCCCGACATGGCCTTTGCTCTGGTTCTGCCCCGCCGCTGTCTGCTGCGGATGCGGCATTGTCTGACACAGCCACCATGCCACTGGCCGATATCATCGCCGCCTTTTGCGGAAGACCAGGTACCTGCCCATGGCCGCGAACGAAAGACATTCCTTCCTGTCGGGAGGTGGCGAACTGGGCGCGCTGATGCGCGCCTTCGACTGGAATTCCACGGCGCTGGGACCACCGGACACCTGGCCGCAAAGCCTGAAGACCGCGGTGCGCATCATGCTGACCTCGCGGCAGCCCATCTGGATCGGCTGGGGCGAGCAGCTGGTCTACCTGTACAACGACCCGTACAAATCCATCATCGGCGGCAAGCATCCCCGCGCGCTGGGATTGCCCGCCCGGGAGGTCTGGAAGGAGATCTGGCCATCGATCGCCCCGATGCTGGCGACGGCCATGCAGGGCGATGAAGGCACCTACGTGGAAGACCAGCTCCTGATCATGGAGCGCAATGGCTATCCCGAAGAGACCTACTACACCTATTCATATAGCCCCATTCCGGCTGATGACGGCACTGCCGGCGGCATCATCTGCGCCAACACCGACGGCACGCAGCGGGTCATCGGCGAGCGCCAGATCACGCTGCTGAAGGAACTGGCCGCGCGCACCGTCGATGCCCGCAGCACCCGCGAGGCCTGCGAGCGCAGCGCCGCGGCGCTCGGCACCGACGACCGGGATCTGCCATTCGTGCTGGTCTACCTGCCGGAAGAAACCGGCGATTTCCAGCTGATGGCCGCCGCTGGCATCAAGGCGGACGACCCCTGCGCGCCGCGCTCGATCCGCGCCGCCGAGCGCTCGCCATGGGCCATCGGCGCGGCATTGCATGCCGGCGGGTTCCATGTGGTGGAGAACCCGGCCTGCGCCACGACACTGCCGCAGGGCGGCTGGCCGCAGCCACCGCGGCAGGTGGTGATCGTTCCCATCCCCGGTGCCGGCGAACATCCCCACGCCGGCGCGCTGGTGGCCGGCCTGAATCCGTTCCGGCTGTTCGACGAGAACTACCGCGGCTTCCTGAACCTGGTGGCAAGCCAGATCGGCACCGCCATCGCCAACGCCCAGGCCTACGAAGCCGAACGCCGCCGCGCCGAGGCACTGGCGCAACTCGACCGCGCCAAGACCGCGTTCTTCTCGAACGTGAGCCATGAGTTCCGTACGCCGCTGACGCTGATGATCGGGCCGCTGGAGGATGCGCTGGTGGCCGGCCGTGACATGCCGAAGAAGCAGCGCGAGCGGCTGGACCTGGTGCATCGCAACTCCCTGCGGCTGCAGCGGCTGGTCAATTCGCTGCTGGATTTCTCGCGCATCGAGGCGGGCCGCGTACGCGCGAGCTTCCGGCCCACTGATCTGGCCGCGCTGACGCAGGACCTCGCCTCCTCCTTCCGCTCCGCCACCGACAAGGCCGGGATCGGGCTCACCGTCGACACCCCGCCGCTCGCGCACCCCGTGTACGTGGACCGGGACATGTGGGAAAAGATCGTGCTGAACCTGCTGTCGAATGCCTTCAAGTTCACGCTGCAGGGTGGCATCACCACGCGGCTGGCGGACTCGGAGAGCGGCGTGACGCTCACCGTCACGGACACCGGCATCGGCGTGCCGGCGGCGGAAGTGCCGCGGCTGTTCGAGCGCTTCCACCGTGTCGAGGGTGCCAGTGGCCGTTCGCATGAGGGCAGCGGCATTGGCCTGGCGCTGGTCTGTGACCTGGTGCGGCTGCATGGCGGACAGATCAACGTGCACAGCGAGCAGGGCCACGGCACCACCTTCACCATCGAGCTGCCAGCCGGCCGCGCCCATCTGCCTGCCGACCAGGTGTTCGAGGATGCAGGCACCGGCGCCGCGACCCCGGGGGCGTCCGCCTTCGTGGAGGAGGCGCTGCGCTGGCTTCCCGAAACGCGCGGCGACGCTGCTGCCGAGGTAATCCCCGACGCACCTGCCGTGCCCGCTACCACACAGAACCCGCGCATCGTGCTGGCCGACGACAATGCCGACCTGCGCAATTACATCGCGCGGCTGCTGCGCGAGCGCGGTTACCGGGTGGACACCGTGGCCGATGGTGCGGCGGCGCTGGACGCGCTGCGCAACTCCCGCCCTGACCTTGTCATCACCGACGTGATGATGCCGCGGCTCGACGGCTTCGGCCTGCTGCGCGAGATCCGGCGCGACCAGTCGCTGCAGGATCTGTCCGTGATCATGCTGTCGGCACGCTCCGGCGAGGAAGCGCGGGTCGAGGGCCTGGACGCCGGCGCCGATGATTACCTGGTGAAGCCCTTTTCCGCGCGCGAACTGATTGCGCGCGTCGACTCCTGCCTCGCGATGAACAAGCTGCGGCGCGCGGCGGCGGCCGCGCTGCGCGACGAGGCCCGGTTGCTGCAGACGCTGAACCGCACCGGCGTCTACCTCGCCGGGGAACTGGACCTCCCGCGCGTGGTGCAGATGGTCACCGATGCCGGCGTGGACCTGACCGGCGCGGGGTTCGGCGCGTTCTTCTACAACGTCGAGAACGAGGCCGGCGAGAGCTACACCCTGTACACGCTGTCGGGTGTGGACCGCGCGGCATTCGCGCGCTTTCCGATGCCACGCAATACCGCGGTATTCGCGCCCACGTTCACCGGCACCGCCATCGTGCGCTCCGCGGACATCACGCAGGATCCGCGCTACGGCCACAACGCACCACACCACGTCATGCCCGAGGGGCATCTGCCGGTACGCAGCTACCTCGCCGTACCGGTGACCGCGCGCAGCGGCGAGGTGCTCGGCGGGCTGTTCTTCGGCCATCCGGAAGCGGCAATGTTCACCGAGCGCCACGAACGCCTGATGGTGGGCATCGCCGCGCAGGCCGCCATCGCCATCGACAACGCGCGCCTGTACCTGGCCGCGCAGCGCGAGATCGGCCAGCGCACCCGTGCCGAGGCCGCCCTGCAGCAGCTCAACGAACAGCTGGAGAGCCGTGTCGCGCAGGAGATCGAGGTGCGGCGCCAGACCGAGCTGTCGCTGCAGCAGGCGCAGAAGATGGAATCCATCGGCCAGCTCACCGGCGGTGTCGCGCACGACTTCAACAACCTGCTGCAGGTGATCTCCGGCAACCTGCAGCTGCTGGCGCGGGAGGTGGCCGGCAACGGGCGCGCGGAGGCACGCGTGCAGAACGCGCTCACCGGCGTGTCGCGCGGCGCGAAGCTGGCCGCGCAGCTGCTGGCCTTCGGGCGGCGCCAGCCGCTGGAACCCAAGGTGGTCAACATCGGCCGCTTCATCCGCGGCATGGACGACCTGTTGCGCCGCTCGCTGGGCGAGGAGATCGAGATCGAGACCACCGTATCCGGCGGTCTGTGGAACACCTTCGCCGATCCGGGGCAGATCGAGAACGCGCTGCTGAACCTCGCCATCAATGCGCGCGATGCCATGAACGGGCGCGGCAAGCTCACCATCGAGGTGGGCAATGCCTTCCTCAACGACGACTACACGCGCTCGCATCCCGATGTGGCGCCGGGGCAGTACGTGCTGCTGGCCGTCACGGACACCGGCACCGGCATCGATCCGGCGATCATCGACAAGGTGTTCGACCCCTTCTTCACCACCAAGTCCGAAGGCCGCGGCACCGGCCTCGGCCTGTCGATGGTGTATGGCTTCGCCAAGCAGTCGGGCGGCCACGTGAAGATCTATTCCGAGCAGGGCATGGGCACCACGGTGAAGCTGTACCTGCCGCGCTCCACGCACAGCGAGGACCTGCTGGTCGAGGTCAGCCCCCCGACCGTGGTGGGCGGCAGCGAGACGGTGCTGGTGGTGGAGGATGACGAGCAGGTGCGCGCCACCGCGGTGGAGATGCTCACCGACCTCGGCTACCGCGTGCTGAAGGCCCCCGATGCCGACAGTGCGCTGGCGGTGGTGGAGAGCGGCGTGGCGGTGGACGTGCTGTTCACCGACGTGGTGATGCCCGGCGCATTGCGCAGCCCGGAGCTCGCGCGCCGCGCCCGCGAACGCCTGCCCGACATCGCCGTGCTGTTCACCTCCGGGTACACCGAAAATGCCATCGTGCACGGCGGCCGCCTGGATGAGGGCGTGAGCCTGCTGCCCAAGCCCTACACGCGCGAGGCGCTGTCACGGAAGATCCGGCACGTCATCGGCAACCAGCGGCAACGCAGGCTGGCACAACCCGACGCACCGGCGCGCGGCGCACCGCCACCGTCACTGCCAACGCCAGGGCGCACCGTATTGCTGGTGGAGGACGATGATCTTATCCGGCTGAATTCCGCCGACATGCTGCGCGAGCTGGGCTGCCAGGTGCTGGCGGCGGGCAGCGCCGAGGAAGCCATTGAAATACTCAAGCGGCAGCCGGTGTCGGTGCTGATCACCGACATCCATCTGCCGGGGCGGTCGGGCGTGGAACTGGCCCGCCACGCGCGCGCGCAGTGGCCGGACATCGGCATCGCCTTCGCCACCGGCCGGGACACCCTGCCGCAGGATCATGAGCATGCCATCCTGCTGCGCAAGCCTTACGACAGCGCCGCGCTTGCGGGCTGCCTGCAACGGCTGGACGGGCGCGGAGCGGTTACACCAGGCTTGTGAACGCTACGGGTACTGCCACAGGAACGGCGTGTTCGGTGGCACCGTCTTCATGAAGGCTTCCACCGCATTGATGCGGCCGTTGTAGATCTTGAACATCTCGAACACCGACAGCTCGCCGGGGCCGCGCATCACCGAACCGGGGCCGAAGTTCATGCGCACCGCGACGATGCCCAGCTCCTCGTCCACCGCGGCGATCTGCGCCTTCATGCCCGACAGCGTGGGCAGCTTCTGCTCGCGGATATTGTCGCAGCCGGGAATGAAGGTGCAGCCCGGGCCGCCCATCAGCTGGCCGTTCTCGTAGCGATACGCGGCTTCGCTGAACCTGGCATCGGACTTCACGAAGCTGCCGAGGCGCAGGCCTTCCGGATACAGCAGCGCGAGCTTTTCCATCTCGGCGCGTGTGTTGCGCTGGGCGGCGGGGGGAGCGAGGTTCATCGCCTCGCTGGGCTTCACGATGGCGTCGGTGTTGAAGATCATGCCTTCCTCACGCGTGCGCACCACCATGGTCTCCACGCCGGCGATCTTCCGGCCATCCATCTGCAGGCGGATGGAGGCCAGCACCGGCTTGCCGCCGCTGGCGAGTACCTTCACATGCGTCAGGGCCACACCCTTCCTCACGTCCAGTACATCCTGGCGGAAGGCGCTGAGGCTTTCGATTTCCTTCCACAGGCCTTCGCCCAGCTTCATCTCGCCCTGCGGGTCTTCAGTGAAGCGCACCTTGGCGGCCAGCGGCAGCTTCGCGGGATCGTGCCTGACCATGGCATCCAGGTACTGCGTGAGCGCATCGCGCAGGCAGTCGCGGTTGCAGGCGGCATCAGCGGCGCCGGCGGCCTGCGTGACCAGCAGCGCGGTGGCAAGGAACAGGAGCTTCTTCATTGCAGGTCCCTCAAGGCGTTGCGGCTTGTTCTGGCGCGCGAAATTAGCACAGCGCCGCGCGCCGCGGCGCGATGTCCCCGCAACCCCACGTGGCTACAGCGCGCGCGGACCGCGATTGACCCTGCCGGCTTTCGCATCAGGCACCGGCGGCGTGATCCTTTCGTAGCGGGTCCGCATCGAATTGGACTCCTGGTACAGGCGGGCCAGATTCCCGGCCAGCTGCTTCAGGCCCAGGTCGCTGTTGATCACCATCAACATGTGTACGGCCAATTGCGTGGAGCGGGCGCTGACCAGCGCCTCCAGTGAAGGCCTTTCATAGGTCGCGCCCCACGACATGCAGCCGGCGTCCGCCGTGTAGAACATGGCCCCATCCGTGCCCAGGTTGGCGACCGGGCTGCAGCGGATGACTGTCGGGTACGAGGCAAGGCCGGCGCGTTGGCCCCTGTTGCTGGTGCCGGTGCGATAGGCATCGACGACAAAGGTCGGCAGGCAGGTGCGAAGCATGATCATGCTGCCGGGATTCATGGACGCTTCACCGCAAGTGAAGCCGAACTCGTAGTTCCTGTTCACCTTGTTGTAGACAGCGAAGAAGGCATCCTCGGCCTCGGTGATCTCGTGCGAGAGCCTCTTCCCGCGCACCAGGATCTGCTCCAGCTCCTCCACTTGTTCCGCCGCCGGCGCCGCCGCTGCGGTGTCCGACGCGGCCGGGGCTGCAGCATCGGCCGCCCCGGCTTCGCTGATCATCGACAGTGAAAGCAGGATGGCCAATGGCAGACTGGAAATCCCGATTGCCTTGCGTGACATGCCGTTCATGGATCTTCCCTTGCCCAGTGGGGCTGTTGCCGTCTCGATCAGTGCGAGTCGCGTGGCACCTCCGCGCCGCTGCCGCCGACCAGGAAATCCAGGTCCGCGCCCTGATGTGCCTGCTGTACATGCTCCACGTACAACCGGTACCAGCCGCGCTGCGGCAGGGTCGGCGCGGTCCAGCGCGCGCGGCGACGCTCAAGTTCCTCGGCAGGGACATCCAGGTGCAGCCGGCGCGCGGCCACATCCAGTTCGATCATGTCGCCGGTCTGCACCAGCGCCAGCGTGCCGCCGGCGGCCGCCTCGGGCGACACATGCAGCACCACGGTGCCGTAGGCCGTACCGCTCATGCGCGCATCCGACACGCGCACCATGTCGGTGATGCCCTTGCGCAACACCTTGGGCGGCAGCGGCATGTTGCCCACCTCGGCCATGCCGGGGTAACCCTTCGGGCCGCAATGCTTGAGCACCATCACGCAGTGCTCGTCGATGTCGAGGTTGTCGTCACCGATGCGGGCGTGGAAATCCTCGATGTTCTCGAACACCACGGCGCGGCCGCGATGCTTCAGCAGGTGCGGCGAGGCGGCCGAGGGCTTGATCACCGCGCCGTTCTCGGCGAGGTTGCCGCGCAGCACGGCGATGCCCGCGTTCTCCTTGAAGGGTGCCTCGAAGGTACGGATCACCTCGCGGTTCCAGCACGGCGCGTCGGCGATGTTCTCGCCCATGGTGCGGCCATTGGCGGTGAGCGCGCCCTCGTCGAGCACGTGGCGGATTTCCTTCATCACCGCGGGAACGCCGCCCGCGTAGTAGAAGTCCTCCATCAGGTGGGTGCCCGAGGGCTGCAGGTTGACGAGGCAGGGCAGCTGCGAGCCGATGCGATCCCAGTCGTCGAGTTTCAGCGGCACACCGATGCGCGCCGCGATGGCCAGCAGGTGGATCACCGCGTTGGTGGAGCCGCCGATGGCCGCGTTCACGCGGATGGCATTCTCGAATGCGCTGCGCGTGAGGATCTGCGACAGCTTCAGGTCTTCCTTCACCATCTCGACAATGCGCCGCCCGGTCAGCTGCGCCAGGCGCGCGCGCCGCGCATCCACCGCGGGAATGGCCGCATTGCCCGGCAGCGAGACGCCCAGCGCCTCGACCATGCTCGCCATGGTGGAAGCCGTACCCATGGTCATGCAGTGGCCCTTGGAGCGGTGCATGCACGACTCGGCGGCGACGAATTCCTCCATGGCCATCCCGCCGGCCCGCACCTGCTCGGACATCTGCCACACGCCGGTGCCGGAACCAATGTCGCGACCCTGGAACTTGCCGGACAGCATCGGCCCGCCGGACAGGCCGATGGTGGGCAGGTCGCAGCTGGCCGCGCCCATCAGCAGCGACGGGGTGGTCTTGTCGCAACCCATCAGCAGCACCACGCCATCGAGCGGGTTGCCGCGAATCGACTCTTCCACGTCCATGCTGGCGAGGTTGCGGAACAGCATGGCGGTGGGCCGCAGCAGCGTCTCGCCCAGCGACATCACCGGGAACTCCAGCGGGAAACCACCGGCCTCGTAGACGCCGCGCTTCACGAACTCCGCCAGCTCGCGGAAATGCCCATTGCAGGGAGTCAGTTCGGACCAGGTGTTGCAGATGCCGATGACCGGCCGGCCGTCGAACAGATCGTCCGGATAGCCCTGGTTCTTGATCCAGCTGCGGTACAGGAAACCTTCGCGATCGGTCCGGCCAAACCAGGCCTGGCTGCGAAGGGCCCGCTTTTTCTTATCTTCCATTTGTCTAATATGCGCCTGTGAAAATGTTCGACAGTCTAGCCGCGACCTCGAAGTATCGTCCAAGTCGGTTCGCCCGGCCATGAGCCCCATCGCCACGCGCACGGAGTTTCCGCCAGGCAGCGCGGTGTTTCCCAGCCTCGGGAACCGGCCCGTGTTCATTACCGGCGGCGGCTCGGGCATCGGCGCCAGCCTGGTGGAGGGGTTCTGCCGGCAGCATGCCCGCGTCGCCTTCGTCGACATCGACGCCGGGGCCGCGGGGCAGCTGCAGCAGGCATTGCGCGCCAAAGGCCTGCCGGAGCCCTGGTTCCGCCAGTGCGACGTCGCCGACGTGCCCGACCTGCAGCGTGCCATCGGCGCGGCCGCCGCCGCAGTGGGGGATTTCAGCGTACTGGTGAACAACGTCGCCAGCGACGACCGCCATGCCACCGCCGAGGTCACACCCGAGTACTGGGACCAGCGCATGGCGGTGAACCAGCGGCCGGCGTTCTTCGCCATCCAGGCCGTGCTGCCGGGCATGCAGCGGCTGGGCGGCGGTTCCATCATCAACATCGGCTCCACCGGCTGGATGAACAAGACCGCGGGTTATCCCGCCTACGCCACCGCCAAGGCGTCGGTGCTTGGACTCACGCGCGGGCTGGCCCGCGAGCTGGGCGAACAGGGCATCCGCATCAACGTGGTGTCGCCTGGCTGGGTGATGACCGAGCGGCAGCTCAAGTTGTGGGCCACGCCGGACATGGAAACCCGCATCGCCGGCATGCAATGCCTGCCCGCCCCGCTGCAGCCGCCGGACATCGCGGGTATGGTGCTGTTCCTGGCCGCTGACGATGGCCGCGGCTGCACGGCACAGGAATTCATCGTGGACGCGGGCTGGACCTGAGCCAGCCAGAGGGAAGCATGCGGTTGATCCAGTTCCGGGACGATGCGGGCGAGTTCAAGGTCGGCCGCGTGGAAGATGGCGGGCGGGTGGCGGTGCTGGGCGATGCGCCCTCCACTTATGCGCTGGCGCTGCGCGCCTGGCAGCAGCGCACGGGCCTGGCCGCACTGGCGGCGGCGCTGCCGGTGACCGGCACCACCAGCTACCGCGCCCTGCTTGACTCGGGCCGCATGCTGCCGCCGCTGACCCATGCCGAACCGCACCGCTGCCTGGTCTCCGGCACCGGACTCACCCACCTGGGCAGCGCCGCGGCGCGCGATGCCATGCACCAGCAGGCGGCCGCGCAGGAGGCGGGCACCGAGCCCGTCACCGATTCCAAGCGCATGTTCAACTGGGGCCTGAAAGGCGGCCGGCCCACCGGCGCCGAGCCCGGCGTGCAGCCGGAATGGTTCTACAAGGGCAATGGCAGCATCGTGGTGGGCTGCGGCCAGCCCATCACCGCGCCCTCCTTCGCGCTGGACTGCGGCGAGGAACCGGAGCTGGTGGGGCTTTACGTGATTGCCCCCGACGGCACACCACTGCGGCTGGGTTATGCGGTGGGCAACGAGTTCTCCGACCATGTGACAGAACGTGCCAACTACTTGTATCTGGCGCACTCGAAACTGCGCCAGTGCGGGGTCGGGCCGGAGCTCAACATCGGGCCGCTGCCGGCGCATCTGGAAGGCACCAGCCGCATCCGCCGTGGCGACATCGTGCGCTGGGAAAAACCCTTCCTCACCGGCGAGGACAACATGTGCCACTCGCTGGCCAACCTGGAATACCACCACTTCAAGTACGCCGCGCACCGCATGCCGGGCGACGTGCACCTGCATTACTTCGGCACCGCCACGCTGAGCTTCGCCGACGGCATCCGCGTCGAGCCGGGCGAAACCTTCGAGATCGACCTGCCGGCGCTGGGCGCGCCGCTGGTGAATCCGCTGGCGCTGGCACCGCGCGATTTCGCGCTCAACGGCGTGGTCGCGATGTGATATCTGTGTCGCCCGGCAATTGATAGTACCAATCAGGGAGATCGCATGAAGCTCACCGGAACACTCCATCGCCTGCTGCTGGCCGCGGCCTGCGCCACGCTGCTGGCCGCCTGCGCCAAGAAGGAAACCGGCGCGCCCGACCACATAGTGCTGGGCTTCAGCCAGATCGGCGCCGAGAGCGAATGGCGCACGGCCAACACCAACTCCATCACCAAGGCTGCCACCGACGCCGGCATCGAGCTGAAATTCTCCGATGCGCAGCAGAAGCAGGAGAACCAGATCAAGGCCCTGCGCTCCTTCATCGCGCAGCGCGTGGATGTGATCTCCTTCTCGCCCGTCGTGGAGACCGGCTGGGAGACCGTGCTGCAGGAAGCGCGCGCCGCGAAGATCCCGGTGATCATCACCGACCGCGCCGTGCAGGTCAGCGACGAGTCGCTGTACCTCAGCCTGATCGGCTCGGACTTCGTCGAGGAAGGCCGGCGCGCCGGCCGGTGGCTGCTGGAGAACACCGCCAGCCGCAAGGGCGACATCCGCATCGTCGAGCTGCAGGGCACCGTGGGCTCGGCGCCGGCCACCGACCGCAAGCGCGGCTTCGAGGAAGTGATCGCCGCCGAGCCGCGCTACAAGATCGTGCGCTCGCAGACCGGTGAGTTCACCCGCGCCAAGGGCAAGGAAGTGATGGAAGCCTTCCTGAAGGCCGAAGGCAGGAAGATCGACGTGCTGTACGCGCACAACGACGACATGGCCATCGGCGCCATCCAGGCCATCGAGGAGGCCGGCATGAAGCCCGGCAAGGACATCCTCATCGTGTCCATCGACGCGGTGAAGGGCGCCTTCGAGGCCATGCTGGCCGGCAAGCTCAATGCCTCCATCGAATGCAATCCGCTGCTGGGCCCGCAGCTGATGGCGGCGGTGAAGGACGTGGCCGCCGGCAAGCCCATCCCGCGGCGCGTGGTCACGGAGGAAGCGGTGTTCACCGAGGCCAACGCGCGCGAGGCCTTCCCCTCGCGCCAGTACTGATCGGCAACTGCGTGACTGCTGCGGCGGACGCGGGCCATGTGCTGCATGCCCGCGGCATCAGCCTGCGCTTCCCCGGGGTGCAGGCACTGGAGGATGTGGAGCTGTGCCTGCGCGCCGGCGAGGTGCATGCGTTGCTGGGCCAGAACGGCGCGGGCAAATCCTCGCTGATCCGCGTGCTCACCGGTGCCAGCGCCACGCATACCGGCACCATCACGCTCGACGGCCGCGAGGTCCGGCCCGCCTCGCCGCTTGAGGCGCAGCAGCTGGGCATCAGCCCGGTGTACCAGGAGGTCATCCTGTGCCCGAACCTGTCCGTGGCCGAGAACATCGCGGCCGGCCGTTATCCGCGGCGCAGCTGGCTCAAGGGTGGCGGCATCGACTGGCGGACAGTGGAGACACAGGCGCGCACGGCGGTGGCATCGCTGGGGCTGGAACTGGATGTGACGCGCACCCTGGGCGACTGCCCGGTGGCCATCCGGCAGATGGTGGCCATCGCGCGCGCCACCCGCATCGCCGCGCGCGTGCTGATCCTGGATGAACCCACCTCGAGCCTGGATGACCAGGAGGTGGCGCGACTGTTCGCGGTGATGCGGCGCCTGCGCGAACAGGGCATGGCCATCCTGTTCGTCACGCATTTCCTGGAACAGGTGTATGCCATCGCCGATCGCATGACGGTGCTGCGCAACGGCCGGCGCGTCGGCGAATACCTGCCCGCGGAGCTGGATCGCGGCGGCCTGATCGCCGCGATGGTGGGGCGCGAATTCGCGCCGTCGCAGCGGCCGGTGCGCGACCCGGCCAGCGCCACCGGTGCCACTACACCGCCACTGCTGGAATTGCAGGGCGTATCGCGCAAGGGTGGCATCGAGCCGGTGGATCTCTCTGTCGGCGCAGGCGAGATTGTCGGTGTGGCGGGGCTGCTGGGCTCGGGACGCACCGAGCTCGCACGGCTGGCCTTTGGTCTCGACCGCCGCGATGGCGGCCACATTCGTGTGGGTGGCAAGGGTGTGGCGTTGCGCGGCCCGGCCGAGGCGGTGGGCCATGGCCTCGCCTTCTGCCCCGAGGAGCGCAAGACCGAGGGCGTCGTGGGTGAGCTCTCCGTGCGCGAGAATATCGTGCTGGCGCTGCAGGCACGTCGCGGCCTCGCGCGCCGCGTGCCGCTGGCCGAACAACAGCAGCTGGCTGCTCGTCTCACCGCCGCGCTTGGCCTCAGCACCTCGGATCTGGAAACACCGGTGCGCCAGCTTTCCGGCGGCAACCAGCAGAAGGTGCTGCTGGCGCGCTGGCTGGCAACGCAGCCGCGGCTCTTGATCCTGGATGAACCCACGCGCGGCATCGACATCGCCGCCAAGGAAGACCTGATGCGCGCGGTGGCGGAGCTGGCGCGCGCCGGCACCGCGGTGCTGTTCATCTCGGCGGAGATCAGCGAGGTGCTGCGCGAGTCGCACCGCGTGGTGGTGTTGCGCGAACGGCGCAAGGTCGGGGAACTGCCGGGCGGCTGCGACGAGCAGTCGGTGTATGCACTGATCGCGGAGCCCGCGTGACGGGCGCCTCCGAGGCAACCTCGCGGCGCGCAGACCATGCGGGGCTGCGCCAGCTGCTGGCACCGCTGGTGGCGCTGCTGGCACTGGCCATCGTCGGCACGCTCACCTCGCCGGGTTTCCTCAGCATCGGCTGGCGGGATGGTCATCTCAGCGGCCAGCTGATCGATGTGCTCAACCGCGCCGCGCCACTGATGCTGGTGTCGCTGGGCATGATGATGGTGATCGCGGTGCGCGGCATCGACATCTCGGTGGGCGCGGTGGTGGCGATCGCGGCGGCGGTGGCTGCATCCATCATCGGCGCTGCGGGCAAGGACGCCGGTGCCGGCGCGCTGTTCGCCGCGATTGCCGGAGCGCTGGGCGTGGCGGCGCTGTGTGGCGCATGGAACGGCCTGCTGGTGGTCGGTGCCGGCATGCAGCCCATCGTCGCCACGCTGATCCTGATGATCGCTGGGCGTGGCGTGGCGCAGCTGATCACCGGCGGGCAGATCATCACCGTGTACCACGCGCCCTATTCGTATCTTGGCAATGGCCACCTGTTCGGCATTCCCTTCGCATTGGTGCTCGCGCTGCTGGTGACGGTGGCGCTGGTGCTGGCGCTGGCGCGCACCGCGCTGGGCTTGTTCGTGCGCGCCATCGGCATGAACCCGCTGGCGGCGCATGTGGCGGGCGTGCGGGCGCGGCCCATCGCCTTCGGTCTGTACGTGTTCTGCGGCCTGACCGCCGGCGTCGCCGGCCTGATCACCAGCTCCAACGTGATGAGCGCCGATGGCAACAATGCCGGCCAGCTGCTGGAACTGGACGCCATCCTGGCGGTGGCGCTTGGCGGCACGCCGCTGAATGGTGGCCGCTATTCCGTGGCCGGCACCCTGCTCGGCGCGCTGGTGATCCAGCTGCTGACCACGGTGATCTATTCCTCCGGCCTGCCGCCGCAGGCCAACCTCGCCTTCAAGGCACTGCTGGTGTTCGCGGCCATGCTGCTGCAATCGGCGGCGTTCCGCGACCTGTTGCGCCGGGCGGGCGGCACGAGGCGCGCATGAACCTGCGCCGGCACCTCGATGCGCGGCTGCTGCCGCTGGCCATCACCATCGCGCTGTTCATCGCGCTGGTGGCGGCGGGCGCGATCCGCTACGAGCATTTCCTCGCGCCGCAGGTGTTCCTGAACCTGCTGGTGGACAACGCCTTCCTGTGCATCGTGGCCGTGGGCATGACCTTCGTCATCCTCACCGGCGGCATCGACCTGTCGGTGGGCGCGGTGATGGCACTGACCACCATGCTGTCGGCATCGCTGGTGGAGCGGCATGGCGTGAGCCCGCTCGTGGCCATTCCGCTGGTGCTGGCGGTGGGCGCGCTGTTCGGCCTTCTGCATGGGGTGCTGATCCAGCGCTTCGGCCTGCAACCCTTCATCGTCACGCTGGCCGGCATGTTCCTGGCGCGTGGCCTCGCCTTCCTGATCAGCACCGAATCCATCAGCGTCACCCATGCCGTGTACCAGCAACTCGCGGCGGCGCGGTTGCCGCTGGGCATCGGCTCGATCTCGGTGGGCGCGGCCGTGGCCTGCATGGTGGTGGCGGCCGGCATCTGGCTGGCGCATGCCACCTCCTTCGGCCGCACTGTCTATGCGGTGGGCGGTGACGAGGCGGCGGCGCGGCTGATGGGCCTGCGCGTGGACCGCACGCTGGTGGGCGTATACGTGCTCAGCGGCTTCTGCGCGGCGCTGGGCGGCGTGGTGATGACGCTGTACATGCTGTCCGGCTACAGCCTGCATGGCTCGGGGCTGGAGCTGGACGCCATCGCCGCAGTGGTGATCGGCGGCACGCTGCTGCGCGGAGGCATCGGCTACGTGGCCGGCACCTTCGTCGGCGTGCTGATCCTGGGCGTGATCCAGACACTGATCGTGTTCGACGGCACGCTCAGTTCATGGTGGACGCGCATCGTGGCCGGCGCGCTGCTGCTGGCGTTCTGCCTGTTGCAACGGTTCCTCGAGGCGCGCGGTCCGGGCGGGGCGCGGCACTAACCCGCGAAGGGCTGCGGCGCGAGGCCCGGCACCTCGACGCGGGTACGGAACAGTCCGCCGGCCTGTGGCTGGCGCGCCAGCTCCATGGAAGACAGCCCCACGGTGGCGGTGGTCATGTACAGCGTGCGCAGGTCCGCGCCACCGAAGGCCACCTTCGTGCATTGAGCCGCCGGCACGGCCAGCGTGCGCAGCAACGTTCCCTGCGGCGAGTAGCAGCGCACGCCCCAGCCACCGAACAGCGCGATCCACACATTGCCGGCCGCATCCACCACCGGGCCGTCGGGGTAGATGTCCGGTTCCTGTATCGCGACGAACAGGCGCTTGGCGGAAAGATCCCCGCTGGCATCGACATCGAAGGCATACACGAGGCGCTGCAACGTATCGACGTGATACAGCACGCGGCCATCCGGACTCAGGGCCGGACCATTGGTGATCACGTAACCGGTGTCCATGCGGCGCAGGCGGCCGCGCGCCAGGCAGTACAGCGAACCGGAAGGTGCCTGGTGCTCGTTGTCCATGGTGCCGAACCACAGGCGGCCGGCCGCGTCCACGCAGCCATCGTTGAGCCGGTTTCCCGGATGCTCGACATCGATCTTTTCCAGGAGGTCGAACCGGCCCGTGTCGGGCTGGAAGCGGAACAGGCCGGAGCGCAGGCCGCAGATCATCCCGCCATCCAGCGCGGGGAATACGAAGGCCGCGAATTCAGGGGTGGCGAAACTTCGGGTGCTGCCGCCGGCCTCGGCGAATGCATGAATGCGGCTGCCCTTGATGTCCACGAACCACAGCGTGCGGTCCGCGGGTGACCACACCGGCCCCTCGCCCAGCACCGCGGCCACCGGCCATACGCAATCCACAGCCTCGTTCATCGTTCGATCTCCGGTTTTCCAGCAACCCGCGCTGCGCGGGGAGACAGCGCCGCTGGCGGACGCTAGGATAGTGTGACTATTTGCGGGGGAGACAGCCATGCGGAACAGGATGATCGCCGTATTTGCAGCGCTGGCGCTGATGGCCAGCCAGGCACCGGCCGCCGATGCCATCAAGGAAGACTTCCAGCCTTCCACCTTCAACCAGCCCGGCCAGCAATACCCGCAGGTGAATTCGCAGGGCTATGCGCGCTTTCGCGTGCAGATTCCGGATGCCAAGGCCGTTTCGGTGAGCCTGGGCCTCGGCGGCAGCGGCGGCACGCAACTGACCAAGGGCGCGGATGGTGCCTGGACGGGCACCACCACGGGCCCGCTCGACGAGGGCTTCCACTACTACCACCTGACCGTGGACGGCGGCACGCTCAACGACCCGGGCACGCTGAACTTCTACGGCTCCACGCGCTGGGAGAGCGGCATCGAGATCCCCGCGCACGACCGCGACTTCTACGCCATGAAGGACGTTCCGCATGGCCAGGTGCGGCAGATCCTGTTCCCGTCGAAGAGCACCGGCACCACGCGCCGCGCCTTCGTGTACACGCCGCCGGACTACGACAAGGGCAACAAGCGCTACCCGGTGCTGTACCTGCAGCATGGCTGGGGCGAAGACGAAACAGCCTGGGCCAACCAGGGCCATGCCAACCTCATCATGGACAACCTGATCGCCGCGGGTAAGTCGAAGCCCTTCATCATCGTGATGACCTATGGCATGACCAACGACGTGCGCATCGGCGGCCTCGCCAACTTCGACGTCAGCAAGTTCCAGACGGTGCTGGTGGATGAGCTCGTGCCCTACGTGGACGCCAATTTCCGCACCGTGGCCAACCAGAAGAACCGCGCCATGGCCGGCCTGTCCATGGGCGGCATGGAAACCCGCTGGATCACGCTGAAGAAGCTCGATACCTTTTCACACATCGGCCTGCTCAGCGGCGGCACCATTTCCCTCGAGGATGTGAACAGCACGCCGGACTTCAGGAAGAAGGTGAAGCTGGTGTTCGTTAGCTACGGCAGCAAGGAGCTGGGTGGCAATGGTGGCGGCAGGCGTGGCGGTGCCCCGGGCGGCCAGCCGCAGGCCGGTCCCGAGGAGATCACCCGGCAGATCAAGGATGCCGGCGTCAACGCCGTGTTCTATGTTTCGCCGAACACCGCGCATGAGTTCCTGAGCTGGCGACGCAGCCTGAAGGAACTCGCCCCGCTGCTGTTCAGGAATTGATCGCGGGCCGCACCGTGGACAGGAACAAGCCGATGACCGACAACGCCGACCTCTCCGATACTCCGCCCTCGCCATCGCGGCGCGCGCTGCTCGGTCGCGCCGCCTGGATGGCGGGTGGCCTCGCACTGGCCAGGCACACGGCCATGGTGCAGGCCGCCGAGAAGACCGGAATCGCCCATGCCTGGCGCGATCTCTGGCGCATCGGCGTCGCGGTCAGCAACCAGGCGCTGGAAGGACGCGCCGACGCGGAGCTTGCGCTGATTGCCCGCGAGTTCAACTCGGTGACTGCCGAAAACGCCATGAAGTGGGGCGAGATCCAGCCCGATGGCGTGAACTGGCGCTGGGAGCGCGCCGACCGGCTGGTCGATTTCGCGCAGAAGAACAAGATGGATGTGCTGGGCCACACGCTGCTGTGGCACTCGCAGGTGCCGCAGAGCCTGTTCACCGACACCGAGCGCAAGCCGGTATCGCGCGAGGTGCTGCTGGGCAAGCTGAAGCAGCACATCGACACGCTGGTGGGCCGCTACAAGGGCCGGGTGTGGGCCTGGGACGTGGTGAACGAGGCCATCGACGAGGGCAATGGCTGGCGCCGCTCGCAGTGGCTGAACATCATCGGCGAGGACTTCATGGAGCAGGCCTTCCGCTTCGCGCGCGCGGCGGACCCCAAGGCACAGCTGCTGTACAACGACTACAACATGCACAACCCCGCCAAGCGCGCCTTCCTGGTGAATGTGCTCAAGGATTACCAGGCCCGCGGCGTGCCCATCGGCGGGGTCGGCCTGCAGGGCCACCTCGGCCTCGACTACCCGGACATGGAGGAGTGGGAACGCAGCATCGCGACCTACGCCGGCATGGGCCTGAAGGTGCATGTCACCGAACTGGACATCGACGTGCTGCCCCGTGCCGCCAACACCGGCGCCGACATCGCCAACCGCGAGCAGTACGCGGCCAGCAACGACCCCTACAAGGCCGGCCTGCCCGACGAAGTCCAGCAGAAGCTTGCCGACCGCTACGAGCAGGTGTTCCGCATCCTGCTCAAGTACCGCAGGAACGTGGAGCGCGTGACGCTGTGGGGGCTGCATGACGGCATCTCGTGGAAGAACAACTTCCCGGTGCGTGGCCGCACCAACTACCCGCTGCTGTTCGACCGGCAGATGCAACCCAAGCCCGCACATGACCGGCTGCTGAAGCTGGCCGGCAACCAGAAGGCCTGAATCCATGGCAAAGCAGAACCTGACGAAGCTGGAGAAATTCGGCTTCGGGCTCGGCGACACCGCGAGCAACATCGTCTACCAGGCCGTCATCAACGTCCTGCTGTACTTCTACACGGACGTGTATGGCATCACGGCCGCGGCCGCCGGCACGCTGATGCTGGTGGTGCGCATCTTCGACGCGGTGACCGACCCGATGATGGGCGCCGTCGCGGACCGGACGCGCTCGAAGCATGGCCGCTACCGGCCATGGATGCTGTGGGTGGCGGTGCCCTATGGCGTGCTGGCGGTGGCCGCGTTCTTCACGCCGAATGCCGACGTGGGCACCAAGCTCGTGTACGCGTACATCAGCTATGCGCTGTTGATGACTGCCTACACCGCCGTGAACGTGCCGTACTCGGCGCTGGGCGGCGTGATGACCGGCGACAGCGTGGAGCGCGGCAACCTGCAGACCTGGCGCTTCGCGATGGCGATGGTGGGCGGGTTCCTGGTCACCACCTCGGTCTTCCCGCTCGCCAAACTGCTGGGCGGCGGAGAAACGCCGCAAGACCTGCAGCTCGGCTTCCCGTTCGCAATGGCCGTCATGGCCACCCTCGGCGTGGTCTGCTTCCTGCTCTGCTTCAAGTTGACGAAGGAATACATCACCGCCGATCCGGCCCAGGCAAGGCGCAGCCCGCTGTCCGACCTGGGGGCCATGTTCTCGAATTCGCAGTGGCTGATCATCGCGCTGGCCACGCTGATCATCATGACCCGCGGCGCCATGCAGAGCGCCACCAAGCCCTTCTTCGTCAAGTACTACCTGATCACCGACCACATGCCGGCGTGGCTGGCATGGTTCATGGGCAGTACCTCCTCCAAGCTCTCCGCCTTCCTCGGCATGACCATGCTCGCGGGCGTAGCGGGTGCCGTGATGGCCAACCAGCTGGGCGACCGGTGGTGCAAGGTGTCCGTGATGAAACTGGCGCTGGTGGGCACCATCACCATGAACGTGCTGCTGTTCCTGATTCCCCGTGATGCGGTGCTGACGGCACTGGTGCTGGTGATGTCGTCGAACTTCTTCCACATGATGTTCGTGCCGATGCTGTTCTCGACCGTGCCCGATACCGTGGACTATGGCCTCAAGACCGTGGGCAAGGGCGCAATGGCCATGTTCTGCGCCGGACACCTGTTCGCGCTGAAGATGGGCAATGCGTTTGGCGGATTCTTCACCGGTCATTTTCTTGGCTGGTTCGGCTACGAGGCCAACGTCGAGCAGAGCGAGCGGGCCCTGAGCGGCATCATGTACGCCTTCGCCGGCAGCTCCATCGTGGGTGCGATCCTGGTGGTTGTCTGCCTGCAGTTCTACAGACTCAAGCGCGGCTGGCAGGACCGGCTGCCGACCACCTAGGTACACCATGACGCGGATGATCCAGAACCCCATCTTGCCGGGGTTCAACCCCGATCCGTCCATCGTGCGCGTGGGCGAGGATTACTACATCGCCACCTCCACCTTCGAGTGGTATCCGGGCGTGCAGATCCACCACTCGCGCGACCTGGTGAACTGGCGGCTGATCGCGCATCCGCTGGATCGCGCCGAGCTGCTGGACATGCGCGGCAACCCGGATTCCTGCGGCATCTGGGCGCCCTGCCTCACCTGGGCGGACGGCCTGTTCTGGCTGGTGTACACCGACGTGAAGCGGCACGAGGGCAGCTTCAAGGACACGCACAACTACGTGACCACCTGCGCCACCATCGACGGCCGCTGGTCCGACCCGGTGTACCTGAACAGCAGCGGCTTCGATGCCTCGCTGTTCCACGACGACGACGGCCGCAAGTGGCTGGTGAACATGGAGTGGGATTTCCGCCCCGGCCACCATCCCTTCCACGGCATCCTGCTGCAGGAATACGACCACAAGGCGCGCAAGGTCATCGGCCCCATCCGCAACATCTTCCGCGGCACCGAACTGCGCCTGACCGAAGGTCCGCACATCTACAAGCGCAATGGCTGGTACTACCTGCTGACCGCCGAGGGCGGCACGGGCTACGGACATGCGGTGACGATGGCGCGCTCGCGCAATCTGGAGGGTCCATACGAAGTGGACCCCATCAAGCACATCATCACCGCCAAGGACGATCCGCAGCTGCCACTGCAACGCGCGGGACACGGGGACTGGGTGGAGACCCAGGACGGCGAGCACTACATCGTGCATCTGACCGGCCGGCCGCTGTCGCTGCACTCGGATTCGGACCAGCAGCGCTGCCCGCTGGGCCGCGAGACCGCCATCCAGAAGGCGGTCTGGACCGGGGACGGCTGGCTGCGCCTGGCCAATGGCACGAACAAGCCCGACATGCAGACCCCGGCGCCGGCGCTGCCGCCGCACCCCTGGCCCAGGGCACCGGCGCGCACGCTGTTCGACAGCGCCCAGCTGCCTATCGATTTCAACTGGCTGCGCCATCCCTGGGATGAAGGCCTGTTCTCGCTGCGCGCGCGGCCCGGCCGGCTGCGCCTGTTCGGCGCGGAATCCTTCGGTTCCTGGTTCCGCCAGGCATTGATCGCGCGGCGACAGCAGGCCTTCTGCTTCACCGCCACCACGAAGGTGGAATTCGAGCCGGATACGCTGCAGCAGGCCGCGGGCCTGATCTGCTACTACAGCGCGCAGAAGTTCCACTACCTGCACATCACCTGCGACGAGGCGGGCAACCGGGTGCTCTCCATCATCAGCTGCATGGGCGAAGAGCGCTTCAACATGATCTTCCCGGTGGAATCAGCGAAGGACGTCCCGCTGCCCCGCGGCGTGCCGGTGTGGCTGCGCGCCGAGGTGGAATTCGCGCGGCTGCGCTTCTCGTGGTCGCTGGATGGCGAGCGCTGGACCAGCCATGAGGGCACCATCGATTACTCGGTGATCTCCGACGAGGCCGGCCGTGGCTACTCCAAGAGCTTCACCGGTGCCTTCGTTGGCATGGCCTGCCACGACATCAGCGGCCGGCGGCAGCCGGCGGACTTCGAGTACTTCGAATACCTGGAACACGAGCCGGCCGCACGCTGAATGCGGCCGGGCCTGCCCGGTCAGGCCACGGTGTTGCTCAGCGTTCCCACCGGCTCGATGGTGATGCGGATTTCATCGCCGTGATCCAGCGTGAAGGAATCCGGCGGCACGATGCCCGTGCCGGTCATCAGCCACGCGCCGCGCGGGAAGATATTGTCGCGGAACAGGTATTCGGCCAGTGACGGCAGCGGCCGCTTGATCTGGCCGACGCTGGTGGCGCCGGAGAACACTGTCTGGCCCTTGCGCAGGATGGCGATCTGGATGGCCATGTCCGCGCCGGGCAGCGTATCCGTCACCACCAGGCAAGGGCCCAGCCCGGCGCTGCCGGCATAGGTCTTGGCCTGCGGCAGGTACAGCGGGTTCTCGCCCTCGATGTCGCGCGAGCTCATGTCGTTGCCGATGGAGAAGCCGAAGATGCGGCCGGCGGAATTGATGGCGAGCGTCAGTTCCGGCTCGGGCACGTTCCACTTCGAATCGCTGCGGATCCGCACCTTGCCGCCGGGCCCCACCACGCGCGGGGGTGTGGCCTTGAAGAACAGCTCGGGGCGCTCCGCGTTGTAGACGCGGTCGTAGAAATTGCCGCCGCCGGCCTCGCGCGCCTCTTCCATGCGCGCAGTCATGCTGCGCAGGTAGGTCACGCCGGAAGCCCACACTTCCTGGTTCTGGATGGGCGCCTGCAATTGCGCCGCGTCCGGGGCGGTGGCCGGGGCAGCCCCGGCGTAGAGCGTATCGACCAGCCGGACGGGGTCCGGGGCCGTGAACAGATCATCGAGGGAAACGGGCGTGGCCGGCCGGCGCCATGCGCCGTCCTGTTCCAGCAGCAGACCATGACTTGCAGCGAATACCTTGATCATCGACTTCCTCACCTGCATGCGACGGGATGGATCCTAGCGCAATGCGGGCCGGTTTCGTCGGCGGCTGTGGCCTTAAAAAACAAGGCCCCGCACGGACACGCCGGACGGGGCTCGCTGAACCCGCGACGGGATCAGGATGTGGGCCGGATCAGGTCCGCGCCTTGAACAGGCGGATCTGCACGTTGAAGCGGTCCGCGACCTTCATCATCTCTTCCTGAGCAGACTCGGCCTTCATGATGTTCTTCTCGCAGGTCACGTACTCGTCCATGGCCTGCTTGAACGTGTCGACTTCCTTTTTCGCGGCCAGCATCTCTTCCTTGGTTGCCTTCTTGCCATCGGGAATCGAGGCAGGAGCGGCTGGCTTTTCACATGCGAAAGCTGGGACAGCAAACGCGGCACACAGGACCGCAAACGAAACCACCTTCTTCATTGTCCTCTCCGGATTATGTATCGCCCGATGGCATCGCCTCATTGCGAGGCGGAGTGGATTATCCGGTGAGCGCGCGGGAAGGAATCCCGACTGCGTCACGCTGACGGCATCGCACTGCCGTCACTGCATCACGTTGCCGCCACAGGTTGCGGCATTGAACGAAACGTGACGCGTGTCCTGCGGATGCGGGGCACGGCGGCCCATATTCGTCAGGTCACCACCACGGATATTCAGGCAGGTTCTCCGTGACAACGGCTGCAGGAATGAAACACAGGGACGACCGGGCGCAGCGCGCCGCAGTCAGCGCACCTCCGCGCCAGATGCTGACCTTCTCGCTGGGTGCGGAGGTGTACGGCGTGGATATCCTGCAGGTCAAGGAGATCCGCGGCTGGTCGCCGGTCACGCGCATGCCGCAATCGCCACCCAGCGTACTGGGCGTGCTCAACCTGCGCGGCGCCATCGTTCCGGTAGTGGACCTGCGCGTGCAGTTCGCGCTGCCTGCTGCCGCATTCACGCCACTGACGGTGGTCATCATCCTGTCGCTGCGGGGCCCGCATGGCACGCGCGAATGCGGTGTCGTGGTCGACAACGTCAAGGACGTGGTGGATGTACCTCCCGACGGCATCCGCCCGGCCCCGACCATGCATGACACCGGCCCGGCCTTCATCCAGGGAATCGCCACCGTGGACGAGCAGATGCTGATCCTGCTGGATGCGAACGAGCTGATTCCCCACGACCTCAGGCCCGACAGGCCGGCCAGCTCGGCGGCCTGAGTCCCCCACCGCAGACCGACAACAACGACACCAACGGATACTTCCATGCGCCTCAACCCCTTCAAGAACTTCCGCTTTGCCGCACAGATGTATGCGCAGGTCGGCGTCTCGCTGCTGATCGCCACTGGCCTCATCGTCTATGCCATGCATGCGGTCAGCAGCACGCAGGGCACGCTGAAATACACCGTCGACAACCGCATGGTCTCGGGCCGGTCCATCCAGGGTGTCGCGGACGCGCTGTCGATGTCGCTGGAATCATCACTGGCCGTGGTTGAGCGGAAGCTCGAACCCGCCAAGGCGCGCGACCAGATCAAGGAAGCGGTGGAAAAGGCGCAGGCCGACTGGGACAACTACTTCCTCTCCGAGATGATCCCGGAGGAACAGGAACTGGCCGATGCCACCACGCCGCTGCTCGACAAGGCCTACAGCTCCATCAACAAGCTGCTGGCCAGGTTCGAGGAGGACAACCTCACCTCGCTTGCCACGTGGCGCAACGACACGCTGCGTCCCGCGCTGGCCGACGCCACGGCCAACCTGAAGTCGCTGGCCGGCATGCAGCTGATGGCCGCCAACATGGACCTGGAGAAAGCGAAGGCCAACTACCGGCGGGTGGTGCGCAACAGCGTCATCATGCTGTCGGCCGGCGCGCTGCTGGCCATCGTGCTGGCCTGGTTCATCATCCGCGGTGCCATGCGCCGCCTCGGTACGGATCCGGCGGACGCGGCGCGCATCGCCATGCGCATCGCCGACGGCGACCTGAAGTTCGAAGTGCCCGCCAGCCGCAACGACGAAACCAGCCTGCTCGGTGCATTGCGCCAGATGAAGGAGCGGCTGCTGCATTCCAAGCTGGACTACGAAGGCCAGATCCGCGCCATGGACAAGGTGCAGGGCGTGATCGAATGCTCGCCGGCCGGCGAGATCGTCAATGCCAACGAGATCTTCCTGCAGCTGCTTGGCTACAGCCTCGAGGAGGTCAAGGGCCAGCACTACTCCATGTTCGTCGACAGCGACGTGCGCACCAGCGCGAACTTCCAGACCTTCTGGCAGGCCCTGCAACGCGGTGAGAGCCGCCAGGGCGAGTACCGCAAGCGTTCGAAGGGCGGCGGCGAGATCTGGATACAGGGCGTGTACAACCCCATCCTCGGCGCCGATGGCCTGCCCTTCAAGGTGGTTGCCTACGTGACCGACATCACGCAGCAGCGGCAGGAAGCGCAGCTGAACCAGGCATTCAAGGGCGCGCTCAACAAGCTGCATTCCAACGTGATGGTGGCCAACAACGACGGCAGGATCATCTACCTGAACGACGCCAACGAGGCCATGCTGGTGGCGGCGGAACCCGACATCCGCAAGGATGTGCCGGCCTTCGAAGCCAGGAAGCTGCGCGGCACCAGCGTCGAGATGTTCTACCGCGGTACCGGACAGCCGCCGAAGTTCCTGGGCGAACTGAGCGCCACGCACACCACGCAGGCGGTGCTGGGCGGACGCACGCTGAAGCTGATCGCCAACCCCATGTACGACGATGCCGGCCGGCGCCTCGGCACGGTGGTGGAATGCATCGACCGCACGCAGGAGATGGCCACCGAAACCGAAGTGCAGAGCATCGTCACCTCGGTGACGGCCGGCAAGCTGGAGCAGCGCATTGCCATCGCCGGCAAGAGCGGCTTCTTCGAGTCGCTGTCGCAGGGCATCAATGATCTGGTGGACACCATTGGCGTGGTGGTGGATGAGGTGCAGGAGCTGGTGGCCGCCGCCAACGACGGCGACCTGACCAAGCGCATCGAAACCCAGGGCAAGACCGGCCTGCTGGTGAAGATCGGTTCCGGCATCAACGAGCTCACCGAGAACATGGCGTCGGTGGTCTCCAGGGTGAAGGCCACCGCCTCCGAGGTGAGCCGCGGCGCGGACGAGATCAGCCAGGGCAACCTCGACCTCTCGCAGCGCACCGAGGAACAGGCCAGCAGCCTGGAGGAAACCGCGAGCTCCATGGAGCAGATGACCAGCACCGTGAAGCAGAACGCGGACAACGCCAGCCAGGCCAGCCAGCTCGCCATCGCGGCGCGCGACCAGGCCGAGAAGGGTGGCGCCGTGGTGTCGCAGGCGGTGCGCGCCATGACCGACATCAACGAGGCCTCCGGCAAGATCGCCAACATCATCGGCGTGATCGACGAGATCGCCTTCCAGACCAACCTGCTGGCGCTGAACGCCGCCGTGGAAGCGGCGCGCGCCGGTGAGCAGGGTCGCGGCTTCGCGGTGGTGGCCACCGAGGTGCGCAACCTCGCCGGTCGCAGCGCCACCGCCGCCAAGGAGATCAAGGCGCTGATCCAGGACAGCGTGACCAAGGTCAAGGAGGGCTCGACGCTGGTGACGCAGTCCGGCGCCACGCTGGAGCAGATCGTCAGCGCGGTGAAGAAGGTCACCGACATCGTGGCGGAGATCGCCGCGGCCTCCGACGAGCAGTCCACCGGCATCGACCAGGTGAACAAGGCCGTGACGCAGCTGGACAAGCTGACGCAGCAGAATGCGGCGCTGGTGGAGCAGGCCTCGGCCGCGAGCCAGGCCATGGCCGAGCAGGCGCGCGAGTTGAACGGCTCGATGCAGCGCTATCGCGTGCTGGCCGGCGCCGCCGGCGTGGCGAGCGTGCCGGTGATGGCCAGGGCATCGGCCAGCGAGACGGCGGCCGCCGAGCGTCGCAAGGCAGGCCGGCCGTGGAAGGCCAAGCCCGCCGCGCAGGCCACCGTCGCCGCGGAAGAGAATTTCCAGGAAGCGGTCTGGAAGCATTTCTGAGCTTCCGGCACGGCCCGTAGCGGCCACCTCCGGTGGCCGGCCGGATCCTTCATCGCAGGCATAATGCCGGGCACATGCAACCGTCCCGCGTCGCGCATTACCTGGCCGTGCCGGCGCAACCGGTGCCGGCCACCTTCATCGTCGTGTACGCCCTGTTGCTGACGCTGGTGCGTCACGCCGGCCTGTTCGGCCTGTGGCTGGGGATGCTGCTGTTCTTCGGCTTCATCCGCTACTCCTTCGCCGTGATCGAGGCCGTCAAGGCCGGCGCCAGGGAGCTGCCAGTGCTGAGCGTCGAGATGCTCAATCCGGTCGGCGAGATGCGCTCCATCGTGGTGCTGGCGCTGGTGGCCGGAATGTTCTTTGCCACCGGTTCCGCCACCTACTGGATGCCGACATGGGCCGGGATCGTCATCGGACTGGTCACGCTGGCGCTGCTGCTGCACCTGGTGCTGATGCAGACGGCCACCGGCAGCATCAAACGGGCGCTGGACCTGCGCATGGGTATCCAGGTGACCCGGCGACTGGGCGGGGATTTCCTGCTGCTCTGTGCCTGCGCGCTGGTTGCCTTCCTGGTGCTGTCGTGGCTGGAAGGATGGCGCTTGCTGCCGATGCCGGTGCGCATCGCGTTGCAGCTGTATGTGTGGCTCGCGGTTTTTGCACTCATTGGCGGAGTCCTGCACGAGCGCTGGGACGAGCTGGGCTTCGAGCAGGAAGAGATCGAAACCGTGGAGCTGGACAACTCCGCGGCGGCCGCACGGCAACGCGACCTGCTGATCGACACCATCTACGGCCAGTGGCGTGCCGGGGCGAAGCTCAATGCATGGCAGTCGGTCACCAGGCACCTGCAGGGCAGCGCCGATGCCGTCGCCGAGCTGCGCTGGATGCACGAGCGGACCGCCCGCTGGCCCGATACAGGCCTCGCACAGCGGCTGGCGCAGGAAATGCTGTCGCGCCTGCTGGCGGCCCGGCGGGATGGCGAGGCGCTCACCTGGATCAGCCTGCGGCTGCGCACCGATCCGGACTTCCATCCGCACAGCAGCGCCGAATTCATCCGCGCCACCGAACTGGCGCGCAATGCCGGCGACCGGCCCATCGCCCGCCAGTTGTTGAAGCGGTTCGCACGCTTCCATCCCGGCGAACCCCTGCCACCGCACCTGGAACAGCTGCGCGGCGAGCTGGAGAGATAGTCGAGGCCGCGCCTGCGGCTTGCGTCTCCGAAAACAAAAAGGGCACCCGCCTTCCAGCGGATGCCCTCATGTCCGGCAAGGCCGGAACTTCAGTTCAGCTTGATCTGCACGTCCACGCCGGCGGGCAGTTCGAGCTTCATCAGTGCGTCCACCGTCTTGTCGGTGGGGTCGAGGATGTCCATCAGGCGCTTGTGCGTGCGCAGCTCGAACTGGTCGCGCGCGTCCTTGTCGCCGTGCGGGGAGACCAGCACGGTGAACTTCTCCATCTTGGTGGGCAGCGGCACCGGGCCACGCACGGTGGCGCCGGTACGCTTGGCGGTCTCGACGATCTCCTTGGCGGAGTTGTCGATGAGACGATGATCGAACGCCTTGAGGCGGATACGGATGTTTTGATTGGCCATGATGATTTACCGCCTTATTTCAGAATCTTGGCAACGACACCGGCGCCGACGGTCTTGCCGCCCTCGCGGATGGCAAAGCGCAGGCCCGCATCCATGGCGATGGGCGCGATCAGCTCCACCGTCATCTTGATGTTGTCCCCGGGCATCACCATCTCG
>Ga0164241_10000173_pt1 | contig 152324 bp, 146 predicted proteins | sample OricomyardsoilBY_FD_108780 | JGI IMG/M metagenome (GOLD analysis project Ga0164241, IMG submission 108780) | Backyard soil microbial communities from Emeryville, California, USA - Original compost - Back yard soil (BY) | ecosystem: Environmental > Terrestrial > Soil > Unclassified | place... | reverse complement strand
GTTCGAAGCCCAGAAGAAGGCGCAGGCCGCCAAGAAGAAGCAGAAGCAGGTCGAGATCAAGGAAGTGAAGTTCCGTCCGGTCACGGACGTGGGCGACTACCAGATCAAGCTGCGCAACATGCTTCGCTTCCTGGAAGAGGGCGACAAGGTCAAGGTCACCATCCGCTTCCGTGGTCGCGAGATGTCACATCAGGATCTGGGTCAGAATCTGGCCAGGAAGATCCAGGAAGACATCGGCGACAACGGCCAGATCGAGTCGTTTCCGCGACTGGAAGGGCGCCAGATGGTCATGATGATCGGTCCGAAAAAGAAATAAGCAGATCCTGTGGCTTGTTGAGAGTGTAATAGCCGGGTTTCGTGCGCGGCTTTTTATCAGGAATGTCTGAAAGCGGTTGCTTCTATGAGCCGCGTGCAAGCCCCGTACCCTCACCTCAATCCTCTCCCAAAGGGAGAGGAGGCAATGGTCGGCACGTTGTGCTGGCATTTGTCTATTTGAACCCGTATGATTACGGGTTCGACCCGCCTGGATGGGTCGTGTACCGATCGTGGCAGGACGGAAAGCGTGGCTGGATCCCTTTGGATTGGCAGCCACCGCCAGATCAGTCAGAAACCGGGACGTCCGCATTGGATCTGTCCCACACAAGGAACATTTTATGCCCAAGATCAAGACCAACCGGGCGGCAGCGAAGCGTTTTCGCAAGACCGCATCGGGCAAAATCAAGTGCGGTCACGCTTACCGGTCACACATCCTGACCAAGAAGTCGACCAAGCTGAAGCGCGGCCTGCGCGCCAAGAATCACCTGAAGGCGTGTGACGCCCCAGGTGTAGCCCGCATGCTGCCGTACTGAGACGAGGAGATAAACCATGGCTCGTGTAAAGCGTGGCGTTACCGCCCGTCGTCGTCACAAGAAAGTTATCGGTCGTGCCAAGGGCTATTACAATGCCCGCCGCAAGGTCTTCCGCGTTGCCAACCAGGCCGTCATCAAGGCTGGCCAGTACGCCTATATCGGCCGCAAGCAGCGCAAGCGTCAGTTCCGCGCACTGTGGATCGTCCGCATCAACGCGGCGGCTCGCATGTTCGGCCTGTCCTACAGCCGCCTGATCAATGGCCTGACCAAGGCCGGCATTGAAGTCGATCGCAAGGTGCTGGCAGATATCGCCGTGCACGACATCAAGGCGTTCGAAGTGATTGCAGAGAAGGCCAAGGCTAGCCTGGCTGCTTGATCGTCCGGCGCTTCGGCGCTGAGCGATATGCTGTAAAGCAAGCGGGGAGAAGGCCAACGCCTTCTCCCCGCTTTTGTATTTGGGATTCGGGATTCGGGATTCGGGATTGGCAGAAGCGAAAACGCTGCCTTTCCGAATCTCCTATGCCCGGACCTGATTTCCGAAGCATGCAACCGGAATCACAAGTCTATGGACGATCTGGATACCCGCGCCGCGCAGGCACTGGCTGATATCGACCAGGCAGCCACGCCAGATGCGCTCGAAGCGCTACGCGTTGGCCTGCTCGGCAAGAGCGGCATTATCACGGCCGCATTGAAGACGCTGGGCGCGCTGGCTCCGGATGAGCGCAAGGCGCGTGGTGCCGAAGTCAATCAGGTCAAAAGCCGTCTCGCCGAGGCGCTGGCTGCGCGCAAGCTGGTGTTGGACTCGGCCGAACTTGATCGTCGACTGGCCTCCGAAAAGCTCGACATCAGTTTGCCCGGTCGCGATGGCGAACGTGGTGGCATCCACCCGATCACGCGCGCGCTGGAACGTATTTCCTTGATCTTTGCGCGCCTTGGCTACCAGCGTGCCGAAGGCCCGGAGATCGAGGATGATTGGCACAACTTCGAGGCGCTGAACTTCCCGCCGCATCATCCGGCGCGTGCCATGCACGACACCTTCTACTTCGGTGACGGGCGCCTGCTGCGCACGCATACCTCGCCGGTGCAGATCCGCTCGATGAAAGATCGCCAGCCGCCGATCCGCATCATTGCGCCAGGCAAGGTTTATCGGAGTGACTCGGATCAGACCCATTCGCCGATGTTCCACCAGATCGAGGGTCTGCTGATCGACGAAACCTCCAGTTTTGCCGACCTCAAGGGCACGCTGAGCGAATTCATCCGTGCGTTTTTCGAGCGCGATTTCGAGATGCGTTTCCGCCCCAGCTATTTCCCGTTTACCGAGCCCTCGGCCGAAGTGGACATTCGCTGGGACGCCGAAGACGGCAGCACCCGCTGGCTTGAAGTACTCGGCTGCGGCATGGTGCATCCGAACGTATTGAAGAACTGCGGCATTGATCCGGAGCGTTATACCGGCTTCGCCTTCGGCCTGGGCGTGGAACGCTTCGCCATGCTGCGCTACGGCGTGTCCGACCTGCGCGCCTTCTTCGATAACGATCTGCGTTTCCTCAAGCAGTTTGCATGAACGGGAATCGGGAGTCGGGAATCGGGAATCGTAAAAGCGACGGCAGTATCCGCGCATTGATTTTTCCTGTTCCCCATTCCCCATTCCCCATTCCCGGACCAAACCAATGAAATTTTCCGAGAACTGGCTGCGCGAACTGGTCGAGGTCAAGGCTGATCGCGCGGCATTGGCACACGCGCTGACCATGGCCGGGCTGGAAGTGGAAGAGCTCACGCCACTGGGCGAAGGCCTGAGTGGTGTGGTGGTGGCTGAGATCATTGCTGCCGAAAAGCATCCTGAAGCAGACCGCCTGCAAATCTGCAAAGTGGACGCGGGGCAGGGCGAGCCGCTGCAGATTGTCTGCGGCGCGCCGAATGCGCGCGTCGGTATCAAGGTGCCTTTGGCCACAGTCGGTGCGAGTCTGCCCGGTGGTATGTCAATCAAGGCGGCCAAGCTGCGTGGCGTGGAATCGTTTGGCATGCTGTGTTCCGCCAAGGAATTGGCGATCGATACCGATGCCTCTGGTCTGCTCGAACTTCCCTCCGACGCGAAAGTTGGCCAGTCGCTGGTCGATTACCTCGGCTTGCCCGATGCCAGCATCGAATTGAAACTCACCCCGAATCGGCCTGATTGTCTGGGCCTGGTCGGCTTGGCACACGACGTGGCGGCCTTGTTCGGCAGCCATGTGAAAGTGCCGGTGCAAGCTGATGCCGCCGTGTCCAGCGATGCGCGTCGCGGCATCCGGCTTGAGGCTGGCAAGGATGCGCCGCGTTATCTGGGTCGCATCATCGAAGGCATCGATGCTCAGGCGAAAACACCGCTCTGGCTGGCCGAGCGCCTGCGCCGGTCTGGCTTGCGTCCGATCAGCGCGGTGGTCGATGTAACCAACTACGTGATGCTCGAACTGGGTCAGCCGCTGCACGCTTTCGACGACGACAGCCTGCAGGGTGACATTGTGGTTCGGCACGCTCGCGCCGGCGAAACGCTGAAACTGCTCGATGGCTCCGAGGCCAAGCTTGACGAAGGCTTCGTGCTGATTGCCGATGAGCACAAGGCGCTGGCAGTTGCCGGCGTGATGGGTGGTTTCGATTCCCGGGTCAACGACGCCACGCGCAATATCTTTCTCGAGTCGGCGCACTTCGCACCGGCGGCGATCATGGGGCGGGCCCGCAAGCTTGGCATGCACACCGATGCTTCGCATCGTTTCGAGCGTGGCGTGGATCCGGAATTGCCGCGTCGGGCGCTTGAGCGCGCCACCGAGCTGTTGCTCTCGATCAGCGGTGGTCAGGCTGGTCCGGTGCTGGTTGCCGAGAATCTGGCGGATCTACCGTCACCGGTGGCGGTCAGCTTGCGTCGTACTCGTCTGCAGCGCGTGCTGGGCGTGGCCGTAAGCGATGACGAAGTGGTACGCATCTTCACCGCGCTGGGCATGCAAGTCGAGTCGGTTGCTGAGGGTTGGCAGATCACCGCGCCGAGCAGCCGGTTCGATATCGAGCGCGAAGAGGATCTGATCGAGGAAGTTGCGCGCATCTTCGGTTACGACAACATTCCCACACATCGACCGGCGGGTGCGCTGGCGCTGGCGGTTGATCCGGAGGCGCGGATCGGTGAGCTGGCCTTGCGTGAACAACTGGCGTCGCGTGGCTACTTCGAAGCGGTGAACCTCTCCTTCGTGCCGGCTGAATTGCTGGCGCAGTGGGGCTTTGCGGAGAAACTGGTACCGCTGGCCAACCCGCTTTCGTCGGATCTGGCCGTGATGCGTCCGTCGTTGCTGCCCGGTTTGATCGAGGCCTTGCGCCACAATCGTGCCCGGCAGCAGGAACGGGTGCGACTTTTCGAAGTGGCACGGGTATTCGAGGCGGGCGATCCGCCGCTGGAAACGCCAAGCGTGGCGATCGTGGCCTGTGGCAATGCGCGTGCCGAGCAATGGGGTGAGCCATCCCGATTGTTCGATTTCCACGATCTCAAAGGCGAGCTGGATGCCTTGCTGGCCTGGGGCGGTGAGTCGTCGCGCTGGGCTGTGCATACCGATGGTCTGCCGAGCTGGCTGCATCCCGGGCGCGCCGCGCGCGTAACCCGCGATGGCGAGACGGCGGGGTATCTGGGTGCCTTGCACCCCCAATTGGCCAAGCAGCTGGATCTGGGTGCCGACGTCCATGTGCTGGAATTGGCGCTGGAGCCGCTGCTCGCGCGCCGCCTGCCGCAGGCCCAACGGATTTCCCGCTTCCCGCTGGTACGTCGCGATATCGCGATGGACGTGCCCGAAGCGATCAGTTGGTCACAGATTGAACAAGTAATTCGCGCCACGCTGGGTGAACACCTGAAAGAGCTGCGGTTGTTTGACCGTTACAGCGGCAAGGGCGTCGAACCGGGCCGAAAAAGTCTCGCTATGGGCTTGATTTTACAGGACGATTCACGCACGCTTACTGACGAAGACGCCGACCGTTTTGTACGTGAAGCGGTCACGGCGTTGGAGATGGCATGCAAGGCGAAGTTGCGAGGATAAGATGGCGCTGACCAAGGCGGAAATGGCCGAGCGGCTTTTCCTCGATGTGGGACTGAACAAGCGTGAGGCGAAGGAATTCGTGGACGCCTACTTCGAGGTGGTTCGCGGAGCGCTGGAGAATGGCGAGCAGGTGAAGTTGTCCGGATTCGGCAATTTCGACCTGCGGCTGAAGAACCAGCGACCAGGGCGAAATCCCAAGACCGGTGAGGAAATTCCGATTTCCGCACGACGTGTAGTGACGTTCCGACCGGGACAGAAACTCAAGGTGAGAGTCGAAGGCTATGCTGGATCAAGGGAATAACACCGAATTACCCGCCATTCCGGCCAAACGCTATTTCACCATCGGTGAAGTAGGCGAGCTGTGTGGCGTGAAGCCTCATGTGCTGCGCTACTGGGAGCAGGAGTTTCCCGCACTCAATCCGGTCAAGCGCCGTGGCAATCGGCGTTATTACCAGCGCCACGACGTGTTGTTGATCCGGCAGATCCGCGGTTTGCTGTACGACGAAGGCTTCACCATCACCGGTGCGCGTGCGCGATTGGAAGGTCCGCAGGCGCGGATGGAATCCAGCATGTCGCACCAGATTGTGCGTCAGGTACGCATGGAACTCGAAGAAGTACTGACTTTGTTGCGCCGTTCGGCCTGAATCGGCTTCCGGCAGCAGGTGACAAGCTGTTAGAATCGTCGTTTGCTGTTTCGTCGGGGCGTAGCGCAGCCTGGTAGCGCATCTGCCTGGGGGGCAGAGGGTCGTCGGTTCGAATCCGGCCGCCCCGACCAATTCGGCAATCGAACGAAAAAAGCGCCCTTGGGCGCTTTTTTGTGTTCCGGGTTGGCAGTTCAGCCGTCACATGCCAACGAACGATTTGCCCTGTTTCAACACGGTGTCGCAGACCTGCTTGGTCAGTTTGGCCTGCAAGTCGCTGGAGCCGCCGCCGAGGCTGGTCAGATCGGTACTCTTGCCGCTGCCGGATTGAAGCATGCCCTGGGCCCCAGCGAGATAGCCCGGATCGCTGGTCGGATCGGCACTGCCGGTGGTGGCTGCGGTGTCTGATTTTTTGCTGCCGGTGAGCTGACCCAGCATGTCGCTGGAGCTGCTGGACGTGTCGGACGAGCCGCCCACCTTGCCCAGCATGTCGCTGGTGCTGGAGCCGCTGCTGCCGGAGGAACCTCCCAGTTTGCCCATCAGTTGATCCTGAATGCCTGCAGCCCCCGAGGAACCGCCGAGATAATTGTTTTTCACGCAATACTGCAACAGGCCAGCGACGTTGCTCATGCTGCCGGATGACAAGCCGCTGGCACCGGGGATCATGCCGCCGAGTTTGCCCAGATCCTGCGCGGCCGCGACAGCGCAAGCCAGGCTGAGTGTCATGGTCATGCAGGTTGCCGCGATACCGATCTGCTTGTTCATGCGCATTCCTCCGTGTGGGATTCCCTATTCAACACTTCAGCTTGTTAGCGTCGCGTCAGCGTGACGCACCTGATCGTGGTTTGATTGCCCCGACGCGCAGCCGCGCTGGCTGGTGAAAGTGCAGCCGAAATGCAACACTCGCCGTCAGAGGGGTTCCGGGGTTCTTGCGAGCCAATCGACTGATTTCAGCATTGGTCCGACTTGTCATGTCCAAGATAAACAGCAGTTCGTCGATATCTGTGGGGACCAACCCGAAGCGGGCGAGGCCAAGTGGCCGCTTGCGGCAGGATGCGGGTACACGCACAGCGTTCTGGCTGATGGTGCGTCGAGTTACCGTGCTGGCCGCCGCGGTGGACCTGGTATTCCTGGTGTTCTTCCTGGCGGTCGGCTCGCCAGTGCTGGGCTGGATCAATCTGGTCAGCATCGCAATGTATGCCAGTGCCTATCTGTTGCTGGGCAAGCGTCGGAATTTTCTGGCGCTGATGTTGATCTGGCTTGAAGTAGTGGTGCACGCGACCATCGGCACCGTGATGGCGGGCTGGGAAAGCGGATTTCACTACTATCTGCTGATGTTCATCCCGGCCATCGTGGTCAGCGGTTCCGGGCGCAGTGTGATCGTGCCCTTGGTGCTGTTGTTCGCGACCTATCTGGGGCTGCACACCGTCGGGCATTTCGTTGGTGCACTGACGCCGTTGAGTGACACCGCGCTGTTGCTTGTCAACGTGTTCAATGTGTTCATCTTCTTTGCGATGGCCAGCTATACGGCGCGTTTCTACTATCGCGTGGTGCGTCGTACCGAAGGAATGCTCCGCGAACTGGCTACACGCGACTCGCTTACTGGTCTGGCCAATCGTGGTCATTTGCTGGCGCTGGCCGAACAGGAAATTGCCCGGGCGATCCGCGCCGAGCAGCCGATTTCGCTGGTACTGGCGGACATCGACGATTTCAAACGGATCAATGATGGCTACGGTCATGACGCAGGCGATCAGGTGCTGGTTCATGCCAGTCAGCTGTTTCGCGAAATCTGCCGTGCGCAGGATACAGTGGCGCGTTGGGGCGGCGAGGAGTTCCTGTTTCTCTTGCCAGCGACCGGACCACAGGCAGCAAACGAGTTTGCCGAGCGCCTGCGACGCCACATCGCCGCGACCCAGGTTGTGCATGAGGACGAGCAATTCCTGTTTTCGTTGTCCATGGGTGTGGCAACGTTGGCCGAAGGCGAGACTCTGGAAAGCGCCATCACTCGAGCCGACGATGCGCTGTATCGCAGTAAGGATGGTGGCCGCAACCGGGTGACCGTCGCCGGGCATCCGCCTTTTGATGATGCCGTGGATACATCTGCGGAAGATTCAATGCTGCCGGCCTGATTCGGGCTACACGATTCAGCGTAAATCGCGCGGCACGCCGCCACGGGGTAAATCCGATGGCAGTGGCGGGGCTGCCGGTGTGATGTCCATCGGCGCGGGCTGGCCCGTGAATGTCAGTCGAAGTCGACCTTGTTCCACGTGCAGCCGCATACCGCGATAAGTGAACAGGTAACGCAATGCCACGGCCGCCGCGGCAAATCCCGAGGCCGCACCCACGGCGATTGCCCAACGCGCACCGAAATGATCGACCACCCAGCCGAGCATGGGTGCGCCGATCGGTGTGCCACCCATGGTGATCGCCAGCATGATCGCCAGTACACGGCCGCGCACCGTCGGTTCGGTGGACAGCTGGATCAGACTGTTGGTGGAGGTGGTAAAAGTCTGCGCGGCCATCCCGACCACCACCAGGATTACGCCAAAGGCCCAGTAGTTCGGCATCAGTGCGGCTACACCGAGACCGCCGCCGAAGATCATGGTGCCGGCGAACAGCGCACGCATGCGGGGCTTTTCGCTGCGTGCAGCAAGCAGGGCGCCACTGACCGAACCCACTGCCATCATCGAAGTGAGCAGGCCGTAGCGACTGGCCCCCACGTCGAATACCTGCACCGCCATGGTCGAGATGAAGATCGGAAAGTTCAGACCGAAGGTGCCGATCAGGAACAGCATAAGCAACATGGCCTTGAGATCTGGCCGCGCCCACACGTAACGAAAGCCTTCCGCGAAACTGCCGCGGCGGCGTGCTGCGCGTTGTCCCAATTGCAAATCGTGCACCCGCAGCATCCCCAACGACACCAGCACGCCGACATACGAGGCGGCATTGATCATGAAGACCCAGCCGGTACCTACTGCGGCGATCAGCACGCCTGCGGCAGCTGGCCCCAGCATCCGTCCGGCGTTGAAGGACGTGGAGTTGAGAGCGACGGCGTTGGACAACTCCTCCTCGCCAACCAGTTCGCTGACGAAGCTTTGCCGCGCCGGTGATTCAATCGCCGACGTGCAACCGAGCAGACCGGCCAGCACGTAGACATGCCACAGCTGCACCCAGCCCGTGATCGTCAGCACACCAAGAATCAGCGCCAGCAAGCCCGTCACGATTTGCGTCGTGATCAGCAGCCGACGCCGGTCCAGGTGGTCGGCGGCGAAGCCGGATATTGGCAATAGCAGCGCCATCGGTCCGAACTGCAAAGCCATTACTATGCCGACCGCAGTGGCGTTGTGATCAGTGAGTTCGGTGAGCACCAACCAGTCCTGCGCGGTGCGCTGCATCCAGGTGCCGACGTTGGAAACCAGCGCGCCGCCGGCCCAGAGTCGGTAGTTGTAGATGCGCAGCGAGCGGAAAGTGCCTTTCAAAGCTGTGCCTGAATCCGGGTCAGTGTTGGTCGAGCAGCTGGACCACATCCTGCGTGCTGCCGGTCTCGCCCAGGCGCGGGAAAATCCGTTCGATGCTGTTGGTGTGTGCATCGGCGTTCATGTCGGTCATCGCGTCGATGGCGAGGGTGACATTCAATCCCAGTTCGTGTGCCTGGCGCGCAGTCGATTCCACGCCGATGCTGGTGGCTACGCCCGCCAATACGATCTGGGTGATGTCGTGTTGCTGCAGGTAGGCAGCCAGACCGGTGTCGCTGAACGCACCCCAGGTTTTCTTGGTCACCACATGATCGCCTGGCTGGCGGTCGAGTTCGGGAACCAGGTCGGTCCAGCCATCAGGATACTGGCTGGCGCGGGGTGGCTGTTCGGTGCGGCCCGGTGCACCGCCGCTGACATTGACGAGAATCACCGGCAATTGGTGGCGGCGGAAGGCGGCAGCCAGCGAGGCGGCGCGCTGCACCACGTCAGTGGTGGGATGGGCGGTCGGATAGCTGACAATGCCGTTCTGCAGGTCGATGACGACGAGTGCGGTTTTCGGATCGAGGGTGGTCAGTGCCATGGGGGAATTCCTTGGGGAGATGTCGTGGTGGCGAAAGGATTTTCGCGCTGGTTGAACAGTCGGGTCAGGGCGCGACGATGCGTTTGAGCAGTTCGATCGCGCGGGTGAGCTGTTCCTGCTCGCGCGTGTTCAATCGGTTTTCGATGGTGCTGGATAACCAGTCTTCGCGTGCGGCGCGACTGGATTTGATCCACTGCAGGCTGGCCGAGGTCAGCGAAAGCAGGGTCTGGCGACCATCAGCCGGATCGGGCGAGCCGGTGACCAGATCGTCGGCGACCAGCCCCGCGACGATGGCACCCATGGATTGCGGGCGCATGCCTTCGGCACGAGCCAGCGTACTCACCGTGGTTGGGCCATCGCGTTCGAGTCGACCCAGAACGGCCAGTTGCGAGGGACCGACATCACCAAAGTTGGCTTGTTCACGCAGGCGACGACGCAACTGGCCGACCAGGGTACGCAATTCAGTGGCCGCGCTTGGGGCAAGGCTCGTCTTGTTCCCGCCGGACGCCTTTTTCATTCGATCAGTATGCGCTTTGGCAAGGAAAACTACAAAGTTAAACTTCATAATTTAAGGTGATTCAGGTTATCGTGCTTCGATTGACGATACGCATGACCTATTTCGTTGCCGCGGGTTGGTATCCTGCGGACTTGCTTCCAGAGTCGGAATCCATGCGCGTAGACGCCATTTCCTTTCATCACCCAAGCGCTTTCTGGCTGGGTTGTCTGCTGCTCACCGCCGGCGTGCTCTCGCACGTACCGATGTTCATGATGGGGGCACCCATGCATTACCGCCTGGCGGGGATGCCGATGGATGCCAGCATGCTGGTCGGCATGGCGTTGATTCCGCTCGGCCTGGCGCTGGCTGCGTATGGCCTGATGCCGCGCATCGAACAGATGCGTCTGGCGGCGTCTGGCTCGCCGCTGCCGCAGTACTTCCATATCGCTGATCATGTGGCTTTGAATCGCCAACACTGGGCCTTGGTGCTGGTGCTGGTGGTTGCGCTGGCCGTGGATGTCATGAAGCCGGCCACGCTGGGTTTCGTGATGCCGGGCATGACGGCCGAGTACAGCATCAGCGACGGCACCGCCGCCGTGCTGGCGCTGGTGGCGCTGACCGGTACCGCGGTCGGCTCGGTCGTGTGGGGGCGTCTCGGTGATTTGTTTGGTCGCCGCGCAGCCATCCTGCTGTCGGCGCTGATGTTCATGGGTACGGCGATCTGCGGTGCGATGCCGTCGTTCCACTGGAATTTGCTGATGTGCTTTTTGATGGGCGCGTCGGCAGGTGGTTTGTTGCCGATGGCTTTCACCCTGATGGCCGAGACGATTCCGGCGGCGCATCGCGGCTGGTTGCTGGTTGCGGTGGGCGGTATCGGTACGTCGGCGGGTTATCTGCTCGCCGCGGGGGCAGCGGCGATTCTGGAGCCGCTATTCAGTTGGCGCGTGCTGTGGCTGCTGGGCTTGCCCACCGGTGCCCTGATCATCTTGCTCAATCGCTGGATTCCCGAATCACCGCGATTCCTGGTCAACATGGGTTTGCCGAAACAGGCGCTGGCGGTGCTGACGCGCTTCTCCGGTGATTCGGTCCGCTCGATCGAGAAGGATGATGCGCAGCATCCGGGCCCGCCGCGGCTGGATGTCCAGCCTGAGCCGGCCGAGTGGCATCGATTGCTCAGTGGTCCGCAGGCGACCTTGACCTGGGCCTTGATCGTCTGCGGTCTGGCATGGGGGCTGGTCAATTTCGGCTTCCTGTTGTGGTTGCCGGTGAACCTGGTTCGACTTGGTGTCGATCAGGCGGGAGCGAGCGCCTTGCTGGCGCGTTCGGCCGTGCTGGCGTTGCCGGGCATCGGCTTGGTGGTCTGGCTTTACCACCGTTGGAGCAGCCTGCGTTCACTGGTGCTGTTCATCAGCTTGACTGCGATGGCCTTGCTGCTGTTCTGCGTGATCTCCGTGCTGCACCTTCGCTCGGCCACACTCACCACCTTGATTACCGCGGCGCTGCTGATCAGCAGCAGCGGCGTGATCGCGATGCTGATTCCGTACGCGGCCGAAGTCTATCCAGTGCGCCTGCGTGGAACCGGCGCGGGCGTGATCGCCGCCAGTTCGAAGATTGGCGGCATCGTGGGCGCAGGCCTCGGCGTGTTGGGCTTTTTCGAGCACCTGGCATTAGCCGCTGCGCTGATTGCGCTGCCGATGCTTGCTGCCGGCGTGGGCCTGCTACGCGCTGGCATCGAGACTCGTGGACTCAGTCTCGAGACCATCGAAGCCCGGCTGTCCGAAACGCGTCGCTGAAGCCGCGCCGGCTCCAGTCCAGCACGACGACAGGTGACGGGTTACGCGCTTTTGGCTTCGACCGTTTGATCAGCCTGCATCCACTGACGCAGGCCAATCACCGCCAACGCCACGAAGCCGGCGTAGAGGACGGAAGTGATCAGCAATTCCTTGTAGATGTATTCGCCGACATAAACCACATCAACGATGATCCATAGCCACCACGCCGCTGCATGTCGACGCGCCTGCCACCACTGCGCCACCAGGCTGTAGGCGGCGAGTGCGGCATCCAGCCAGGGCAGGGCAGCGTCGGTATAGCGATGCATGAAGGCGCCCAGTGCGGCAGCACCGAGCAAGCCGTAGGCGAGATGTTGCGCGGCGCGGCCCATCGGCAATGGAGCAACCTGCACGCGACCGTCGTCGCCCAGGTGCTGCAGCCAACGCCACCAGCCGTAGACGATCATCACGGCAAAGGCCAGTTGCAGCAGCGCATCGGAATACAGCTTGGCGTCGACGAAAATCCACGCATAAGCCACCACCGAGGCCAGTCCTACCGGCCAGCACCAAGGGCGTCGCTGGGCGCTGAGCCATACCGCCCAGGCGCTGATCAGTGCGCCGAAGAGCTCGAACCAGGACATCAGAATGCGTAGCTCATGGAGAAGCGGGCCAGCCGTGGCGCACCCGGGAACAGATAACTGTCGCCGCCGGAGCTGCCGGTATCACGCCAGTAGAAATGGTTGAACAGGTTGTCGACCGACACGCGCCAGCTCAGCGCATGCTTGTTCCACTGCGTGGCGTAACGCAGCCCCGCATCGAACACGTTGTAAGCCGGAACGCGTACCTGGCCATCGGGTGTGGCTACATTGGGCGCGGCATAGCGCCAACCACCAAGCAGGCCCAGTTTCGGCAGGAAAGGTAGCTGGTAATCGAGGTAAATCGCGCTGCGGAAGTTGGGCACGTTGACGACCTGATGATCTTCATACGATGACGTGCCGGTATTTTCAGCACGGGCGTGGATATAGCTGGCACTGGCGGTAATGTCGAGGTTGTCGCCGAGTTTGCCATGCGCACCGAGCTCGAGGCCGGTATGCACTTCTTCGCCACGTTGCAGATAGGTAAAACCTTCTGGCGTGCTGTCGGGTTGGGCAAATTGATACGGCTGATGAATCTGGTATAGCGCACCGGTGAGGTTCAGTGCGGCACTGGCCTGATACTCGATGCCGCCTTCGACCTGACGCGACAGCCGCGGGCCGAGCACAGTGCCGCCGTTGCTGGTCCAGTACGGTGCTTCGGTGCCGAGCGAGAGACCTTCGCTGTAACTGAGGTAGGCCGTGGTCGGCTCGTTCGGTTGCCACAGTACGGCGGCCTGCGGCAACGCCTTGCTCAGTTGCGTATCACGTTCCAGCACGCCGCTGCTGTCATAGCTACGCTCATGCAGACGCACGAAACGGTCGCCGGCGATCAGCTGCCAGTGATCGCCGAAGTGGATGCGGTCAAGCGCAAACACCGAATGCTGCCAGCTGGTCAGTCGTCGTGCCGATGCACCGGGCTGGTTGGGTGAAGGCGCAAAGTAGGGCGGATCAATCTGATCGACATTGCCGGTGCCAACGTAGTCGTACACGTACGCGCGGCGGTCGATGGTGCGGCGAAACGCGCTGGTGCCGATGCTGAGCTCGTGACTCAACGAACCCGTATCTAAGCGGCCTTCCAGCACGGCGCGCGCCTCATCGCTGACCCGGGTGTCGTCGGGGCTGCGGAAATCGTAGATGTCGTAGTCACCGTTGGGTGCAAAAAACCAGCCGGGCGTTGCACCACTGGCGCAGTCCGCCGAATAGAAGCAGCCGTAGGCGAAGGCAACGTTGTCGTCGATCACGCTGCGGCTGTGGCCAGCGGCCAGGCGCAGGTTCCAGTCATCAGTGAAGCCGTAATTGAAACGTGCGCCAGTGTTGGATGACTTGATGCCGACCGGTTGCTGCCATGGCTCATAGCCAAGCATGCGGGTGGGGTCGGCATGCGGCGGGATCAGCGAGCCACCGAGCAGTTGATAACCGGAGACCGAGCGTTGTGAACTGGTCTGGTAATTGCTGTCCAGCTCCAGCGTGGCCTTGTCGCTGATGCGCCAGTCGGCCGCGAGCGCATAGAAATTGCGTCGGCCATCGGCGTGATGCACATACGATTGCGTGTCTTCCCACGCGGTGTTGAAGCGCAGGCCGAAGGTGGGCGTGAGCCAGCTACCAAGATCGAGTGCGCCGTAGCGCGAGCCATGCGAGTCCACGCCGAGCGTCACTTCGCGCACATCAGCGGTGCGTTTGCTGACGTAATTGACCACGCCACCGGGTTCCATCACGCCCGCCTGCAGGCCGGCCAGACCCTTGAGCACTTCGACGTGATCGCGGTCTTCCAGCGCCACGCGTTGTTCGCCGGTGATGGTCAGGTTGTTGCCACGGAAGCCGGTCGCCAGATCAAGCGGATAGCCACGGATCGAGGTGTTCTGGTAGTAGCCGAGCGGGGCGTAGTTGTCGCCCATCGAGGCGTCTTCGCGCGCCAGTTCACTGAGCGTGCGGATCTGACGGTCATCCAGCTGCTTGCGACTGACCACGGTGATCGCGGCTGGTGTGTCATGCAGCGACGCGTTGCCGTAGCTGTCCGTGGCCGTGTTGTGTTTGTCGTCGTGGGTGCGTGCCTGCACATGCACCGTGCCCAGATCGGTGGTTTGCGGCGCGATATCAACAGACGCAGGCGTGCGGGCTGCAGCCTCGGGTTCGGCGGCATGCAACAACGGCGTGCTGCCGAAGACGGCAGCAAGAGCGAGAGCGAGAAATGTGCGGGAAAGCGTCATGGTCGTCATCGTCGTTTTTGGAGTACGGACGAAGCGACGGCGAACCGACACCGTCCAGGTGGACGTGTCGATTCTGCAAGCTCCCTACGCCGGTATTAACCGGGTCAGGTTCCAAGGGACTCTCTCAGCCCGGCATTTGCCGGGCACCCCCGCTTCAAGGCGGCTATTGAAACACGGATTGCGAGGTTTTGCTCAACCAGTACTGCGAATCGCCTGCAACAGCCGCTGTCCGGACGGGCTGTGAAACCACGCCGCGTGGCCGCACAGAAACGCCTCCCAGGCTACATCGGCGTTGGTCGTCGAATGGGTGATGGCGTGGAAATACTCAACCTCGGAGACGGCGAAATCGACATGTACCAGTGGTAACAAGTTGGCCAGCAGTTCGAGTGTTGCCGAATCCAGTGGTCGTATTTCGGCGTAACCGTTGATCAATGCACGGGCGATATCGAGATGGACGGCTGCATCTCCGCGATCAAGCTCCAGCCAGGCAATCGCGTTGCGTTCAATCGCCGTGGCCAGATCGAACAGTGCGAAGTTGGCGGCACACAATCCGAAATCGAGTATGTCTGTGAGCCGTGCGTCATTGCGCGCGTTGCTCCAGCACAGGTTGGAAACGTGCCAGTCGCCGTGTGTCCACAGGCGCGGCTGGGTGACGAGTCGTGGCTGCAGCGTGGCATGCCACGGCGTGATCAGCTGGCGCAATTCCGTCTGCCAGTCGCGCTTGATCAGATAATCGGCCAGACCGGGTCGTTGCGGCAGTTGTGCCTGCAGCGCAGCGACCGGATCGGCGGCGCAGATCAGTTCGCTGCGTGCCACCAGGATGTGCGTGTTTCGTTGTGTTGCGTTGTAGCTTTCGGCGGCGTCGTGCAGTTCGGCAAGCACGCGCCCGGCGGTGCGGGCGTGGCCGCATTCTGACGGGGGTTCCCACGAAATGGTTTCGCGGTAAATGTCGATGCCGGCAGCTGGCGCATGGACTTCGTAAGTCCAGTCGCCGAGGGCAATGCCACTGTGACCGTCGACATCACGCAGCACCTTGGGCACCGGCAAGCCGTTGCCGCGAAGATGTGTCATGAAGCGATGTTCTTCGCTCAGCGTGGCTACCGTGCGCACGCTGCAATGGTGACGTTTGATGAACACACTGTCATCGCCAACAGCTACCAGCGCGGCTGCGGAAAGCGGGCGTGGGCTATGCCAATCGATGCGCATCGGCTGGCCGAGTTGCGGATAGCGAGCCAGTACGGTGGCGACTTCGGCGGCGGTGAGTGCGGGCCAGTCCGGCGTGGTTTCGTCACCGGCCAGTCCGTGCGCCAGATGGGTTGAATCAATCATCGCAACAGGGTTCTTCGACGCCAGTAGACGTCGGATTATCGCTGAAACATGCACACGCGGCTTTCGGTGCGGGACCGCATCGCGTTTAATGGAGCGCTTGCCCTTCCGGTGGAACGTTTGCGATGAGTGCGCTGCTGCTGTTGTTTGTCTGCCTGGTTCTGGGCGCGCTGGTGGCGCGTTTCGCGAAGCCGCCCGTCGGTATGGTGGCGGGGATCAACTGGTGGGTGATCAACGTGGCGCTGCCGGCGCTGGTGCTGGAGCTGATCCCCAAGCTGACGTTCGATCCGCAATTGTGGTTTCCGGTGGCCACGATGTGGATCACTTTTGTCGGCGCGTGGCTGCTGTTCGGCTGGCTCGGGCCGAGACTGGGTTGGTCACGGCAACGTACCGGCGCGTTGATCCTGGTTTGCGGGCTCGGCAATACCTCGTTCATGGGTTACCCGTTGATGCAGGCGTTGCATGGCCAGCAGGGGCTGACCCTGGCGGTCGTGGCAGATCAGCTGGGCTGCTTTCCGATTCTTGCTTCGCTGGGCATCGTGGTCGCCTCGCTGTATGCCGGGCGCAAGCCTGAGCCGGCGGTAATCATGCGGCGCATTCTCGGCTTTCCGACCTTTCACGCGTTGTGGTTGGGTGTCGTGATTGGCTTGCTGGGCGGCTGGCCGCCCATGCTCAACGAGGTGTTCGCACCGCTCGGTGCCACGTTGACGCCGCTGGCGTTGTTCTCGGTGGGGCTGCAGTTCATGTTCCACCCCGGCCAGCGTCAGTTCGCCGCTGTCAGCCTGGGGCTGGGCTGGAAATTGGCCCTGGCACCCTTGCTCGGTTGGGGCGTGGGTGTGGCTGCCGGCGTTGATGGACTGGTGCTTACGGTAGGTGTACTGCAGGCGGCGATGGCGCCGATGGTGTCGGCGGCGATCCTTGCCGACGAATACGATCTGGATCCGACTTTGGCCAATAGCGTGCTGGGCGCCGGCATCGTGCTGTCATTGTTGACCGTGCCCTTGGGCAACTTCCTGCTGAGTGGCTGAAGTTCCATGCGAAGCGACGGCTTGCGTTGCTCGCCCGCAGCATCGAAACTGAACGAAATGGATGGGCAGGGGCTCACGATGTCCGGTTTTGACATGTTCAAGCGCTTGCTCGGCGGTAATGCCGCCGAGCGCCGTGCAGTACCGCGCAGTGGCGAACCGAACCATGCATGGATTCTGGTGGTGGACGATTCGGCCACGATCCGCGCCGTGCTCGGCAAGATGCTGACCCAGGACGGCCACCAGGTTCTCAAGGCGGCTGATGGCGATGCCGCGATCGAGATGGCACGGCAGCAGCTACCCGACCTGATCTTTCTGGATATTGTCATGCCGGGGACCAATGGCTTTGCCGTATTGCGCGCGTTGCGGCGTGACCCGCTGACCCATGACATTCCGATCGTGATGATCAGCGGCAACCTGCAGGCAACCGAGCAGTTCTACGTGCAGCGTTTCGGTGCCGACGACTTCATGAAAAAGCCTTTCGGCCGCGGCGAGGTTTTTGCGCGCATCCAGCAACTCTACGGCAGCGGACGGTTGGTGGTGCGGGAACGCACTTCAGAGCACGTGTTGCCAGACACGCCGGAGCACAGTGAAGCCGAGCATGCCGCGATTCCGGATATTGCGATGCCGGATCCGCACGATCAGATCGTGCCGCCGACTGAAAACGTCTGAGCTGATGCGTCAGTCGGGTGCGGTATGCATCGCCTCGATCGCGGTCTTGGCTTCTTTCAGCCCGCAGCCGGTGCGTTGACGATAAAGCTTGATCGCCTCGATCTTGTGACCGGCACGCAATTGCGCGGCAATGTCGGTATCGCTGATCGGCAGGTTGGGTGAGCGTGTCACGCGTGTCTTTCGCCCCGCACTGGACAGCCCAAGCGCGTAACCAGCCAGCACCAGCAGAATGCCGATAAAAATCTCGCTGAGGTTCCAGTGCATGGCGGGCTTCCTTCTGTTTCGATGCACGCACGATAATGCCGCAGATGAATGAGACACGCGATCAATCCATGACCGAACTGCGCGCCGACGTATGGCTATGGGCTGCGCGCTTTTTCAAGACACGCAGCGTGGCCAAGCAGGCGATCGACGGCGGCAAGGTTGACGTCAATGGTAGTGGCTGCAAGCCGGCCAAGACCTTGCTTGTCGGTGATCGCCTCACGATCAGCCGGGGTGAAGAGCGACTCGAAGTGGAGGTGCTGGATCTGTCCGGTCGCCGTGGTCCAGCCAGCGTGGCGCAGACGCTTTATCGTGAAACCGAGGCGAGTCGTAATGCCCGTGAGGCCAAAAAAGAGCAGCGACGCCTCACCGGTGCTGCCTTCGATCATCCACAAAAACGCCCCGACAAGCAGGCACGTCGGCAACTGCGACATCTGAAAGATATTCAATGAATTCCTGATGTTGAGTAATACGTCGCAAAGTTGCTGGAGAATCTGGAGGAATATCGCCTCAAATCCGTAGTGAATGTGCCTGATGTGCATTCCGGAAGTATGGGAGACAGGCTATGGACGGACTCGCACGCATCACCAACATCGGTTTCATCAAGCGCCTGCTCGGCAATCATGCCAACGTGGAACGTGTGCAGACGACGCGTGGCGCCCAGGTTCTGGTGATCGACGATTCGCCCACAATCTGTGCCGTGCTCGGAAAAATGCTGGGCAAGGAAGGCTATGGCGTTCTCAAGGCCAATGAGGGCGAGCGGGCGCTGGAACTGGCGCGCAGCGCGCAGCCAGCACTGATTTTTCTCGACGTGGTGATGCCGGGGATGAATGGCTTCACCGTGCTGCGCAAGCTGCGGCATGATCCGGTGACCTGCGATATTCCCATCGTCATGATCAGCGGCAACCAGCAGGCGACCGAACAGTTTTATCTGCAGCGTTACGGCGCTGATGACTTCATGAAGAAGCCGTTCGACCGCGACGACGTCTGCGAGCGCATCGCCCAGTTGGTGGATGCCGGACGTTTGCCGCCGCGGGATACTGCGGAGCCGGTTGTCGGGACAATATCCGAGCTTGCCGGCGACGGCCTGGATGCGATTCCCGACGTCGCCATGCCTGATGCCGAACATCAGCTGCCGGCAAGCATGCATGCGGACTTGCATCAGGTTCGGCGTATCGCCTGATCGTCCTGGATCTGCTGACGAAGAGGGCGCGGATGAATTCATCCGCGCCCTCTTTGTTTTCATTGCGACGAGCAACTCGCCATCCCCAGGTGCAGAAACATCGCCGGTTTTCGGTTCGGAATATCAACTGCCCTGACGCTGGTCGCGTCAGGGCAGTTTGGTCCTGATCACGCCAGGTCGAAGCGATCGAGATTCATGACCTTGTCCCAGGCGGCAACGAAATCCTTGACGAACTTTCCGCTGGCGTCCGAGCTTGCATAAACCTCGGCTAGTGCACGCAGTTGTGAGTGGGCACCGAAGAGGAGATCGACCCGGGTGCCGGTCCACTTCGCTGCGCCGCCCTTGCGGTCGCTCCCTTCGAACGTGTCACTGGCTTTCGAGGTCGGCTTCCACTGTGTTCCCATATCGAGCAGGTGCACGAAGAAATCGTTGCTGAGCGTGCCCGTTTGACTGGTCAGCACGCCATGCGCAGTTTGGCCGACATTGGTTCCCAGCGCCCGCATGCCGCCGATCAGCACCGTCATCTCGGGACCGCTCAGCGTAAGCAACTGGGCCTTGTCGATAAGCAACGCCTCCGCCGAAACAGCGAGGCCGTCCTTGAGGTAGTTACGGAAACCATCGGCGACCGGTTCAAGCGGGGCGAAGGCCTCGACGTCAGTCTGCTCCTGTGAGGCATCCGTGCGACCTGGCGAGAACGGCACGTTGACGGCGTGGCCAGCGGCCTTGGCCGCCTTCTCCACTCCGGCGCAACCGGCCAGCACGATGAGGTCGGCCAGCGAAATCTTCTTGCCGCCGCTGTTGAATTCGCTCTGGATGCCTTCGAGCGTTTTCAGGACTTTCGCCAGTTGTTCGGGCTGGTTGGCCGCCCAGTCCTTCTGCGGTGCGAGCCGGATGCGTGCGCCGTTGGCACCGCCGCGCTTGTCCGAACCGCGGAAGGTCGAGGCTGACGCCCAGGCGGTCGATACCAGTTCGGCGACTGACAGACCGGAGTCCAGAATCTTGCTCTTCAGCGTAGCGATGTCGCTTGCGTCGACCAGTGGGTGATCAACCTCGGGGATCGGATCCTGCCAGATCAGCTCCTCGGAGGGGACCTCCGGGCCGAGATAGCGTGAGACCGGGCCCATGTCGCGGTGGGTCAGTTTGAACCAGGCCCGCGCAAACGCGTCGGCGAACTGCTCCGGATGCTCAAGGAAACGCCGAGAAATTTTTTCATAAGCCGGGTCGAGTCGCAGCGAGAGATCGGTGGTCAGCATCGTCGGCGCCCGGCGCTTGGACGGGTCATGCGCGTCGGGAATGGTGCCGGCACCGGCGCCGTTCTTCGGTGTCCACTGGTGCGCGCCGGCCGGACTCTTGGTCAACTCCCACTCGAAGCCGAACAGGTTCTCGAAAAAGTTGTTGCTCCACTTCGTCGGTGTGGTGGTCCAGGTCACTTCCAGGCCGCTGGTGATCGCATCGCCGCCCTTGCCGGTGCCGAAAGTGTTGTGCCAACCCAGACCCTGGCTCTCCAGTTCCCCTGCTTCCGGTTCGCGGCCGACGTTATCGGCCGGTCCGGCACCGTGGGTCTTGCCGAACGAGTGGCCGCCGGCAATCAGCGCGACCGTCTCCTCGTCGTTCATCGCCATGCGAGCAAAGGTCTCACGGATGTCGTGGGCTGCGGCGATCGGATCCGGATTGCCCTCGGGACCTTCCGGGTTCACATAGATCAGACCCATCTGCACTGCGCCGAGCGGGTTCTCGAGATTGCGTCCCGCGGGTGCCGTGCGGTCATGCTCGTGGCCGTGCAGGTCGGCGTCGGCCACGATTTCGCCTTCGCTGTCGCCCGGCTCGCTCTTGGCATAGCGCACATCGCCGCCAAGCCAGGTTTTCTCGTTGCCCCAGTAGACGTCCTGATCCGGTTCCCACACGTCTTCGCGACCACCGCCGAAACCGAAGGTCTTGAAGCCCATCGTTTCCAGCGCGACGTTGCCGGTGAGGATCATCAGGTCGGCCCAGGAAATCTTGTTGCCGTATTTCTGCTTGATCGGCCAGAGCAGGCGGCGCGCCTTGTCGAGGCTCACATTGTCCGGCCAGCTGTTGAGCGGGGCGAAGCGTTGCTGACCGCGACCGCCACCGCCGCGACCATCGGCGATGCGGTAGGTGCCGGCACTATGCCAGGCCATGCGGACGAACAATGGCCCGTAGTGACCGAAGTCCGCTGGCCACCAGTCCTGCGAATCGGTCATCAGTGCGGCGAGATCCTTCTTCAGGGCAGCCAGATCAAGGCTCTTGAACGCTTGGGCGTAGTTGAAATCCTTGCCCATCGGATTGGACCTGGATGAATGCTGCTGCAGCAAATCCACGCGTAGCTGGCTGGGCCACCAGTCGCGATTCGTCATACCGCCGCCAGCCGTGTGGTTGAACGGGCATTTGCCTACTTTTTCGTCAGTCTTTGCGTTCATTGGTTCCTCCGATCATGGCTTGCGGGATGTGCTGGATTGCTGCGTATGGAGCCATCGTTACCTAGTCCGGTAATAGAACATTCCTGATGTTTCAAAACGATTGCGTGGCCAACGCCGCATTTCAGGTCTGTGTGTGCGTAGACATGAGGGCGTGTCTGCCGCGATTTTGCTTGCTCGTGGAAGCTTTGACGGTGGGCAAGCTGGTCACACCTTCTTGTGGGCCGACTTGTACAGGGTTTTACGATTGCTGCGCTGCGGACGACGATCCGCGTGGTCGCAGTTGGTTGTCACAACGCATCCACGTTAGGCTGCTTGAAGGCGCCGGTGAATTCGTTTATTCCAATTCGACCGATAGCCAGAGGCTATCGCTTGCCTGCAGGAGCATCTTGGAGGCAAGCCGATACCTGCAACGATACCTTCGTGGCAGTAAGCAGGATGTATAAGCGTCGTCCGGCCGCGCATTGCACGCGGTCGGCTGGGTTTCGATGTGATGACTCTCGGCGGATCAGCCTAGCGCTTTCAGCCGATAGAGTTCTTCCAACGCCTGACGGGGGGAAAGACTGTCCGGGTCAATCTCGGCCAGGTGTTTTTCCAGCGCTGATGGCATGGACGGAGCAAACAGGCCAAGTTGCGGCGAGGTTTCTTCTCGACGAGTCGAAGCCGCGCCACCGGGATGCATGCCCGTTTCGAGCATCGCCAGGGTCCGCCGCGCCTCGGCGATCACCGACTTCGGCAGGCCGGCCAGCGCGGCCACTTGCAGGCCAAAACTACGGTTGGCCGGGCCTTCTTTCACCGCATGCATGAATACCAACTGGTCGCCGTACTCGACGGCATCCAGATGCGCGTTGGCAATGCCCGCATAGTCACCGGCCAGTTCAGTCAGTTCGAAATAATGCGTCGCAAACAAGGTGTATGCACGACTGCTCGCGGCCAGATGCACGGCGGCAGCGCGCGCCAGCGAGAGCCCGTCGTAGGTGCTGGTGCCGCGGCCGACTTCGTCCATCAGCACCAGGCTGTGTTCGCTGGCGTTGTGCAGGATGTTGGCCGTTTCGCTCATTTCCACCATGAAGGTGGACTGGCCACGCGAGAGATCGTCACCGGCGCCGATGCGGGTGAAGATGCGATCGATCTGGCCAATTCTGGCAGCACTGGCCGGTACATAGCTGCCAATATGCGCGAGCAGCACGATCAATGCGTTCTGACGCATGTAGGTGGACTTGCCGCCCATGTTCGGGCCAGTGATCACCAGCATGCGACGACTGTCGTCGAGCAGCAGATCGTTGGGCTCGAACGGCTCATCGCGCACTTTCTCGACCACCGGATGACGGCCGCGTTCGATATGAATGCCGGCGGCGTCAGTGAGTTCTGGCACACTCCAGTCGAGCAGATCGGCGCGTTCCGCCAGGTCGCTCAACACATCCAGTTCAGCGAGGGCTGCGGCGGCGATCTTGAGTGGTTCGAGGCGCTCGGTGAGGCTGTCGAGCAAGGTTTCGTACAGTGCGCGCTCGCGCATCAGCGAGCGTTCTTTGGCAGACAGCACCTTGTCCTCGAAGGCTTTCAGCTCCTCGGTGATGTAGCGCTCGGCGTTTTTGGTGGTCTGGCGTCGGGTGTAATGCGTGGGCACTTTCTCCGAATGCGCCTTGCTGATCTCGATGTAGTAGCCGTGAACGCGGTTGTAGCCGATCTTCAGTGCACTGATGCCACTGGTGGCTTTCTCGCGTTCTTCCAGCTCCACCAGGAACTGGTCGGCATGCGTGGACAGGCGACGCAGTTCGTCCAGCTCTTCATCAAAACCGTCGGCGATGACGCCACCGTCGCGTTGCAATACCGGCGGTTGCTCGACCACGGCGCGGGCGAGCAGGGCTGCGGTGTCGGCATGGTCGCCGATGCGTTCGACCAGGTTGGCCAGCAGCGGGCTGAGTTCCTGATAGTTCTCGTGGTCCGCAAAAATCGCACGCGTGACGATCGGCGCGGCGGCCAGACCATCGCGCAGCGTGGACAGATCGCGCGGGCGTGCCGAGCGCAAGGCCACGCGGGCGAGAATGCGCTCAAGGTCACCGATGCTGCGCAGTTTTTCGCGCAAGCCGTCGTAACCACGGTTTTCGATCAGGCTGCCAATCGCCTGATGTCGATGGCGCAATACATCGCGCGAACGCAGCGGACGATTCAGCCAGCGACGCAGCAAGCGTGCGCCCATCGGGGTCACGGTTTCATCGAGCACGCCGAGCAAGGTGTGTTCGGTGCGTCCGCTGGGATGGGTGTCCAGCTCCAGGTTGCGGCGGGTGGCGGCGTCCAGTGCAATCGTCTCGCTGGAGCTTTCGACCGCCATACCGGTCAGGTGCGGCAGTGCGCTTTTCTGGGTCTCCTCGACATAACCAAGCAGACAGCCGGCGGCGGCAATGCCCAGCGGCAGATTGTCGATGCCGAAACCACCCAGGTCGCGGGTGCCGAAGAAGCGGTTGAGTTCACGTCGCGCAGCATCACCGTCGTAATGCCACGGCGGCCGCTTGCGCAGGCCGGGCAGGTTGCTGACCAGTTTCGGCCAGGCGACGTTTTCGTCGATCAGGGTTTCGGCCGGTTGCAGTCGGGCCAACTCGGACGCCAGGCCCTCGGCGTTCGGCACTTCATTCACCAGAAAACGCCCGCTGCCCAGGTCGACCCAGGCCAGACCGTAACGGCCACCTGCACCGGCAGATATCGCCAGCAGCAGGTTGTCGCGACGATCTTCCAGCAGCGCGGCATCGGTCACCGTGCCGGGCGTGACGATGCGCACCACCTTGCGTTCGACGATGCCCTTGGCCAGCGCCGGATCGCCTATCTGTTCGCAAATCGCCACTGACTCGCCCAGCCGGACCAATCGCGCCAAGTAGTTCTCTGCCGCGTGATACGGCACGCCGGCCATCGGTATCGGTGAGCCAGCCGACTGACCGCGTTGGGTCAGGGTGATGTCGAGCAGCCGTGCGGCCTTGCGCGCATCGTCATAGAACAACTCGTAGAAGTCGCCCATGCGGAAAAAAAGCAGTACATCCGGATGCTCGGCCTTGGCCGAAAGGTACTGGCGCATGAACGGGGTGTGTTTGGTGAGGTCTTCTTGGTTCATGCAATGCAAGTCTTGGCGTGGTCGCGCGGAACGGGTAAGGCAGTGCAACTGTGCGAGGTGCAGAGCGCATTCAAGTCCGGAAGTCTCGCATGGAGTCGTCATCAGTTCCTACCGACGCGGTTCAGCTGGCAAGGCGGTCGGTAAGGTGCAACGCTACGGATTGATGCTGGTGACGGTCGAAACGTGCAGCGGCGACGGGATCGCCAAGCCCATGGCCGACTTGCCGGGCAGCTCGACCCAAGTCGCTGTCAGGGTGGGTCCTCTTTGGCCGGCACAGCCGCATCACCATCAGCCTTGCGGGCGCCTTGGCGGCACAGCTGCAGACGTCCTGCCCTGAGAGGTTGTGAAAAACCCGCCTACCTACTGCGACTGTCCTCAGACGTCCATGTCGGCGGCGCGCCACGACCAAATCCGAGTCATTTGGCTCACCAAACTCCCGTATTTGGCCGTAACGCACCTTGTCACGAACGCCTGACGACAGTCTCGCTACGGCAGTCGGAGTTTTCACAACCTCTGAGAGCACTGGCGCGCAAGTCGTTTGCGAATGATCGAGGGAGCCCCACTGCAACGCAGATACCCGAATAATTCGCTATGCGATGACGAGCACGTTCAGGTTCGAGCCGGAGCGTCTTGTTCGATCGCTGATACCATCGCTAGTCTTTACCGTCCGGTCTGGCCATTCATCTCACCATGCCCCTCCTGCGCATCCTCCGCTACCAGCAACAGCGCCACGCTTCGTTTGTGCGTGGTGTCATGTTGTTGCTGCTGTTGAGTGTCACCGCGGCGGCCATGCCGCGATGGGTGGTGCATGCGCACGCGGCGGAGCATGAGGCCACGTTGTTGATGCCGATGGACAGGCACAATCTTGATGCACACGCTGGTGTGTCTGACGACTTTGAGATCCCGGACCTCGGCTCCGAGCATCTGCATGCGCATTACATCGGCGCGTTGCCTTCACTGCTGCCATCGATGTTTGTGAGTGTTCCGGGCGATGCGCTGCGTGCGCAAAGCTGTCCGCCGGGGCAGGTTTCTTCGCCTTGCGAGGGACACCTCGTCATGTTGCAACGTCCTCCCATCGCCTGAATCAACGTATTCGGTGGCCGCATCGCGGCCTGTGATCGTTGATTCATCGTTCGATGGGAGAACATCGTGCCTTCTTTACGCTGTATCGGTTTCCTGTTTATCGCAGGAAGCTTTGCAATGCCCGTGGCCCATGGCCACGCGTTATCACTGTCGCAGGCTGTACAACGCAGTCTCACGACAAATGCCGGCATGCGGGCTGCCAATCAAACCATCGTCGCGACCGAGCGACGTGCTGATCTGACCGGTCTGGCACCCGCGTGGATGGTCGGGGCCGAGATCGAGAATGCTGGCGGTACGGGATCGTATGAAGGCCTGCATGGCAGCGAGACCACCGTGAGGCTGGGCCGCGTGCTCGAGCTCGGTGGCAAGCGTGATGCGCGTCGGGCGGTGGGCGCGGCGGAGGTTGCGCGGTCCCGACTTGGGCTCGATCAGACGCGCCTGAAGCTGGCCACCGAGACGGCCGTTCGGTTTATCGAAGTCCTCGCCGACCAGGTCAGGGTGGATGTCGCGGCGGCTGATCTGGCGCTGGCAACGGAGCTGACCTCGACGGTGGCGCATTGGGTCAAGGTGGGTCGCAGCCCCGAATCCGATCTGGCGATGATGCAGGTCGGGCAGGAACAGGCCGATATCAAGGTGGAGCACGCCACGCATGAGCTGGCCAGCGCGCGAGTCGCACTGGCGGCGTTGTGGGGAGCGGACGACGCGGATTTCCCCTCGGTCAGTGGTGACCTGTTTGTGCTGCCCGAGGTTCCATCCTTCGAGCAACTCGCCGCGCGCTTGCCTGACAGTCCGGATCGTCGTGCATTGGTTCTCGATGCGCGCGTCTCCGAAGCGCGCGAGCGGTTGGCGTCTGCGATGTCCCGCCCCGATATTGCCGCGCACGTAGGCGTTCGACGGCTGGCGATCTCAGATGACACGGCACTGATTGCCGGCATCACCATTCCGCTGGGAAGCGCCCAACGTTCGGCGCTCAGCGCGGCGCAGGCGCGCGCTGAAACGAATGCGCTGGAGGCGCAAACCGAGGCCTCCGCAACGGAGACCCGTCAACTGCTGTTCACGGCGTATCAGGAACTGCTGCATGCGCGCACCGCCTTCGAAGCCAGTCGCGACCGGATGATTCCCAAGGCTGAATCTGCGCTGGCACTGACCCGCAAGGGCTTCGCCGCGGGCCGCTTCAGCTTTGTCGCACTCTCGCAAGCGCAGCGCACCCTGCTTGAACTTCGCACCGCGCAAATCGATGCCGCGCTGCGCTATCACACCCTGCTGGCCGAGATCGAACGGATGACGGCCATGACCGGAGTTGCCCCATGAAGCCCTTGTTCCCCCGGTACACCCTTGCGCTGTTGTTGCTCGTGCTCAACCTGACGGCTTGCGGCGATCGCACGCCGGACGAAGCGTCCGTTACCCCGCATGAGTCGGCCACGATTGAATTTGAACGCGGTCCGCACCACGGCCGGCTGTTGCGTGACGGTTCCTTCGCGCTGGAAGTGACCATCGTTGAGAGCGGCGTGCCACCGCAGTTTCGACTTCATGCGTATCAGAACGACAAGCCCTTGCCGGCGCAGTCGGTGCAGGCTTTGGTGGAGGTCTCGCGACTGGATGGCGAGATCAATCGTTTTGCCTTTCGTGCCGAGAAAGATGCGCTGATCGCCACCAGCAGCGTCGCCGAGCCGCACTCGTTCGACGTCAAGGTCAGCGCTACCCACGCCGGCAAGACGCATCACTGGACCTACGCTTCGTACGAAGGTCGCGTGGTGATTCCCGCGGCTACCGCTAACGCTTCCGGCATCAAGGTCGCCAAGGCCGGGCCAGCCACGATCCGCGAGACGCTGCCGCTGATGGGGCAGGTGGCGATTGATCGCAGCCGCTTTGCGCAGGTGCGCGCGCGCTTCCCGGGCATTGTTCGCAACGTGCCGGTCAATCTCGGCGATCGCGTCAAGCGTGGGCAGACGCTGGCCACGGTCGAGGGCAACGAGAGCATGCGGACCTACCCGGTGACGTCGCCACTGGACGGTGTCGTTCTTGCACGCAACACCAATGCCGGCGATGTCGCCGGCGATGCGCCGTTGTTCGAGATCGCGGATCTTTCCTCGGTCTGGGTGGAACTGCATGCGGTCGGCGCGTCGGTGAATCGCCTGCGTCCGGGGCAGTCGGTGTTGGTGCGATCGGCGACAGGCGGTGACGACGTCAAGACCATGCTCGACACCCTGGTTCCGGTGAGCAACGCGGGGCTGAGCGTGGTGGCGCGGGCTCGTCTGGCCAACCCGGATGCAGCGTGGCGGCCGGGCATGCCGGTGGTCGGCGAAGTGACTGTTGCGGAGCGGTCGGTGCCGCTGGCAGTGGCAATTTCCGGGCTGCAACGCTTTCGCGATTCCAGCGTGGTTTTTGCCCAGGTTGGTGAGACTTATGAGCCGCGAATGCTGGAGCTGGGCGCGCGTGATGGGGAGTCGGCGGAAGTTCTCGATGGGCTCAAACCCGGCACGACTTACGTGACCGAGCAGAGCTTCCTGATTCGTGCGGACATCGAAAAGTCCGGCGCCAGCCACGACCACTGAGGACAATCCCATGCTCGAACGACTGGTTCGCGCCGCGATTGTCCATCGCGGCCTGGTACTGATTCTGGCCCTCGCGCTGGGCGCGCTGGGCATCTGGAACTACGGTCGGCTACCGATTGATGCGGTGCCCGACATCACCAATGTGCAGGTGCAGATCAATATCGAGGCACCCGGATATTCCCCGCTCGAAGCGGAGCAGCGCCTGAGTTATCCGGTGGAAACGGCGTTGGCAGGCTTGCCGCATCTGGAAGAGACGCGTTCGATTGCTCGTTACGGACTGTCGCAGATCACCGCCGTATTCGAAGACGGTACCGACATCTATTTCGCCCGACAGCAAGTTTCCGAACGACTGAAGGAAGCCGGTAGTCAGTTGCCTGCGGGAATTCACCCGGAGCTGGGTCCGGTGGCTACCGGGCTCGGCGAGATCTTCATGTATACGGTCGAGGCCGAGCCGGGCGCACGCCATGCGGATGGTCAGCCATGGACAGCGACGGACCTGCGTTCGCTGCAGGATTGGGTGATCCGGCCGCAGTTGCGAAATCTGGCCGGGGTCACCGAGGTGAATACGGTAGGTGGCTATGTGCGCCAATTCCACATCACCCCCGATACCGCCAGGCTGGCCGCCTATCACTTGACCCTGGCCGACGTGCAGGCGGCGATTGAACGCAACAACACGAATATCGGCGCCGGTTACATCGAGCGATTTGGTGAGCAATATCTGATTCGCGTGCCGGGTCAGCTCACCGACATGGAAGGGTTGCGAAACACCGTGATAGCGCTGCGCAACGGAGTCACCCTGCGCGTGCGCGACGTCGCCGAAGTGGGCGAAGGTGCGGAGCTGCGTACCGGCGCCGCTACCGAGAATGGTCAGGAGGTGGTGCTCGGTACCGTCTTCATGCTGATTGGAGAAAACAGTCGTGTGGTCGCCCAGCGTGTTGGCGCCAAGCTTGCCGATATCAACAAGCAGTTGCCGAAAGGCGTGTTCGCGCGAATGGTCTACGATCGCACGCAACTGGTGGATCGAGCCATCGACACGGTGCGCAAGAACCTGGTCGAAGGCGCGCTGCTGGTGATCGCGGTGCTGTTTCTGCTGCTGGGGAATTTGCGGGCAGCGTTGATTACGGCGGCGGTGATTCCGTTGACCATGCTGATGACGATCACGGGCATGGTCAGCCGTGATATCTCCGGCAACCTGATGAGCCTGGGTGCGCTGGACTTTGGTTTGATCGTCGACGGAGCGGTGATCATCGTGGAGAACTGCCTGCGCCGGCTCGGCGAAGCGCAGCACCGACTTGGACGCTTGCCAACCCGGGAAGAGCGCTTCGACTTGACTGCCAGCGCGACGGCCGAAGTGATCAAGCCAAGCCTGTTCGGCATGCTGATCATTGCGGTGGTGTACGTGCCGATCTTCAGCTTGTCGGGGGTGGAGGGAAAGATGTTCCATCCGATGGCCTTCACCGTGGTGATTGCGCTGGGCGCGGCGATGCTGTTGTCGCTGAGCTTTGTGCCTGCAGCGGTGACGTTGTTCGTCACCGGTCGGGTGGCTGAAAAGGAGAATCGCGTCATGCGCGGGCTGCGGCGACTCTACGCGCCGCTGCTGAGCCGGATCATGACGTGGCGTGTGGTCGTGGTTTCTGCGGCGGCACTTCTGGTGGTTGCGGCAGGGCTGCTCGCCTCGCGTCTGGGCACCGAATTCATACCCGACCTTGACGAAGGTGATATCGCGTTGCATGCCTTGCGCATTCCCGGCACCAGCCTGACTCAGGCCGTTGGCATGCAAGAGCAACTGGATGCGCGGATCAAACAATTTCCCGAGGTCGAGCGGGTATTCGCCAAGATCGGCACCGCCGAGGTGGCTACCGATCCGATGCCGCCCTCGGTCGCCGACACGTTCATCATCCTGAAAGAGCGCAAGGACTGGCCGGATCCACGCAAGCCCAAGGCGGAATTGATCCGCGAATTGGACGTGGCGGTGCGCGCCTTGCCGGGCAACAACTACGAGTTCACCCAGCCCGTGCAAATGCGCATGAACGAGTTGATTGCGGGCGTGCGCGCCGAGGTGGCCATCAAGGTGTTCGGCGATGACATGACGCAGCTGGATGCACTGGGTAAGCGCGTCGAAAGGGTTGCCGAACGCATCGACGGTGCAGCGGACGTCAAACTTGAACAGACCACCGGCTTGCCGTTGTTGACGATTGAACCGGATCGCGCGGCGCTGGCGCGCTACGGCCTGTCGGTGGCGGAGCTGCAGGACACGGTGGGCATCGCCCTGGGTGGGCGCGATGCTGGCCGGATATTCCAGGGTGATCGACGCATCGACATCGTGGTGCGCCTGCCCGAGGCGCAGCGCACCAATCTGCAAGCATTGAGCGCGTTGCCGATACCATTGCCGGCGCGCGGACTGTCCGGCGGCGATCGGATCTCCACGGCGCCATCGACGGTTCCGCTGGGCGAGGTAGCGCACATCGAGGTGGCGCCGGGACCCAGCCAGATCAGTCGCGAAAGCGGCAAGCGGCGCGTGGTGATCACCGCGAATGTGCGTGGTCGCGATCTGGGCTCGTTCGTGCGTGACGTGCAGCACGCAGTGGATGCCGAAGTGTCTTTGCCCGAGGGCTACTGGATCGATTATGGCGGCACGTTCAAGAACCTGATTTCCGCCGCCCGGCGTCTGCAAATCATCGTGCCGGTAGCATTGCTGGCGATCCTCGGACTGCTGTTCATGGCGTTTCGCTCGGGCAAGGATGCGCTGGTGATCTTCAGCGGTGTGCCTTTGGCGTTGACCGGAGGTGTGGCCGCGTTGTGGCTGCGCGACATTCCGTTGTCGATCTCCGCCGGGGTGGGCTTTATCGCGTTGTCCGGAGTGGCGGTACTCAACGGCGTGGTGCTGGTGACTTTCATCCGGCAGCTGCGCGAGGAGGGCCGCGATCTGGACCAGGCGATTGTCGAAGGGGCACTGACCCGGCTGCGACCGGTGCTGATGACGGCCCTGGTCGCTTCGCTCGGCTTCATCCCGATGGCCTTGAATGTGGGCACCGGTGCCGAAGTGCAGCGGCCGCTGGCCACCGTGGTGATCGGCGGTATTCTCTCGTCCACCTTGCTGACGTTGCTGGTGTTGCCGGCGCTCTACCGACTGGCACACCGCACGTCGGCGCGCATGCAACGACGGGCGACATAACGACGCGGCACAAGCTGAGTTCGTCAATTGCAAGTCTTGGCGTGGTCGCGCGGAACGGGTAGAACAGTGGTTTCGCGCATCGCGCGCCAGCCACTCGAAACCGGGAGTTGCGCATGGAAATGTCGTCTGTACCCACCGATACCGAATTGCAGGCGCTGGCCGGCGAGGTAGCGGTGGTGGTTCAACAGCAGCGGTTGATGCTGGTGACTGCCGAGTCGTGCAGTGGTGGTTGGCTGGCCAAGGCCTTGACCGATCTGCCGGGCAGCTCGGCCTGGTTCGATGCTGGCGTGGTGACCTACAGCTATCAGGCCAAGGAGGCGCTGCTGGGTGTGAGTGCGCATACGCTGGAGCAGTTCGGTGCGGTCAGCGAGGAGACCGTGCTGGAAATGGTTTCCGGCGCGCTGGCCCGCTTCGGCGCGGGGGTGTCGGTGGCGGTGACCGGCATTGCCGGGCCGTCTGGCGGCACGGAAGACAAGCCCGTCGGCACGGTCTGGATCGGCTGGAAGCGGCGTGGCGGCTACGGTCATGGCCGACTCTTCCAGTTTTCCGGTGACCGTGAAGCGGTACGCCGACAAACCGTGGCGGCGGCCCTCATCGGTTTGCGTAAAACCCTGACCGAATGAGACACCCGACGCCGCCAGACTGGCTTGACCGGTGTGGGATACTGGCCCGGTTCTCCGCGATCAGCTGATCGCAGCCCGTGAGATTCGATCCGGGCATCATGCACACCATTCACAGCCCAACCGGAATTCAAACGATGGATGACAACAAGCGCAAGGCGCTCACCTCGGCCCTTGGCCAGATCGAAAAGCAGTTCGGCAAGGGTGCCGTGATGCGCATGGGTGATCGCGTCAACGAGGCGATCGAGACGATTTCCACCGGTTCGCTGGGCCTGGACATCGCGCTCGGCGTCGGTGGCTTGCCGCGTGGCCGCGTGGTCGAAATCTACGGCCCGGAATCGTCCGGCAAGACCACCATGACGCTGCAGGCGATTGCCAGTTGCCAGAAGGCCGGCGGCACGGCAGCGTTCATCGATGCCGAGCACGCGCTTGACCCGACCTATGCCGAAAAGCTCGGCGTCAACCTCGACGATTTGCTCATCTCGCAGCCGGATACCGGCGAGCAGGCACTGGAAATCGCCGACATGCTGGTGCGCTCGGGCGCGGTCGAAATGGTCGTGGTCGATTCGGTCGCCGCGCTGACGCCGAAGGCGGAAATCGAAGGTGAAATGGGCGACTCCCACGTTGGCCTGCATGCTCGTTTGATGAGCCAGGCGCTGCGCAAGCTCACCGCCAACATCAAGAAATCCGGCTGTCTGGTGATTTTCATCAACCAGATCCGCATGAAGATCGGCGTGATGTTCGGCAGCCCGGAAACCACCACCGGCGGCAACGCGCTGAAGTTCTACGCTTCGGTGCGCCTGGACATCCGTCGCATCGGCGCGGTGAAGAAGGGTGAGGAGATTATCGGCTCGGAAACCCGCGTCAAGGTGGTCAAGAACAAGGTGGCGCCACCATTCCGCAAGTGCGAGTTTGAAATCCTGTACGGCGAAGGTACCTCCCGCGAAGGCGAAATCATCGAGCTGGGCGTGGCCGAAAACCTGATCGACAAATCCGGCGCTTGGTATAGCTACAAGGGCGATCGCATCGGCCAGGGCAAGGAGAATGTTCGCCAGTACCTGCGCGAGCATCCCGAAATGGCCAATGAAATCGACAAGGAGCTACGCGCTCGTCTGCTGGTTCCGGTCGGCAAGCCAGCCGCGGCGGCGACCGAAGACGCTCTGGAAGAGGCCTGAGTCATGACTGAGTCGCGTCTGCGCATCCTGTTGGTTGGTGCCTCGGGCACCCTGGGACGTGCAGTTGCGGCTGAGTTGGGGCAGCGTCACGAGATCATCGCGGCCGGGCGACAATCTGGCGCGATCCACATGGATTTGACTGACGTTGAAAGCATCCATCGTGGATTGCGCGAGGCCGGGCCGCTGGATGCCGTGATTTCCACGGCGGGCAAGGTGACGTTCGCCCCGCTGGCTGATTTCTCGCCGGCCAGCTTCGGCGAATCCCTGCATACGCTGGGTTTGAGCGACAAATTGCTTGGGCAGGTCAATCTGGCGCTGGCGGCACGTGACCATCTGCATGATGGTGGCTCGATCACGCTGACGACCGGCATTCTCGCCGAACAGCCGATTGCCCAGGGTAGTTCGGCCAGTCTGGTCAACGGTGCCGTCGAGGCGTTTGTGCGTGCGGTGGCGATCGAGCTTCCGCGGGGCCTGCGCATCAATGCGGTCAGTCCCAGTGTGCTGACCGAGGCGATGGATGGTTATGGCCCGTTCTTCCGTGGGTTCGAGCCGGTGCCTGCTGCGCGTGCGGCGTTGGCATTCAGTCGTAGTGTCGAGGGTGCGCAATCCGGTCAGATCTACAAGGTTTTCTGAGTCGGTGGATGGCATCCGATGACACGTCGTTCCGATCGCAAGGACGGTGCAACACCCAAGCGCAGCGCCTACGACAAGGCGCTGGGCCTGCTCGCTCGCCGCGAGCATTCGCGCAAGGAGCTGAAGCTCAAGCTGCGTCAGGGTGGATATGCGGGCGATGAGGCGAGCAATGCGATTGAACGCTTGGGCGAGCAGCACTATCAGGATGATGAGCGGTTCGCCGAGGCGCTGGTACGCAGCCGGGTAGCTCAGGGTTACGGTCCGTTGCGACTACGGGTCGAGTTGAAAAGTCATGGTCTGGTCGATGCGCGCATCCGCGAGCTGATCGACGCAGCCGAGGTCGATTGGGGCGATTCCGCAGCCAACCAGTTGCGTCGTCGTTACGGCAGTGCAGGCACTTCCGACCGGGCTGAACGAGTCAAACGGGCGCAGTTCCTCTTGCGTCGCGGCTTTGACGCCGCCACAGTACGGAGTATTTCCCACGCCGATGTGGACGAAGCCGCCGATCCGATTGACTGATTGCGGCCATCGCCCGGCGTGGCCTTCTATTGCCAGTTATCGCGTGCCGCATGAAAACTTCTGAAATCCGTTCTGCCTTCCTCGACTATTTTCGCGCCAAGGATCACACCGTCGTGCCGTCCAGTTCGCTGGTGCCATCCAGCGACCCGACGCTGCTGTTCACCAACTCGGGCATGGTGCAGTTCAAGAACGTGTTTCTGGGCAGCGAAAAGCCGGGCTATGTACGCGCGGTAGACGTGCAGCGCTGCCTGCGTGCCGGCGGCAAGCACAACGATCTCGACGCGGTCGGCTATACCGCCCGCCATCACACCTTTTTCGAGATGCTGGGCAACTGGTCGTTCGGCGATTACTTCAAGCGCGAGGCGATTGTCTGGGCCTGGGATCTTCTGACCGAAGTGTTCAAGCTGCCGGCCGAGCGGCTCACCGTGACCGTCTATCACACCGATGATGAGGCCTATGCGATCTGGCACGACGAGATTGGCGTGCCAGCCGAGCGGATCATTCGCATTGGCGACAACAAGGGTGCGCTGTTTGCCTCGGACAACTTCTGGCAGATGGCCGATACCGGCCCGTGCGGTCCCTGTTCGGAAATCTTCTACGATCATGGCCCGCATATTGCGGGTGGCCCGCCCGGTTCACCGGACGAGGATGGTGATCGTTTCATCGAAATCTGGAATCTGGTGTTCATGCAGTTCGATCGCGCACCGGACGGCTCGTTGAGCCCGTTGCCGGCGCCGTGCGTGGATACCGGCATGGGCCTGGAACGCCTGGCGGCGATCCTGCAGAAGGTCCATTCCAACTACGAGATTGATCTGTTCGCGCACCTGATCACCGAGGCTGGCAGGTTCACCAACACCGCCGATCTGGAAAACAAGTCGCTGCGCGTGATCGCCGATCACATCCGTGCCTGTTCGTTCCTGATTGTCGATGGTGTTCTGCCGTCCAACGAAGGGCGTGGTTATGTGTTGCGCCGGATCATTCGCCGCGCCTTGCGTCACGGCTGGATGCTCGGCGTGCGCGGGGATTTTTTCTGGAAGATGGTGCAGTCGCTGGTCGAGGAAATGGGTCAGGCCTATCCGGAGTTGGCCTCGAAACAGGCTTTTGTCGAGGAGGCCCTGCGTACCGAAGAGCAGCGTTTCGGCGAGACGCTGGAACACGGCATGCGTCTGTTTGACGAGGTTGCGCAAAAGTCGGCCAAGACCATCGCCGGCGTCGATGCATTCCGTCTGTATGACACCTACGGTTTTCCGGTTGACCTCACCGCCGACATCGCGCGTGAACGCGGCCTGGAAGTGGACATGCCGGGTTTCGAGCAGGCCATGAACGAGCAGCGCGAGCGTGCTCGTGCGGCCGGTCGTTTCGAAGCCAAAGGTCAGATGCCGGCCGATCTGGCCAGCCAGTTGCAGCCGACTTCGTTCCTCGGTTACGAGGCTGTGAGCAGCAAAGATTGCAAAGTCGTGGGCATCGTTCGTGGTGGTCAGCGGATCGAGCAGCTGGTTGATGGTGAGAAAGGCCTGCTGATTCTCGATCGCACGCCGTTCTACGCCGAATCCGGCGGCCAGATGGGCGACAGTGGCGAGCTGCTGGCTTCGGCTGGTCGCTTTGCGGTCGATGACACTCTGAAAATGGGCGGAGTGTTTTTTGGTCACGCCGGTCACTGGCATGGCACCCAGCCGCTGCGTGTGGGGGATGCAGTCGAGGCGCAGGTGGATAAAGCACGTCGTCAATCGATCGTGCTCAATCATTCGGCCACCCATTTGTTGCATGCGGCGTTGCGCAAGGTGCTCGGTGACCATGTGGCCCAGAAGGGCTCGTTGGTGGCACCCGAACGACTGCGCTTCGACTTCTCCCACTTCAAGCCGATGAGCCGCGAGGAGCTGGCTGAAGTAGAGGCGCTGGTCAATGCCCAGGTGCGCGCCAACACCGCGGCTGAAGTGCACAACATGGGCTACGACGCCGCGATCGAATTCGGTGCGATGGCCTTGTTTGGCGAAAAGTATGGCGACGAAGTGCGCGTGCTGAAGATGGGCGATTTCTCCACCGAGTTGTGTGGTGGTACGCACGTCGGGCGCACCGGCGACATCGGCCTGTTCAAGATTGTCAGCGAGGCCGGCGTGGCCTCCGGTGTGCGACGTATCGAAGCAGTGACTGGTGATGGCGCGCTTGCCCATGTGGCTGACGAGGAGCGCCGCCTCGGTGAGTTGTCAAACCTGCTCTCCAGCAGTGGTGACGATGCCGTGGAAAAACTGCGCCAGCTGTTTGACCGCCAGAAGAAGCTGGAGCGTGAACTCGAGTCCATGCGCAGCAAGGCCGCGGGCTCGGCAACGGCTGATCTGGCCAGCACGGCGAAAGACATCGATGGGATCAAGGTGATTGCCGCACGACTCGAAGGGCTGGACGCGAAATCGCTGCGCGACAGCGTGGATCAGCTCAAACAGCAGCTCAGCGATTGCGTGATCCTGCTGGCAGGCGCGGCGGATGGACGTGTCTCGCTGATTGCCGGCGTGCATGGCAAGGCGCTGGGCCGAATCAAGGCGGGCAGTGTGGTAGCGCATGTTGCTGCGCAGATCGATGGCAAAGGCGGCGGTCGTCCGGACATGGCCCAGGGCGGTGGCGTGGACAAGCCCGAGCTCCCATCAATCCTTGGCACACTTGCTGACTGGATCGCCACTCAATAAACGCAGCCAAAACCGGATTCGAGAATGTGGCTTCAGATTGGCCGATACATTGCATAGCCGAATCAGGCTCAGTTAGTATCGACATGGTGTCGACTTGTCAGTCATGACAAGCCGCTAGTCAGGACGCTCAGGAGTGTTTTGGCTGTGAGCCGGGAAGGCGGAAGGGCCTTCGACGGATCAATCGTCGAACTGTGACAGGATGGAGGCTCAGGGGTGAGGCGCCATCTGCAAGCAGGCCTCTGACCAACAGCATTATGGAGTAGCAAACATGTTGATTCTGACCCGCCGGGTCGGCGAAACCCTGATGATCGGCGACGAGGTGACCGTCACTGTCCTGGGTGTCAAAGGTAATCAGGTACGCATTGGCATCAATGCGCCGAAGACCGTCGCCGTTCATCGTGAAGAAATCTATCAGCGAATCAAGGGCGAAAACGACCCGGATGATTCATCCGACGCCCCCGTCGATCACTGATTTCGCCAACAGGGGTTTACCTCGGCCGCGCAGATCAGTATCCTTGCCGGCTCCGCAGCAATGCGGAGAAAAATTCGGAGAGATGCCCGAGAGGCTGAAGGGGCTCCCCTGCTAAGGGAGTATAGGGTCAAAAGCCTTATCGAGGGTTCGAATCCCTCTCTCTCCGCCAGATACGCAAAACGCCCCCAAGTGGGGCGTTTTGCGTATCTGGCGGAGAGAGAGGGTGGACGAACCCTCTCGGTTCGACAATTTTGTCTGGAACAAAATTGGACAGCCGCAGGCTGGCCCTGTAGCGCAAAGCGCGGAAGGGTGAGGCTCATGACGGGCCGAACAATCCCCGCGGACTTCACGTCGTCGCCAAGCGCAAAATTGCCGGGGCGTTTTGCGTATCTGGCGGAGAGAGGTGGTGGACGAACCCAAGGATTACTCGGCACATCCTGTGCCTCACCTTTCAGGCCATCGGCGGTGCCGATGTTCGACTACGGTTACTGCCTCGGTCGTCGACAATTTTGTCTGGAACAGAATTGGACAGCCGCAGGCTGGCCCGAACAATCCCCGCAGATTCCACGCCGCCATACAGCCCAAAAATCCTGTGGCTCTTGTGCATTTGTAGCGCCATCAATCAACGGTCGTTGGATTCAACAATCGGGGCGCCACTCAACGCGGGAACGGCGTCACTTCCCCGTCTTAACTCGATCCCGTGTGACTTTCGATACTGGCAACGGGTATCGATAGATTAAATTATGGATATGGATTCGAACTCAGGGACGGCCACATGAGGCGTTTGATCACAGTCATCTTTTTATTGACAGCGGTTACCCTCGCATTGGGCGCCCAAGCCGAGTCAACGCCAGACGTCACGGCACAGGTATTGCCGACTGTGTATGAAGCAGGACACTTTTTTGCTGTGCCGAAAACTCGCGATGGCCAGCAGCTGAAATTGCTCGTTGATACCGGCGGTGGCGGTGGCCTCGGGATGTACTGGGTCGACAAGGTCGCGGCGCAACGCCTGCGGTTGAAAGATGCAAACTGTGTGACGGGTGGCAAGCACTTGCCGGTCGCGTACCTGCCCGACTACCAAGACGGATTTGGATTGCCACCTCCGGGCAAAGGTCCGTGCGGTGGTATGGGGCTACTGGTCGTCTCTCAAGCAGGCAGCAACTACGACGGCCAGCTCGGTTCTGGCTATCTTCCCGGTCGGATCTGGACATTCAACTACCCTGCACAGCAGCTGATCTTCGAAGGCAACGCTTGGCAGCCTGATCCAAACGCACATCGGACTTCGTTGGGATTCCCGCACGATGATGAAGGCAAACAGGAGTCGGGGTTCGCGCGGATCACGATTCTCGTCGAAGGCCAGCCGCTGGATATGTTGCTGGACACTGGCGCTTCGTCGTACCCCACGCCGACTGCCGCTCGCATCAGCGGCACCCCAACAGTGCAGGGCGAAGGCGTCACCAGCTATATCACTATCGGTATGCTTGAGCGCTGGCACAAGGCCCACCCGGGTTGGCGCGTGGTGGAAAACGCCGACGACAAGGTTGCCGCCAAACCGCTCAAGCGCATTATCGAAGTGCCGGAGGTGGAGATTGCCGGGTGGTCAGTGGGGCCGGTGTGGTTCACCGAACAACCCGACAAGACCTTCCACGAATACATGGCGGAGATGATGGATAAACCCACCGAAGGCGCCGTGGGCGGTAACGTGTTTCGGCACTTCGTGATGACCATCGATTACCCGCGAGAGGCGGCATATTTCCGCTGCGTGAGTGGTTGCAAGCCTGTTGCTACATCGTTATCAATACATTGATCTCCACGCGTGCGAAAAATCTGCGCTTGGTCACATGATGACTTCGATCGACAGATTGGTCGGGTGACTAGAAACTCAACCCCGGCGGTCTATTACAGTCATATTTCGCGTCAACTTCATCGACGTCACTTGACGAAATATGCCGCGCACTCAATTCCTGCGGCGTGAGCCGACGCCACACATCGACATCAATGCAATGACGATTGGTGATACCAAACGCACGTTGGGCTGTGCGCATCACCGCACCGACTCCCCGGCTCATGGGGCTGACCAAATGAATGCCAGGTGCAGTCGTCGTATCCGATCCCGGCACACCGCGAATGGAGTGGGCGTGTTGAGCCATGTTCAGTCGCTCCTGAAAGCCTCCGTCGGTTGCAGGGCTTTCTCTATTCGCATCCGGGTTTTGTTTGCTGATTGAGTGCGCAGGCGAAGGCAGCTTATCGGCGTGTCCGGCTGGTTGAGCGACTAACGGTTTTTGTGAGGTTACCGATGGCGTTGGGCGGGTGTGCAAAGCCGGCATCATCAGTCGGTGTGCAGACAGTGCTGCAGGCGGTGATGACGGCTTCTGTGGTTGGAAAAAGCGCAGCTTGAGAGCGTACGGGTGTCTTCTCGCCGCAGAGGTTCTGTAGCGATACGGGATTGCTGGCTGCAACAACAGCATCAGCAGGCCAAGGTGGCCAGTAATCACCATTACCAAGACGGAGACTCGGCGACAGGACTCGCGCAAATTGCTGGATCTTTTCCGTGTTGTTCTCACGCTCGACCTTGCTTTGGTGCGGCATCGGATTGACTGCCTGGCTTTTTGCAAAGTTCCGGTGCGGGATGCGGTGAGTGCCGTACTTGGGTCAGCGGGTTGGGTTAAAGCTTTGCGTCGAGGTCGGGGCTTTCAGGGCACCTTTACCCCGGTGAGGAATCAATATCTGCTCTCCGGTGATTGGGCCACTCAATTTTTCAGGCCAATGGATATCGAGCGCAAAAGTCACAAGCAAATCTAAAGCGCCCCCATCAGCCCTTCGGGCAGCTTCCCCCGTGAACGGGGGAAGCGAAGTCTTCGCGCCCCGGAGCTATGCTGGTCTTTGCGGTTCGGCTATCCCCACAATCCAGCCGCACTGCTACCCTTCAACTTCCCCACACCGACTGATCTTCCATGCTCGCCAAGCTTCCGCAGCTGATTCGTGTTCCCCTCGTCCTGCTCTTGCTGGCGATCAATCTTGTGCTGCATGTGGTGCCTTTGTTTGCGCTTACTCTGGTGAAACTGGTGGTGCCGATTCCGGCGATACGCAACGTCTGTTCCAGGGCATTGATCGCGATTGCGGAAAGCTGGATTGCGGTCAACAGCTGGATGTTTGATCTGTTCACGCAGATTGCCTGGCGGATCGAAGGCCTGGAAGGGTTGCGGCGGGATGGCAACTACCTGGTGCTGTGCAATCACCAGAGCTGGGTCGATATCCCGGTTTTGCAGAAGGTCTTCAACCGGCGGATTCCGTTCCTGCGGTTTTTTCTGAAAAGCCAGCTGATCTGGGTACCTTTGCTCGGGCCGGCATGGTGGGCACTCGATTTCCCCTTCATGAAGCGCTACTCGCGGCAAACACTGCTGAAGCATCCGGAACTTCAAGGGAAGGATCGTGAGGCGACCAAGCGATCCTGCGAGAAATTTCAGCACATGCCGGTATCGGTGATGAATTTTGTCGAAGGCACGCGTTTCACTCAGGCCAAGCACGATTCGCAATCGTCTCCCTACAAACATCTGTTGCGTCCGAAGGCGGGCGGAGTGTCCTTCGTGCTCGATGCGATGGGCGAGGCGCTGCATGCGATTGTTGATGTCACGATCGTTTACCCGGAAGGTCCGTGCACGATGATGGATTTGATCGCTGGACGCGTGCAAGACATTCGCGTGCACGTACGCGAGCGCCCCATCGACGCCGGATTGATCGGCAGCTACGACGAGGATTCGGCGTTTCGTGGTCGGGTCAAGGCGTGGATGAACGCCTTGTGGAGCGACAAGGATGCGCAGGCGGCACGCATGCAAACGGCTCCGGATGCCGCATCAACGGGGCACTGAAATGCGCATTTTGATGGTGGGTGCCGGCGCAACTGGTGGCTACTTTGGTGGACGTCTTCTGCAACACGGTCGCGATGTCACCTTTCTGGTGCGCGAACGTCGCGCCGCGCAGCTGGCCAGCGATGGCCTGGTCATACGCAGTGCACACGGAGACTTTACGCGGCAGTCGCCACCGACGGTTCTCGCTGCAGCTTTGGATCAATCCTTTGACCTGATCGTGCTCAGCTGCAAGGCCTATGGCCTGTCGCAGGTGATGGCTGATATCGCGCCCGCAGTGGGGCCAGATACGGCGATCCTGCCGCTGTTGAACGGTATGCAACAGGTGGATTTGCTGGATGAGCGCTTTGGTACCGAGCACGTGCTGGGTGGGCAGTGCGCGATCGCTGCGACGCTGGATGAGCGCGGGGCGGTAGTGCATCTGAATCAGATGCACAGCATGAGTTTCGGCGAGCGTGATGGCAGTGATACCGCACGCATGCAGCAGATTACCGAGGCGTTCGTCGGCGCGGGTTTTGACGCACGCCCCAGCCGTCGGATTCTGCAGGACATGTGGGACAAGTGGATGTTTCTGACCTCACTGGCTGGCATCACCTGCCTGATGCGTGGATCGGTTGGCGAGATCATGGCGGCTCCCGGCGGCGAGCAGGCGGTGTTGGCGTTGTTCGAGGAATGTCGTGTCGTCGCCGAGCGTTCGGGTTATCCAGCCAGCGAAAGCAGTTTGCAGCGAGCTCGTGGCCTGTTGACCGATGCCAGTTCGAGCCTCACCGCCTCGATGTTGCGTGATCTGCAGCATGGCCAGGCGATCGAGGCGGATCACGTCATCGGCGATATGCTGGCGAGGGCCGAGCGGCTTGGCCTGCCAAGTCCGATGCTGACTGTCGTGTATACCCATCTCAAGGTTTACGAAAGCACCCGATGAGTCACGCATCGATCCAGCTCATGGCCTGATCCGGGTCGCGCGCATTACCATTGGCGGATGACTGAAATCCTGCCCCCACTCAATTTTCGTATTGCCGCCGCCGCGGATGTCGCTGCCATCGTTGCCTTGGTGCAGTCCGCTTACCGCGGTGAATCCGGCCTGCGTGGCTGGACCACCGAATCCCACTTGCTGGATGGACAACGTACCGATGCGGAGGACGTTGCCTCGGTAATCAATCGTGCCGACAGTCGCGTCGTGCTGGTGGAAGTCGATGGCCGATTGAAATGCAGCTGCCATGTCGAACGCCAGGGCGATACCGCTTATTTCGGCATGTTCGCCGTTGCGCCGGATGAGCAAGGCAGTGGTCTGGGCAAACGCACGCTGGCCGAGGCCGAGCGCATCGCTCGCGAAGAGTGGGGTTGCCGGGCGATGCGCATGACCGTAATTGAACAGCGCGCCGAGCTGATCGCCTGGTACGAACGGCGTGGCTATCGACGCACCGCTGAGTATCTGCCGTTTCCCTATGGTGATGAACGTTTCGGCATCCCGCGCCGTGATGATCTGCGTTTTCAGGTATTGCTCAAGGATCTCGGCGGAGCAGGGCTATGAGCGACTGGGTGAAGGTCGGTACGCGTAGCGATTTCCTGCCAGGCGAATACAAGCTCGTATGGGACGGCGATACGCCGATTGCGGTCTACAACATCGACGGTGCGCTGTACGCGGTGGAAGACACCTGTACTCACGATGGCGGTGATCTCGCTGGTGGCGAAGTATTCGGCTTCGAGGTGGAGTGCCCGCGCCACGGTGCGCGCTTTGATGTGCGAACTGGCGAGGTGACCAAGCCGCCTGCTTACGAGCCGATTGCCAGCTTCCCGGTGCGCGAGGAAGACGGTGCGATCTGGACTCGCGACGATCGCTGAATCCATCGTGCAGGAGCGGTTTCAACCGCGACATGCGAGCGTGAGCGCCCACTCATGATGTCAATCGAGGCCGCTTGCACAAGAGGGCGGTTTCGGAATTTCAGCATCATTTCGTCAATCCTTTGTTGAGATTGATTCGTATTTACTATTTAATGGCGGGCCGGCGCCGACTCTTCGGCGCGGGTCAACGACGCATGGGAATGCATGGGCCAGTCGCCATCACAAAACGAGGTTGCCGTTGACCGGTTGCAGAACCGCGCGTTCTGGCTGCGCCAGTTGCATCAGTGGCATTGGATCAGTTCGGCACTGTGCCTGATCGGGTTGCTGCTGTTTGCGATCACCGGTTTCACGCTCAACCACGCGCGGCAGATCGAGGCCAGCCCCGAAGTCACCCATCGCACTGGGACGTTGTCTGCTGGATTGCTTCCTGCAGTGGCAGGTGAGGACGTGCGCAAGTCAACGTTGCCAGCCTCCGTCAGCCATTGGATCGACGAACAACTTGAGGTGAACGTTGCCGGACACGCAGGCGACTGGTCGTCGGACGAAATCTATCTGTCGCTGCCACGACCGGGTGGCGATGCATGGCTCAGCATTGATCGCCAGACCGGCGAGGTGGAATACGAACTTACCCGACGCGGGGCGATCGCCTATCTCAATGATCTGCACAAGGGACGCAACGCGGGGCCGGCGTGGAGCTGGTTTCTCGATGTGTTCGCACTGGCCTGCCTGGTGTTCGCGATCACCGGTTTATTCCTTTTGAAAATGCATGCGGCACGACGTGCATCCACCTGGCCATTGGTGGCCATGGGTCTGCTCGTGCCGTTGTTGCTCGCTCTCATCTTCGTTCATTAGCCGAGATTATGCCGATGCGCTGTTTGTTCTCTTTCATGCTGATTTCCTTGCTGGCAATGCCGGTTGTTGCTGCCGACCTGAGTCTCACCGTGAAGATTCCCACGCAGTCGGTGGCGGAATATCACCGGCCTTACGCGGCGATCTGGATTGAGCGTGAGGATCACAGCGTGGCCGCGCAGCTGACTACGTGGTATGCCCAGAAAGACAGCAAGGAAGGCGCGGGCAGCAAATGGTTGCCGGATCTGCGTCAGTGGTGGCGGCGTGGTGGGCGTGCCTTGTCGATGCCGGTTGACGGCGTGTCTGGTGCCACGCGTCCGGCGGGCGAATACAAGTTGAGCTTCGTCGATGGCCAGGCGCCATTGGGCACGCTGACCGCCGGCAATTACACCTTGGTCATCGAAGCGGCTCGCGAGGTCGGCGGCCGCGAAGTGCTGCGTGTGCCATTCAGCTGGCCGGCCACGGAATCGCAACACCTCACCGCTCACGGCAAGACCGAACTCGGCGACGTCAGCCTCGATATCAACCCCTGACATTTACGCACTGATCAATGGAGCCCCACATGAGCAAGCATTCCCTGAAATGGATAGTTCTGGCTTCGGCCATCGCGGCGCCGCTGGCTGCCCAGGCGCACAAGATGTGGCTGGTGCCCTCGGCCACCAATGTCGCCGGCAATGACCCGTGGGTGACCGTGGATGCGGCCATTTCCAACGACCTGTTTTTTCCGGATCATCATGCCGCTTCGCTCGATCAACTGGTGATTACCAGTCCGGACGGCCAGACGGCCAAACCCGAAAACAGCGAGACTGGCAAATATCGCAGCGTATTCGATCTGCACCTGGACAAGCCGGGCACATACAAGATTGCGCTGGTCAACGATGGCCTGTTTGCACGCTATGAACTGGATGGACAGAAAAAGCGCTGGCGTGGCAATGCCGCCGAACTGGCGACCGCAATTCCTGCAGCGGCAAAGAATGTGCAGATAACTGCTGCCAATAACCGGGTCGAAACCTTCGTGACCAATGGCAAGCCCAATGACTTGGCACTCAAGCCGAGCGGGCTGGGATTGGAGCTGGTGCCGGTGACGCGGGTGACTGATTTGTTCAGTGGTGAGGCCGCCACCTTCCAGTTGCTGCTGGATGGCAAGCCGGCACCTGATCTGAAAGTCATCGCGATTGCCGGCGCCACGCGCTATCGCAATGCGCCGGAAGAGATCACGGCGCAGACCGGCAAGGATGGCAAGTTCCAGCTGACCTGGCCGCATGCGGGCATGTACTGGCTCAACGCCTCGGTGCAGGACCACAAGTCTGCGGTGAAGCAGGCCAGTGAACGGCGTGCGTCGTATACCGCCACGCTGGAAGTGTTGCCCGAGTAAGTCTGATGCTGCGTTCGATCCGGTACTACGTGGGTGTATGGCTGCTGTTGGCCAGCGTTTCCGTCATAGCCGCAGCTCCCGTGCGGGAGTTGCACGGGCAAACCATGGGGACGAGCTGGAGCGTTCGCTGGGTGGCTGCGGATGGTTTATCTGATGCTGAGTTGGCGCAAGGCATTCAGGTCGAGCTCGACCGCGTGGATGGCCAGATGAGCACATACAAGCCGGAGTCGGAGCTGTCGCGCTTCAATCGCGCACCCACCGACAGTTGGCAGGTGCTGTCACCGGAGTTTTTCACCGTGTTGCAGCATGCGCTGCTGCTGGCGCGCGAGAGCGAGGGTGCCTACGATCCGACGGTTGGGCCACTGGTGAATCTGTGGGGCTTTGGTCCCGATCAGCGACCACGCCATCCACCCACGGCGGATGCGTTGCTGGCTGCAAAACAGCGGGTTGGCTGGTGGAAGCTGAAGCTGGATCCAGAAAAGCATCGGGCCTGGCAACCGGGTGGGGTGTATGTGGATTTGTCTTCGGTGGCCAAGGGTTTCGGCGTCGATCAGGTCTCGCGCTATTTGAATCGAGCCGGAGTGAAGAATTATCTGGTCGAGGTCGGTGGCGAATTGAAGGCGCGGGGAAGCAAGCCCGGCGGTGAACGTTGGCGCGTAGGTATCGAGCGACCGGATGCCGCGGTTGGCGCAGTCGACGATATCGACGAGCTGGTTCGCACGATCGAACTCGATGATCGTGCGATCGCGACGTCCGGAGATTATCGCCACGTGTTCGAGGATCACGGGCGTTTCTACTCGCACCATATCGATCCGCGCACGGGCTACCCGGTGCCGCATGAAGTGGCTTCGGTCAGCGTGCTGGCAAAAGACTGCATGCAGGCCGATCCGATCGGCACCACGCTGAGCGTGCTCGGCGCCGAACGCGGTATGCGTTTCGCGCGTGAGCACGATCTGGCGGTACTGATGATCGTGCGCACGTCCAATGGTTTCGAGCAGCGCATGTCACCAGCGTTCGTCGAGGCGTTGACGCCGTGAGCGAACCCCGTGCGCAAACGGCGCGGCGAGCCATGCTCGGCAACATCAGCTTGATCGGTGGCTTCTGCATTTTGATCCTGATGATGCTGGTGTTGCAGGCCGATGAGTTGCACTGGCATAACCCGGGTCGCGCTCGCTGGCTGGGCGTATTGGCGGTGGTGCTGGGGTGGCTGGGGCTGGTGGGCTGGCTCAGATTTCGTCGGCAACAATCGACGAACGCCGAAGCCAGCGGCGGATTGGATTCGGCGAAAACTTCGGATGCGATTGCGCCAACGCCTACTCATTCAAGAATCAAGATATGGCACGCCAGTCAGACCGGCTTTGCTGATCAGTTGGCGCAGCAGACCATGCACAGTTTGCAGGCGGGTGGCATGGTTGCTTCGAGTGACGCATTCGACAACCTCGATATCGACGCCTTGCGCGCGATGGACCGCGTGCTGTTTGTGGTCAGCACCACGGGCGAAGGTGATCCGCCGGATATCGCACTGAAGTTCCAGCGCGCGGCGATGCGCCAACCTGCTGATCTGATCCGGTTGCAGTTCGGGCTGTTGGCCCTGGGTGACAGTGATTATGAAGATTTCTGCGGCTTTGGCCGCGAGTTGCACCATTGGCTGCAGGCCAGTGGCGCACAACCATTGTTTGATCCGGTCGAGGTTGATCGCGGTGATGAGGCGGCCCTACGGCACTGGCAGCATCATCTGGCGATGCTCTCCGGCGCACACAATCAACCCGATTGGCAGGCACCGGAGTATCAGCGCTGGCAACTTATTGAGCGGCGCCGTGTGAACGATGGCAGCGTCGGTGCGCCATGTTTTCATCTGGCTCTGAAACCGTCGATCGAATCCGAGAGCTGGCAGGCTGGTGATCTGGTCGAGATCGGTCCTTGCCAGGCGCCTGACGATGTTGCTGCCTGGTTGTTGCAGAGTGGTCTCGATGGTCATGCACGGGTGAAGCACGACGGCACACAACAACCGTTGGCCGCGCTTCTGGCCAGTTGTGACCTGCCTGCACTGGACACCGTGGATGGCCTGGATGAAATGGCCGTGGCGTCGCTGCTGCATCGTTTGCCGCATCGTGAGTATTCGATTGCCTCGTTGCCGACCGATGGTGCAATTCACCTGCTGGTACGCGAGATGATTGCACCCGATGGACGTCTGGGCATGGGATCGTCATGGCTCTGCCGGCATGCCGCGATCGGGGCGGATATCGCCCTGCGTATCCGCAGTAATCCGAACTTCCATGCGCCGCAGGATGGTCGTCCGCTGATCCTGATTGGCAACGGCACCGGCATGGCTGCGCTGCGCAGCCTGCTCAAGCAGCGATGGGCACGTGGCCATCACCGCAACTGGCTGCTGTTTGGCGAACGTCAGGCGGCACACGATTTCTACTACCGCGATGAAATCGAGGGCTGGCAGCGTGACGGCCACCTCGAGCGTGTCGATTTTGCCTGGTCGCGCGATCAGGCCGAACGCATCCATGTGCAGCAGCTGGTACAAGAAAGCAGCGATGAGCTTGCTCGCTGGGTTGAAGCCGGTGCGGCGATCCATGTCTGTGGAAGTCTGGACGGCATGGCACCCGGCGTTGAGAGAGTGCTGCGCAAGGTGCTTGGCGCGGAGCAGGTTGAGCAGTTACGCGAGCAGGGTCGCTATCGTCGTGACGTGTACTGACGAGACAGGCATCCTCTTGTAGAGTGAAGCCAGTGGGATGACGCATGACCTCTGGCCTATGCTTTGCCAGTCGGTTGGGCGCAATCTGTAGCGATTGCCTGGGGAACCAAAGAAATGCCTTCAATTGCACGCAAGTGGGGATATCTGTGTGCCGTGACTTTGTCGGTCGCGGTGTGTCCTTTGATTACATGGGCGCAAGCGCCCGCAGCGGCCAGCACGGCGACTACGCCGGCAGCGACGATGATGGCACCGGCCAGCGCCAGTACCTCGGCGTCGGCTGAGATGCCGGCCGAAATTCCCAGTATCCCGTTTGTTTCATCGAAGGCGGCGAATTTTCAGGTACCCAGCGCTCCGGATGCGTGGGGCGGGCCACGTGGCGAAAACCCGGCGACCTTGTCCGATCAGGTGGTCAGCTACACCATCGAGGCCACGCTCGATCCGGACAAGCACACCGTCGACGCCAGGCAGACGATGACCTGGCGCAATCGCAGTGCGCAGCCAGTCAACAAGATTTACCTGCACATGTACCTCAATGCCTTTGAGGGCCCGGGCAGTACCTTCTTCAGCGAGCGTCGGTCGTTTTCCGGCAGTGGTCATTCGCGGGGCAATGCGGATCTCAAGAAGGGCGAGTGGGGTTACATCGAGCTGGGCAAGGTGGAACAGGCTGGCCAGAAAGTGAGCTGGCGCTTCGTGCAGCCAGACGGTGGTCCGAAGACCGACAAGACCGTGGTCGAGATGGATCTGCCGCAGGCGGTTCCGGCCGGCGGCACGCTGAGCCTGGACATTGAATTTCACGATCAGCTTCCGCGCGTGGTTGAGCGCACCGGCTGGTTCGGCAAGTTCCATCTGGTCGGTCAATGGTTCCCGAAGATTGCCGTGCTTGAGCTGCCTGGCGAACGCGGCGCCACGGCACCGCGCTGGAATGCACACGAGTTCCACTTCCATAGTGAGTTCTATGCCGACTACGGCAACTACGACGTCAAGCTGACGGTGCCCAAGGGCTATACGGTGGGCGCGGTTGGCGAAGAGCAGGGCGCGTCGGTGCAGAACGGCGACAAGGTCACGCATCACTTCGTGCAGAACGATGTCGAGGATTTCGCCTGGGTGGCGGCACCGGGTTACCTGGTGAAGCACACCACCTGGACCGGTCCTGGCAGCCCCACGGTCGATGTGCAGGTGATCTACCCGCCCGAGTACGAGGCCAGTGCCGAGCCGGTGATGAAAGCCACCACTGATTCGCTGACCTATTTCTCCGACACGCTGGGACCGTATCCGTACAAGACGATTACCGGTGTGGTGCCGCCGTACAACGCCAGCGAAGCCGGTGGCATGGAGTACCCCACCTTTTTCACGGCCGAGGGTTACAACAAGGTCACGCCGGACACGCTCAGCCAGTATGCGATCGACTTCGTCACCATCCATGAATTTGGTCACGGTTATTTCATGGGCCTGCTCGGCTCGAATGAATTCGAGGAGCCGATGCTCGACGAGGGCATGAACGAATACTGGGACGACCGCATGCTGGTCGATCGCAAGCAGGACATCTTCGCCACCACGCCCCTGTTGAGCAAGATCGGCATTGCGCCGCGGATGACGCCGTTCGAGATGGAGCGCCTGACTGGTGTGCTGAGCATTGGCACACCAGCGGATTCGCTCGACTCCAATTCGTGGGACCGGATGTCCAGCAGCAGCTACGGCTCGGTCTATGCACGCACGGCATCGACCATGCGCACGCTGGAAAACCTGCTCGGTCACGAAGTGATGGGCAAGGCGATGAAGCTGTATTACGAACGCTGGAAGTTCCGTCACCCTGACGCAGCGGATCTGCGCGATGCGCTGGCGGAAGGCTCGGGCCAGCCGGAACTGGTGAATTCGATCTTTGCCTCGCAGGTGTATGGCACCGACAAGGTCGATGCCAGCGTGGTCTCGATCGACAACGAGGAGCAGGTGCCACGTGCCGGTACTGAAGTGCGTGACGGCAAGCGTGTCACGCTTGATGGAAAGGACATCAAGAAGCAGATCAAGGATGCGCGCGCTGCCTGGGAGAAAGACCACAAGGACGCCAAATACGGCGGTCCGTACAAGTGGCAGTCGACGATCACGGTGCGTCGTACCGGTGCGCCTCTGCCGCGCAGCGTACTGGTCAAGTTCGCCGACGACAGCACTGAAACGGTGCAGTGGAACGACGACAGTCGCTGGAAGCGCCTGACCTTCCTCAAGCCGGTCAAGGCGGTGTCGGCCACGGTCGATCCTGAGCAGAAGATCGTGCTGGATGTGAACAGCCTCAATGACAGCCTGACGACCAAGGCCGATGGTGCTGCCTCGCGTCGCTGGAGTGCGGATTTCGCTGCCTTCTTTCAGACTTTCTATGCCTTGGTGGGGTCGCTGTGATGATGAATGGACATAATGCTCGCCGCGTCGATTCCGCGGCCTTGCTGCGTGCACCTCTGGCTGCGATGCAATGGCGCTTGCTGCTGCTGTGGGTGCTACTGCTGTTGATACCGACGGCGGTCGTGAGTTTGCCGTTCTGGCGCACGATGAGCGGTGCGCTGGATCATTCGATTCACGCGCAGGCCTGGGCCAGCCAACTCAGTGCGACGATGTTGGGCGACGTCATGTCGACCTTGAACCTTTCGCGCTGGTTCGCCGGTGTTGGTCTGGTCGGCCTGCTGTTCACCTTGCTGCTGTCGCCCTTTCTCAACGGCATGGTGGTCGGTAGCGGCCGCGCGGGCCGTGCCTTGGGTTTCAGCCATCTGCTTCAGTGCGGCATCGTCGAGTACGGGCGCATGTTCCGCGTGATGCTCTGGTCGATCCTGCCGTACGTGATCATGGGTGCGCTGATCGGTCTCGGCATGCATTTCGCCAAGGATATCGGTGACAAGGCTGTACTGCAGTCGCGTGCAGACAGTGCTTCGCATATCGCCCTTTTCGTGGCCGTGGTGCTGTTCGTGCTGACTCAGGCGATCGTCGATGGCAGTCGTGCGGCCTTCATCGCGGACACGGGTCTGCGTTCGGCTACGCGTGCCCTGGGTCGCGGCTTCATGCAACTGGTGCGACGCCCGCTCAGTACCTTGCTGAGCTATTTGCTGATCAGCGTGATCGGCTACGCGATTGCGTTGGCGCTCGGCATCGGCCGCATTCATACCCCGGCTGTGGGCTTGCTTGGGGTGGTTCTGGCGATCCTGATGGCGCAACTGGTGGTGCTGGCGATTGGCTGGGTTCGCGTGGCCAGGCTGTTCGCTCTGGCCGAAGTGGCCCGCTCGTTGCGGCCATCGCGTCACGCCAGCGGCATGCCGCCAGCCTTGTAACGGAAATCCTGATTGGCTGAAGCTCAGTTGTCCCACACCGTTCGCCCTGAGCGTAGGCCGCAAGGCCGAAGTCGAAGGCTGCCGAGATCCTGCACCGCTTCGACTTCGCTTGCTCACGCAATCTACGCTCAGCGCGAGCGGGATGGATGACTGAGGTCCGCGTTATTCAGGAGCCCGATTGAGCTGAATTGAGTCGCCGCGGACTTCGGTTCGCGGCGATTTTTTTCCTGCGCGGCCAATACTTGAACCCCGTTCGCCCTGAGCGTAGCGCAGCGAGGTCGAAGGGTGATGGCGACGATACTGTTCAAGGGCTAGATCAACAGGGTAGTGACGCAACGCATGCAGCCACGTTGCTTGGTCAAGCTGCTCGATCAGGCGTAAGCGCGACGAGACTCGGTGTGCGGCGGATAGTACGCAAACACATGGCTGTTGCAGCCGTAGAAATTCATGTCGTCGATGTGTTCGCCGCCCAGACGCTCGGCGACGCGGTCGGAGGCTTCGTTGCCGATGCGGATCAGGCTGATCACGCGCTGCGCGTGCAGCTGCTGCCAAGCGAACTCGAGCACGGCATTGCCGGCTTCGGTGGCATAGCCATGGTGGCGATGCTCGGGCTTGAGCATCCAGCCTAGTTCCAGATCAGGCCAGCCGTCGGGATACATCAAGCCGGCGCGGCCGATGAACTCGCCGCTGGACTTCAGCTCCAGTGCCCACATGCCGCAACCACGCAGCTGCCAATGACCGAGCAGCATCGCCAGTGAACGCCAGGCGTTGGTGCGATCCAGCGGTTGACCATCACCGACCCAGCGGGTGCTTTCCGGATCGGCCAGCATCGCGGCGTATTCGTCGAAATGTTGTTCGGTCAGCGCGGTCAGGCGCAGGCGCGGTGTTTCGAGAGTAGGGATATCAAACATGTCGATCAGCTATGGAATCTTCAGCAAAGTGGCCAGCGCACGAGTACTTAGAACAAGGCTCTCGTGCCAGGACAAGCCGACAATTGTCTCACCAGTTGCCGAATCCGCAAAATCTTCCGTTTGGCCTGGGGCCAGCAGGTGGCGGTAGTCCACGGTGATCTCGCTGCCGACGGGTAGCTCGGCCAGCGCAAAAACGAACCCCAGATGCCACAAACCGTTGGGCGTGAAACTGTGGTTGAGGTAGCACTCGTCCGGCCAGTCCGGCGACAGTGTGTAGCGATTCTCGAACCAGCGGGCACTGGCATGCAGCTGGCTGGCGAGTTCGGGCGATGCCGTGATTTCTTCCAGGCTCCAGGTGCGCTCGATGCCATCGGGTGCGCTGATGATGCGACCGGCAGCCACGCTTTCATCGAGGAACAGGCCTTTGCCAGCGCCGGCAATGCCGGAGGCGGCGATGTGGTAACGCGGCAGGATCATGACGGCACCGTTCCCCAAGGTGCGCGAGTGTAGCGCAAGCGGCGCGGCCGTGAATGGCCCGCGCCGCTTGCGATTGTCTGAATCCGGCTTATTGCTTGTCGCCGGTGTCTTCCACTGAAGCCTTGGCGTGCTTGTGCTTGCTGCCGGTGCTGGCTTTGGTAGCTGCGGGTGTCTTGCCGTCGGCGAGCAGGATTGCGTCGCGATTGCGGTCGATGGTGGCCTTGCCAATGCCTTTGACCTGGCCGAGATCATCGACTTGCTTGAACGGGCCGTGGGCATCGCGCCAGGCCACGATGGCCTCGGCCTTGGATTGGCCGATCCCGTCCAGGGATTTTGCAATGCTGCTGGCATCGGCCTGGTTGATATTGACGGGGGTGGCGGCGAGCAGCAGCGCCGGTGTGGCGAGCAGGCAGGCAAACATGATGGCGACAAATCGATGCAACATGGCTTTCTCCTTTGGGTGATGGATGACGGCATCTCGATGCCGCGCGGTCACTTTGCTGCAGTGCATGCGGTCAGCGCAGTCGGTGTGCGGTTGGATTCAGCGTGCGGGTGCGACACCGCGGCGTGTGGGCCAAGCCTGATCGGTTGTCAGCGCCGCCGGAGGGCGCTGTTACAATGGCGCTTTGTTTCGTCATACGGAGCCTGACCATGGACACTGCCCGCCTTTCCCAATTCGTCAGCGGCGTGTGGGACGATGAAATCGTGCCGCAGTTGGTCGAATACATCCGTATTCCGAACAAGTCGCCGATGTTCGACAAGGACTGGGTTGCGCACGGTTACATGGATGCAGCAGTCAAGCTGATGGAAACCTGGGCGCGCTCCAAACTGAGCCAGCTGCCCGGCGCCACGCTGGAAGTGGTGCGGCTGGAAGGTCGCACCCCGCTGATCTATATCGAAGTGCCGGGCGAGGGCGACGACACCGTCATGCTCTACGGCCACCTCGACAAGCAGCCGGAAATGACCGGCTGGGCCGAGGATCTGGGCCCGTGGAAGCCGGTGATCAAAGGCGACAAGCTCTACGGCCGTGGCGGCGCAGACGACGGCTACGCGATCTTCGGTTCGCTGACCGCACTGCTGGCGCTGCATGAGCAGGGCATCCCGCATTCGCGCTGCGTGATCATGATCGAGGCCTGCGAGGAATCGGGCAGCTACGACTTGCCGCATTACGTCGATCATCTCGCCCCACGGATCGGCAATCCGTCGCTGGTGGTGTGTCTGGATTCCGGCTGCGGCAACTACGACCAGCTGTGGCTGACTACTTCGCTGCGTGGCATGACTGGCGGCAACCTGACCGTGCAGGTGCTCGAAGAGGGCGTGCACTCGGGCGACGCGTCGGGTGTGGTGCCGTCAAGCTTCCGCATCCTGCGCGAACTGCTTTCGCGACTGGAAGATCCGACCACCGGGCAGATCAAGCCGAAGGAACTGTACGTCGAGATTCCTGCGCAACGGGTCGAGCAGGCCAAGATTTCGGCCGGCGTGCTGGGCACCGATATCTTCAGCAAGTTCCCGTGGGTGGAAGGCATGCAGCCGGTCACCGATGATTTGTCCGAGCTGGTGCTCAATCGCACCTGGCGTCCGCAGCTGGCGGTGACCGGCATCGGCGGCATGCCGGCGCTGGACAGTGCCGGCAATGTGCTGCGCCCGGAGACTGCAGTGAAACTGAGCCTGCGCGTGCCGCCGACGCTCAACGGCGCCAAGGCTGGCGAGTTCGTCAAGCAATTGCTCGAAAAGGATCCGCCGTACGGTGCCAAGGTCAGTTTCGAGGTAGAGAAGGACGGCAGCGGCTGGAACGCTCCGGCGCTGTCGCCATGGTTGGAGCAGGCCGTGGCGGCTGCGTCTGAAAACTATTTCGGTGCGGCGGCGGCTTACATGGGTGAGGGCGGCAGCATCCCGTTCATGGGCATGCTGGGCGAGAAATTTCCGCAGGCGCAGTTCCTGATCACCGGCGTGCTCGGCCCGCACTCCAACGCGCATGGTCCAAATGAATTCCTGCATATCCCCACCGGCAAGAAGGTGACGATGGTGGTGGCCGAAGTCGTGGCACGCCATCACCAGAACGGTGCCAAGGGCTGATTCAGGAGTTCGCGCAATGAGCACGGATACTGACCACCTGGCGGCCAACTGGGCGCAGGTGCGTCAGCGCGTCGATGAGGCCTGCCGCAATGCTGGCCGCGATCCCGGCGAGGTTAATATCCTGCCGGTCAGCAAGACCTTCGGCCCGGAGTTGATCCGCGCGGCGGTGACGCTGGGCATGCATCGCTTCGGCGAGAACCGGGTGCAGGAAATTCGCGACAAGTCCGAGCCGCTGGCTGATTGCGGCATCGAATGGGTGGTGATCGGTCATTTGCAGACCAACAAGGCCAAGGACGTGGCGCGACTGGCCAGCGAGGTGCAATCGCTGGACCGGATCGATCTGGCCGAGGCACTTGATCGCCGGCTGCAGCACGAGGGCCGGAGGATCGACGTGCTGGTCCAGGTAAAGACTTCGCCCGAAGAGGCCAAATCCGGTTTGCCGGCAGCACAATTGCCGCAGTTCCTGCATCAATTGCGTGCCTGCGAAAGTCTGCGGGTACGTGGACTGATGACCTTGGCGGTGCACTCCGACGATACAGCTGTCGTACGCGCCTGCTTCCGACAGTTGCGCCATCTGCGTGACCAGTCGATCGCCGCAGGCCATGCGGTGGAACGACTTTCAATGGGCATGAGTGGTGATTTTGCGCTGGCGATCGCAGAGGGTGCCACGGAAGTACGAATCGGAACAGCGATCTTCGGTGCCCGTGGCTATCCGACTGCCAGCTGACTGAATACCGGACGGTTTATGTCCATGAAAACGATAATATCCGAAAAAAATCCTTAAAATCAATCACTTGAAATAGCGTGCGCAAGTGCAGGTTTTGTGAAAACGACAGAGTTCACTTAACCGCGATCCAACAAATAGACCTTTTCTTCTTGTTACCTTCACGTACCAGTTACGTCGTCAGCCTGAGCAGGCGGCTAATCCTCTGTACTTGAAGGGATTTTCCCGCATGCCCAATCGCTACTTGACCGCTGCCTGCGCCGCCCTGCTGGGTGTGCTGCTCTCCGGTCCCGTTCTCGCCGACACCACGACTGCCGGCTTTACGTTCAACCCCAGCGTGACCCAGCCATTGCTCAGCCAGCTGCCGATGTTCAATCCGGCACCCAAGCTGACCCAGGCGGTGATTCCCTCCAATCCGGCGTCGTTGATCGAGTCCGCCGCCTCGGCCGATAAGGTTGCGAATCAGGAAGCAGATTCCGACGCATCGGATGCCGTGGAGGTGCAGGATGTCACCGACCTGCGCAAGGCGCTGATTGCAGCGGCGATGAATCTACGCAACATCCGTTATGTGCGCGGTGGCCAAACCCCGACAACGGGTTTTGATTGCAGCGGTTTCGTGCGTTATGTGTTCGAACACGCCATCGGCGTACAGCTGCCGCGGAACTCGGCATCCCAGTTCATGGCAGGCTCGAAGATCAAGCGTGCCGACATGAAGCCCGGTGACCTGGTGTTTTTCCACACGCGTGGTCGTCGTCACATCACCCACGTAGGCATCTATATTTCCGAGGGCCGTTTCATCCACTCGCCGGCGACCGGCAAGTCGGTGGAAATCTCCAGCCTGGACAGTGGCTACTGGGCCAAGCGCTTTGCTGGTGCCAAACGTCCTGAAGAGATGGCACTGGCCTCCGTCAATAAGGGATGATGCCTGCGCGAGTGAGTTTGAAAGCCGCCGCAAGGCGGCTTTTTGCTGGCTGCAGTTTTCTTGCTGAAACCATTGTCCCGCCGCGCGGTCAATCGAGGCCTTGCCGTACTGGCGTGGACATGATTGTTTGTCTGTGGTGATTGTCTTGCGTGTCGTGGCATCAATGCATTGCCTTGATGCTGTCAAATGTTTACCTGGAATTGTCTGATGCCCATGGATTTGCCCCCGGTTACCCGCAATCTGTTGATCGCCAACGTGGTGATCTTTGCGTTGCAAATGCTGCTGCACGACTCGACCAGTCTTGCACTGACCCAGCATTTCGCGCTGTGGCCGATTGGTCCGGACATCAGCGGCAGCACCCCGGATGGGAATGTGATCACGGCCGGTTTTCGCATCTGGCAGGTGGTGACGTATGCCTTCATGCACGGCAACCTGATGCACATCGCGTTCAACATGTTCGGCCTGTACATGTTCGGCGGCATGATCGAGCGCACGTTCGGCGCGCGCAATTACCTCATCTACTACTTCGTCTGCGCGATCGTGGCGGCATTGGCACAACTGGCGACGGTGTACTGGTTCACCCACGGCTTCTATCCCACGGTAGGCGCGTCGGGCGCCCTGTTCGGCTTGCTGCTGGCGTTTGCGATGCTGTACCCGCAGGAGAAGATGATGCTGATCTTCCTGCCGATACCGATCCCGGCGTGGTTGTTCGTGACCGGCTATGCGGCGATCGAGCTGTTCCAGGGCGTAGCCGGCACCCAGGCTGGCGTCGCCCATTTCGCGCATCTGGGCGGCATGCTCGGTGGCTATTTGTTGATCGAATACTGGCGCGGCAAGTTTCCGATCAAGCCAAAGCGGTTATTGATGCGCTGATCGACACGGGCATGCGCAGGGCGGGCACTGCCCGCCGGCTTTGGGCCTTCGTGGTGAATCGGGAGGAACAGCGGCGGGCAGTGCCCGCCCTACGCCATTGCCGAAGCGTGGATAGGTAGATATCAGCGGAGCGAGAGGAAGTCCGCGCTGACCACGAAGCGCACTGCATCCAGACGCACGCGCGACTGCGGCAGGGCAGCGAGCAACTCGGAGCGTTCGGCGGTGACTGCGGTGATTTCCGTTGTGCTGATGCCTGGGTTGATTTCGTGCAATGCCAACAAGCGCGACAACTCTGCATCCAGTATCTGCGTGGCCGCTGCCATGGCCTCGTCGATGCGTACCTTGCCGCCGGCCGTGGCCAACGCCTCGGCGCGTTCCAGCATCGGCGGCACCAGCTTGCCGAGGAACTTGCGATAGCGCGCCACCTCGATGTTGCGGTCACCGGCCTTGCGCAAGGCCGTCTCGCTGGGCTCGAAGTCGGCGCGTTCGCTCAGGCGGGTGTCGACGGTGACCACGATCGGCAGGGTTGGCAGGAAACGTTCGGCATCGAGCTTTCGATCGGCCACGCATTCGAGCACGAACACCGCCTGCAACAACGCCGTGCGCGCCGGCAGCATGTCGTCGACCATGAACGCGGCATTGCCTTGTTCGCCAGACAACGCAAGATCCAGTGCGCCGGCCACCAGCGGATGATCCAGTCGCAGCAGCGGCAGGTCTTCGCGCGCCAGTGCCACGTCGCGGTCGAAGGTGGCCGACTGCGGACCTTCGGCAAAGCCGGGCAGGGCATCGGTGGACAGGTATTGCGGATCGAGCAGCAACACCTGGCTGCTCAGTTCCTCGGCATGGATGCCGAACGCTTCCAGCAGGCGTTGCACGAAAGCATCGCGGCTGGGGTCGTGATCCTCGCCCGAGAATGCCTGGCGCAAGTCATCCGCATGCAGATCGCGGCTGGCGGCCAGTTCGAGCAGGTGGTCACGACCGCCGCGGATCAGTTCGGCCATTTGCTGATGCGTCGCATTGGTGTCGATCAACAGCGAGTCGAGTTCCTGGTCGCGGCTATCGACGCCACTGGCATGTTCGACGGCCAGCCGGGTCAATGGCTCGGCGTAACGGCGCAGCAGTTCGCGACCGTCGGCCGGGCTCTGGCGGAAGGCATTCACGCCCTCGTCGTACCAGCGGGCCAGCACGTGTTGTGCACTGTCGGCGACGGCCAGGATATGGATGCTGATGTCGTGCTTCTGGCCGATTCGGTCGAGGCGGCCGATGCGCTGTTCGAGCAGGTCGGGGTCGAGTGGCAGATCCCACAGAATCAGTCGGTGCGCGAACTGGAAGTTGCGTCCCTCCGAGCCGATTTCCGAGCACAGCAGCAGGCGTGCACCATCGGGCTGGGCGAAATAGGCGGCGTTGCGATCACGCTGCACGATGCCGAGGCCTTCGTGGAAGCGTGCCACGCCGACGCCGCTGCGCGTGCGCAGCACTTCTTCCAGCGCCAGCACCTTGGCCTGGCTGCGGCAGATCAGCAGGAATTTGTCTTGCGGATGCTGGTCGAGCAGGCTGATCAGCGCATCGACGCGCGGGTCGATGCTGTAGTCGACTTCGATCACTGCAGGGGGCTGCTGGATATCGGCATGAAACTCGGCCAGCAAGGCTTGTCGGGTGCTTTCTTCCAGTGTGTCCGCGTCGAGCAGATGCCACTCCGGCAGACGCGTGGGAAAGCCACCGACGCCGGCGCGATTGTTGCGGAACATTGCGCGGCCGGTGCCGTGACGGTCGATCAGCGCAGCGAGCAGTTCGCGCGCATGGGCCGGCTTGGTTGTGTCGGCCAGGTGCGCGATCAAGGTATCGTCACCTTCAAATGCCATCTCGAGAGCGGCGTGCTGGCGTTCGGTCAGCGCTTCACCGTCGAGCAGGCGGTCGGCGATCTTCGACAGTGCGCGAAAGCTGTCGGATTCGGCCAGATAGCTCTCCAGATCCTGGTAGCGCTGCGGATCGAGCAGGCGCAGGCGGGCGAAGTGTCCGCTGCGACCGAGCTGTTCCGGTGTTGCGGTTAGCAGGATCACGCCCGGCGTGGCGCCCGCGAGTTGTTCGACCATCTGGTAGCGCGGGCTGCTTTCCTCGGGTGACCAGGCCAGGTGATGGGCCTCGTCGACAACCAGCAAGTCCCACGGCGCATCCAGCAATTGCCGGGCATATTTGGGTGAACTCTCCAGAAAGCCGAAATCGGCGATCACCAGTTGCTCGTCTTCGAATGGATTGATGTCTTCGCCCGAGGACATTTCATCCGACGCCAGCGCTTCGCAGCGTTCCTCGTCGTAGATCGCAAAACTGAGGTTGAAGCGGCGCAGCAGTTCCACGAACCACTGGTAGACCAGCGTATCCGGCAACAGCACCAGCACGCGCGAGGCGCGGCCGGTGGCCAGCTGGCGCGCGATGATCATGCCAGCTTCGATGGTCTTGCCCAGGCCAACTTCGTCGGCCAGCAGCACGCGTGGCGGTCGGCGTGCGGAGGCGATGCCGGCAACGCGAAGCTGATGCGGTACCAGCCCAATGCGTGCGGCACCGAGACCCCAAGCCGGCGAACGGCGCGCCTCGGCACGCCGTCTCAGCCCTTCCAGGCGCAACTCGAACTGTGCCACCGGATCGGTGCGGCCGCCGATCAGGCGATCATCCGCCTGACTCACGCTCTGCTCGTCGTCGAGCTGACCTTCGTGCAGCTCGCGGCCTTCGCCACGGTAAATCAGCAAGTCATCCTTGATTTCGACCCGTTCGACCAGAAAGGCGAGGCCCTTGCCAGCGACGCGTTGGCCAGCGCGGAACTCGGCGCGCAGCAGTGGCGCCGAATCCATCGCATACGGGCGCAGCACGCCGGCCTTGGCAAACAGTACCTGTACGCCGCGCCCCTCCACGCGAAGTACGGTGCCGAGACCAAGCTCGGGTTCGGCGGAGGAGATCCAGCGTTGACCAGGTACGAACATTGCGCAGCCGTATTTATTTCAGGGGGTCGTCAATTATCCGCTGCGCAGGCCCCGCTGGGAACCTTCGATTGCAGATCGAGCTCTTGCGACTGGCTGAATTCGGTGCGGAATGGCGCGTTTGGCGCTCAGGTTTCAGCCCATTCGCGCAACAGGTTGTGATACACGCCGGTCAGTTGCAGCACGGCATCGGCATCGGCGCCGGATTGGGTCAGGCGCTGGATCGAGGCGTCGAGTTCGAACAGCAGACGGCGATGGGCATCGTTTCGAATCAGGCTCTGCACCCAGAAAAATGCCGCCAGTCTTGAGCCTCGGGTCACTGGTTCAACCCGGTGCAGGCTGCTCGACGGGTAGATGATCAGATCGCCGGCCGGCAGCTTTACCGCATGCTCGCCGTAGGTGTCGCTGATGATCAGCTCGCCGCCATCGTAATCATCCGGTTCGTTGATAAAGAGCGTGCAGGAGATGTCACTGCGCAGTTGCTCGCCGTCTGCCAGCGCCATCACTGCACCGTCGACATGAAAGCCGTATTGGCCACCGCCTTCGTAGCGATTGAAGCGCGGCGGCAAGGTACGCTGCGGCAAGGTCGCCGCGTGATAAACCGGATGCTTCGCCAACGCCGTCAGCACAATTTGACCGAGCTGATGGCGCAAGGGTGAGTGATCCGGCAACTGCTGGTTGCGTTTCACCTGTGCACCCTGTGCGCCGACGGTCTCGCGGCCATCGGTCCACTCGGCCGCATTCAACGCCGCACGCATCTGGGCGACTTGTTCGGCATCGAGTACATCAGCGATGTGCAGCAGCATGGGGTGCCTCGGTATTAGGGTCTTGCAGCCATCCTGCAGGAGCGCACCCTGTGCGCGAAATGCGATCGCGTACAGGGTGCGCTCCTGCAGGGGTTCATCGATCAGAAACGGAAGTTCGCGGTCAGCATGGCCGAGCGGGGTGTTGCCGGGGTGTAACGGTAACCGCTCTTGTTGATCGCCGCGACATAGTCCTTGTCGAAAAGATTATAGATATTCAACTGCAGGTCGAAGTTCTTGTTGACCGGATAGCTGGCCATCGCATCGAATACCCAGTAAGCCTCGGTATAGGCCGGCGTGCCAATGGCGCCATCGGTGCCGCGCTTCATTTCGCCCGCGTAGCGTGCACCACCACCGACGGTCAGGTTGAACGGGAAGTGATAGGTCGTCCAGGCGGTGAAGGCACTCTCCGGCGTGTAGGCCAGATCGCTGGAGCCGTCCCGGGCCACGGCCGTGCCGTTTTCCACGGTGGCATCCATCGTGGTGTAACCGGCGCTCACGGCCCAGTCATCGGTGAGCTTGCCGACGGCGCTGATCTCGATGCCTTCCACGCGCTTCTTGCCAGTCTGGTAGTACAGGCCATCGGTCGGATCCTGGGTCAGTCCATTGGTGACTGTCGTGCGATACAACGCGCCAGTCAGCAACAGACGTTCGCCGAGCAGGTCCCACTTGCTGCCGAACTCGATGGTTTGTGCCTTTTGCGGATCCAGGTTGGGGTTGTCCGCGCTGTTGGCCGAGTTGCTGAGGGTGAGCGTTTCGCCACCCGGCGGTTGCTGCGACATGGCGAAGTTGGCGTAAATGCTGCCGTTGGTGGCTGGTTTGTACAGCACGCCAAGCTTGTAATTGGGCAGATTGCCGGAGACATGCGCATCGACACTTGGCAGCACCGTGCCGACCGGATCGCTGCCGCAGGCAGGGCCGCTCCGACCGCCACACGCAGCGGAGCTGACGTAGTCGGTACTGTAGTGATCCATGCGCAGGCCGGCAGTGACCATCCAGCGTTCGCCGAACTTGAGGGTGTCGAAAGCGTAGGCGGCCACGGTATTGGTCTTGCCGTCGCCGTAGGCACCGGTTTCGCCGTATACCAGGCCGCCGACATTGGCATCGGGGTTGTAGAGATTGGCCGCCGGCCAGGTGCTGCCATTGAGCGCCGCCATGCCGAGGGTGGTGGCTTTTTCCTGGCTCAGTTCTACACCAGCGCTGAGATTGTGGGTGACCGCACCCGTTTCAAAGTTCGCGGTGACGTTGGTCTGGTTGCTGATGATGCGGTTGGCCTGGTGCTTGAAGGTGGGGTTGCTGCGCGCCACCGTCCAGGTCGACAGGTCATCCGGATCCGGCGTGACCAGGTTGGCCGTACTGGCCATGAAGGAGGTGAGCAGGTAGTCCTGTCGCGTACGTCCCCAGCGCAAGGTGTTGTGCAAAGTCACATCGGCTGAAAAATCGTGTTCCAGGATCGCCGTGAACATGTCGGAGATGGCATCGTCATGGTCCTGCTGCGTGCCGTAGAAGTTGTCCGGATCGACCATCGGTGCATCGGCGATGAACGGACGCGTCGGATCAGGGCTGCTGTAACCGGGCAGGCCGATGGTCGAGACGCCGCCATCAGGCACGTTGTCCTGCTTGACGTGCAGGTAATCGAGATAGAGGCGGGTTGGCGTCTTCAGGCCAAAGGCGAGCGAGGGTGCGATACCCCAGCGATTGTTCTCCACTTCGTCACGACCGGACGGCTCGCTTTTCTGGCCCATCACGTTGAGGCGGAAGGCACTGTTGCTGCCGATGCTCTGGTTCCAGTCAGCGGTGCCGCGCAGCTGCGGACCACTGCCGTAACCGAGCGAGCCGGAAACACCTTGCCCCAGCTGCGGCTGCTTGCTGACCATGTTGACCGCGCCGGTGGGTGCGGTGCGACCGTACTCGGTGCCATCCGGGCCCTTGGTCACTTCCACCTGTTCGATATTGAAAATGTCACGGCTGATCGTGCCGGTGTCCCGCACGCCGTCGACAAAGATGCTGCCGGAGCTGTCGAAGCCACGCATGTTGATCGAGTCCCCGGTCGATGTGCTGCCATTTTCGCCCACATAGAACGTGCCGACGCCCGGGCTGTTGCGCAGCGCTTCGGTCAGTGTGGTGGCACCTTGCTGGCTGATCAGCTCCTTGCTGATCACCACGATCGTCTGCGGCGTGTCGAGCAGCGGCTGGGTGAATTTTGATGAGGACAGATGATCGATGCGGTAGTCGTTGACGGCTGTTGCCTCCACTTTCACACCTGGCAGGGTCTTGGCGTTGACGACTTGCGCACCACTGTCTGCAGGTGTCGCGGACAGGTCTGCGGCAGCGGCGGGCAGGGCCAGGGCGAGACCAGTGAGCAGGGTGGCGGCGGTACCGATGCTGGATACATGGTGGGATTTACGCTGCTGGACGGGATGCTTGCGACTGGTGATGAAGGCCATGAATTTTCCGTTGTGAGTGAGAGACGTGTCGACAGGGTCTGGCGCGTCTGGCTTTGCTGATGCTTTGCAGTGGCTGGATGCGGATGCGTGACCGATCGCGACGTGGTGCATCAAGAATCTGCAAACCACGGCGTCATCGGTAAAAGGTTTTCGGGACATGCCCCTCCCGAGCTGACGCGTTTCACGAGAAGCTGCGCAGCGAAGTTGCATACGGTATTAATAATGAGAATGATTTGCAATAAGAATTGATAAGGATCATCGACAGAATGCGACGCGTCATCGCACGGCAGATGCGGCAGGTGTCTGGATGACATGGAAATCATGGCCGTGGATTGCCGCAAGAAAACGAAATCACGGCCTGTGCCGCGCCATGAAAAAAGCCCCGCATTCGCATGCGGGGCCTTCGTTTTCATACCGCGATGAACTGCGGTCAATGCGATGGGCGACTTACCAGATCTTCACCTGCTTGTCGGCCGGACGCACCATCGCGTCACCGGGCTTGCACTGGAACGCGTTGGCAAACTGCGGCATGTTCGAAGGAGCACCAATGGCGCGGAACTTCATCGGCGAATGCGGATCGGCATTCAGATAAACCATCTGCGCCTTTTCGCGGATGTCGCCACGCCACACCCGAGCCCAGTTGAGGAAGAAGCGCTGGTCTTCGCTGTAGCCGTCGATCTTCTTGTCGGCTTCGGCCTGGTTCTTCTTGAGCGCAGTCTGCAGTGCGTCATAGGCGATGTTGGTGCCGCCCAGGTCGGCGATGTTCTCGCCCAGGGTCAGCTGACCGTTGACGTGCAGCTCTGGATGATCAGCCAGCGGCGCATAGCCGTTGAACTGGTCGACCAACTTGCCGGTGCGCGCCTCGAACTGCTTCTTGTCAGCAGCGCTCCACCAGTTGACGTTGTTGCCATCGCCGTCGAACTGGCTGCCCTGGTCGTCGAAGCCGTGGCTGGCTTCGTGACCGATCACCGCACCGATGCCGCCGTAGTTGATCGCGTCATCCGCCTTGGCATCGAAGAACGGCGGCTGCAGGATCGCGGCCGGGAAGTTGATCGTGTTGTCGGTCGGGTTGTAGTACGCATTGACCGTCTGCGGGGTCATGCCCCAGTCCTGGCGGTCGGTGGGCTTGCCAATCTTGGCAATGTCGTACTCGTAGTTGAACTTCGACGCCGCTTCCATGTTGGCGTAGTAGCTGTCCTTGCTGATGCTCAGGCCGTCCCAGCTGCGCCACGTGCTCGGGTAGCCGATCTTCGGCAGGAACTTCGACCACTTGTCGATCGCCTTGGTCTTGGTCTCGGCGCTCATCCAGTCGAGGTTCTCGATGCGGGTCTTCAGCGCATCACGCACGTTGGTGACCAGCTCCTCGGCACGCTGCTTGGCTTCGGGAGTGAAGTACTTGGCGACGTAGAGCTGACCCAGCGCCTGGCCCATCGCGCTGTTGACCGAGCTCAGCGAACGCTTCCACTGCGGCTCCTGCTGCGGCTGGCCGCGCAAGGTCTTGCCGTAGAAGTCGAACTGCGCGGCCACGAACGGTTCGGACAACGCCGAGGCGGCGCTGGAAATGGTGCGGGCCTTCAGATAGGCCTTCCATTCGTCGATCGGTGCGCTGGCAACCAGCTTGTCGAACTCCGCGAAGAACTTCGGCTGCGACAGCGAGAAGCCCTTGTCGATGGTTACGCCCTGCGCCTTGAAGAACGCGTTCCAGTCGAAGTGCGAGGTGACCTTGTTCGCTTCGGCCACGGTCACGAAGTGGTACTGGTTTTCCGGCTTGCGCATTTCCACGCGCGGAATCGAGTGCTTCGCCAGATCGGTTTCGAACTTCATCGCGAGGTCGGCTTGCTTGCTCGCCTCGGCGGCGCTGCTGCCGGTCATCTCGAACAGCTTGGCGAGATACTTGACGTAGGCGTCGCGCACATCCTTGTTCTTGGCGTCGGTGTAATAGTCCGGCGTGGGCAGGCCCAGACCACTCTGTTCGGCATAGGCGATCTGGGTCTTGGCGTCCTTGAAATCAGCGCCGGAGCCGAAATTGAACACAGCGCCATCACCCTTGGCGAAGGACTGGTTCAGCCATGCCGGCAGGTCCTTGCCGGACTTCAGCGCGTCGATGCCGGCGAGATCGGACTTGATCGGCTCGAAGCCGGCCTTGTTGCGTGCATCCATGTCCATGCTGGAGTGATACAGCCAGCCGATCTTCTGGTCGATCGAACCGGCCTTGGCGCTGTCGGCATTCTTCTCCGCGTTGTCCACCAGCTGATGCTGATCGGACAGGCTCTTTTCGTGCAGCACGCTGAAGGCGCCCCACACGGTCTGGTCGGCCGGAATCGGGTTGGCCGCGACCCACTTGGCGTTGACGAAGGTGTTGAAGTCCGAGCAGGCCTGCGCGCTGTCGCCCAGTTCGCTGACGTCGAAGATGCTCTTGCCGAGGTCGGCTGCGGCGGTGGTGCTGGCCGCTGCGGGTGCGGCCGTGGCTGCTGCGGTGCTAGCCGGGGCCGGCGCATCGCTGGCTGCTTCGTGCTTGCCACAGGCGGTCAGCGCCAGGCTGACGGCGAGCGCCAGCACCACGGGCTTCAGATACTGCTTGGTCATGGATGTCCCTTTGTCGTTGGTGTGTGTACTTGCCACGCCGTGTTGATCGATGGCCCCGGCAAGCGGATTCAGGCCGTGCAACGCTAGGTCAAACGTCATGGTCAAGACAGTGTCATTGGTCAGGGGTGATGGTGAGAATGTGGCATTTTTCCCATGAAAAAGGCCCCGCATCTGCATGCGGGGCCTCTCGGTGTTTCATGTCGCGATCAGCCGCGACCCGGTTGGCGACTTACCAGATCTTCACCTGCTTGCCGTCGCCACGCACCATCGTGTCACCGGGCTTGCACTGGAACGCGGTGGCAAAGGCCGGCATATTCGACGGTGCACCCATCGCGCGCAGCGAGGCCGGTGCGTGCGGGTCGGTGTTCAAACGCAGCAGCGCCTGCTTCTCGCGGATGTTGCCGCGCCACACGCGCGCCCAGTTGAGGAAGAAGCGCTGGTCCTCGGTGTAGCCATCGATCTTCTTGCCGGCTTCTTCCGGGTGGTTCTTCAAGGCCACCTGCAGTGCGTCGTAGGCCACGTTGAGGCCACCCAGATCGGCGATGTTCTCGCCCAGGGTCAGCTTGCCGTTGACGTGCGCGTCGGGCTTGTCCTTGATCGGCGCATAGTCGTCGAACTGCTGCACCAGCTTGGCGGTGCGTGCGTCGAACTTGGCGCGGTCGGCATCGGTCCACCAGTTGACGTTGTTGCCGGCACCATCGAACTGGCTGCCTTCATCGTCGAAACCATGGCTGGCTTCATGGCCGATCACCGCACCGATGCCGCCGTAGTTGACCGCATCGTCAGCCTTGGCATCGAAGAACGGCGGCTGCAGGATCGCGGCCGGGAAGTTGATCGTGTTGTCGGTCGGGTTGTAGTACGCGTTGACCGTCTGCGGGGTCATGCCCCAGTCCTGGCGGTCGGTCGGCTTGCCGATCTTGGCGATGTCGTACTCGTAATTGAACTTCGACGCCGCTTCGAGGTTGGCGTAGTAGTTGTCCTGCGTGACGGTCAGGCCGTCCCAGCTACGCCACTTGTCCGGGTAACCGATCTTCGGCAGGAACGTATCCCACTTGGCAATCGCCTTGGTCTTGGTTTCGTCGCTCATCCAGTCGAGATTCTGGATGCGTGCCTTCAACGCGTTGCGCACGTTCGTGACCAGTTCTTCGGCGCGGCTCTTTGCTTCCGGGGTGAACTCCGTCTTGACGTACAACTCGCCCAGCGCCATGCCCATCGAGCCGTTGACTGCACCCAGCACCTGCTTCCAGCGCGGCTTCTGTTCCGGCTGGCCCGACAGCGTCTTGCCGTAGAAGGCGAACTTGTTGTCGCGGAAGGTCTTGCTCAACGCATCGGAAGCATCGTCGATGGTGTGGAAGCGCAGATAGGCCTGCCACTGGTTGATCGGCGCGTTGGCCAGCAGCTTGTCGAACTCGGCGAAGAACTTCGGCTGCGACAGCGAGAAGCCCTTGTCGACGGTGACGCCCTGTTCCTTGAAGAAGTTGTTCCAGTCGAAATGCGGAGTGACCTTGTCCGCTTCCTTCACACTGACGAAGTGGTACTGGTTGGCCGGGTCGCGTTCTTCCACCGGAGCCAGCGATGCCTTGGCCAGCTCGGTCTCGAACTTCAGCACTTCATCAGCCTGCTTCTTGGCATCGGCTTCGGACACGCCGGTCAGCTGTAACGTCTTGCTGATGTAGTCGACGTACTGGTCGCGGATTTCCTGGTACTTCGGATCGAGGTAGTAATCCTTGGTCGGCAGGCCAAGACCGCCCTGATTGGCGTAGGCGATCTGCATGTCGGCGTGCTGGTAATCCGCACCGGAACCGAAGCCGAATACCTGGGCATCGCCGTTCGCGTAGCTCTTGCCGATATAGCCGGCCACGTCCTTGCCGTTTTTCAGGCCGTCGATGTCGGCCAGCTTGGGCTTGATCGGATCGAAGCCGGCCTTGTCGATGGTGGCCTCGTCCATGCCGGACTTGTACAGATAGCCGATCTTCTGCTCGAGCGAGCCGGCCGTCGCCTGGTCAGCACCCTTGGCGGCGTTCTCGACGATGGTGCGCTGGGTGTTCAGGCTGTCATCGGCGAGTTTGTCGAATGCGCCCCAACGGGTGCGGTCGGCGGGAATCGGGTTGGCGGCTACCCACTTGCTGTTGACGAAGCCGTTGAAGTCCTGACAAGCATTGATCGCCGAATCGAGCTCGCTGATATCGAAGATGCTCTTGCTGGCATCGACCGTGCTGCTTGCATTGGTAGCGGCGGTGGTCGCGCTGGGCGCCGGCGTCGCGGGTGCCGCGGACTGCTCGCTCTTGCCGCAAGCGGTCATGGTCAGGGCCAGGCTTACTGCCAGCGCCAGGGGCTTCAGAAACTGCTTCGTCATGGGATTCCCTCTAAAAGTAATGGCTGCCCGAACGGGCAGGTTGGTCTTGACCGTGATCGCGCGCCCGTTGGTTCCCCCTCCGCGCACGATCGGACCGTCTGAAACTAGGTCAAACGTCATGGGTCGCACAGTGTCAAAGGTCAGGGGTGCGATCTTGTCCGATCAATGCAAGGCGGCAGCCTGTGCCGTATCCAGCCGCAGCACCGGATAGGCGCCGACTTTCTGCGCGGCATACCAGGGCGAGCGCAGATAGAACCAGTGCAGGCGCGCGTAGCTGTTGGCGGCGAACGCGGGATCGTCATGCAGCTTCTGTTCGAACTCGGTCTTCAATGACGGGTTCTTCGCCAGCATTTCGCGGGCGAGTTTTTCCAGCACGCGCGGCTCGCCGTATTCCTTGGCTTCGAAGATCGCGTTGAGATAACCCCATTGCAGCAGTGAGTCCGGTGCCTGCGGTTCGAGCAGGTTGATCGCCACGTTGGCGGCGCGCTGATTCATCGGCACGATCACCGAACCGGCCGGCAAGGTCACTGTGCGCTGCACACTGTGCTCGGTGAAGTCATGCAGCATCAGGTGGCTCTCGAACGACTTGCTGGCCCACTTCGGTTCGTCCAGCTGGTAACCCTCGGCGCTGATGGTGACCGGATGATCGAGGCGGCGATAGGCAATGCCATGCGCATCGAGCTTGTCGATCACCTGGGTCCACTGCGCCGGTACGGCATAAGCGGCCGGCGGCGCGATCGAGATATCCGGCAGCAGGCCATTCCAGTTCGGGATGGTGTAGGTCTTTGGCTGGCTCGGGTCGTAATGGATCCACGCGCTGTTGGAGATATCGCTGTGGGTGGTCGTGTATGCAAAACCCTTCAGCGTATACGGGGTGGATTTCGGATCCGGCTTGTAGGTCAGCGGCACTTGTGCGTTGGCATCGCGGGCGATGGTGTCAGCGTCGGCCTTGGCGGTGGCGGCAAGCAGCGCGCTCGGGTGCTGGTTGATCTGCTCCAGCATCAGCTCGACCAGGTCATATACCGCATGCACGCGCACCGCGTAGGGCTTGAGCATGTGGGTTTCGATCAACAGCGCCGGACGATTCTGCAATGCCGCGTAGCCGGTGGAGAAACGCGGGCCGGAACCGAAATTCTCGATACCCTTGGTCAGGTCGGCGCCGTCCTTGAACTCCAGGTATTGCGAGGCCAGGTGGCCGCGTTTTTCGTACGCCGGCAATGCGTGCTTGACCAGGGCGTCGTGCTGCCAGGCGTTGATCGCCGGGTCGAGCTTGTGCGGGTCCTCGGTGTACCAGGTCAGGTCGTATTGATAGTCGGCACCGTCGGTGGTGTGCACGTCGATCAGGAAATCCGGCAACCAGGTCTGCCACAGCTTCAGCCATGCCAGCATCTCCGGCGTATCGGCCTTGAGGTAATCGCGATTGAGGTTCTGGTATTGCGACTGGCCGCGAAAGCCCATGTTGTCCGGGCCGTTCTGGTTGATGCGGTTGTACGGCGAGGAGTTCTCGTGGCCATCCACGCTGAACACCGGGATGTACACCAACACCAGGTGATCGAGCACGTGCGGATATTTATGCGTGACCGCGATATCGCGCAACAGCATCAGTCCCGCGTCCTTGCCCTCGATCTCGCCGGGATGGATGCCCGCTTGCACCCACACCACCGGCTTGCCCGCCTTGCGCGCGGCAGCCGGGTCAAACGTGCCGTCGCCACTGGCAATCACCACCGTCATCGGTCGACCCTCCGGCGTGGTGCCGAAGGTCTGCAACTTGATCATCCCCGGTGCCGCTTTCTGCAGCCGCTCAAGATAAGTCAGCGTGTCGGCATAACTCGGCGTGGTGCGGAACTGCGCGGCCTCGGCCGGCGTGGTCCAGTCGGTCGCGCTGGCGTTCATCGCAACCACGCCCAGCAGGGCGGCAAACAGCAATCGGTACATGGCAAAACCTTTCTTGATAAATGTGTCGAACTTCGCGTGTAGGAGCGCACCCTGTGCGCGATGCTCTTGATTCACGCCGGACCAAAGGCATTCGCGCACAGGGTGCGCTCCTACAATTCCTCGTCGCGCAAACGTGCCGGCGAGGCAGGCAATGTATCCGGTGCCACCGCGCCACCGGAAATGATGAAGGCCATCGCCTGATCCATGGTCCAGTCAGTCGGCGTCAGCTCATCCACCGGCACCAGCTCCAGATAGCCGCCGGTCGGGTTGGGCGTGGTCGGGATATACACCGCCGCCATCTCGCGACCGCTGCCTTCCTCGACCAGCACGCGAGTGACGAAACCCACCACCTTCATGCCACGACGGGGAAAGTCGATCAGCACCACGCGCTGCAGTCCCGAAGGCTTCTGCTGCAGCACCGCCATCAGCTTCTTGGTGCCACCGTAAATCGTCTGCACCAGCGGGATGCGCGCCAGCAATGCATCGAATGCATTGAGGAAACGCTGGCCAATTACCCAGTTGGCCAGCCCGCCCAGCAGGTACAGTGCGACCAGCGTAATCAGCAATGCCACGACAAACGTCAGCCATTCGATATTCAATGTGGCGGCAGCGCGTGGTGCGATCAGCGACAACGCACTCAGAAAGCCGCTGACCAGCGGCGCACCGATGCTCGCCAGCAGGCCCAGCACGAACTTGAACACCAGCCAGGTCACCCATAGCGGGATGAAGGTGAGCAGGCCGGTGAGCAGGTAGCGTTTGACGCGGAGTTGGCGCATGAGGGGGTGGGTTTGTTTTGGTGGGAGTGGTGGCATTGTAGGGGAGGGTGGGGATCGCGCGCGCAGCTGGTCATGGCACGGATTGCAGGAGCGCACCGCCACGATTTTGTAGCGCGGGCACTGCCCGCCGCTCTTCGCATTCCATGCGATCCAAACAGGGGGCAGCGCTGCATCACATCTCGCGTTACCGCGGCTGTGTGGGAGCGACTTCAGTCGCGACATCTTTCAGCACGCGTGAAGCTCAGAACATCGCATGAAGCCCAGAGAATTTGGAGCAAGAGCTTTCGCACCGCTGCGCGGCGCGAGTCACTTCTCTTTTGCTTGTCCAAAAGAGACGTAACCAAGAGAAAACGACACCCCATTTGGCGCTTGCCGGGCTGCGCCCGCCAAGTCCGTGAGCCGGGGGCGGGCTTTTCGACAGCACATCCATGTGCTGGCGAAAAGGCATCGACATCGTGTCGATGCCCGCTGCGCGGCCTGTCGACCCCGACTCACCGCCGCATAGGGGAGGGTGGGTCAAGAGCAACGACGGGAGAGCAGAAGCAGAGCGCTCGCGACCTGAGTTTGGTCGGTGCCATTGCAGCTTTCGACCACGATTGATGTGTTGGCCCCGCCCAATGTGTTGAACTGGTGCCGATTTCACCGCTTGACGATTACGGATCCTCACGGCGACCATCCATGCATATGCCCCGGCTTGGGGTCTACTAAGCGTCAGGGTAAATATGAAATCTCGCGTGCTCCTGAACACTCAAAGAAAAGAGCTTCACGATATCCTTGTTAACGCAGGAGTGGATCCGACCGTTACAAAATGGACTTCCGACGGAAAGGGCTGGACCAGAGATGATCTGGATACCCTTGAGGCGGGGTTCTGTCACTTTCTTTTCAACCCAGGCCATGATGGAACCTACACCGTACACTTCAGGCCAGGGGTAGATGGAGGTGCCCCCTTGGGTCAGGTGAATCTAGAATGGAAAGAAGTTCTCAACCTCTTTAGCCACTGGGCGATATATGTAAAAGCCGAGCTACAGCAGGAAGATCCGTGGCAACAATACTCCACATACCTCCCGCCCGAACGCCGCGAAGAAACCACCGACAATTCGCCGTTTACTCATCAAGAAGCAGATCGAATCACCAGATCGTTATCGCTTTTCCGTGAACATGTTAGAAGTCAGTTACCTAATTACTCAGAGGTCGAGGCACAGTTCGAGCCTCAATTCGAAAGACTAGCTGCTCAGGCCAAGGCGGGCGCGGGCCGTATAGATTGGTCGAACCAGTTCGTCGGGATGCTTATTAGTCTTTGTATTGCACTGTCTCTAGCTCCGGATGCAGCATCTTCCTTGTGGCACTTCTGGAAGCAGGTCATAAACGGTTTATTATTACCCTAACCCGTCATCCATGCGGACGGCACCACCGCCGCTTAATTCCAGCGTTCGAGGGGCGTGATGACATCTCAGTACACTGAAGCTGAAATCAAGATCCTCGCTGAGAAGATGTACTTCGAGCTGCAAACGGAGTTATCTAAGCGAGAGACGTCCAATTCAGAGGCGTTTGATAAGGCAATCCTGACCTACTCAACAGGTGCGCTGGCTCTTTCGCTAGGATTTTTAAAAGACTTTGCAATTACGAACGGTGCCAACAACCTCGGGTTGCTTTATTGGTCGTGGCTCCTATTTGTTTCCTGTATTGCCTCAACAGTTGGTTCATTCCTTGTTGGCAAACTCAGCAACAGGGTTCAGCTACAAAAGGCGGAGAACTACTATTTGCACCGCGACGATCGTGCATATGAAAAGAAGAACATTCCTTCTCTAGTCACGACGGCCATGAATTGGTTATCCGGCCTCTCTTTCTGCGCCGGTGCATTACTAACGGCGCTATTTGTATTCCACTCAGTGAGGGATCAGACCATGACAGATCGTAACAATCCACCAGTTGGCGTAGTTCAGAAAATTACCTCCGGCGGTACAAGCATCATCAGGGCCGCGGAGGCTGCCCATATGCCTCGCCTCCCCACTGGTGTAACTCCTCTTTCCCAGCCAGCACCCCAGCCTGCTCCAAGCAGTGCTGACACATCGGGGAGTCAATCAGGTGGGCAGGGCACATCGGACTGACCTTCAAATAATTCATCCAAGCCGAAGTCGCTTCGAACTCAGTAACAGCGCGGCCAGGGTCGCCTCCTGACATCCGACAAACGTCGGAGGTAGGTTCACTTCCTGATCTTCGATATGTGAACCCGACTCTGTTCGAAAGATTCGTACATGATCGCAATTTTCGACAACAATGACAGTGAGTATTCGGCATGGCTGCTGGCAAATCCGAGCGGCTAGGTTGTCAACATGCGGCACGGTTGCTCGTCGTCATAAATGGTGTTGCATCGCAGCCACTGCACTACCGTCAACCCAGGCATTTCCTCATCGGAGCCTGGTGCGTTCACTGAGCGCGACTATCTCAAGGTGTGCGGCACGAACCTGGAAAGCCTTCGATCTTTGGCAAAGGCATTTGGCCGTCCAGATGGTTCCTTTTCGCTAGAATGCAGCAAGTCCACGTAGCATCAATGGCACGGCCAGCAGTTTGTCCATGCGTACGCCGTACCCGCTCCGTTTAACCCAAGCGTTGGGCACCAAATCTGTCATTGGAGTCAGTTCATGAAGCCACCACCAAGCGACCTGCCTGTCTATCGTGTGCTTACAGGACCAGATGACGCCGCGTTCTGCCACCGTGTCAGTGAAGCCCTTGCAATGGGTTATGAGCTTTACGGTTCGCCCGCGCTCACGTTTGACGGTCAGAAGGTCGTGGTGGCACAAGCGATCATCTGGCCTGGTACCAAGCATCAATTGTCCGGTGTCGCGCAGTGATTGTTTGCGACCTGCCCAACGCGGTGCCTGGCAATTCATTCAAGATGAGCCCGCTTCGCAAGTCGGCTTGATTCAGGCGTTGTGAAACTAGGCAGGAAACTTTATGGCACTTCAAGATCAGCCCGCTTACATCATAAAAATGCGTGCAAAACCCGGGCTTGGCGACAAGTTGTTTGAATTGGCCTCTGCCGGAATGGCAAAGTCCAAAGCCTCCGACCGATACATACTTGCTCGCGAGGAGGACGACCCGGACGTTCTCTGGAACATGGAAGTTTTCATATCCAACAAGGCGAAGGAAGATTACGAGAACAGCTCGCTGGCTGACGAACTCCGGGACGAGATCATCAGCCTGTTGGCCGAACCGCCGATGCGTATTGCTGTCCGTCCATACTCTGCGCTCCCAAGTGATGTGTCCTGACTCGTTCCATGCGGACGGCTGCGCCGCGGCTCAACGCCAGCATGGGCGTTCAAGAATCGAGACATCAAGCAACGAGGGTTTTATGAAGGTTCCATTTTCAGGTGGTTGTACATGTGGCAGCGTCCGCTACGAATGTTCCAGTGAGCCATTGGCCATGCTGAACTGCCATTGTCGCGATTGTCAGCAATCGAGCGGAGCGCCTTTCGCTTCTGGCGTGGTGGTGCCGAGGAGTTCCGTCGAAATTACCGGCACCCCAAAGGAGTATTCCGTTCGCGCATCCAGTGGTGCCTTTGCGACGCGAAGCTTTTGTTCGAACTGCGGCAGTCCCTTGTTCACTACAGGCGAAGCGATGCCGGATTTCATGTCGATCCGCTTCACAAGCTTTGACGACGCAAGTGGATTTCATCCAACGGTAGACATCTGGACGTCGAGCGCGGCGACGTGGGTTTGCCTGAATAAAGAGTTGCCGCATTTTGCGCAGTCACCACCCCGTGATTCGAAAGCGTAGGCATGTGCTCATGATGCCGAGCAAGGCGCTACAACCGACCACTATCCTGCTGGGTGAGCTGGCTGTGGATGAACTTTGGCGTTTTGCGTCATATCCAACATGATCGAAATTGAGTTTGAACCGGCAGAGATTCACATCTGCGAGTGCTGCGGCAAGGACACTGTCCGCTTGACGCGTTTCGTACACAAAGACGGAAACGCCCATGCTGTCTATTACGCGCAGTACTCCACAGGGCATGAGATAGGCCGCGTCAGTGGCATCATCGGTTTGGGTGAGTGGGGTGAAGCGTCAGAGCCATCTGATCGGCTGGCGTTCCCATTCGAGCTTTGGGAAACCGACGACAACTTCAATGTTGGGCATCGTCGATGCAGCGGATTCGCCGTGGCACGATACAACCTTCCTTGGTCGCGTCCTTAACCGCGACGAGGCGTTGGCGCACCCTTGGCACAAAGAGGTGTTTCACATCACAGACCACATGGTCGCTGAGGACCCTGAAATAGTTGCATTGTTCAGCGCAAATGGTGCGCAGCAATTTCGGGGCGACGGCGAAGGCAGCGTCAGGTCCACTTCCTGACCTTCGATAAGTGAGCCTGTCCCTGTTCGGTAGACCGCGCCAGGAATATCCATCCACGGAGATGACGAGTATCGCCACCGCAGATCAATCGAACGGCTACGAGGCTGTCTCCGGATACTTCATGTCTGTCCGGAGCCGATCAATCGGTGTCGCTACGGTGCGCAGCTGGGCGCAATTACTGCCGCTGAGTGGCTCTGTTCTGGATCTGGGTTGCGGCCATGGCATGCCGATCTCGAATGCCCTTGTTGACGAAGGGTTGAGTGTTTACGGCATCGACGCTTCGCCAAGCATGATCGCAGCGTTCCGTGTTCGTTTCCCCCATGCCACAGCAGAGTGCAGCGCAATTGAAGACTCGCAATTCTTCGGCCGTGAGTTCGATGGCGTGATTGCGTGGGGTTTGATGTTCCTGCTTGCGCCGGACGTTCAGGCGAATCTGCTTCACAAGGTCGCATTGGCGCTGGGGCCAGGAGGTAGATTTCTGTTCACTGCGCCGCATCAGGCATGCGAGTGGCTGGACAATCTCACTGGGCAGAAGTCTGTTTCGCTTGGGTCGGATGCGTATTGCAAGATTGTAAAGTCGGAAGGACTGGCTCTGGTTGGTGAAGCCGAGGATGAAGGACGGAACCACTACTACTTTGTCTGCAAACCAGACAACGCGGGCGGCGCGGCTTGACTCAGGCGCCAGGCCATGGCCATCAAACACTCGAAGTAGATGCTCCGTGCTGTATTCCACACGTCACTGGTCGTTCTTCGTCAGGCGGCGTAGCTTGTCTCCGTGACACTTGCCAGCCTGCCACCACAGACTCTCTCCGGAGGTCACATGAAGCACTGTCTCTTCACAGCTGCAATCCTCATCGCCGCGCTTGTCCTCTACAGCATCGGCCTGGTCAGCGGTGCCGTTTTGCTCTTTGTTGGCGGTGCCGTCTTCGAGTTCTGGTTCTGGGTGCGCATCTTTACGCGTCGCCTTGGGTCCAACCACTTGTCCAAGCGGATGCGCGAAAAGCTGCGCACCGCTTGACTCCAGCGTCAGGCGTCACAAGTGTCTTCCCAAAACCACCGCCATGACTACCACTACGATGACTAGCTCGAACAATTTCCCCATCGAAGGTGGCTGCGACTGCAAAGCGGTTCGCTACCGCATGGAAAGCGCGCCGATCATCGTGCATTGCTGTCACTGCCGCTGGTGTCAGCGGGAGACAGGTGCTTCGTTTGCGTTGAACGCGATGATCGAGGCGGATCGTGTCACGAACATCGGGCTTGAGCCGGAGGTCGTGGATACGCCGTCGGAGAGTGGTCGGGGCCAGATGATCGCGCGTTGCCCGACGTGTCGTGTTGCGGTCTGGAGCAACTACGCAGGCTCGGGGCCTGTGCTCAAGTTTGTTCGTGTCGGAACGCTCGACGATCCGGACTTGTTGCCGCCAGACATCCACATCTTTACGCAGTCCAGGCAGCCATGGGTGGTCATTCCGTCGGACACACCGTCTGTGCCGGAATACTACGATCGAAAGAAGTACTGGACGGCCGAGAGTCTTGCTCGTCGCGAGAAGGTTCTTCCGGCTATTGCGGCGTATCACGCTGCACTCAAACGGGACGCCTGACTCTTCAATCATGCGGACTGGCCATCGGCCAGCAAACGTTCGGCACCACAGCACCAGCGACACAGTCTGCCGACTTCAACGGAGAACCAAACCGATGCATGAAGGCTCATGTCATTGCGGCGCAGTCCGATTGACGCTCCCATCCACGCCGGAAATCGCCACCTCCTGCAACTGCTCGCTGTGCCGCAGGATCGGTGGGCCGTGGGTCTATTTCGAGTTCGGAACCGTCAGGATTGACGGCCATCCCGACGCCACGGACGAATACGTTCAAGGCGACAGGACCTTGCGAACCGTCCGCTGCCGGACCTGCGGCTGTGTCACGCATTGGGAGCCCATGGATCCGGTGCCGGGCGCCAGGCACGGGATACATCTGGGCAACTTCGATCCCGCCCTCATCGAAAGCGTTCGAGTCCGACGATTCGACGGTGCTGATACGTGGAAGTTCTTCGATGAACCAGAAGAACAATCGACCTCAAGCTCTGGTGACGCCTGACGGGGGAGAGACGGCGGGGTCAGTTTCACTTGCGGATCTTCGGTAAGTGAACCCGACTGGCACTTACTTATGCCCGTCATCCTCGCGGCTCTCAACAGCCGAAGGGCTGGTCAAGCGGGGATCCAGTGCCTCAGGCTACTCGGCAAAGCCCAAGGTCGCTGGATTCCTGCTTTCGCAGGAATGACGAAAACAGTAGGCAGCACTTACGTAGATGCCATTCGGGCCTGACCTCTTGTCTGCAGTGTCGCCTCGCAGACGGGCAAACGAAGACATCGTCAGCCATGCTGGAATCCCGCGCTGCGAGACCACACGTCGTCACACCCGCAGCCATCGGCATCAAGCACAATGCACGCTCGCGCAAAACGGTGCTGTCCGATGATCTTCCGCTGGTTTGAATCCCTGATCGATATCTTCAAGCAGCCCGACGAGGGCATGCCGCCGGAGTCGGTATGGCGTTTCTATGTGTTCTATCTGCGCCAGTCGTGGTCGGTGTTCGGCGCGGCGATTGTGGTCGGCTTTGGTGTGGCGATCGTCGAGGTGGCGCTGTTCGGTTTCATCGGCCGCATCGTCGACTTGATGGGCAAGGGCAGTCCGGCGGATTTTTTCCACGCGCACGGCCGTGAACTGCTGTGGATGGCATTGGTGGCGCTGGTCGCCCGGCCGATTCTCAACAGCCTGCACGACTTGCTGGTGAACCAGGCGATCGTGCCGAGCCTGACCAGCCGCATCCGCTGGCAAAACCATCGTTACGTGATCCGCCAGAGTCTGGGCTTTTTCCAGAACGACTACGCCGGGCGCATCGCCAACCGCATCATGCAGACCGGCAGCGCGTTGCGCGAATCGGCGGTGCAGATCGTCGATGCGATCTGGTACGTGACCATCTACACCGGCAGCGCGATCGTGTTGTTCGCCAAGGCCGATGTCTGGCTGGCCGTGCCGCTCGCACTCTGGGTATTCGGTTACATCGGCTTGCTGGCGTATTTCATTCCGCGGGTGAAAGCGCGTTCGTGGAAGGCGTCGGAAGCGCGCTCGAAACTGATGGGCCGCATCGTCGACGGTTACAGCAACGTGCTGACCCTCAAGCTATTCGCGCATACCCACCGCGAGGAAGCCTATGTGGCCGATGCGGTGAACGAGCAGACCGGCAAGGTGCGCCTGATGACCCGGCTGACCACTGCGATGGATGCCAGCATCACCATCCTCAACGGTTTCCTGATCGTCGGCACCACAGCGCTGGCGCTGTGGCTGTGGAGCGAGGGCAAGGTCACGGTGGGTGCGATCGCGTTGTCGACCGGGCTGGTGATCCGCATCAACAACATGTCTGGCTGGATCATGTGGGTGGTCAACGGCATCTTCGAGAACGTGGGCACCGTGCAGGATGGCATCACTACCATCGCCCGACCGCGCGCGGTGCAGGATCGCGATGGCGCAATGCCGCTGGAAGTGACCAGCGGTGCGGTGAATTTCCACGACATCCATTTCCACTACGGCAAGCAGGGCGGGGTGATTGCCGGACTTGAGTTGGCCGTGCGCGCGGGCGAGAAGATTGGCGTGGTCGGTCCTTCCGGTGCTGGCAAATCGACCCTGGTCAACGTGCTGCTGCGGCTGTACGACCTCGAAGGAGGCGCCATCCTGATCGACGGCCAGGACGTCGCCGCTGTGACCCAGGAAAGCCTGCGCTCGCAGATCGGCGTGGTCACCCAGGACACCTCGCTGCTGCATCGCTCGATCCGCGACAACATCCTGTATGGCCGTCCCGATGCCAGCGAGGCGCTGATCGCCGAAGCAGTGCAGAAGGCGCGTGCCGATGAATTCATCCCGCAACTGGTCGATGGCGAAGGGCGCACCGGTTACGAAGCACTGGTCGGCGAACGCGGCGTCAAGCTCTCCGGCGGCCAGCGCCAGCGCATCGCGATTGCTCGCGTGCTGCTCAAGGACGCGCCGATCCTGGTACTGGACGAAGCGACTTCGGCGCTTGATTCGGAAGCGGAGGCGGCGATCCAGGAAAGCCTCGATCTGCTGATGCAGGGCAAGACGGTGATCGCGATCGCCCACCGCCTGTCCACCATCGCGCGGATGGATCGGCTGGTGGTGCTGGACAAGGGCCGCATCGTCGAGAGCGGCACGCATGCCGAATTGATAGCCCACGAAGGCCTGTATGCGCGGCTGTGGCAACGCCAGACCGGCGGCTTCGTGGCGGCGGAAGATGCATTGGCGTAACACCACACGCAGGCGCGCAATAACGCCAGCCACAGCACACTTTTCCAATTGGCCGGATGGGATTTGGTAGCACTATCCAGAGGGATGGTCTTCAGGCCGATCCAGAACATGCTGTGTGGCGGCGTTTTAATGGCGGGTCAGGTTCACTCCAAGACGATCGGCGAACCTGACTCTGTCCGTTGATAAGTCACTTGGCCGTATCGAACGGCGGCAACTTCCATGAGCCATTCATGACGGCTTCCTTGGGTTGATAGATGCGAAGGATGGCGTAGAACCCGCCCGCTGGCGCCGGGAGCCAATTGGAGGTGTCGGATGGCTTCTGCGCGGATACGGTGAGATCAAAGCTGCCATCGGCATTTTTTTTCAACCCCTTGGTGTCGCTGCCAAATTTGTATCGTTTGATCGGGTTGTTGGCCAGCATCTTGGTCTTGGCGTCGTACACCGTCAGCGACCAGAAGGCATTGTTTGGCGGATCGCTGGAGAAATGAACCTTGTAGGTGTTGGTGCCATCCAGGGCTTTGCCGCTGCTATCGGTATAGCGGATCGGATAGACAGCCTCCTTCTGTCCCTGGCCTCCCAGGTACGGACCGGCCACTACAGCGCGAAGCGGATAGTTGTAGCCGAAATCATCCAGGCTACCGATGTAGTTCCAGCCTTGGCGAGCCTCGGAGGCTTGCGATACCGAGGCAATCGCAACCAGTGGAGCATCCTTGATGGCCCTCAGTAACCCCTTGCGTTGATCGGCATTGAGTTTGGATTGATCGAACTGGCCGGGAGTGAGGCCGATGCGTTCGTACTGTCCGGCGAGACCTTCGTCCTGCGGCTTGACCGGGTTCGTCTTCAATGCGGCGGCAAGCTGGGTATAGAAGCCCAGAGGATCGTCGCCAACTTTCGGCAGGGGCGCCAAGGTTGCTGGTGGAGCCTTCCAGTTTTTCTTGCCCAAGGCCGAGAGCGGACGTAGGTCGAATTTGTCCTGCAATGCATGAATCCTGGCCATGTCTTCACCGGGCGATACCCGCATGCGTCCCCACAGCCAGACCTTGCTGGTCGAGATATCCAGGCGCTTGACGCCGGCCGGGAGTGTGCCATTCCAACCCGGCCCGACCAGGGCGTATTGGCCTGCCTTGGTGCCGGTGACGCGTCGACCGATATAGTGTTGAAGCTCCTGCCACATATTGAATGTGTCGACGACGTAGTACCGATCATTTACATCAGGCACCGAGAGAATGTATGGCTCCTTGGATAGATCCACCACCGCACTGAGATACACCGTGTCGTTGTTCGCCGTTGGCATGTCGTGTGCAGCCGGCGTCGCCAATTCGCGGGCCCAGCCGATCTGGTTCAGCGGTGCACGGTAACTCGTCGGCGGTTTGGGATCGGGTACATCGGTGTACTCGCGCATCACGCGTTCCATCCTCACCAGCGGATAGCCCCACACATAAGCAGAGACACCTAATTGGTAGGCGTCCACTTCCATGCCTTTGGCAACATTTTCGGGGGTGCCCGATGTCTGCAGCAGAGCATCGGGTGCGCTTTGTGCGTTGGCAACTGGTGTCAACGCACAAACAAGCGCCGTGGCAAGAATGGTTTTCAGCAAAGATCGTGCAGGAAACATGAGTACGCTCCGTGGTGGGAAATCATGTGGGTTCCCCACTGAGCCGGGCCCCATTTTCACTATTCAACATACCAGTCTCGTGCGTGAGGTCGAGATGAAAAGCAACTTGACCAAAGCATTGCGGCAAGCCTCACCCGATCTAATCTCGAAAAAAAACCGGGCGGCGGTGCTTGCGCGCCGCCGCCCGGTGGGTGTCAGGCAATCATGCTTGCGGTGTTACTCGATGTTGACGTCGACCTTCTTGATGTCGCCGTTGAAGGCAAACGGTGGCTGGTAGTCGGGACTGACGGGTTGGCCGCTGTCTTCGCCGATACCGAAGGTGTCGATGCCGAAGCGTCCGCCGACGGTCTGCTGCATGTCACCCGTGGCGACCTGTTCGCCATTCACCTTGAGGGTGATCTTGGCGCCCTTGCCTTGGCCACCGCCGGCATAGTCGAAGTCCACTTCGACTGTTGCATCGCCTGCGGGAATCGGCTTGCTGCCCTTCACGATCGTGTGGTCCTCGAAGTAGTTGTAGTCGAAGACCGGCACACCATCCTTGATGTACAACACCAGGCCGGCCGCCGTGCCACCGAAGCCGAGCAGCACGCCATTGGTCTGCGTCCCCTTGGAGGTGATATCGGCATTGATCTTCCATGACTGGTTTTTCATCGGCGGTGCGGCCGATTCGGCAATGCGGACTGCGCCGGGGTAGTAGGTGAAGGCCTTGCGATCCTTGCCTGCGCCGGGTGCGGAGGGCTTGGGTACGCTGAGGCGTGCGGCACCACGATCGTCCAGCGGGTAGACGTCATACTTGACTGCGGCCTCGTCGAACTTTTTCTTCATCTCGGCCAGCTTGTCAGGCATCTCCTTGGCCAGGTCATCTCCTTCGGAGAAATCCTTGGCCAGGTGATAGAGCTCCCAATGATCCTTTTCCCAGTTACCGGGTGCCAGATCCTGACGCCATGGCAGCGTGTGCTGGGCATCGGCCTTCCAGCCATCCTCATAGATCGAGCGGTTGCTGAGGATTTCAAAATACTGCGAGGAACGCCCCTTGTAGCTTGGGTCGCTGAAGCTGGCTGCGAAGGACTTGCCCTCCAGTGGCTTCTGTTTGATGCCGTTGACCGTGTCAGGCATCGGGATGTCGGCTTCCTGCAGGATGGTGGGCACCACGTCGATCAGGTGGACAAACGCATCGCGTGGCTTGTCGTCATGCTTGATCCGCGCTGGCCATGCAATGACCATCGGGTTGCGCGTGGCACCCAGATGCGAGGCGACCTGTTTCACCCACTGGAACGGCGTGTTGCCAGCCCAGGCCCAGCCGACCGGGTAATGGGGTTCGGTACCGGGTTGACCAATTTTGTCGAGGTGCTTGATGACATCCTTGATATCGGTCGGAATGCCATTGAGTGACTTGATTTCGTTGAGTGTGCCGTCAGGGCCACCCTCGGCAGACGCACCGTTGTCACCGACGATGTAGATGATCATGGTGTTGTCGGCGTCGGGCAGTTGCTTGACGGCATCGAGCAGGCGCCCGATCTCGTGATCGGTGAAGTTCAGATAGCCGGCGAAATTTTCCATCAACGCCGTGAAGACTTTCTTGTGATCGGCATCCAGGCTGTCCCAGGGCTGTACCCAGTCCGGCCGTGGCGTCAGTTTGGTACCCGGCGGGATGATGCCCATCTTCAGCTGGTTCTGATAGACGATTTCGCGGTACTTCTCCCAGCCCATGTCGAACTTGCCCTTGAACTTGTCGCGCCACTTGGCAGCCACTTGATGCGGTGCGTGTGCGGCACCGGGGGCGAAGTACATGAAGAAGGGTTTGTCGGGCGAGACGGACTTTTCAAACTTCATGCGGGCAATCGCGCGATCGGTCATGTCCGTCATGAAGTGGTAGCCCTGTGCGGGCGTCTTGTTCGGCTCAACCGGCGAGGTGTTTTCGAACAGGGTCGGGTAGTACTGGTCGGTTTCGCCGTTGTTGAAACCGAAGAAGTACTCGAAACCCATGCCGGTCGGCCAGCGGTCGAATGGGCCGGAGACGGTGGTCTCCCAGTCCGGGGTGTTGTGGTTTTTACCAAACCACCAGGTGGCGTAGCCGTTGTCCTTGAGAACTTCGCCGATGGTGGCTGTGCTCTTGGGGATCATGGTGGAGTAATTCGGGAAGCCGGTTGCCCATTCCATCAAAAAGCCGCTGCCAGCCTCGTGATGGTTGCGTCCGGTCAGCAAGGCGGCACGGGATGGACCGCAGATGCCGGTGGTATGAAAGCGGTTGTACTTGAGGCCTTCATTGGCCAGCTTGGTCAGGTTCGGGGTGGGGACGAGTCCGCCGAAGGTGGAGGTCTGACCGAAGCCGACGTCATCGAGCATGATCACGATGACATTGGGTGCACCTGCAGGCGGAGATGGCGGCGATTGCCAGTCGGGTGTCGACTCCTTGTAGGTCTTGCCGATCTTGCCCTTGAAGGGAGCCAGGGGCATCGGCAGCTGGTTGCGGTTGAAATCGGAAGCCGACGAGGCCGAAGAGGGCGATGACGAAGAAGCCGTTTGTGCTGTGCCAGCAGATTGTGCTGGTGCCGGTGGTGTGGATTGATTGCATCCAGTCAAGCCGAAAGCCAGAGTCGCACTGAATAACAGCAGTTTTATCTTCATGAGCAGGTGTTCCCCATTTCAGTCGTTGGAAGCTGGCACGTCGGTGGTTTCGTATGTGGACGAACTTGAGAAGCTGAAGGCACCGCAGCGCTTTGCTGTTTGTTCCCCTGAACACGCATCCAGCTTCCACATCGTGAAACATGCTGTTGCATTTATTGTTAGGGGCCCGTGAATCGAAGTGCTCCAACGATCCGGGGTGCGTTGCCCGCCACGGTTTGATTCGTTGGTATCGACGAGTGGTGCAATACTTTCGTGTCGAGGCTTTCCATTTCGGCGCTGAGTGATTTTTGATTTGTCTGGATCGAAGTTCAGTCCTCGCCGATGTGTTCTTCATCCCCGTCGATGAGCGCTGCATGTGTGTGGATGTGCGCTGCATCGGCGCCAAGTGGTTTTCCATCAAGATCGAGTGGATTTGCATTGGCGCGGACCTGCGCGAACTCCCAGCCGAGTGAGGCAATCCCGCCGAGACATTGCATGTGCAGATCGACGCTGCGATCAGCCGTTGCCGGGCGAGTCTGGAAACTGCAGCCCGAACTGGCTCCATGGGCCGGAGGCGATACGTCGTTGCGCCAGTGCCTGCGCGTCAGCGACGGAGATGCCGTGTGGATTGCGCTGCGTGTAGAGGGTGATATGCGGCACGGCAGCAGGCAACGGTTGTTGCAGGCGCTGCGCCAGGATTCGGCGGGCTTCGTGCAGGACCGGGGCATGGCAGGCGGTAACCAGTGAGTGTTCGTCATGCTCGCCATCGGGTTTGCGCAACAGCCACGCTTCGTCATGGATGACGATGTGGTGGTCGAGTTGCTGCCATGCCTCGAACCACTGGGTGAGCCGCTTTGCATCGCGCAGGTGTTTCGCTGAGAGATCGCTGCCCAGCACGGTGATATGGAATTCCTGCTTGCGGGCCAGCTGCAGGCCGGCGCAATCCAGCGTTTCAGGCAAAAACTGCCAAGGCTGCAGCGGCAGCCGCCACAGCACCGCGCCGGTGGCGCTCAGTTCGAGATTGCTGTCGGCTTGAAGCCGCATGATGTTGTTGGTTGTTCCTGATTGGGCGTTTTCGAGCTGACGTGTCCTGTGCATTGACTGCATCTTGAATGCAACAAGGAGCTTTGGCGAATGACTGCTTCGGCTGGCCTGCCTCAGGCCGAAGTCGTTGCAGCAAGTTGCCACGTTTGCAAATCATCACACGACAATAACGCAGAGCGCGGATACTTTTTCGAACGTGGATATTTCGACATCGACCGCTGCGCAAGTCTTGCCGTGCGGATGCTGTTGATCATGCAAGCCGGCGGGGATGTCTGATCTAGCCGCGGATTCGGGATGTGCCGCGTGCACTGCAACGATCCAGTGTGTTGCAGTGACATCAGGGTATCGATGCATCGCCCAGATCACGGCGGCCGGGCGAGTCGCTCCAAGGGAGGGCTGATCGTGCCCAGGTCTCACAAGGTGCTTGGATCACTGCTGATATTGGTCATGGGAGCTGACGTGCAGGCTGGCACGGCATCGGCCTCATTCGGCATACGCATCACCATCGAGCCTCCGCCGTGCATGCTCAGGGTGAAGGGAGAAACGTTGAAGATCGCCTGCGACGCGCACGGCCACATGCCCCGCGTGCTGGTCGATGAGCGTCGTGCGCCAAGGCAGGTCGAGGTGGAGAAAAATACTCGGGTCGTGTCCATCACGTACTAGGCTCGCCGCTGTAGTGACTTTGTGTTCTGGCCTTCCGCATGTCCCGTGATAATGCCGCTTCGCGCGGCTGGCGAGACGCTTCATGTACTCGGAGACAGTTTGCTGCACGTCAGGCGGGTCTCTCTCCCACTCTCCGCTTTTTTTGACGACCTTATTCGCAGTCGTGATTCACTCAGGCCGTGAGACCGGGGCGCTTTGCCGCCAATGCCCTCGATGGAGGCACGCCGTATACGCGCCGGTACAGACCGGAAAATCGCCCAAAGTCCCACACGCCGAAACGCCCGCATATCTGGGCAACCGTCTCTGATGGTTCGGCCAGTCGAAGAGCCTCATGAATGGCTCTCAACCGCTTGAGCATCAGAAAGCGATGCGGGCTGACGCCGAAGTGTTCATTGAATGCCGCATGCAGCGTCCTGCTTGAAACTCCAGCAGCGCGACAGAGGTCTGCCAAGCGAACAGACTCGCCCAGCGGGAAATCAAGCAGTTTGAGTGCGCATCGGATGATTTCGCTGCGACTCATCCGTGGACGCCCCAGCGTACCGGTGGTCGCTGGCTCCATCGATTGCAAGGCATCGTGGATGCCATGGGCAAGCTGCTCGTAGAGCTCGCCACGAGAGGCGCTGGCGTCCAGGATCGCGGGAGTGGCGTCGTTGACATCGAACATCCTGATTACCAGATCCGTCAGTTCCGCCATGCGCTGCGGATGGCCATGACCGATGAGGTGTTCGTGCCGATCGAGGCGGGTACCTTCCGTATCCAGATCAAGCCAGCGGCTTATGGTCTGGTGACCCACGCTGATGCCTACCCAGCGAAGGACGCCACTGTTGTAGATATGAAAATCCCGGCCAGCCGAAAGCCAGGTCAGTGTGCTGTCCCCGACTTCCCTGCCATTGACCAGCAAGTGATCAATTTTTGAAAGCGGAAAGAACAGGCCGAAGTTTTCGTTGTAGCAGGCGCCGTCGTAAATGCTTCCGCCACCGTTCTGGCAAAGCATGACCTCGATATCGGCTAGCGCCAGCGATTGCAGGCGCCAGTCATGCGTGTCGCGCTTGAGTGGAATGTAACGACCCTCGACCCCGCGCATGGCTTCTTCGAATTCATCAAATTCCAGACCGGACATACAGGTCATCCATCACTCTCCCGAAACGGCGGCACCAGGCTGCTTCAGCGCCCCGGCATGCCGGGCATTTTTTCCATTTTTACGTAGACGCTGGCATGTGCCAGGAATAGTTTCGAATCATGTTGCGAGCTGCAAGGCAATCATTTCACGAAACACAACGGGTCAACGTGCGAGTGCGTGCATGCGGTTGCTGCCCCATGGTCATCGGGCATCGATCGGCTGGCGGATTTGCGGGTTCTTCCGTGTCGTCACGGCTAGGCATCGTGCCGCTGTGTTCGCTTTTTCGTCACCTCGAAAATGCAGACTGGCCAGGATCAGGTGCGGCACTTCGTCGTTGAATTCACCCGCGTCCCGGAGCGATGCGGGCGGTGATCCATTCCGCTTGAATAGGAGATTGTTCCATGCGCAAGAAGATCGTCCATCTCGCCCGGGCCGTGTCAATGGCGCTTGTCCTGACCGGGCTTTCCGCAATGGCATTCGCTCAGGACCGAGCCATTCCCGAGCATTTCAAACAATTGGCGGATTCAAAATTCACCAATGACTACCCCACGCCGGAGACGGTCAACTCGCTGACCGATGAGCTGTACTTCGATCGTGCCGTGCTGGTCTATCAGTGGGCCCTGCCGGCCATCAACATGTACGCCATGAAGGAGGGTGCCGAGAAAGTCTATGGAAAGGGCTACAACGTGATGAGCATCTGGAAGAAGCGGCTGGATGCCAACACCATCATCACTACGCCCAATTCCGATGTGATCTACGGCATCGGCTTCGTCGATCTGGCCAAGGACGGTCCGATGGTGGTGGATGCGCCACCGAATCTGCAGGCGATTCTCGACGATTTCTGGCAGCGCCCGATCGACGGGCCGACCATCGACGGTCATCACTATCTGGGCGATGTGGGCCAGCCCGGTCCCGACAAGGGCAAGGGCGGCAAATATCTGGTGCTGCCACCGGGCTATACCGGAGACATACCCAAGGGTTACTACATCTACCGCAGCCGCACCAATGGCGTGTTCGTGTTCCTGCGCGGCTTCTTTGATCGACCGGACAATCTGGAGCCGACGGTCAAGAGCATGGAGGGCGTCAAGGTCTATCCGCTGGGCAAGGAAGCCAGCGCGAAGCCGATGAAGTTCCCCGATGCCTCCGGCATCAAGGTGAACCTGGTACCGCCCTCGGACGGCAGCTATTTCGACATGCTCAACCGATTCATCCAGAGCGAGACTAACGACTATCCGAGCACCACCTACATGCGTGGTCTGGCGGCGGCCATCGGCATCGCCAAAGGTCAGGAGTTTGCGCCCACGGCGCGGCAGAAGGAAATCCTCGACCTGGCGGCGCGCACGTCCTGGAAAATGTCCAAGGTGGTGGCCACCGAAGAGTTCCCGAAAATGTCGGGTGCGAAGTGGTATCCGAACCGTCAGTGGTGGGGGCATATCCGCGACGGTGGCAAGCACTTCGGCAAACCGATCGACGATTTCAACTACCTGATTCCCGGTGCCGGCATGATCGATGTCGACCCGCAGATCCACATGTTCATCAACTACTACGCAATGAGCCCGGGCATGGGTACGGCGATTCCCGGCGTGGGTTCGAAATACCTGGTGGGCGCCAAGGATGCCGATGGCAATTACCTGATTGGCGCAAACAATTACACCTTGACCCTGCCGGCCAATATTCCGGCCAAGAACTTCTGGTCAGTCACTTTGTATGACCCGGTGACGGCAGGCGGTTTGCAGAATGGCCAGCCGTTCCCGTCGCTCAATTCCCGGGATAATCCGGTCAAGAACGCAGACGGTTCGACGACCTTGTACTTCGGCCCCGCGGCTCCTGCGGGCAAGGAGAAAAACTGGTTGAAGACCGTGCCCGGCAAGGGCTGGTTCACCCTCCTGCGCCTGTACGGCCCCGAGAAGCCGTTCTTCGATCAGGCATGGGTGCCAGGTGACTTCGAAAAGGTGAAGTAGCCGTCATTGCGCCCCGGTCAACTCCGATGCGTGGATGGCTGGGGCGCTGTGCTGCAGTTCGTGGGACTATCCGGGGCGGGTCTTGAAATCGTTGCCGCCTCGATTTGCGCGGGTTCGTATCATCAGGCCTTATGTTTCCATGGGGTACTTTAAGGTGATGTAGAGGAGTCTTCGTATGATCCTGATCGCTGTGCGCGCGTGCTCTACTTCAATACCCCGACGTCGGCGGGCCGTTCTTGCATCGGGCTTGCTAGCGCTCATATCGTGCGTGCCGATCACGGTGGCACAGCAAATCTCCACCGATTCACAGGAAGTAACACCAGCAGTCGCGGAAAAGGGTCCGGCTGCCGAGCCGGAGAAGAAGGAATCCTTCTGGAGCCGTTTGCACGACCCCCAGGACGGCGCCTTCGACATGTCGCGCTATCTGCTGGAGCACAAGGGTGCGCTGGTGGTGCCGATCATCGTCACCGAGCCGGCGGTAGGCAACGGCTTTGGTCTGGCCCCCATCTTTTTCCGTCAGCCCAAGCAATCCGATGCCTCCAAGGCCCGGGGTGAACGACTGCCGCCGAACATCTTTGCCGCCATGGCTTTCAAGACGGCGAATGGCAGCTATGCCTACGGTGCAGGCGGCATGTTCCATTTCAAGGACGATACCTGGCGCTATGCCGGGGTTGTGGGCAAGGGTTCGTTCAATCTGGATTACTACCCGCAGCTGCCGCTGCTGGCGCCATACAAGATTGGCTACAACACGAACGGCCTGTACTCGTTGCAGCAGGTGTCGCGCCGGCTGGGTTTGAGCAAGTGGATGGCGTCGGTGCGCTGGGTTTATGTCGACGTCAACAGCCGCCTGAATATTGATGGGAACAAGCAATATTTCCAGCCGAAGGAGTTTGCGAGCGTTTCATCCGGCCTGGGCCTCAAGGTGGAGTACGACTCGCGCAACAACACCTTGAGCCCCACTGCAGGGACGAAATCCACCTTCATCGGCACGTTTTTTTCGCCCACCTTCGGCAGCGACAATACGTACCAGGATTATCAGGCGCAGAATCTCGCCTATATACCGCTCAACGATGCGTGGATGCTGGGCACGCGGGTGTCTTACGAGTCGGTGAGCGGCACCGTGCCGTTTTATCGCCAGCCTTTTGTCGACCTGCGCGGGATTACGCGGGGGCGTTTCCAGGATCGGAACACGGCTGTGTTGGAGGCCGAACTGGACTGGAACTTCAACTCGCGCTGGACCGCACTGGCGTTCGGTGGTGCGGGCCGGGCCTGGGGCCGCAAAGTTTCATTCGGCGATTCCGATACCGCGTTCACCAAGGGCCTGGGTTTTCGTTACCTGATTGCGCGCGCGCTTGGCCTGCGCGTGGGTCTGGACTGGGCTTGGGGGCCGGGTGAGCACGCTTTCTACATTCAGACGGGCAGCGCCTGGCGGTGACGCAACGCGGATCAGGTATCGCTGTCACCCTTCGACTTCGCTGCGCTACGCTCAGGGCGAACGGGGTTTCACTATTATCGGGCCCATTCAACAGTCTGCGCAGGCAGCGCGTAGCGCACGCAAAGCGGTGGCGTAGGCGCGTGGTGAGCGTCCATGGCGAAGAAATTTTTCCAGCGGCGCCAGTCGGGCCGCAACCCGTGCCACTTCGGTGCGGATTTCGGGCAGCTGTTGCAGGGGCGTACGCAGCAAACTGGCCAGCATATCCTCGCGATCGAGGTAATGGCGTCCGACGCCGGCGCTGAACAACAGCCAGTCACGTGCCTGTGCGTCACGCAGGGACATGACTTCAAGCGGGTCTTCCTCGAAATCGATGAAGCCGATGCGCTCGCCGGCAACCGTCAGGTTGCGCGGGAAGGCTTGACCGAAATAAGCGCCTTCACGATGTGCCGCCAGCAGCTCGGTCATGGCGCGGTCGACGAGCAGGTCTACCTGGGAGGCATCACCGGCAGCTTTGAGCTGGCCCGAAAGTGAAGGGCCGAGGTCACCGAGCAGCAAGGTGTTCGAACTATTACCGAGGATGTCAGGTACGCAGACGCCGCATTCCTGCAATTGCCGGATGCGGCGCAACTCCACTTGCTTGCCTTGTTCGTGGGCATGCCGCGGCGGCGAGCGCAGTGGCTCGACCTGCCATGCGCCCACGATCCGGTTCCAGACCCAGTTCATCGCCGCACGCAGCCTGGGGCTTGGGCCGTAACTCTTGAGCCAGGCGACCTGATTATCGATGTGCAGCTTCTGCACCATGCAGCGGATCCATGCCGTGGGTTGCGGAGGGTTTCGCGTCAACGTGGGGGCGCGAATGCCTTTTCACGAGCCGGCTTCGATTGTTTTCAATCGCGGGGAGGGAGGCCGACTATGTCAATTGTGTTTCACGGATGCGCTTCGCGTCCAGCCGGCGGCTCGCTACTCCGTCCGCAAATGGAAAAATCAGACTGTGATTTTTTTTCGTAACCTGCGAATCATGGGGTGAACCACCAGGGAAAGCATGGCGTCGATGAAAGCCAGACACACACAGCAGCAGTTCGAAACCTTGTTGCACGCGCATCGTGGTGTCGTGTTCAAGGTGGCGGGGCTATATAGCCGCAATCCGCACGATCGCGACGATCTGGTGCAGGAAATCAGCGCGCAATTGTGGCGTTCGTTTGCTCGTTATGACGAAGCGCGCGCGAAGTTTTCGACATGGATGTATCGCATCGCGCTTAACGTGGCGATATCACAGGCACGGCGGGAGCGCTGGTCGGAGGGCAACCGATTCGAGCCGCTGCAATTGCATCACCTGGAAACCATTGGCGGAGGCGAAGGCATTGATGAGCCGGATGATCGACTGGTCGCGTTGTACGCCTTCATCGGTGAACTCGATCCGCTCAATCGCGCGCTGATCTTGTTGTACCTGGAAGACCGCAACCATACCGAGATGGCCGACATCCTCGGCATCAGCGAAACCAACGTGGCGACCAAGATCGGCCGCATCAAACAGAAACTGCGCGGGCAAATGACCGCAGCGGAAAACACCGGAGCATGACGATGGAACTTGATGAGATGAAACAGGCATGGGCGCGCATGGAGGTTCGCCAGGAAGGGGTGGAGTTGCTGCTGCGCCAGGATTATCGCGATCGACGCATCGAAAAATCCCGATCCACGATGCGGCGTGCGCTGACCTGGTTGGGTGTTGAAGTCGTTGCCTGGATCGTTTTTGTCGTCTGGGTGGCGTCGTTCTGGGTGGCGCATCGTCATACACCGCATCTGCTGGTGATGGGCCTCATCTTGCACGTCTACGGCATCGCTGCGATCTGGTCGTGTGCGACTCAGCTTTTCCTGCTGGCCCGCATCTACCTGTTCGATGCGCCGGTACTGGTGCTGCAGCGATGGTTGGCCCAGCTACGCCGCTTCCGCTTCTACAGCACCTTGCTGCTTGGCCTGCCGTGGTGGTGCCTGTGGCTGCTGGTGCCGCTGGTTGCGTTCGAGGATTTCGCGGGCGCGGATCTCTACGCTGCGGGATCAGGGTGGATATGGGCCAACATGTTGGTCGGCATGATGGGTATCGGCATCAGTCTCTGGTTGGCACGCCGTTGTGCCGGACGCCCGATCCAATCGCCGTTGCTGCAACGTCTGGTGGACGACATGAGTGGTCGCAGCCTGCTGCAGGCCTCGCGACAGCTGGATGAAATTGCCCGTTTTGAGCAGGCATGAGTTGCACGGCAGTGGCAGGAGCACCCCCTGTGCGCGATGCTCCTGGTCAGATTGCGAAAAGCATTCGCGCACGGGGTGCGCTCCTGCACGAGGCCGATTGAAGACTTTCAGCGGGCCTTCGGTTTCAATCGAACGTAGAGCTGCTTGCGCACCACGGCGATGACTTTGCCGGAGGCGGTGGTGACTTCGGTGTCGAACCAGCGCAGCACTTTGTCACCATTCGCGGCTTCGGCGCGCAGTTCATCCACCAGCGCCGGATCCAGCTTGAAGTGGGCATGGACGTCCTCGTAACCAGGTGCCACGAAATCGATCGTGCCGGCCTTGTCCCAGACGTAGTAGTCGTTGCCGAGCTGGTTCATGGCCAGCAGCATCCAGAATGGATCGACCATGGCGAACAGGTTGCCGCCGAACTGGCTTTTCACGTAGTTACGGTTCCAGGGACGCAGACGCAGTACGACGTGGGCTTCGCTGTAGTCATCGCTGAGCGACTTCAGGCGAATGCTGTTGAACAGGAATGGTGGCCAGAAATTGATCAGGCGACGGAAGGTGCTGGCGCGCATGGCAGGGAAGGCTGTGGCAGGGCGCCCCAGCATAACTCAAACATACTCATGGGTATGGAGTGATTCGGCGGCGTGTCGGTAACCCACCGCACCCGCTGCAACGCTGGCTCAGGCGAGGGAGATGTCCTGCGCAATCGACTTGGGCGAGTGTGCGCCGAAGAAGTCGCTCCAGCGGTTGCTGTTGCGTTCGCTGACGGCCATGGCAAAGCGCTGCAGCACCAGTTGCCGACATGCGGGTTTGTGCAAATACCTGGCTTGGCGGAGCACTCGAAGCAGGCGATATTTCTCCACCACGGTGGCGCGAATGATGTTGCGATTGGACTTGGCCACCACATACAGCGAGCCCATCGCCAGGCCGGTCATCCCGAACGGTACGGTCTTGAACACGCTGCAGGCGTCACTCTCGCTGAGGGTGATGCATCGGGACTTGCGAATCATTGGCGAAACCTCTCCTGTACTGAGCTGCGTACCAGCCACGGAAACGGCTGGAATGGCGGTAACGAGGTTGCGCCCAGCCTAGGCCGGTTGCCTTAGCAGCAGCTTATTTCCCCCATCCCCCTCCCGAAAGGTATCTGGCTCAGCGCATTTTGCAAAGCATTCCGTCCAACCGCGGAATGCTTCTACCATGCAGTGTTACTTGCGTCGCGCAGTCTGGAGGAGTGGCCCTTGCACATCATTCTGGTCGAGGACGATGCCGAACTCGGTGAGGCCATCCAGCGCACGCTGGAGCGACAGGCGTATACGTTGACCTGGTTGCGTGACGGTAACTCGGCGCTGGTCGCGCTGCGTGATGGCGGTGCCGACCTGGTGCTGCTGGATCTGGGTTTGCCGCACAAGGACGGCCTCGACGTGCTGCGCGAGGCACGCCGCAGCAACGTGCGTACCCCGGTGATCGTGATGAGTGCCCGCGACGCGCTGGAGACACGAGTACGTGCATTGGACGAAGGGGCTGACGATTATCTGACCAAGCCATTCCATGTTGATGAGCTGACTGCACGGATCCGCTCGGTAAGCCGGCGCGCACGCGGGCTGGCCGACAACCGTATCGAAGTGGGCGCACTGAGCATGGATCTGGGCGCGTCGGATGTGACGTTTCGTGGCCAACATGTCGAGTTGACGCCGCGCGAATACGCGCTGCTGCAAATACTGATGAAACGCGCCGGCAAGCTGGTGCGACGGGAAAGTCTGGAGGATTCGCTGTACGGGCTGGACAATATCGTGGGCAAGGGTGCGCTTGAGGTGCTGGTGCACTCGCTGCGCCGCAAACTGGGACGCGACATGATCAAGAACGTGCGCGGTTTCGGCTACATGATTCCGGGGAATCCGGAATGAGGCCGTCGAGCCTGCGTGGTCGACTGCGCTGGTTGATCATCGGAGTGATGGCGGCCTTGCTGTTGCTGCTGGGTTTTCTCAGTATCAACCACACCATTGGTGAAATTGACGAGTTGCTGGATGGACGGCTGGCACGTGACGCACGCACGCTGGAAGTGCTGATCCATGCACCGGCGATCGAATCGCTGTCACGCGATAGTTCCGCCCCGGTACTGGTGCCGGTGATCGGCAATGCGGTCGCCACCCGTGCGGGGCGGCAACACACGCACGAGTCGGAAGTGGGCTTTCAGATTGTCGATGACGCCGGTCACGTGCGCCTGGCCACCACGAATTTCGCGCAGCCCATGCCGGGGCAGATGCTGGACGAAGGCTTCAATGACATTCACATCGGCAAGCGTCGCTGGCGCGTTTTCAGTCATCAGGACAGTCATGATCATGTGTTGATCCGGGTGGGCGAGCGCTATGACAGCCGGCGAGATATCGAGCGGACGTTATGGTTCGAGCATGGTCTGGCGCTGTTGCTGGGTATCCCGCTGCTGGCGCTATTGGTGGGCTGGGCCGTGAAGCATGGATTGGCGCCGTTGTCGCGATTGGCACAGATGCTGTCCGAGCGTCAGCCAGGCAGTCGCGAGCCGGTACGACTGGAGAACCCTCCGAGCGAGCTGCAGCCTTTGCTGGCTGCCTTGAACGAACAGCTGCATGGACTCGAAAATGCACTGGAAAGGGAGCGTCGCTTCAGTGCGGATGTAGCGCACGAATTGCGCACGCCGCTGGCATCCATATTGATCAATATCGAGCACGCTATGAGTGCGCCGGAAGAAGCCGAAAGTCGGCGCGCGCTGGAAGGCGCCCAGCATGGTGTGGGCGTATTGACGCGACGTGTCGAGCAATTGCTGGCGCTGGCGCGGCTGCAGTCGGATGACGCTTCACGTGAGGCGGCCTCGGTTGATCTGGTGGCGATTGCGGTTGAAGTGATCGAGGGCTTGTCCAGCTTGCTCGATCGCAGTGGCGTTGAAATGGGCTTCGACACTTCCGCGCCAAAAATCCTGTTGCGCGGACACGAGGCTGCACTTTCGGCGATGCTGCGCAATCTGCTGGAGAACGCCATGCGCCATGTGCCCGCTGGCGGACAGGTGGAGCTTTCGATCTCGCAGACATCCAGCCAGATATTGATCGACGTGGTGGATGACGGGCCGGGTATTCCGGCCGAGCGCCGCGACGAGGTGTTCACACGTTTCCATCGCGAAGCGAGCAGTCGAGGGGATGGCTACGGACTGGGTCTGTCAATCGTGGCGCGCGCGGCGCAGCTGCATGATGCGTCGATCGAACTACTCGACGCACCTTCGGGTCGGGGCCTGCGCGTGCACGTGGCGATTCCGCTGGATGGCCCTGGCTCTTGATCACATGTCGAATTGGTGCCGAAGAGCCGGCGGGCAGTCAAGATGTGATGAAGAGACAGCTGAATGGCCAAGGGAATCAGAACAGCAACGAGGCCATCCGGCGGCGATAGCGGCTGAGCAGGTCGGCATCGTCGAGGGTGGCAAAGGCGGCCAGCAGGCGCTTCTTCGCCTGGCCGTCGTTCCAGTCGCGGGCTTTTTGCAGAATGGTCAGAAACTGTTCGAGGCCAGCCTCGACATCGCTCTCCTGAAGCAGGCGCACGCCGAGTTGATCGCGTGCTTCCCAGTCGCTTTCGTTCGCGTCGATGCGTTGCTGCAGTTCGACGCGGCTGGGGGCATCTTTCAGCGCATGCGCCAGCTCCAGCTCGCTGCGCAGGCGCACGGCGCGTGCATCGGTGGCGAGGTTGGCGGGCAGGGCGGTGAGTTCGGTTTCGGCAGCGTCGGTGTGGCCGGCATGCATCAGGGCCAGCGCCAGATCGAGTTTCAGTTCGGGCTTGTCCGGCTCAGCCGCAACGGCTTGCTGCAGACGAGCGAGTGCCTGCTCGGGCGTTTCGGGCGGCGCTTCATCCCCGGCATCTGCGCTCTCGTCAGCTTCCAGCGGCTGCACGTGGCGCAGCAGGAACTCACGCAACTGGCCTTCGGGGAGGGCACCGGCAAAACCGTCCAGCACCTGGCCGTCCTTGACCAGCATCACCGTCGGAATGCTCTTGATGCCGAACATGCCGGCCAGTTCCTGCTGCGTGTCGACGTCGACCTTGCCCAGCCGGAACGCACCGTTGAATTCGGCAGTGAGCTTTTCAAGCATCGGCCCCAGCGTCTTGCACGGCTCGCACCAGGTGGCCCAGAAATCGACCAGGATCGGCGTGGTCAGTGAAGCCTGCAGTACGTCGGCTTCGAAACTCTGCTGTTCCACGTCGAAAACAAGGGGGTTGGCAACGGCGTCGGTCACGGAAAACTCCAGCTAGGCAGGTGTCGGATCAGATCGGGGCATTGCCCAGCATATCAAGCGTGATTGGTATACCGACACATAGTCCAGCGCGCTGCCGGCAGATTTGCGAGAATCACTGAACGAAGACGAGGACAATGCACCACGGCATGAGTACGCGCGAGCCATTGATGATCTGCGAACACTGCGACACGGTGTACCGTCGTCGCCGGCTGGTGCGTGGCGAAGTGGCCCAGTGCGCGCGTTGCCGGGCGGTACTGGAACGGCATCACGGCATGGGCAGCAATACATTGCTCGCCCTGTTGCTGACTGGCTTCATCGCTTTCGTCGTGGCGAATGTGTGGCCGGTGGTGACGCTGGCGCTGGGCAGCAAGCAGATCAGCACCACCTTGTGGGGCACGGTCATCACGATGTGGCAGGAGCATTCGCAGATTGTGGCGGTGCTGGCCGCTGCGACACTGTTTTTCTTTCCGCTGATCAGGATCGTGTCGATGAGCTGGTTGTACTGGTACGCCCGCGACGGACGCCGCGCACCGGGTTTCGTTCCGATCATGGTGACGATCCACTATCTCAAGCCCTGGACGATGAGTGAAGTATTCGTGCTCGGTGCGTTGGTGGCCATCGTCAAGGCACGCGTCTACTTCGAGGTGATCGCGGATCCGGGTATTTATGCCTATGGCGTGCTGACGCTGCTGATCACCGCATTCGCGGCCGTCGATGTGCGCCGACTTTGGGACACTACCTCGGAGCAGGCTGCATGAGCGCATTGCCGAGGGCGATCGACATGGGCGTGATCGGCTGCCACGTGTGTCGTCAGGTCAGTCGTGACACGCTGGATTCTGGCCACTCTGCGAAGGCATGTCCGCGTTGTGGCTCGATTCTGCATAGGCGCAAGCCGGCCAGCTACATGCGTACCTGGGCGCTGCTGATCGCCGGCTTCATCATGTATGTCCCGGCCAACATATTGCCGATCATGCGCACGGGCAGCCTGAATGATATTGATGACAACACCATCCTCAGCGGCGTGATCGAGTTGTGGGACAACGGCGCCAAGGATCTGGCGGTGATCGTGTTCAGCGCCAGCATCGTGGTGCCTGTATTGAAGTTTCTGTTGCTGAGCATGTTGCTGATCACCTGCCAGCGCCGCAGCAACTGGGCGCAGGTGCAGCGCGCGAAGCTCTATCGTCTGGTGGAGTTCATCGGCTACTGGTCGATGCTCGATGTGTTCGTGGTGGCGTTGCTTACTGCGCTGGTCCGCTTTGGCGTCCTGAGCCTGGTCGAGCCCTTGCCAGGTGTGGTGTTTTTTGGCCTGACAGTGGTACTAACCATGTTGGCCTCGATGAGTTTCGACCCGCGATTGATCTGGGATGGCGAGAACACTGATGACTGATGACAGCAAGACGCAAGCGCAGCCACCGGAAGACGACAAGCTGCCGCAACCGGTAGTCAGGCGTCGCCGCCGCTTTGCCGCGTCGCTGATCTGGCTGGTGCCGGCGCTGGCGGCGGTGATTGCCTTGTCACTGGTGGTCAGCAGCCGCTTGCAGACAGGTCCCACGATCACCGTCAGCTTCGACACCGCCGAGGGACTGGATCCGGGCAAGACACCGGTGAAATACAAGAACGTGGTGATCGGCCACGTGCAGAGAGTCAGGCTCAGTAGTGATCGCAGTCATGTGCTGGCGACGGTGGAGCTGGAGAAGAGTGCCGAAGGATTCGCGACCAAGGGTTCGCGCTTCTGGGTTGTGCGTCCGCGCATCGGCCTGGGCGGCGTGTCCGGTATCGATACCTTGCTGTCCGGATCATTCATTGGTGCCGATGTCGGTGAATCAAAAGAATCCCAGGATGATTTCAAGGGACTCGAGACGCCGCCTGCGGTAAACCACGGCGCGCCGGGGCGGACTTTTGTGCTGCATGCGGATGATCTGGGCTCGCTGGATATCGGCTCGCCGGTGTACTACCGGCGCATCCAGGTCGGTCGGGTGGTGGCTTATCAGCTGGATGGCGATGGCAAGGGCGTGACCCTGCATTTCTTCGTGGATGGTCCCAACGACAAGTTCGTGACCCGCTCTTCAAGGTTCTGGAATGCCAGCGGCATCGATCTGCAGGTTGGGGCCAATGGACTCAAGCTTGATACGCAGTCGCTGGCTTCGGTGCTGGGAGGCGGCATTGCCTTTCAGGATGCGCGTGGACCGCACGACAGCACGCCGGCGTCCGAGGACGCCAGCTTCCAGTTGTTCGGCGATCAGGACACCGCGCTGGCGCCGCCGGACGGCAGGGCGCAGTACATCCGCATGCGTTTCGACCAGTCGGTGCGCGGCCTGGCCGTGGATGCGCCGGTGGAGTTTCTCGGTATCAACTTTGGCAAGGTGGTATCGATCAAGCTCGATTACGACGAAAAAAACCATCGCTTCCCGGTGGTGGTGGGTGCCCTGGTCTATCCACACCGGCTTGGCGACGCTTACGAAAAGCTTGAAAAACTGGCTGGGGCTCGTGGTGAAAGTGCCGAGATGTCTGACATAGTCGGTCGTCTGGTCGAGCGGGGCTTCCGTGCGCAGGCGCGTACCGGCAATCTGCTGACCGGGCAGCTTTATGTCGCGCTGGACTTTGTGCCGCATCCCGAAAAGGTGGAGTTTGATCCGCGCGCCCGTCCGCTGACCTTGCCGACCGTGCCCGGTAGCTTCGACAAGCTGCAGGATCAGATGGCCGAGATCGTCGACAAGATCGACAAGGTTCCGTTCGACAGCATCGGCAACAATCTCGACCATGTACTGGCTGGACTGGATGTCACCCTGAAGCAGGTCAACGGCCAGACCTTGCCGGAGTTCAAGAACACCTTGCAGGGTGTGCAGAAGACCATGGGTACGGCGGACGATGCATTGTCCGGTGATTCGCCGCTGCAGCAGAATCTGGTCAGCACGCTGGGCGAGTTGCGGCGCATGGCACGCTCGCTGCGCGTGCTGACCGATTATCTGAGTGGCCACCCGGAGGCATTGATCCGCGGACGTCCCGACGATCCGAAGCTGTCGGCTCCGCCACCGGCTGCCGTCAATGAAACATCCAGAGGGAGCAAACCATGATCGTCACCGCAAGGCAGTTGTCGGGCCTGATCCTCAGCCTGGGTCTGGCCGCCTGTGCCTCGGCGCCGCTGCATTACTACACCTTGGTGGCGCCGCTGGATGCCCAGGTCACGACGTCGGCTGTGGCCCCCGGCAACCTGCCATTCGAATTGCTGCCGGTCGCCGTGCCGGCGCAGGTCGATCAGCCGCAGTTGGTGGTGCGCCAGGGCGGGCAGGGCATGGTCTTGCTCGATGGCGAGCGCTGGATCGCGCCGCTGGGAGACGAGGTGCGTAACGCGTTGTCTGCCGACCTGGCCAGCGAAATGCACAGTCAGGACATCAGTGGCCTGGCCAATGGCGATCGGCCGCGGCTACGCATCAAGCTGGACTTGCGCCGGTTCGACTCGCAACCGGGTGGTTACGCCTTGATCGAAGGTTCCTGGAGTGTTCGGCTGCTGCATGGGAAACAGGATGCCCAGCTCGCCTGCAGCAGCCGGATCAGTGAAAACGTGGCATCGGGCTATACCGCGCTGGTGCAGGGCCATCAGCGTGCGTTGGCGCAACTGGCGCAGCAGATTGCCGGCGTCGCCCGCGCGCTGGGCAATGGACAAGCGCCGACATGCCCCGCGCCATAACGCAACGGGCTTGGCTGCCAGCCCGTGCTGGGCTAGTCTGATCAGTTCCCCGAAGCCGGCATTCGCCGGTTTGTGCTCACGTTGAACGGCGCGACGAATCATGCAGGACTCCCAAGAATCCAATTCCACAGCGCAGGGCGAAGCCACTACCGGCTATCAGCCGCAGATGGTGGAGGCGACTGCGCAGCAATACTGGAACGCCCAGCGTGCCTATGAGGCAAACGAGGATTCGCCCAAGCCGAAGTTCTACTGCCTGGCGATGTTGCCGTACCCATCCGGCGCCTTGCACATGGGCCACGTGCGCAACTACACCATCGGCGACGTGATCAGCCGTTTCCAGCGCATGAACGGCAAGAATGTGCTGCAGCCGATGGGCTGGGATGCGTTCGGCCTGCCTGCCGAAAACGCTGCGATCAAGAACAAGACCGCGCCGGCCAAGTGGACCTACGCCAATATCGAGCACATGCGCACCCAGCTGCAGGCGATGGGCTATGCGATCGACTGGTCGCGCGAGTTCGCCACCTGCCAGCCTGATTACTACAAGCACGAACAGCGCATGTTCGTGCGGCTGATGAAAAAGGGCCTGGCCTACCGCAAGAATTCGGTGGTGAACTGGGATCCGATCGATCAGACCGTGTTGGCCAACGAACAGGTGATCGACGGTCGTGGCTGGCGCACCGGCGCGCTGGTCGAAAAGCGCGAAATCCCGCAGTGGTTCCTGAAAATCACCGACTACGCGCAGGAACTGCTCGACGGTCTCGACACGCTGCCTGGCTGGCCCGATGCGGTCAAGACCATGCAGCGCAACTGGATCGGCCGCAGCGAAGGCCTGGAAATCCGCTTCGAGGTCAAGCACGACGACGCGCCCGTGGCGCCGCTAACCGTGTTCACCACCCGGCCGGACACGCTGATGGGGGTGACCTTCCTGTCGATCGCCGCCGAGCATCCGTTGGCCCAATACGCGGCGCAGTCGCGCCCGCAGCTGGCCGAGTTCATTGCCGAGTTACGCCAGGGCGGCGTGACCGAGGCGGAACTGGAGACCCAGGAAAAGCGCGGCATGGATACCGGCCTGCGTGCGATCCATCCGATCACCGGCGAAGAGCTGCCGGTTTACGTGGCCAATTTCGTGCTGATGAACTACGGCACCGGCGCGGTGATGGCCGTGCCCGGCCACGATCAGCGCGACTGGGAATTTGCCCAGCGTTACAGCCTGCCGATCCGCATGGTCATCGTCGACCGCAGCGTGATAGATGCCTTGCGCGCGATCGAGCACGACCTGTCCAGGGGTGTTGGCGCCGATCCGATGCGCGCCGCCTTGAGTGGCCGCAGTACCGATGCCTATGAAATCAGTTCGGCGGTGGAGCAGATCGAGCAGTTCGAGCAGCGCATCCTGGAGCAGGGCGCCTACACCGAGCGCGGTATCCTGGTGAACTCGGGCGAATTCGACGGCATGGATTTCCAGCAAGCGCTGGATGCCATGGCCACGCGTTTCGAGTCTGCAGAGAGTGGTCAGCGTCGGGTCAATTTCCGTCTGCGTGACTGGGGTGTCAGCCGCCAGCGTTACTGGGGTTGTCCGATTCCGGTGATCCATTGCGCCAAGTGCGGTGATGTGCCGGTGCCGGAAGATCAGCTGCCGGTGTTGTTGCCTGAAGACGTTGCCTTTTCGGGCGTGCAGTCGCCGATCAAGGCGGATCCGGAATGGCGCAAGACCACGTGTCCAAGCTGTGGCGGTGCCGCCGAGCGCGAAACCGACACCTTCGACACTTTCATGGAGTCGAGCTGGTATTACGCGCGTTACACGAGCCCCGGTGCCGCGACCCAGGTCGACGAGCGCGCCAATCATTGGCTGCCGGTCGATCAATACATCGGCGGTATCGAACACGCGATCCTGCACCTGCTGTACTTCCGCTTCTATCACAAGCTGATGCGTGACGAGGGTCTGGTGAAGTCGGACGAGCCGGCCACCAACCTGCTGTGCCAGGGCATGGTGATCGCCGAAACCTTCTACCGTGAAAACGAGGATGGTTCGAAGGACTGGATCAATCCGGCCGACGTGGAAATCCAGCGTGACGAGAAGGCGCACGTGATCGGCGCCGTGCTCAAGGCCGATGGCCAGCCGGTGCAGATCGGCGGCATCGAAAAGATGTCCAAATCGAAGAACAACGGCGTCGATCCGCAATCGATGGTCGGCAAGTACGGCGCCGACACGGTACGCCTGTTCTCGATGTTCGCCGCGCCGCCGGAGCAGTCGCTGGAATGGAACGAAGCCGGTGTCGAGGGCATGGCGCGCTTCCTCAAACGGCTATGGCGCGAAGTCACCACGCATGCCGCCAATCCGGATCACCCGGTTGTGGACCCGTCATCTCTGGAGGGCGCCCAGAAAACCCTGCGCCGCCAACTGCACGAAACCATCCAGAAAGTCAGCGATGACCTCGGTCGTCGCCATGCATTCAACACCGCGATTGCCGCCTTGATGGAGCTGCTCAACGCATTGGGCAAGTTCAATGACCAGAGCGACCAGGGCCGCGCCGTGCGCCACGAGGCGCTGGAAGCCATGGTGCTGCTGCTCAACCCGGTCGTGCCGCATATCAGCCATCACCTCTGGCAAGTGCTCGGTCATCCCGAAAGTGTGCTGGAGGATCAGCCGTGGCCGCAGGTCGACAAGTCCGCCCTGGTACGCGACTCGGTCACCCTGGCGGTGCAGATCAACGGCAAGTTGCGCGCTACCATCGAGCTGCCGGCCAGTGCCTCCAAAGATGAAGCCGAAGCCATGGCGATGGCGCAGCCACAGGTCGTCCACTTTCTCGAAGGCATGAGCGTGCGCAAGGTCATCGTGGTGCCCGGCAAGATCGTCAACATCGTCGCAGGATGAAATTCATGAGCCTCAGCAAAACCGGTCGTCGCCTGCTGTCATCACTGCTGCTTTTGCTGGTTGCCGGTCTGGCCGGATGTGGCTTTCATCTGCGCGAGAACGTGCAGCTGCCGCCGTCGATGCAGCATGTGCATGTGGCGGCCGGTGGCAGCAATGACTTCCAGCGCCAGTTGGCACGTACGCTGGAGACTTCGGGCATCACCATCGAGGACACCGGTGGCCCCGGCATTGCCGAGCTGCGGGTGCCTGTGGCGCGTTTCGGCAGCGATTCGCTGATCAGTGGCGGTTATGCGCGCATCACCGAATATGTGGTGCGCTTCCATGTTGAAGTCGACGCGGTGGATTCCGACGGCAACGTGTTGATGAAGCGCCAGTCGATCGACATGCAGCGCGAATACAGCTACGACGCTACCGATGCGGTGGGTAATTCCGCCCAGGTCGAGGCCTTGCAGAAGAGTCTGCAGGACGACATGGTGCAGGCCATCCTGTTCCGTCTGCAGGCAGCCGGTGCGCATGAGCTGGCCGCGCCGGCGAGCGCAGCCAGCACGCACTGATGCCACTGAGTGCCAGCCAATGGCAGAAGTCGTTGTCGGCCGATCGGCTGGACAGCGTCTACCTGATCGCGGGCAATGAGTTGCTGGTGCTGGAGGCTGCCGATGCGCTGCGCGCGCAGGCGCGCAAGCTCGGATATGCCGAGCGCGAAGTGCTCGATGTCGGTCAGCATTTCGACTGGAACGACCTGGCTCGCGCCGGGGCCGGCATGTCGTTATTTGCCACGCAACGGCTGATCGATCTGCGTCTGCCTACAGGCCGCCCCGGTACCGAAGGCGCCAAGGCAATCACCGCGTTCTGTGCCGACCCGCCGCCGGATGTGACCTTGATGATCACGGCGATGGAATGGAGCAAGAAACACGACGGCGTGTGGAGCAAGAAGGTTGATGCCGCCGGCGCGATGGTGGTGCTTGACGCACCGTGGCCGAATGAGTGGCCACGCTGGATTGGTGCGCGATTGGCCTCGCGCGGCCTGTCTGCCACGCCTGATGCGATTGCGATGCTGGCCGATCGGGTCGAAGGCAATCTGCTCGCGGCCGCGCAGGAAATCGACAAGCTGGCCGTGCTGCACGGCGAGGGCCGCATCAACGCGATCGAGATGGAAGACCTCGTTGCCGATAGCGCCCGCTATGACGTGTTCAAACTCACCGATGCGGCATTCAGCGGCGATGGTGCGCGTGCGTTGCGCATCCTGGCGGGCTTGCATGCCGAAGGTGACGAGCTGATCGCCTTGATGGGCTGGATGGTCAACCAGCTGCAACTGGCATTGCGCCTGGCCAATGCGCAAGACCTTGCTGCGCAATTGAAGACCGAGCGGGTCTGGCAGGCACGCGAACAGATGTTTCGTCAGGCACTGCGCCGAGCACCGCGTGACCATTGGCTGCAATGCCTGGCGCGGGCGGCGCGGATCGACCGCATGGCCAAGGGCCGCGAAGCGGGCAACCCGTGGCAGGAGGCCGAGCGCCTGATCGCCGTGATCGCCGAACCCCGCGCGGCAGCCGCACTGCAATGAAGCCGCTGGCGATTTTTGGTGGCACCTTCGACCCGGTGCACCTGGGTCATCTGTGCGTGGCATGGGAAGCGGCCGAGCTGCTCGATGCCGACGTGCTGATGATGCCTTCTGGCATTCCGCCGCATCGCCCGCCGCCGATTGCCAGCGCGGCGCAGCGCGTGGCGATGTTGCGCGTGGCCTTGCGTGATCAATCCCGTTTGACACTCGACACGCGCGAGCTGGAACGTAGCGGGCCGTCGTATACCGTGGACAGCATGGCCGAACTGCGTGGCGAACAGGGCGATCGTCCGCTGGTGTTGTTGCTCGGTGCCGATGCGTTTGCGGGCTTGCCCGACTGGCATGGCTGGCAGCGATTATTCGAGCTGGTGCACATCGGCGTGCTGAGCCGGCCCGGTGAACAGCTGGCGTGGTCGTCGGCACTGCAACAGGCGGTTGATGGCCGCGAAGTCGAAGCGGTCGATGCGTTGGCTGGTGAGTCGGCTGGCAAGCTGATCAAGTTGGCGGTTACGTCGCTGGAAATCTCCGCTACGCGCATCCGCGAGTTGTTGGCTGCCGGTCGCGAGCCGCGCTATCAGCTGCCGGCAGGTCTGTTCGACGATGGCGCGCTGCTGGCGCCGTATCGGAATCCATAGCGTCTCTCAGTGCACGCGCACCGTCGTGGCCCACACAGTGTTTGGCTGATTTTTCCGGGCACGCCGTGCAGTAGCACGGGCCAAGGCGGCGAAGCCTGTCGCCAGTGCCAGCGCGCCGAGGTCGATCAGCGCGAGTGATGTCTGTCCGGTCGCCATGCTGCGCCAGAACCACAGGCCGGTGGCCAGGCCATGGCTGAGCGGAATCATCAAGGTCAGCATCGCGGCAAGCCACAACAATTCGCGTGCTGCTCGTATCGGCGCCCGCAGGCAAGCCCACAACACGCAGAGCAGCCAGCCGATGAAACAGGCCCAATGCTCGGCGTTGGCCATCGACGTGTGCGGTGCCAGCCAGGGCAGCAACTGGGAGGCGACGAAGGTGGCTGAAACTGCCACACAGACACCGATGCAGACACCGACGGTGATTCGCGCCATCACCACCTGCGCGCGGCCCTGTTCTGCTTGCCGTCGTTTGCGCCGCGATTCGATCCACAGCAGATTGCCGGAATAAAACAGGAACGCGCCGCCCATACCGAGCAGGAAGTACAGCCATTGCACTATCGCATTGCCGTAGTCACCGAAGTGCAGGGCGTAAGTGGCAGCCAGCGTGGCGTGGTTGGCGTCGCGGTTGCCGGGCAGCTGGGTGGCAAGCACCGCGCCGCTGGTGGCATCCAGGGCGATCGAGCCGGCGCCCAGCCCGCGCGCCGACGTGCCGGTGATCTCGATCACGGCGTGTGCGTCACCGGCGTGGCTCAGCTTTAGATAGCCCGGCTGGAAATCGTTGATGCCTTGCGCATGAGCGACTTCGATCGAGCGTGCATGCCAGCGGGCAATCGGCTGCAAGGGTTTGTCGATATCGGCCTTGCTGATGACGGGCGCGGTATCCATGGCGGTTGCCGATGCGCCCAGCAACTTGCCCTCGAAAGCCAGTGGCCCGAGCGCCATCATCAATACGAAGGTCAGGCACAGCAGCGCGCCGGTCACCGCAAACACGATATGGAACGGCAGGCTCAGCACGCCGATCACGTTGTGTGCGTCCTGCCAGAAGCGCTTGAGGTTGCGGCCGGGACGCAAGGCGAAAAGATCCTTCGCCAATCGCGGCAGATGAATCACCACGCCGGACACCAGCGCCACGCCGTAGAGCAGGCTGACCAGCCCCATCAACCAGGTACCGATTCTCGGGATGCCCAGCGTGTAATGCAGTTCGTTGATCAGTTCCGGCAGCGCTGCCTGTGGGGGCGTGGGGCTTCCTTCCGGATGGGTTGGCGTGGCGAATAACCAGGTGCCGTGACTGTCTTGCCAGTAGGCGCTGGGCGGCGCCATCTCATAGCCAGGGAAGGTCATGCCCAGGTGGTCGCGCGCCTCGGGGTGACTCGCCAGTACGGTATCGAGCAACTGCTGGGCATCACCCAGCGTGTTTGCCGCTGTGCTGGCTGCAGGTGGCGTGGCCCACTGGCCGATAGCCTGGTGGAACACCGTGAGTGAGCCGGCGTAAAAGGCCACGAACAAGGCCAGTCCGGCAACCAGACCGACCCACGAATGCAGGCTGGTGAAAATGCGCAAGGTAGTCGGTTTGAGTTTCATCGGCGTACGCCTAGCGAACCCAACCGGCCAGCTGCAGTGACCACAGCAGTCCGGTTGCCGCAATGGCCAGTGCCCCCAACCAGCCCCACGCAAGCCGTGCGCTGTTGAAGCGGAACGCAGTGCAGAACACGCCGATCCACAGCGGGAAAAAAGCGGTGATGCCCGGCATCATGTTCGACTGCCACGGCCCCGATGGCAGCCAGCACAGCAGGCCGATCAGCGCGGCAGAAAGAAAAAAGCCGGGCACGATACCCGCACTGGCCTTGGCCCACATCAGCGGGCCCCTGTCACGCAATGGATGCTGCGAGGGCGCATTCAATCTGTCTCTGTAGCTGTGACATCGGCGCTGGGCGTACCAGCCAGCAAGGCCAGATACGGCTGCAGTACCAGCCCCAGCATCCAGCTGGCCAGCATCGCACACACACCGACAGCGACGCCGGTGGCGGCGATCCAGGCAACCAGCGAAAGCAATGCCAGCACGATGCCGATCATGCGTGCCATACGAGGCCGACGCCGCAACGTCGGCCACATGCAATGCGGCGAGGAGGCATACAGCGCGAGGGCGCAAATCATCGCCATCGCGCATGCCATGCTGCCGAGCCATCCAGCCATGTCGACTTACCAGCGGTAACGGGCGCTGGCGGTTACCGTGCGCTCGTAGCCGTAGTAACACCAGGCGCTGCTGTTGCAGGCGGAGACGTACTCCTTGTCGAACAGGTTGCTGGCGTTCAACTGCAGCCGCCAGTTTGCCACGTCGTAATGCACCGCCGCGTCGAACAGGGTGTACGACGGTGTCTTCCACTGGTTGTAGATATCGCCGTAGTGATCACCGACATAACGCACGCCGCCACCAAAGCCGAGCCCGGCCAGCGCGCCGCCGGCGATGGTGTAGTCGGCACCGAGGGAGGCCTGTTGTTCGGGAAGCAAGGCGATCTGTTTGCCCAGCGAGGGCAGGTCATTGGTCTGGGTGACCTTGGATTTGCTGTAGGTGTAATCGCCGTAGAGGCTGAAGTGGCTGGTGAGGTTCCAGCGACCTTCCAGCTCCAGCCCGCGCAGACGTGTTTCACCTTGCTGCACCTGATACAGCGCATGGTTGGGGTCGATCGTCAGCGAGTTCTGCTGGGTGATCTGGTAGGCGGCCAAGGTCAACAGGCCGTTGCCACTTGCCGGCTGGTATTTCAGGCCGGCCTCGTACTGGTCACCGGTAGTCGGCTTGAAGGCGACGCCGGCAAAGTCGGTGCCGACGGTCGGCTGGAATGAGTGCGACCACGACGCATACGGCGCGAAGCCGCCATCGAACAGATAGTTGACGCCGACACGACCGGAGAAGGCGTGATCGGTCTGGTCGTTGCTGCTGCCACCGATGAGATTGTCGGTATCGGTATCGACCTTGTCCTGCCGTCCGCCGAGGGTGATGCCCCAGCGACCGAGCTTGATCTGATCCTGCAGATACAGGCCGAGCTGGGTCTGGATCTGCCGGGTGTGCGAGGTGTAAGGCGGCACCTTCACTGGCGCGCCATACCCCGGGTCGAACACGTCCAGCCCGGGTGCGCTGAAGTCGAAGGCGGAGGCGTAATCATCGTTGGAACGGCGGTAGTCGAGCCCGGCCAGCAGCTCGTGCTGCGCCTGTCCGGTTTCGAACAGATACAGCGCGTTGTTGTCCACGCCGAAGGTCTTGGTGTGGTTCTCGTTCGGAAAGTAATAGCGCGACAGGGTGCGCTGGTCGGCCAGCAGGCCGAACGAACCGATATTGGCACCGTTGTTTTCAACGTCGGCCTTGCTGTAACGCAGGTTCTGGTTGAAGGTCAGACCGTTGGCAAAATCATGCTTGAACTCGTAACCGGCGGATGCCAGGGTCTTGTCGTAATCGTTCTGGCCCGGCTCGCCGGTGAAGCGGTCGCGTGGAATCTTGCCGTTCGGATTCGGCAGCAAGGTGCCGTCGGCTGGCAGAAAGCCGGCACCGGATGCCGTATTGGCTTGCTGGTAGCGGGTCAGCACGGTCAGCGAGGTGTTCTGGTCCGGCTTCCAGGTCAGCGCCGGTGCCAGGTAGTAGCGGTCATCCTTGATGTAATCGATAGATGTGTCGCCGTTGCGAGCGAGACCGGTCAGTCGGTACAGCACGGTACCCGAATTGTTCAGCGGGCCGGCGAAATCGAACGCACCCTGATACATGCCGAAACTGCCGGCCTGGACTTCCACTTCGTGCAGCGGCTGTTCGGTCGGGCGCTTGCTGACCATGTTGATCATGCCGCCCGGTGGCATCGCGCCGTAGACGACCGAAGAAGGCCCCTTGATGATTTCCAGCCGTTCCAGACCATACGGTTCGATGCGGGTGATGCTGGTGCCGGAGCCTTCGGCCAGCGCTAGTCCATCCATGTAGCGCGCCGGGGTAAAGCCACGCACAAGCAGCCAGTCGCTGCGCGAATCCGGACCATAACCACCGCCCTGGGCACCGGCGGTATACCAGACGGCTTCCTCTACGCCCTGAATGCCACGCGCGCGCATCTGCTCGTCGGTGATCACGCTGGCCGATTGCGGCAACTCGAGAATCGGCGTGTTGGTCTTGGTGACCGAATCACTGTCCTTGGCGATCGGCGCGACAACATGCACGCCTTCGAGATTGGTGGTGTGCTTTTGGGACGTGACGGCCGTGCTATCGCCGTCGAGCTGAGCTGGGAGGGCCTGCGCCGCTGGTGCCAGCAGGGCAATCATCACGGCAAGGGTCAGGCGCGTGCCACGCGGACAAGGACGCCGGGTTTGCTGCGCAAAAGTTGAGATGGCTTGAAACGTCGGAGCATCGGATGAAGCGGTGCGCAGTGGCATCGGAAACCTTGAACAATAAGGGCTGGATCGTGGTATCGCGCTTCGGACCGTGCCGGTGAGGGCTTCGGCGGGCACGCGATGACCGTGAATTCGCACTGGCTGGCGCCGACCAAGAGCAACGCGGGCTGTCAGTCAGAGTCATTTAGTGAGAATGATTCTTATTGTAAGGCTTGAACGCATTTGCGCAAAGCCCTCACACGGACCTTATCGGTGTGAGGAGAGGCGAACCGCATCGATGCGACTCAGCTGGTGGCGAGTGGCTCGCCTTCGGGTGCCCCCCGATCGAGCACGTTCGGCAACGAGTCACCGCTTTCGGTAAACGACAGCGACACCGAGTTGAGGCAGTGACGCTCACCGGTTGGCGCTGGGCCATCGGGGAACACATGGCCCAGGTGGCTGCCGCAGCGGGCGCAGACTTCTTCGGTGCGGATCATGCCGTAGCTGGTATCGCGGATCAGCTTGATATGGGCGTCGTCATAAGGCTTGAAGAAACTCGGCCAGCCGGTACCCGAATCGAACTTGGCGCTGGAACGGAACAGCGGCAATCCGCAGAAGCGACAGGTGTAGATGCCGTCCTTCTTGTTGTCCAGGAACACGCCACAAAACGCCGCTTCGGTACCGTGTTCGAGCAACACGCGCTTTTGGTCGGGTGAAAGGCTGGTAGTGATTTGCTGGCGTTGGGTGTCAGTCAGCGGAGTGAGATCGAAGGCGGTCATGACAATTCCTGTGAGGCGTGACGAATATCTGCAGGAGCGCACTCGTTGTGCTCCTGTCTGGGTATCGCTTTATTGATGGGTATTCGCAGGTCGGTCTGCAATGGTTACCAATGCCATCCCTGGCCAGGAGGGCCATCGGCCTAGTGTGCCTCGTTCAACTGCCCCTGCACCTCGTTGATCGAGTCGCGAATACGCTTGCTGAAGACCGAGTCGTCGTGGTGTATCAGCAGCAGGTGTTCGGTGGCGCGGGTCATGGCGACGTAAAGCAGGCGGGCTTCGTCGGCTTCGCTCTGGCCTTCCTTGGGCAGCGAGCCGAGGCCGGGGATGATCACGAACGGGAACTCCAGGCCTTTGCTGGAATGCATGGTGACCAGCTTGACGCTGTCCTCGACCACGAACAGGGTCTGCTTGCCGGCATTGTCGGCAAGGCGGCTGGGAATGCCGAGTTTATGCAGGATTTCATGCAGTTTCTCGCCTTCCCACTGGTTGCGGTAGAGCACGGCCATGTCGGCGTACGGACGGCCATGCGCGTATTCGTCGCGCAAGCGGGCGATCAATACGTCCATCTGCGCGCGGGCGGTGTCGGTGCGTACCAGTTCGGGTACGGCGCCGCGGCGACCAGCACTTTCAGGGGCGATCAGCGGCACGCCGTCGCCATCGTCGTCATCGCTGCGCGAGGTGAGCAGGTCTTGTGCGAAGGCGCGTGCGACCGAGAGGATTTCCAGCGTGTTGCGGTAGTTGAGTTTGAGAATGGTGGTACGACCTTGCGCCTGCACCCCGAGGCTCTTCCAGCTGATTTTTCGGCGGTTGGTGTTGCCGTAGATATTCTGCGCGTCGTCGTAAAGCACCAGCAGCGAATTGGTCGCCGGGTCGATCATCTGCACGATCAGCTTGTACCAGTCCGGTTCGAAGTCGTGGCCTTCATCGACCAGCACAGCGCCGTACTGGGCGCGTGGAATCTGGCCGCTGTCGACACCGGCAATGACGGCGGGCGGCAGCGCTTCGAAGAAATCCTTGCCGCTGCCTTGGGGCAGAGATGCGTGGTACGCCACCAGCATCTTGCGACACCATTTGTGGAAATTGTAGACCTGCACCCGCTCACTCAGGCCGCGTTCGCCGATCAGTTGTTCCAGCCGCGAGGCGAGGGTCTTGTTGTAGCAGAGCACCAGAATGGGCTTTCCCATTTCGCGCGCCAACTGCATCGCGCGGAAACCCAGGATCATCGTCTTGCCGGAACCAGCGACACCGTGGATCACCCGATGCTCGCCACCGATCGAACGCGCCAGTTGTTCCTGCTGCGCGTCCATCACCTTGATCAGGTCAGGTATCTCCAGCGGTCGCACGGCGGCATCGGTAGGACCGAACAAACCAAACTGGCCGCTGCCGGCCTCCACCCGCAGTTCGGGGAACAGATGCCAGCGCACGCGATCAATCTGCGGCAAAGTCAGCGCAATGGGGAACACCTGCGGAAACATCGCCCACAGTCGTTCCTGGAACGCCTCGGACTCGACCGTCTCGTACAACTCGTCGCGGCAGATCACCAGGTGTTCGGGCAGCACTTCGCCCAGCGCGCCGTCGTCGAATTGCTTGCGGGTGATGTTGGCCAACACCACGCCCCAGGCCCACGGCATGATCAGCTTGCCGACATGCCGCGAGCCAGCCGGATGCCGCAGCGCCGGATCGCGTTCCAGCACCACGCCGATTTCCAGCGCATAGGCACGTGCCTGCAGCAGCGGATTATTTTCTTTGACCAGGCCACGATCGGTGACCAGGGTGAATTGGGTGCTGTCGGCGTGACGGATGGTATCGGCCTTCCAGTCCTTGACCTCCAGCACCAGCAGGCCGCGGCGTGGGTGGAACACCACGAAATCCGGATGCCGCTGTTTCAGCCCGACCGGCACGTCGTACCACAGCAGGTAGTCGTCTTCGAGCTTCTGCTCCAGGCGTTCGGAGACGCGTTTTTCGCCACCGGTCATGCGCGGCAGGCAACTGTTACGCGTCGGAATGAGTGTGGCCACCGGAACCCCTTTCTGAGCCTGATCCGACGAAGTTAGCCGATGCGTCGGGGCTGTCAATGCTGTGGGTGAATTCGACATGCTTTGTCAGCAGGTGCCGGCGGGCCACATCCGCCCAGTAATTGCCTTGTTGTAGGGCGGGCGGTGCCCGCCCTACGCGCCACGGTGCGGCCAATCTGGATGCAGCAACTCAACCCCAATGCAGCAGCGAATTGGTTTCGATACCTACGCGGCGACAGGAGTGCGCCACGATGCCATCGGTCAAGGCCGCACGAAACAGCGGCGATGCAAGCCATAAAGCACGTGCCGCCACTCGTGAGTGCCTCTGCTGCCGTGGTGTGTGTCGCAGCATTTCGCTGGCCCATGCGGGCAGCAGTGCGCTGCCGGCGTGCAGGAATACATCACGTGAAAGCCCCGCCGCAGGCACCGGCAGACGGACTTTGGAGAGCAACTCCAGCACGATGCGCGAGCGCTCGTTGAATACAAGCTCTGCTTGCATGCGGGTAAAGTAGGCAGCTACTTCGGCCTCGCTGCGCGGCACATCGCGCGCACCGAGTGCTTCGGCAATCCGTCGCACCTCGTCGTAATACCGGTCGCCGCCGTCGGAAGGCATCGGGATATGACTGTAGCGGCGGTAGCCCTGCAAAAAGCTGTACGCCTCGGTGACATGCACCCAGGTCAACAGATCCGGATCATTGGCGTCGTATGGACGTCCATCTTCGGCATGGCCGTGGACATGCTCGTGGATGTTGCGCACGCGGGTGATCAACGCCTCCGCAGCTGCGCATGGTGCATAGGTGGTGCCGCCGACAAAGGTGGTGGTGCGGCGCAGGCGACCGACCAGATCGGTGCGAAACTGCGAGTGATCCCACACCCCAGCCAGCGCCAGTGGATGCAGGGTCTGCAACATCAAGGCGCACAAGCCGCCGGACAGCATGCCGGGAAAATCGGCGTGAATGCGCCAAGTGGCTGCGGCTGGATCAAACAGGCCGGTATCGCCGAGTGGCTGGTCGTAATCGATGCTTGCCGTGTCGCGCGGAAACGCACCAAGCACCCAGCGACGAATCGGCTCATGGGCAGAACGGGCAAGCAGGCTTAGTGGGGAAGTCATGCCTGAAATGGTAGCGGTTAGCGCGTCCGTGAATGTGCTTATGCCGATATGGACGTTTGCATTCGTCGTGCGATGTGATACTTCTACGTCCCATGTCCTTCTCCTCCGCCCGCTTTTATTTTTGGTATTACGGCTTTCCCATGCCGAAGGCGGAGCTGAGGGCGCGATCGTAAGACACCGATCCAACGAATCCCGAAAAGCCGCCAGCAAACCACTGGCGGCTTTTTTCTTGGCCGCGAGTGGAACCCGAAACCCGAGGAGCCACTGCATGAATACCGCCACCCACCATTCCGCAACCGACGATCTGCGCATCCGCGAGCTGAAGCGCCTCAGCACGCCTGCCGAAGTGATCGGCGATTGCGGTGATTGCGAACTGGCCAGCGCCACCGCGGCCACCTCGCGGGAAAAACTGCATGCGATCCTGCATGGCGAAGATGACCGGCTGGCGGTGGTGATCGGTCCGTGTTCAATCCATGACACGCGTGCCGCACTCGAATATGCCAAGCGGCTGCAAGCCGAGCGCGCGAAGCATGCCGACACGCTGGAAATCGTGATGCGCGTCTATTTCGAAAAGCCGCGCACCACGGTCGGCTGGAAGGGCTTGATCAACGATCCGGATCTCGATGGCAGCTTCCGCATCGACCGCGGCCTGCGACTGGCGCGCGGCCTGCTGATCGGCATCAACGAACTGGGCGTGCCGGCGGGAACGGAGTTCCTCGACATGATCACGCCGCAGTACATTGCCGATCTGGTCGCCTGGGGCGCAATCGGCGCGCGCACCACCGAGAGCCAGGTGCACCGTGAACTGGCCTCGGGCTTGTCGTGTCCGGTGGGCTTCAAGAACGGCACCGACGGCAACGTGAAGATCGCCGTGGATGCGGTGCAGGCGGCATCCCATCCGCACCATTTCCTGGCCGTGACCAAGGATGGCCGCACCGCGATTGCCGGTACCACCGGCAACGAGGATTGCCATGTCATTCTGCGTGGCGGAAGCGCGCCGAATTACGATGCCGCCGGTGTCGAGTCAGCCGGCCAGGCCATCAGCAAGGCTGGCCTGGTGCCGCGGCTGATGATCGATGCCAGCCATGCCAACAGCCACAAGAAGCCGGAGAACCAGCCGCAAGTAGTCGACAATATCGCCGCGCAGGTCGCTGCCGGTGAGTCGCGCATCATCGGCGTGATGGTGGAAAGCCATCTGGTCGGTGGCCGACAGGATCTCGTCGACGGTCAGCCCCTGACCTACGGCCAGAGCATCACCGACGGCTGCATCGACTGGGATAGTTCGGTTGCATTACTCGACCGTCTCGCCGAAGCCGTGCGCCAGCGCCACCAACTGCGTGCGAAGCAGGCGGCGTAAACGCGGGTACGGTCAGCTTTCCAGCGTGGCATCCAGGGTGATCGTCGCCTTCAGCACCTTGGACACCGGGCAACCCAGTTTGGTCTGCTCGGCGATCCTGGCGAAAGTCGCGGCGTCGGTATTCGGCACCTTGGCCTTGCAGGTGAGCTGAACGGCGGTGATCGAGAAGCCGTCGCCGTCTTTTTCCAGACTCACCACGGCCTTGGTGTCGATGCTCTCCGCGACCAGGTCGGCGTTGCCCAAGCCGAGTGACAGGGCCATCGAAAAGCAGGCGGCATGAGCCGCGGCGATCAGCTCCTCGGGATTGGTGCCCGGGCCATCCTCGAAGCGCGACTTGAATCCATAAGGTGCCTCACGCAGCACACCGGTTTCGGTGCTGATGCTGCCTTCGCCGTCCTTGATGCCGCCGGACCAGTGAGCGGATGCGGATTTTTTCATGGTGAATCTCCGGTGGGGCGTGGGGGAATGCGTAGTTTGGCAACCCATTCATGCACAGCGCGCGAAAGGATCGCGAGCGGTACTTCACTTCGATTAACGACAGCGGCCGTATGCTGGTTCAAGTTGCGACTTACCCGGAGTTTTCATGTCATCAAGTATTCAGCACAACCATTCAGAACATCGTTTTGAAATCCTCGTGGAAGGGCAAAACTGTCTGCTCGAGTACACCTTGCACGATGGCGTCATGACAATCACCCACACCGAAGTGCCAGCAGCGGTAGGTGGCCGAGGCATTGCCGGGAGATTGGTGCAGGCAGCGCTGGATACGGCGAGCGAGCAGGGCTGGAAAGTCGTGCCGGCTTGCTCGTATGCCGCCGGCTGGATGCAGCGCCATCCTGAGTACGAACGATTGCGTGCCTGAGTTGAAAGCAGAGGAATACTTCACGCGTGACTTGGTGCTGTGCGGCCAGGATGGATCTCGATGTAACTGTCGACCGCTTCGCGACGAATAGATTGACGGAGACGTTAGCAAAGTCTCCTCAATCTTTTTCACGAGGATCTTCCGATGAACGTACGCGTTGCCACGCTTTTTATTGCAGCCATGACTGCCGGCTTTGCCGTGACCTCGGCATTCGCGCAGGACGCCATGCCCGCTCACAGCAGCACCAGCATGTCGCACGATGCCATGAAGAGCGACTCCATGTCGCACGACAGCATGAGCAAGGATTCGATGTCAGGTGATTCGATGAAGCAGGACATGATGTCCCACGACAGCATGAAGAAGGACGACATGAAAACGGATCCCATGAAGAAGGACGCCATGAAAGACGATTCCATGAGTGGTGGTCACTGATCAGCAGCGATTGGTCGATGATGGCGTCCTTCTCTGACGCCATCATCCATCTTCGGGATTTTCGGCGCGTATGGGCACGGCGCATACTGATGACCAGATTCAAGAGGTCAATCGTGCATGACATCGAAGCTTTTGCAGCAGCTGGGTATTGAACATCCCTTGATTCAGGCGCCGATGGCGGGTTCCAGTCCGGCGGCGTTGGCAGCAGCGGTGTCGGCTGCTGGCGGTCTTGGTTCGCTGGGCGCGGGTTACCTGGAGCCGCAGGCGATTCTCGATGAAGCGGCAAAGGTGAGAGCACTCACTGACAATCCTTTCGCGATTGGCTTGTTCGTGTTGCCGGATGAATTCGAGGCAGACATGGGTGCGGTGGCCAAGGCTCGCGAGCAACTCGATGCGTTGATGCAGCGCGAAGGCCTGGATGTCCGCACCAGCCTGCCGGAGCGCTGGGCACCAAGGTTTTCCGATCAATTTGCCGCGCTGTGCGAGGCTCGCCCGGCGGTGGCCAGCTTCACCTTCGGTGTGATCAATGACGCGCAAATGCGCGAGCTTCGTCTGCGCGATATCCGGGTGATCGGCACCGCCACCACCGTCGCCGAGGCGCGAGCGTGGGAGCAGGCGGGTGCGGACGCGGTATGCATGCAGGGTGCCGAGGCGGGTGGTCATCGCGGGCATTTTCTGCACGATGCCGAGGACGCGATGATTGGCCTGTTTGCACTGCTTCCGCTGACGGTGCGAGAAGTGAAAATTCCCGTGATCGCGGCTGGCGGGATCATGGATGGCAGCGGGATGTTGGCGGCGGAGGTGCTTGGCGCGAGTGCCAGTCAGCTGGGTACGGCTTTTCTCACCTGCCAGGAGTGTCCGGCTGCCGACGGCTGGAAACAGAACTTGAGTCGGGCCGAAGCGCATCAGGTCACCACCATCTCCGGTTTTTCCGGGCGTGCGGCACGTGGTTTGCGCAACCGCTTCGTCAACGCCATGCCAACGCCGGCACAAGGTTTGCCGTATCCGGTTTTGAATGCGCTCACGGCGCCACTGCGCCGCGCCGCAGCGGCCGCAGGGCGGGCCGATCTGCTGTCGGAGTGGTGTGGTCAGGCAGCTGCGATGGTGCGTCCGCAACCTGCAGGCGAGCTGGTGGCTCGACTCATGCATGAGTACCGGCTGGCCCGACGTGCGCTGGCGCATTGACTCGCTCATCGCGGCAGGGCGTTATACTGGCGCCCAAATCCCGCATTTTTCGCGACCCCGCACCGAGGCCAGAACACTTGAGCACCACGCCACGCAGTAAACCGAATGTCACCACCGCCACCTTGCGCAAGCACGTGATCGAGGCGCTGGAGGAGCTGAAGGCCAAGGATGTTCGAGAGATCGACGTGCGCGGCAAAACCTCAATCGCCGACTTGCTGGTGATCGCCTCGGGAACCTCCGCCCGCCACGTCAAATCGATCGCCGACGAAGTCAGCAAGTTCGCCAAGAAAGCTGGCGTGATGCCGCTGGGTGTCGAAGGCGAAGTGGAAGGCGAGTGGGTGTTGGTCGATCTGGGCGACGTGATCGTCCACGTGATGCTGCCGCGCATCCGCGAGTTCTTCGGCCTGGAACGGCTGTGGACGGTGGGTGATCACGGCCATGACGAGTTTGCCGGTGCGGACCAGCAGGCAAGCTGATTTCGTGTGGAACGTGTTGCGCGTTCCGTACCTCTATCCATTCTTCCCACGCATCTTGTCTGAAAGGATCTGCGAATGCGTGCACGCCTGATTGCCGTCGGCGAGCGCATGCCGAGCTGGGTGGCCGAAGGCTTTGCCGAATACCGCAAGCGGCTCTCGCACGAACTGCCACTGGAGTTGATCGAACTCAAGCCAGGCGTCCGCGGCAAGGGACGTGATGATGCGCGTGCGATTCAGGACGAAGGCGCGGCGATCCTGGCCGCCCTGCCACACGACACACAGGTAGTCGCGCTCGACGGTCGCGGCAAGACCTGGTCGAGCGAGGATCTGGCCGCGCAGTTGGCGACCTGGCGCATGAACGGGCGCGACCTGGCATTTCTGATTGGTGGTCCCGACGGCCACTCGCCGGAAGTGCTGGCACGAGCTGATCAACGCTGGTCGCTCGGCCCGCTGACCTTGCCGCACATGCTGGTGCGGCTGGTGCTGGCCGAACAGCTGTATCGCGCCACCACGATCATTGCGGGTCATCCTTACCATCGCGCCTGACGGGCATCGTCGGGCTGCCGTTATGCTTGAAGCTGCACGTTGATCTGGACTCCCAATGCTCTACCTCGCCTCCAAATCACCGCGTCGCCGCCAGTTGCTGGAGCAACTGGGGCTGAGCTTCAGCGTCATTGATGTGGATATACCGGAGCAGCGCGAGCTGGGCGAGTCACCGCTGGACTACGTGAGTCGGGTGGCGCGCGACAAGGCGCTGGCTGGCCTGGCTGCGGTGGAGAATTCTGCTGGCGTCATCGTGCTGGGCTCGGATACCGAGGTCGTGCTGGATGATGAAGTGTTCGGCAAGCCGACCGATACTGACGATGCTGCAGCCATGTTGCGCCGCTTGTCGGGCCGCACGCACGAAGTGATTTCGGTGGTGTGGCGGGTCGGTGCAGGGCAGGAACAATCGACGGCCTGTGTATCACGGGTGCGTTTCGCCAGCCTGGATGAGTCGACCATCGCCGCTTATGTCGCCACCGGCGAGTCGTTTGGCAAGGCGGGCGGCTATGCCATCCAGGGGCGTGGTGCGCAGTTGATCGAGCACCTCGAAGGCAGCTACTCGGGCGTGATGGGCTTGCCGCTGTTCGAGACGGCTGGCCTGCTGCGTAAGACAAGCATCAAGCCAGCCTGAGTTTCAGCCCGGTGGATTGATCGTCACGAACCAGGCGACCATGGCCAGTGCGTTATTGGCACCATGCGCGAGCACGCCGGGCCATAGCGACGCCGATTGCAGGCGCAGCCAGGCCAGCGCCACGGCCAGGATCAGCAGATCCGGCAGGGCAAACCAGTGCCAGCCCAAGCCGGGCAGGTGGACCAGCGCGAAAACCAGCGAACTGAGCAGCACGGCCAGCGGCATCCGGCCGTATTTGAGCAACGCGGAAAGCAGCACGCCGCGAAACAGCAACTCTTCCACCAGCGGCCCCAGACTCACCACGATCAAGGCCAGCGGCAGGCGCAGCGCCAGTGGCGTGTTGGTACCGATCTGCGCGATATCCTGGGTTACCGGCTGGCCGTGGGCCAGCCACTCGGTCAACCAGCCACCGAGGATCGGCACGGCCAGGCCAATGACTAAAGCCAGCACGTAAAACAACGGATGGCCGGGACGTGTCAAACCCAGGCCCGGTGGAGTGGCCAGCGGCCACAATGCCGGCCATTTTCGGCGCACCAGCAACAAGGTCGGCACGCTGGCCAGCACCAGCGTCAGCATCACCAGGATGGCCTGGCGGCCGGGCTGGTGATGCACGCTCTGGAAGTCGAACAGGTCGTGCTTGCCCGGCTGCCATGCGCTACTGAGCGAACTCATGACCAGCAGCACGCCGACACTCACCGCGGCCTGCAGCAGAAAATAAAACGCAATCATGCCCAGCGCCGACCACCAACCCGGCGCATCAGGCCGGGATGGCAGAGGCGGCGGCAGAGGTGGGTCGAGTGTGACCTGCAGTGTGTCGCCAGGATTGGCGGACACCAATCAGCCCAGCATCATCGCGCGCGCAACGCCGATGACAGCCATGATCAGCAAGGCCAGCCACGCCAGCATGGCGACCATGAAGCCCGGTCCGCGCTTTGAAGCATCACGCAGGTACGCGATGGCATACCAGGCGCGACCGACCAGCCAGATCAGCCCGGCGATGCCGGCCCAGCCGCTGAAGCCGAAATTCGCCGCCAGCCAGAGGGTTGGGAGAAACATCACGGTTTGTTCCAGCGTGTTCATTTGCACCCGGTAAGCGCGCTCGAAACCGGGATCACCTGTTATCGCAGGTGCCTTGATGTTGTAGCGGTCACGGGCGCGACCGACGGCCCAGACCGTGGCCAACAGCAACAGCATGGTGAGCAGGGTTACCAGGGCGGGCAGATGGGTCATGCAGATTTCCTCACAAAAGGTGTCCTACTTTAGCCGTAGCGCGGCGTGGCGTCGCCGGGTCTGGCGCGCTATCTTCAGTTCGCGACAGCCGGGCGCATGCACATTCAACGGGGAATCTTATGGATTGGCGAAAAGGCGGACGCAGCAGCAACGTTGAAATCGACAGCGGTCGTGGCGGCGGTGGCGGCATGCGATTTGGTGGCGGTCGTGGCATGGGGCTGGGCGGGCTGATTGTGCTGGCGATCATCGGCTGGGTATTCTTCAAGAATCCGCTGGCCTTGCTTGATCAGGGTGGAAGCCAATCCTACGCACCGCAGACCAGCGGCCAGCCGGCGCAGGTCGATCCGCAGCAGGAGGCGTTTGTCAGCGCCGTGCTGCATTCGACCGAGCAGGTCTGGAGCCAACTGTTCCAGGCCAACGGCATGCAATATGTCGATCCGAAACTGCACCTGTTCAGCGGCGGTGTGCGCACGGCTTGCGGCGGTGCCACCACGGCGGTGGGGCCGTTTTACTGCCCGGGTGACCAGAAGGTCTATCTGGATCTGGCGTTTTTCCAACAGCTGCAGACCGAATTGCATTCCTCGGGTGATTTCGCGCGTGCCTACGTGATTGCCCACGAGGTGGGTCATCACGTGCAAAAGCTCACCGGCGTGTTCAACAAGGTGGAGCAGGCACGTCGCAACGGGGTGCCGATGGATGGTGCCAATGGCTTGTCGGTGCGGCAGGAGTTGCAGGCCGATTGCTACGCGGGGGTCTGGGCCAACCACAGCCAGCAACAGCTGAACTGGCTGCAGCCCGGTGACATCGAATCGGCACTCAACGCGGCCAGCCATATCGGCGATGACACCTTGCAGCAACAGGCGCAAGGACGGGTGCGACCGGATACCTTCACCCATGGCACCTCGGCGCAACGGATGAAGTGGTTCAAGACCGGCTTCAACAGCGGCGAGGTCAAGCAGTGCAATACGTTTGTCGGTACGCCTTGAGGGCTTGAGCCCGGGCATCTGCACAAGCAGCGCGGAAGCCACTACACTTCGCGCGCTGCGTGCCTCGGGGTGCGCCATGGTCGCCTCTGTCGATGCAACATCCCTGCCTGCGTTGTGGTGCCTGCTGCGCGCATTTTCGTGTAGCTTTTCACTGGTCCGAGGCCGAGTCCTTCCTTGGTGGCAGCGTGCCCGTCGAGCTGACCGAAAAGCTCGATCCGCATCGTCTTGTGATGCGTGGCACACAGGCGGCAAAGCCGCACTGCGTGGCATTGCAGGGCATTGTCGGCGAGGCGGCCCACTGCGGCATCTATCCTGATCGTCCCTCGGTCTGCCGCGAGGTAGCACCATCATGGGAGTTTGGTGGAGTCAGCCTGCAATGCGACAAGGCCCGGGTGGCTCACGGGTTGCCGGTGCTGACGCCACAGGACTGGCTCGACCCTTTCGATGCCGGCGAGCCGCCATTGCCGCAGAGTGCGTGAGTGCCATCACGGCATTTCAGCCGAAGCGATAGATATCCATCGCCAGCAAGCCCAGGTCGATGCCCGCATCGATGCGTTGCGCGTGCGCTGATGCGCCCGCGGCACCGAGCGCCACAAACAGCGGCAGCAGATGCTCGTCGGTAGGATGGGCGCGCTCGGCATGCGGCGCGAGACGGCGGTAATCGAGCAGGGCGTCGACATCGCCTTCCGCCAGCTTCTTCTCGATCCACGTGATGAACGGCCTCACGTACGGCGCTTGCCGTTCGTCGCTGTAGCCAGCGCCGAGATCGTGCAGGTTGTGGGTCACGCTGCCTGAGCCGATGACCAGCACGCCGTCATCACGCAATGGCGCCAGTGCCCGGCCCAGTGCGTAATGGTGTGCCGGCCCAAGCTGCGGTTGCAGTGAAAGCGGCACCACCGGAATCGAGGCGTCTGGATAGAGCAGCCGCAATGGCACCCAGGCACCATGATCCAGGCCACGGTCCGGATCGATCTGCGACGGCAGATTGGCTTCACCCAGCAGCTGGCTCACCCGTGCGGCGAACGCCGCATCGCCCGGTGGCTGGTATTGCAACTGGTAGAGCGCTGCGGGGAAGCCGCCAAAGTCATGGATGGTTTTTGGATGGATCGCACCGCCGACCGCGGGTCGCGCGGTGAGCCAATGTGCGCTGGCGATCACGATGGCACGCGGTCGCGGCAGGACGGCGGCCAGTTCGGCCAGGCGCTCGCCGGTGAGTCCGGGCCGCAGCGCCGTCATCGGTGAGCCATGGGAGATGTACAGGCTTGGCATGCTCATGCTGTGGAGAAACTCCTCGAATCCATGACACGCATGATGTGGGCGATTACGCGTAGTGTCAGGGTGCTTGGGGGAAACACAGCGTTGCCGTAGCGTTCGTCGGGGCGATCATTCCAGCCGTGTCAAACCGAGGCCGAAGCGCAATGGATTGAGCAAGACGCCATAATGAGCAGCCCGTGCTGTGTCACGCTGCAACGGTTGGCGCACCTGAGCCGCGCTGGCTGTGCGCACGTTGCGTTGGGCGTTCTGATAATCGAGACATGCCGCTTCGAACGGCAGGCCACAGAAGTCGAGCAGGGCGCGGGTTTCACTTTGCGGATCGGCCAGTAGTGCTTCGTAGCGCTGGATCCGGATGCGTTGCGGATCGGCAGCCTGCCAGTGATCCATCACCCGTTCATAGTCGCGGATATAGGCGGCTATATCGGTGAGCGTGCAGGCGAAATGCGGTAGTCGGTAGAACTGCTGCTTGTAGCAGGACCAGCCAGCCTCCAGCGCGTCACGCCGCACATCGACAATGGACGCTCCCGGCAGCATCGCGTCGAGCACACCGCTGAGCAGCCAGTTCGAGGGCAGTTTGTCGGTATGCCGTGGCTTGTGCGCGCGCCAGTGGGCGGTGCGCTCAAGATACTGCCGACCCAAGCGTTGCCAGTCGGTGTTGCTGGCTTTGTCGATCCATTGCAGCAAAGGTTGCCGACGACGTGCGCATTCCTCGCTGATGACCTGCTCCAGATCGAGAAGCTCGCTGGCACCTTCCACGGCGGAGTGGCTGGCCAGGATCTGTTCGAACAGGGTTGAGCCGGAACGTGGTAGGCCGACGATGAAAATCACCTCGTGGCCGAGTGACGCATCAACCGGTACTGCCAGCGTTTTTGCCGCAGCCAGCATTGCTTCCGCATGCGCATGAAAGGTGCCGGCCTGCCAGGGAGCCATGGCACGAAGTTGTGCATTGGCCTGGTTCAGCGCATTGAAAGCCTTTTCATAATGGCCGTGATCCTCAGCCAGTTTGCCCAGCGCAAAACCCATCGCAATGCGGTCGGGTGGGGTGGTGTCAGATAGCTGTAGAGCAGCTTCAAGCTGCTGACGATCTTCTTCAGACAATGGCCGGGTCTTGATGTTGGCCAAGCCGCGCCAGGCGTCGCCGCACGCTGGGTACAAAGCCAGTGCGGCTCGGTAGTGCGCATCGGCTTCTTCGAATTGGCCGGCGTGAACCAGCGCGTCACCCAGCAGGATCAGCGCAGGCAGAAACTTCGGGTTCAGGCTGCTGGCGTGTTCCAGTGTTTCGATTGCCGCCTGCGTTTGACCGTGCAACTGCAGGTTGCGACCCAGGTTGAACCAAAACATCGCGGCGTCCGGTGCCAGTTCGCAGGCGTGTCGCCAGCTGACGAAGGCCGCATCGAGATCGCCGCAGGCTTGTTGCGCATTGCCGAGATCGGAATACGCCAACGCATAGTCCGGCCACTGCCTGAGCGTCTCTTGCAAAGATGCCACGGCCGCAACAGGCCGCTGCGCACGGGCATGCAGCAGGCCATACAGACGCAGTGCTTCGGGATGTCCGGGGGATTCAGTCAGTGCCGTGTCGAGGGCTTGCCGGGCGGCGACTTCGCTGCCATCGCGGATGGCACGGGCGGCGGCCTGCAGTTTTTGCACGCCGGCGGGCCCAAGGCCATCAAGCCGTGGCTCGGCCGGGTTGCTCGCATGATTGGCGCTATCGGGTGAGGGCATGCGTGGACTCGCAAGCGACGATAGCGCTGATGGTACGTTGCCTCGACCGCTGGAATCGAGCGAGCTGCTCACAAACGACAACGCCCGAAATTTCGGGCGTTGTCGTGGTGCTTACTTGCGGCGTGGTGGTTTGCCGCCACCGTGGCGCGGCTTGAGTCCCGCACCCGGCTTTTTGAAGCCGCCTGGTTTGTGTGCTGGCGGTGCGCCGGCGTTGTCACCTTCCTTGCCATCCCATTCATGGATGCGCAGCTGCTGCTGCACTACCCAGACTTTTTTCAGATGCTCGAAGACTTCTTTCGGCATGCCATCGGGCAGGTCGACCAGGCTGTAGTTGTCGCGGATGCTGAGGCGGCCGATGTACTGACTTTCCAGTCCGGCCTCATTGGCGATCGCACCGACGATATTGCCCGGCTTCACGCCATGCTCGTGACCGACTTCGATGCGATACGTACGCTTGCCCTCTTCGGTGGCGTGGGCACGCACCGGACGCTGGCCAAATTCGCGCGGCTTGTGCTCGCGTGGTGCGCCGTCGCGAACGCTATCGCGTGCTGAAGCGGGGCGATGCTCCCGAGCGGGACGCTCGTTGCTGGTGCGTTCGCGTGCAGGGCGCTCCCGGCTCGCCGGTTCGTACTTTTCGCGCTTCGGCGGCGGTGCCAGCAACAGCGGCTGATCACCCTGGGCGATACGCGCCAGCGCGGCGGCAATCTCGATCGCCGGCACGTTGTGTTCCTGTTCGTACTGTTCGATCAGCTTCTGGAATTCGCCGAGGCTGCCCTGCGCCAGCATGTCGCTGATGCGCTGCTTGAACTTGCCGATGCGCACATCGTTGACCACGTCGACTGACGGCAACTGCATCTGCTCTATCGGCTGGCGCGTGGCACGTTCGATCGCGCCGAGCATGCCGCGCTCGCGCGGGCTGACGAACAGGATCGCCTCGCCGCTGCGGCCGGCGCGACCGGTGCGGCCAATGCGGTGCACGTAGCTTTCGGTGTCGTACGGAATGTCGTAATTGAACACATGGCTGATGCGTTCCACGTCGAGGCCGCGCGCTGCCACGTCGGTGGCGACCAGGATGTCGAGCTTGCCGTCCTTCAACTGCTGGATAACCCGCTCGCGCTGCGGCTGGGCGATATCGCCGTTGATTGCAGCAGCGGCCAGACCACGCGCCTGCAGCTTGCCGGCCAGTTCCTCGGTGGCCTGCTTGGTGCGCGCGAAGATGATCATCGCGTCAAATGGCTCGGCTTCGAGGATGCGGGTCAACGCATCGAGCTTGTGCATGCCGCTGACGAACCAGTAACGCTGGCGGATATTCGCTGCGGTGGTGGTCGAGGACTTGATCGTGACTTCGACCGGATCCTTCAGATGCTTTTGCGCAATCTTGCGGATCACCGTCGGCATGGTCGCCGAGAACAGCGCGACCTGGCGGCTCGGTGGGGTTGCCTCGAGCACCTTGGTCACGTCGTCGATGAAGCCCATGCGCAGCATTTCATCGGCTTCGTCTAGCACCAGATACTTCAGTTCGGACAAATCCAGCGTGCCCTTGTCCAGATGATCGATCACGCGACCAGGCGTGCCGACCACGACATTCACGCCGCGCTTGAGTGAGTGCAGCTGCGGGCCGTAGCTCTGGCCGCCGTAGATCGGCAGCACCTGCAGACCACGCATGTGGGTGGCGTATTTCTGGAACGCTTCGGCCACCTGGATGGCCAATTCACGCGTGGGCGCCAGCACCAGCGCCTGCGGTTTGCCGGGCTTCAACTCCATGCGCGAGAGGATCGGCAATGCAAAGGCAGCGGTCTTGCCGGTGCCGGTCTGCGCCTGGCCGAGTACATCGCGTCCCTGCATCAGCGGCGGGATGGTGGCTGCCTGGATCGGCGACGGCGATTCATAGCCGACATCGGCCAGCGCGCGCAGAACATCGGGATGCAGTGCGAGTTCGCCAAAACCGGGCGAGGCCGGGGCGTTTTCGGAAGCGGGGGATGACATTGGGGGAACCTCAAGACGGGGGAGCTGCGCCGGGATTGCGGCGCGCTAGGCGCGCATTCTACCAGTCAGCGGGCATTGACGTGCCAATTCTTGCTGAACGGATCACATCGGTAGCTTGAAAGGTATGCTTTGACTCTCTACCGCGGCGAGAACAAGCATGCTCGAGACAATTTCCGAACAGCGCCTGCATGACGGCGTGCAGGGTTTTTACCGGCACCAGTCGACCGCCTGTGCAGGTCCGATGCGCTTTGCCGTTTACCAGCCACCGCAAGCCAGCCAGCAACCTTGTCCGGTGCTGTATTACCTGGCCGGCCTGACCTGCAGCGAGGAAACCGCCACGATCAAGGCCGGTGCACAACGACTGGCGGCCGAGTTGGGTCTGCTATTGGTGATGCCTGATACCAGTCCGCGCGATACCGGTTTGGAGGGTGCCACCGGCGACTGGGAGTTCGGTGAGGGTGCCGGTTTTTATGTCGATGCCACCGAGGCGCCGTGGTCGTCACGCTTTCGCATGCACAGCTATGTGTTGGACGAATTGCCGAGACTGATTGCCGAACATTTCCCGGTGGACAGCGAACGCAGCAGCATCTTCGGCCATTCGATGGGCGGCCACGGCGCGCTGACCATCGCCCTGAAACATCCTTCGCGCTATCGCTCGGTGTCGGCTTTCGCGCCGATCGTGGCGCCAAGTCAGGTGCCCTGGGGTCACAAGGCATTGCCGCGCTATCTGGGCGATGACCCGGCGGCCTGGGCTGCCTACGATGCCTGCGAACTGGTTCGGCAGCAGACCTTCCCTGGCACCATCCTGATCGATCAGGGCGAGGCTGATCCGTTCCTCGAAAAGCAGCTCAAGCCCGAATTGTTCGATCAAGCCTGCGCCGAAGCCGGGCAGGCACTGTTGCTGCGTCGGCATCTCGGTTACGACCACAGTTACTGGTTCATCAGCAGCTTCATCGAGGATCACCTGCGTCACCACGCCAGGGCGCTGGGCCTGTGATCGAAAACACGCCGCGCTTGCAGACGGCGCGTTGCGTGATCCGTCTGGCCACGCTTGACGATGCACAGAAGCTGCTGCGTTATCGGCTCGAGAGCCGCGAGCATCTGGCACCTTGGGAACCGCAACGTGATGAGGACTACTACACGCTGCAGCAATGCAGCGTGGCGATCGCCAACGGCATGGAATCGGCTGAACTCGATCGTGGCTATCCGTTTCTGGTGTTTGATCTGGATGAGACCGAAATCCTCGCCAGCTTCACCCTGGCCAATGTGGTGCGTGGCCCGTTTCAGGCCTGCCTGCTCGGTTATGGCAGCCATGTCGCCTGGCAAGGCAAGGGCTTGATGCACGAGGCGCTGGAAGCCGGACTGGCGTGGGCGTTTGCTGAGCTTGGCCTGCATCGGGTGATGGCGAACTATCTGCCACGCAATGAACGCAGTGCGCGTTTGCTGGAGCGACTCGGTTTCGAGCGCGAAGGCTATGCGAAGGAGTATCTGCAAATTGCCGGGCGCTGGGAGGATCACGTGTTGACGGCAAAGATTCGCAGGGAATCCTGAAAAATCACACACGCCAAACCAAATGTGGCGGCCCGAGGGCCGCCACATTTGTTATCGCTATTTCGAAAACTCAGGCCTTGGCGGCCGGACGCGAGTTCGAACGACGGCGCTGGTTGCCGGCAGCGTGATCGCCACGGCCTTGCTGCGCGTAGCCGTTCGGTCGAGCTGCACCGGAGGGCTTGCCTTGGCGAGGCGCACGTGACTGCTGACGCTGACCGCCGCCACCTTGCTTCGGACGCGGCGCACCGGCATCCAGACGCAGCGGCGCAGACGGCTCGTAACCCTCAACCGGCGTGATCGCGATGTCCTGCTTGAGCAGCTTGCGGATGTCGAACAGCAGGCCGCTTTCGTCGTGGCTGACCAGCGACATCGCCAGCCCTTCCATGCCGGCGCGGCCGGTGCGGCCGATCCGGTGCACGTAATCTTCGGCTACCGACGGCAGATCGAAGTTGATCACGATCGGCAACTGCTCGACGTCGATGCCGCGGGCGGCAATATCGGTGGCGACCAACACGGTGACGCGACCGCTCTTGAAGTCGCTCAAGGCGCGGGTGCGGGCATTCTGGCTCTTGTTGCCGTGGATCGCGGCGCTGCGCAGGCCCGAGACATTCAGGAACGTTACCAGCTTGTCGGCGCCATGCTTGGTGCGGCTGAACACCAGCGTCTGACGACGGCTGTCCTGCGACAGCACGTGCAGCAACAGATCGCGCTTGCGCGAAGCATCGACCGGATGCACCTGATGGCTGACCAGGGTGGTGACGGTGTTCGGTGCCGACACCGAGATCTCTTTCGGGTTGCGCATGAACTCCATCGCCAGCGTCTTGATTGCCGGTGCGAAGGTGGCCGAGAACAGCAAGGTCTGGCGCCGCTTTGGCACCGACTGCAGGATGCGCTTCAAGGCGGGCAGGAAGCCCATGTCGAGCATGCGGTCGGCTTCGTCGAGGATCAGCGTTTCCACCGCCGAAAGATCCAGCGTGCGCTGCTGCATATGGTCGATCAGGCGGCCAGGCGTGGCGATGACGATGTCGACGCCACGACGCAGTACGTTGATCTGCGGCCCCATGCTGACGCCGCCGAAGATGGTGGTGGCGCTGACGTGCAGGTGCTTGCTGTAGTCGCGCAGGTTTTCATGCACCTGGGCGGCCAGTTCGCGGGTCGGGGTAAGAATCAACGCACGCGGGCGACGGGTCATGGTCTGGCCGCTGGTAGCCAGCTTGTGCAGCAGCGGCAGCGCGAAGGCGGCGGTCTTGCCGGTACCGGTCTGGGCAGCAGCAAGCAGATCGTGACCTTCCAGCGCGGCAGGAATCGCAGCGGCCTGGATCGGGGTGGGCTGCGTGTAGCCGTAATCGGCAAGCGCACGCAACAACGCGGGCGCAAGGCCCAGCGAATCAAAAGACATGTAACACTCCTGAGCAACCCGGAGTGTTCATACCGTGTTGCAGACTAAGGGGATGGGCGACAGGGTCGTCGCGAGCGTGTCGTGGGGACGACAACTCAGGCCAGTATAGCTGATCGCGGGAAAGAACACCCATACCCCAGTGTGCAAACTGAATGAGGGCCTGGCTTGGGTGCGTTTCGTTCAGGCCGCGCGCGGTGTGCCCACGATCACGTAGCTGTTGAAGGGAGTGCGTCCGTGCAGCGGTTTGACCTGCACGTCGAGCCCGGCTTGCTCCAGTACGCCCGTCAGTTCGGCAGCACTTGGATAGTGCTTGGCACCGCCGCGGATCCAGCCACTGGAGTGCAGGAAAAACTCGGATACGCGGGTGATCTGGAAGCGCCAGTGGGGTGCTTTCAGCACGCTACGGATCACCAGACTGCCGTTCGGAGCCAGCTGTCGAGCAGCTGCCAGCAGCAGTGCATGCTGACGTTCGGCCGGCAGGTAATGCAGCACGTCGAGCAGGGCGACATGGCCCAGGACGGGCGGGATGTCGGCGGCATCGCCCAACTGCAGCGACATCACCGCGTCCAGCCCGGCACGCTGAATGGCGTGATTGCCTGCAGCGATCTTGCGCTCGTCGTGATCCAGGCCGAGATAGCGCTGGTGATATCCGCAGGCATGCAGAAAATGACCAAGCAGTCCCATCCCGCAGCCGATGTCCAGCACTGGCAAGGCCTGTTCGGCAAACAGGCTGGCGGTCATGCCGTACACCGGATCGCCGGAAAGCTTGCCGTAGGCGTAACCACGTTGTGCGCGCGTGCGATAGCAATTGGCGATCTGTTTCAGTGCGCGGCGGTCCATTCCGATCCTGGCGTGCTGCAATGGGTACAGATTAGGAGATCGGTGGATCCAATGTCATGAACGCTGTCGAGTCGATCTTGCGTAGGATGTAGCCCTGCCAAGTGATCTGTCCGAGGAGATGCTGATGTCCCCGTTTGCCCCATTGCGTGAACTGAACAGCAGCCAGCGTCATACCGTGCTGGCCAGCTTTCTGGGCTGGACCCTCGATGCCTTCGATTTTTTCCTGCTGGTGTTCGTGCTGGGTGACATCGCCACCGATTTCAATGTGCACAAGACCGAGGTCACCTTCGGCATCTTGCTGACCCTGGCGGCGCGCCCGATCGGCGCCTTGCTGTTTGGACGGCTGGCCGACCGCTTTGGTCGGCGTCCGGTGCTGATGTTCGATGTGCTGCTTTTCTCGGCGCTGGAACTTGCCTGCGCATTCGCACCATCGCTGGCCGTGTTGCTGGTACTGCGCTTCCTGTTCGGCATTGCGATGGGTGGCGAGTGGGGCATTGGCGCATCTCTGGCGCTGGAGAGCATTCCGGTCAAATCGCGCGGTCTGGTCTCGGGCTTGCTGCAGAGCGGCTACCCGTGTGGCTATTTTCTGGGTGCAATTGCCTACTGGGTGGTGTTCGACGCATTGGGCCTGGGTTGGCGCGCGATGTTCGTGGCCGGCGCACTGCCCGCGCTGCTGGTGCTCTACGTGCGCAGCAAGGTACCCGAGTCACCGGTGTGGCAAGCCAGCCAGAAATCGGGTCAGGCACGCAAGAGCGTGCGCGAATCCATGCATGGGCAGTGGAAGCGGCTGCTCTACATGATGCTGTTGATGATGGCCTTCAACATGTTCAGTCACGGCTCGCAGGACATGTATCCGACCTTCCTGAAATCTCAGCTGCATTTCGGCACCGGCACGGTGACGATCCTGACCATGCTGCTCAATCTCGGCGCGATTGTCGGTGGCTTGAGTTTCGGTGCCTGGTCCGAGCGTATCGGGCGTCGTCGCGCAATGATCGTGGCGGCGTTGCTGGCGCTGCCGTGCATCCCGCTGTGGACGTACGGTGGCTCGCTGGTGCTGCTGGGTTTGGGGGCATTCCTGATCCAGGTGATGGTGCAGGGCGCCTGGGGCATCGTGCCGACTTATCTCAACGAGCTGTCGCCGGATGACGTGCGCGCCACCTTGCCCGGGTTCGCCTATCAGCTGGGTAACCTGCTGGCAGCCAGTACGGCCACGGCGCAGTCCTGGCTGGCCGAGCAGAACGGCGGCAACTATGCGCTGGTGATGGCCTCGTGGATGGCGGTGGTGGCGGTGCTGCTGGCCATGCTGGCCTGGCTCGGGCCGGAAGTGCGCGGGATCGGGTTCGGCAGGTCCGGCTCCTGATAGAATCTGCAGTTTGCACATTCGAAGAGACAGACAATGAAAGCTGGCAAGGACAAGGTGGTTTCGCTGCATTACACGCTGACCGTGGATGGCGAGAAGGTGGAAAGCTCGCACGATCGCGACGAGCAATTGTGGGTGCTGCTCGGTCACGGCCAGCTGATCCCGGGTCTGGAAAATGCACTCGAAGGTCATGAGGCGGGGGAGACGCTGCAGGTCGAAGTGGCAGCGGCCGAAGGTTATGGCGAGCGTCAGGAAGACCAGATCCAGCGCATGTCGAAAAAGTATTTCCCGCAGGCCAATCGCCTGAAGCCCGGCATGGTGACTGTGCTGCAGCTGAAAGAAGGCGGCCAGCGGGCAGTGACCGTGCACAAGGTGGGTATGAGCGCTATCGACGTCGATCTGAATCACCCGATGGCCGGCAAGACCCTGCATTTCGATACCACTATCGGTGAAGTGCGCGACGCGACCGAAGAGGAAATCAAGCACGGTCACGCCCATCCGCCGGGTAGTGCAGAGCACTGAGCCTGCTTCAATACAGTGAAATCGAAACGGCGCCTTGAGGCGCCGTTTTTCGTTCGCCCCTTTTCCCTTGGGGAGAAGGTGGGGATGATGGGGGGTTTGATCTTGGTTCTGAGCTGGCTCTTGCTCTGGCTTGCAGTGGGCGTGCGGCGGAGCAGTGGTCAATTCAACAACCGCTTCCCATACGCAAAATGGTCACCCCAATACGGCCCGTCGATATCGTCGAGGCGCACCGTGCCGCCGCTGTTCGGCGCATGCACGAAGCGGCCTTTGCCAACGTACACCCCGACATGGCTGATCCCGCCGCTGGTGGCAAAAAACACCAGATCGCCGCTGGCGAGTTGAGTCATGTGGCGCACTTTCTGACCGTCCATTCGCGACATGTCATGTGAGGTGCGCGGCAAGTTGATGCCGGCAGCCGTGCGGTAGATGTAATCGACCAGGCCACTGCAGTCGAAGCCGCTGTCTGGCGTATTGCCACCCCAGCGGTACGGTGTTCCAACCAGACCAATGGCACGGAACAGGATGTCGTTGGCCTCACCGGCACTGGCTGCCGAGGGCGCGCGTGCTGGCAGGTCAGCCAGTGACGAGTGCGAAGTCTTGTAGGTGGGCTGCTTCTTGCGTGCCGGAGCGCTGGAGCAGGCAGTCAGCAGGCTGATGGTCGCAGCGAGCAGGAGAGTCGTTGTGCCGCGCCCGATCAAGGGCATGGGCAAGCGACGAGCTGCTTGATCCTGGCGCATGGGACAACCTCGGCGTGATTCGCGTCTGAGGTTATCAAATCAATGGCTTGGAGGAAAGTTCTCAGGAATTGGTCGAACTAGAGTGCTGTGGGTTCATTGGGGTGTCGGGCGACGCGGGCAGGGGATCCAGACTGAACTGCACGGGGACGCGCACATAGCCTTCGATCGGCTTGCCATCCTTCATGGCCGGGTTGAAGTGCCATTGCATGGCGGCTTCGCTGGCTGCCTTGACCAGGCTGGGCACTGCCTTGGTCTTCGGATCCACTTCGACTTTGAGTGGCGTGCCGTCGGTGCCGACCAACACCATCAGCACCACAGTGCCTTCCTGCATGTTTTTGACGGCATCTTGCGGGTAATGAGGTTGCAGTTTGATGTTAAAGCTCAGGTCCGAGCTAGCCGGTCGATCAGGGGTGGTGGCTTGCAATGCCAGGGCGCTACTTGCCATGAGAACGCATAGGGCGGCAGTGCCGATACGGCGGCGGGCATTGCCGGGGCGGTGACGCTGGATCATCTGCAGGCGCTCCTTCAGTTGGGCAGGTTGAAGCCAGGGAATCAGGGCCGCAGGCGTGTTGCCGGCGGTGGTTTGCAGCAAGGTGTGTGCGTAGCAGGATTCATCGTCGGGCGAATGGCGCAGCACATGTTCATCGCAGGCCAATTCCATATCCAGCCGGAGGCGCGGTATGGCCAGCCACACCAGCGGATGGAACCAGAGCAGGGCGGTGCAGATTTCGGCCAGCAACCTCCACAGCGGATCGCCGCGGCGCAGATGGGTTGATTCGTGTTGGAGCACAAGACGTTGCTGTGCAGCTTCATAGCGTTCCAGGAAATCGGCCGGAAGCAGGATCAGGCTGCGCGTGCTCCATAGCACGGCCGGTCCGGCCGGATGGACGAGCAGGCGAGTCGAATCAATGGCTGAACAGACTTTTTGCAGGCCCTCTACAAGGGCTTTAGGCGGGCGCCTGCTGTCACGCAAGATCTGGCCGTATTGCAGCAGAATTCTCAGTATGCCTGCCGCCGCCCCCGCGCCCCAGCATGCCAACGCGCTTGGTATGCGTGTCGCGATCATCTCAGGCCTGGCGACAAGTGAGATGGAGCCAGGTGAAACCTGCAAGGGCGCGATAGTGGTCCATGCTGATGGCAAGGTCGGAAGCCACGGCAGGCTGGCCAGTACGCATGGCAGCAGCCACAGCGAGAATGCTGGCCCGGCGCCAAACCATCTCCGCGCGGGTACTCGCAACACAAGTACGAGCAGCAGGCCGAGGGTGAAATTGAGCAGCGCCGGGAGCATCTTCAGCGTGCCTTCTTGTCGATGGCGTCGATCAGCTGGCGCAGCTGCGCCATGTCGTTCTCAGAGAGCCGCTCATGCTGGCTGAAGTGCGCCAGCAGCGGCGTCACCTTGCCGCCGAATACCCGATCGAGCAGGCTGCGGCTCTCGTACTTTTGCCAATCCTCGCGTCGCAATTGCGGTGAGTAGAGATAGCGGCGACCGTCTTTTTCCGCGCTGACCGCGCCCTTGCCAAGCAGGCGATTGAGCAGGGTGCGGATGGTTTTTTCATGCCAGCCAGTCGGTTCGATCAGCTGGGCGACGATCTCTTCAGAGGTGCGCGGGGCTTGCTGCCACAACACGTCCATGACGTGGCTTTCGGCCTCGGTGATGACTATCGGTTGTTGCTTGGGCATGGCGCGCTCCAATTTGGATTACATGCGTAGTCCAATAAAATACTACGCGTGTAATTCAAATCCGGCAAGCCGCTGGTCAATCTCCCGTCTGGGATAAGTAAATGCTGCGCACTGAGGTCCTTTTTGTGTCTGGATCAAACCTGGCGAAGGCTCTCGACGCAGGTCGCAGTCGAAAGATGTACATGTGACAAGATATCCACGCTTGGCAACTCCACCGCGATGCCCTGCGCCAACGGCGGAGAGTTCAGTAGGCCGCAGTAAGTGGTATTCCCGCCACGGCTGATTGATCAGCGTGGTTTGACTGTAATGTCCTGTTCGGCAAGTGTGCGATCGTGGATGTCCCAAGCCCGCAGTCGGTATTTGCCCGGCCGCAAATAGAGATTGGTACCGGCACTGGCGTGCAGGAATGCGTAGCGATCGGCAGCTACTGCATCGTTGGTTTCATCCGCGTAATGAGCGTCGACCACGCAAGGTATGGTGACCTTGCACATGTTGGTGTTGATCGGGACGGGAAAACGTTGACCTTGCAGCGAGAGCCAATCGGGGCGTCGGGTATTGACGATGGTGTGGAACATCTTTCCGGCGTCAACCGAGTTGTGCACGATGGTCGAAGGCTGGACATAGCCGCTTTCAACCGAGCCTTGTGCTGACGGTGGCAGCAGCACATTGACGTCGTACCAGGTAGGGTGCTGGCTCCAGACGATGCCGTTATTGCGGTTGACCAGAACGATCGGTTCGCTGGGTTTGAACTCCAGGATCAAGCGGTCGTAGGCATCATCGCCTCTGGGAACCTGCTCACGGAGTTGAGACTGGTCGATTGAAAAGGGCTCGATGCCAGTCAACCGTTTCAAGTGGGCAGCCATCGGCAGTATGTTGTTCAGGCGGCCTTTTGCCTTGTCGATGTGGGCATAGCCGGCATGCACGAACAATCGCGCGTTGGGGTCGTGGGCAAACACTTTCTTGTAAAGATTCTCTGCCTGGCCCGCTTCGCGGTCGGCTTGCTGCCTCTCGTCCACGTCGTAGGACACAACCTTGAATCCGAGCCTGAGCGCAGTACGAACAATTTCGCCGTAGGTAGGTTCATGCAGATATTCGGTGCCGCTTGATTTGAGCGGATAGCCGCGCTTTGCCAACGCCGAGTCCTTGTCGATCAGTGCTTCGGCAGCAAAATAGTTGAAGCCTTGTGCACGAAGTTTCGGCAACAACTCGAGAGTCAATTCGCGTGTATGCGCATCATGATGTGCTTCATTGATCAGCACCAGTTGCCGGCTGGCGGTGAGCTTTGTGATTTCATCGACGGCGTCGGCCGACTTGAAATCAGCGGGCGTTGGCAGGCTATCGTCTGCCGATTGATGCACTTTCAGCGGGAAGTCGCGCAAGGCCTCGTTGTACAGACCCAGTTCGTTCTCGTTGGCAGCGAACATCTGCAGTGCCAGTGGTCGCTCGGATGCGGACAGATCCTGCACCACATTCACCAGATACACGTATCGCGCCAAGTCGTTGGGCTGCTGTCGCAAGTCACGGAACATCTCGACCGCAGCGGTACTGAAGTGTTGGGCGTGAATTGCCGTGAGCGGCACGGCCATGAGGCAGAGCAGGACGGGAACCACTCGAAACAGCGCTCTCATCGACATTCAGACTCCCCAGTGAATGGCCGTTGTGACCTTTGTGAATCTAGCGTGCCTGTCTGACAGGAGTCAGGCAAGTCCCGCGAGACTTGTCGCTGTGGCTGCGAGCTATTGTTGTGATGGATTGCAGCTCCCGGATCAGTGGTCATTGAGCGGCGATGGGTACAATGCGTGACATGGATAATGTCACCTTGCACCGCGGCCATATACCGCTGTTGATCAGTCTGCCGCACGACGGTAGCTTCATCCCCGTCGATATTTCCGAACGCATGCAGCCCCCAGCGCGCCGTTCGCCGGATACTGATTGGCATGTGGCGAGGCTCTATCAACCCATGGCAATGGCGCTGGGTGCCAGTCTGATCCATCCACGCGCTTCACGTTATGTGGTTGATCTGAATCGCCCAGCGGACGGCCATGCGTTGTATCCGGGGCAGCGCGAAACCGGGCTGGTTTCAACTATCGGTTTCGATGGCGAGCCGCTGTATCTCGACGGCTGCGAGCCGGATGCTGCCGAAATTCAACGCCGCATCGACGAATACTGGAAGCCTTATCACCAGACTCTCGCGGACGAAGTGGCGCGACTCGTCGCCGAACATGGGCGGGTGGTGGTCTGGGAGGGGCATTCGATTCGCAGTGAAGTGCCGATGCTGTTCGAGGGTCGCTTGCCAGACCTCAATCTCGGCACGGCATCGGGTGCGAGTTGCGATCAGGCCCTGCAGCAGCGGCTGCAGGATTGTCTGCATGCGCAGTCACGCTTCAGTTTTGTCATGAATGGCCGATTCAAGGGCGGCTACATCACCCGTCACTACGGCAAGCCGGAGTCGCAGGTGCAGGCCGTGCAGCTGGAACTGGCGCAGCTCAACTACATGGATGAAGTCAGTTTCGCGTATGACGAAAGCAAAGCGGTCGTTTTGCAGCAGCTGATTGGCAAGTTGTTGCAGGCCTGCCTGGACTGAGTTCGCAGCGACCGATTCAGCGAGGCAGAGCGGCCACGCATTTCAGTTCGATCGCGATCGGTGTCGGCAAGGCCGTGATACCCAGCGTGGTGCGGCAGGCATCGACGCCCGCGAAATATTCCGCATACAGCCGGTTGTAACTGGCGAAGTCGCGTTGCATGTCGGTCAGGAAAACCGTGATGTCGACCAGATCATTCCATTGCGCGCCGCTGGCCTCGAGCACGGCGCGCACATTGGCGAACACCTGTCGGCACTGGGCTTCAATGTCGTAGCTGAGCAGTTTGCCGTCGGCATCATACTGATTTCCCGGGATTGCATTGTCGCCCGGCTGGCGTGGGCCGACGCCGGAAAGAAACAGCAGATCACCGACCCGGCGCGCATGCGGATAGGCGCCGACTGGAGCCGGAGCCTTGTCCGTGCGGACGCTGTTGTTGCTCATGCCGGTGACTGCCAGCGGCGGGTCAGTGCCGCGACGGCTTCTTCATAGGCTTGGGGCAACTGCTCGCGACCACGTACGTCAAGACCGAGGTCGTGGATGTGGCCGTTGTCCAGGCCGTAGATCCATGCGTGCACGGCCAGCTCCTGGCCACGCTCCCACGCTTCGCGCACCACGGTGGTATGGCAGACGTTGAGCGCCTGTTCCAGCGCGTTCAGTTCGCACAGATGCGCGTGACGCAGCTCAAACGACTGGGCCGGATCGAGCTTGTCCGCATGCTTCATGGCGATGTCGGTGATGTGCCGCAGCCAGTTGTCGATCAGGCCGAGGCGGCTTTCCTTCAACACCGCACCGACACCGCCGCAACCGTAATGACCGACGACGAGGATGTGCTTCACCTGCAGTACGTCAACGGCGAACTGGATGGTGCTCAGCGCGTTGAGGTCGGTATGCACCACCACGTTGGCCACATTGCGATGCACGAAAATCTCACCCGGCGGCAAGTCGACGATCTGCGTGGCGGGAACGCGTGAATCCGAGCAACCGATCCACAGGTAACGTGGTGCCTGCTGTTGCGACAATTCCTCGAAGAACGCAGGATCCTCTGCCGTAACCTTGTCGGCCCAGCGGCGATTATTGGCAAGCAGGTCTTTCAGAGAGTTCATCGAGTTTCCAGTGTGTTTCGGAATGCGGGATGCATGTCTATGGATCGACGGCCAGTGCGCCGTAGGCAATACAGATGTTCTTCGGTTCGGTGAAAAAGGCCAATGCCTCGTTGCCGCCTTCGCGTCCGATGCCGGATTGTTTCACGCCGCCGAAGGGCGTGCGCAAATCGCGCAACAGCCAGCAATTGATCCACACGATGCCGAATTCGAGTTGGGCGCCAAGCCGGTGGGCCCGCGACAGATCCCGCGTCCACAATGAGGCGGCCAGGCCGTAGCGGCTGTCGTTGGCAATCGCCAACGCTTCGGCTTCATCTTCGAACGGGATCAGGCAAACCACCGGGCCGAAGATTTCCTGCTGGTTGGTTTGCGCGGCGCTGGGAAGGCCTTCGATCACGGTCGGTGCGATGAACCAGCCATCCGCGCAACGCCCGGACACCTTGACCGGTTCACCACCACACAAAATCTGTCCGCCCTCCTCACGCGCCAGGGCGATGCATCCCATCACCTTGTCGAAGTGGGCTTTGGAGACCAAGGCACCGAGATTGCTGCCGTTCTCATTTGGATCACCAACGCGCAGCGCCTGTACGCGTTCGAGATAACGCTGGCGAAACTCATCGTAGATCGCACGCTGCACCAGCAAGCGCGAGCCGCACAGGCAGATCTCGCCCTGATTGGCGAAACCGGAGCGGACGATGGTGTCGAGGTTGGCGTCGGAGAGATCCGCATCGGCAAATACGATGGCTGGATTCTTGCCGCCCATTTCCAGTGAGACTTTCTTGAACTGAGGTGCAGCGGTGGCAGCGATATGCGCGCCCGTTGCGGTGCTGCCGGTGAATGAGATTGCCTTGACGGTCGGATGCGCAACCAGCGCCTGACCCACCGATGGGCCGCGGCCGTGCACGATGTTCAACACGCCTGGCGGAAAGCCGGCTTCGATGCTCAATTCACCGAGCAGCGCGGCCGTACATGGCGTCACTTCCGATGGTTTGGCCACCACCGTGTTGCCGCTGACCAGTGCTGGCGCAATTTTCCAGGTGAACAGGTAAAGCGGAAGATTCCACGGGCTGATGCAGCCAACCACGCCGAGCGGCTGGCGCAGGCTGTAATTGATCGCGCCGCTGCCGGGAGTTCCGCTTTCCATCGCGTGGGATTCGCTACCCCAGCCGGTCATTGCGGCAGCGAAGTAGCGCAGATTGCTGATCGCGCGAGGGATGTCCAGGCTGCGCGCAAGAGCCAGCGGCTTGCCGCTGTCACGTGATTCCAGCGCAGCAAATTCTTCCAGTCGCGATTCGATCAAGTCGGCCAGGCGCTGCAACAAGGTGGCGCGCTGATCGACCGGCGTACTCGCCCATTTGGTGGCCGCGCCACTGGCAGCGTCTACCGCAGCATCAACATCTGTCTGATCGGAATCCGGACATTGTGCAAATACGCTGGCCGTGGCTGGCTCGTGGACATCGATCCATGCATTGGCTTGAGACGCCTGCAGGCGTCCGTCGATAAGATTGGTCAGGCGCAGGTCAGGCATCTGCACAAGCTTAAAACTTGCGCCGCGCAAATGCACCGGACGCCAGCGTACGCGGCATTACAATGAGCGCATGCGGCCGCCGTCGACCGGCAGGCTGACGCCGGTGATGTAGCTGGCTGCCGGTGAGGCGAAGAAGGCTACTGCCGCCGCAGTTTCCGATGGATCGGCAAAGCGCCCCATCGGAATTTCCGCTGCCATCGCCTGCCGCACTTCCTGCTCGCTCTGGCCTGATTTCTGCGCTCGTGCCGTCACGATCTGTTCGATCCGTGGCGTATGCGTCGAGCCGGGCAACACGTTGTTGACGGTGATGCCTAACGGCGCCAGCTCGGTGGACAGAGTCTTGGCCCAGCTGGCCACCGCGCCGCGGGTGGTGTTGGAAACACCAATGCCGGGAATCGGCTCTTTCACCGAGGTGGAGATGATGTTGATGATGCGCCCCCAGCCGGCGTCGCGCATACCGGGAATTACCGCCTGTGCCAATACATGATTGGCCAGCAGATGCTGGCGCCAGGCGTCGAGAAAGGCCTCCAGCGTGGCATCGGCGATGGTACCTGGCGGTGGGCCGCCGCTGTTGTTGATCAGGATGTGCACGGGGTTGCTGGAGACCAGTGCGTTGGCCTGTGCGCGCAAGGCGTCGGTGGCAGCAGCATCAGCGACGACAAAACCATGACGTTGTGCGGCGTGGATGCGTGGCAAGGCCTCGACCAAGGCGGTCAGCACATCCTCGCGCCGCGCCAGCACGGTGACACTGGCACCCAGTTGCGCGAGTTCTATGGCACTGGCGCGGCCAATCCCCTGAGTGGCGCCGCAGACCAGCGCATGTCGTCCAGTCAGATCCAGTTGCATCGATGTATTCCTCGTCAGTGCAGCAGCAGTCGCATGCTCAGAGCGGCCAGCCAGCTGAGCCAGCCCAGCCAGGGACTGTAACGCCAGACGGATTTCCAGCGATTGATGCGGGCATCGCCAAGTGCGGGCAGGGCAGGCGAGCGCAATACATGTTGCAGTCGCGCCCAAGTGCGCATGCTGCTGGCCTTGCCCTGTTCGGGTTCGGCAATGATCTTCCATTGCTGTGGGTAGTGCCGACGCAGCACGCTGGCAATCCGGTACTGCGCAAAATAGGACAGCACGAACAGCGCGACACCGCCAAGCAAAAGGGTGAGATAGAGATAGATCATGGCGCGCTATGGTTGCCGCTGTGCCATGGCAGCATCGAGCGCAGCGAGCCGAACAACCCGGTGCCTTCCGGAGCCTTCTTGCAGAGCGAGTTTTCGATGGCCTTGGCGTAGGTCTTGTCCATCAAGCCGACCCACAGCGAACCATCCGGGCCGTGCTGGATGCTGAAGCTTCCGGTTGAATTCATCTGCAGACTGGCGGCACTTGAGGTGTTGATGGAGGCGGGTGACTGCTCCCAGTAGGTGTTGCCGGATTGTTGGGCAGCGGAGCTGTAGACGAGCATGTAGCGCGCCGATTTACTGGCTATTTCCAGGCTGCCAAACGCGCCCGTGGTTTCCTCGCTCCAGCCCATGTGCTCGCACAAGCCGATGTCTTCCGAGTGGATCGGCTGGAAGCCTTCGTCGAGCAGCACGATGGTCGGTGCAAACAGGTAGCTGGCATGCAGCCAGCGGCCATTCAATTCCGACTTCAACGCGACCTTGTATGGCAACGTCACGTCAGTCGGCAAGCGAAATGCCAGGAAATAACTGTGTGTGCCGTTGAGGTTGGCCACCATGCTGCCCGGGCCCATCGTGAACTTGCGTGGCTGCCACGGCAGCATGTTGCGATAGGAGAAATCGGCAAAGCTGCTGCAGCACGGCGTAGCGCCCTGCAGATGTTGCCGCGAGGTCTGCAGCGGATCGCCGAGCTCTTCCGATGGCGGACGCAGATTGGGCGGCAACAAGTCCTTGGCGCTATGACAGCCGGAAAGCAGGATCAGTACGCTTAATGTGGTGGTCTGGAAAAATGATCGATAAGACATGTCAGGTGAGGGTACTCAGAATTCGGCCGTTCCTGCCGCTCGCGGATAAGGAATGGCATCACGGATGTTGGCCAGGCCACAGATATAAACCAGCAGGCGTTCAAAGCCCAGCCCGAAGCCGGCGTGTGGCACCGTGCCGTAACGCCGCAGGTCGCGATACCAGCCATAGGTTTCCGGATCGATATCGAACTGGGCCATGCGTCGGTCGAGATAGTCGAGGCGTTCCTCACGCTGTGATCCACCGATGATCTCGCCGATGCCGGGAGCCAGCACATCCATTGCGGCCACGGTTTTTTCGTCATCGTTGAGGCGCATGTAGAAGGCCTTGATCGCCTCGGGGTAGTTCATTACGACCACGGGGCGGCCAATATGTTTCTCGGCCAGATAACGCTCGTGTTCAGTCTGCAGGTCAACCCCCCAAGCCACCGGGTATTCGAATTTTTCACCGGATTTCTTCAGGATCTCGATGGCGTCGGTGTAATTGATGCGCTCGAATGGTTGCGTGATAAAGGCTTCCAGTCGCGTGATGGCATCCGGTTGCACCCTCTCGGCGAAGAATGCCAAATCGTCGGCGCGCTCATCCAGTACGGCCTTGAAAATCGCCTTGAGGAAGGCTTCGGCGCAATCGGCATCCGCAGCGAGGTCTGCAAAGGCGATCTCCGGTTCGACCATCCAGAACTCCGCCAGATGGCGCGCGGTGTTGGAGTTTTCTGCGCGGAAGGTCGGGCCAAACGTATACACCTTGCTCATCGCCAGGCAATAAGCCTCGACATTGAGCTGACCGGACACCGTGAGAAACGCTTCGCGACCGAAGAAATCCTTGCGGAAGTCGATCTTGCCGTCCGGCGTGCGAGGCAGGTTGGCCAGATCCAGCGTGGACAGCCGGAACATGTCGCCTGCACCCTCTGCATCCGAAGTGGTGATGATCGGCGTGTTGATCCAGAAGAAGCCCTGCTCGGTGAGATGGCGGTGGATCGCCGTCATCATCGTATGGCGCACGCGGGTCACCGCGCCGAACAGGTTGGTGCGCGGACGCAGATGGGCGACTTCGCGCAGGAACTCCATCGAATGCTGCTTGGGCTGGATCGGATAGGTTTCCGGATCATCGACCAGGCCGGTCACGATGACTTCGGTTGCCTGGATCTCGAAGGCCTGGCCCTTGCCCTGCGAAGGTACCAGCGTGCCGGTCACGATCACGCCGGCACCGGCGGTGAGATGCCTGATCTCGCTGTCGTAGTTGGCCAGCGTGGCCGGGGCTACGGCCTGAATCGGGTTGAAGCAGGAGCCATCGGTGACATTGACGAAGGACAGACCGGCCTTGGAGTCGCGACGCGTGCGAACCCAGCCGCGGACAGTGACGGTGCTGCCAGCTTCGATGGCGCCGGACAACGCCTGTTTCACGCTGGGTACTGTCGAACTGGCCACGGTCATGAATTGAAACTCCTGCCTGCGCACCGCATATCGGCGCATATGTAAATGAATAGCGCAATCACGCTCGTGCGTGTCGGGCCAAACCCGCATGATAATGTAGCCAGCACCCGGGCTGCGAGCTTCCGCGCCACTTTTGTCAGGTCATCAACCCAGAGCAAGTCATGACGATCACCATCACTCCCATCGCCAACGAACGCATGCGTCATTATCTTGCGAGCACGCCGAGCGCTGCTGGCGTGCGTTTCGGCGTCAAGCGCACGGGTTGCTCGGGTTTCTCGTACGTGGTGGATCTGGCTGACGCGCTCGGCGACGGCGACCAAGTAGTTGACGTGGATGGCGTGCCGCTGGTTGTCAATGACAAGAGCCTGGCCATGGTCGATGGCACCGTAATCGACTTCCAGCGGCAGGGCCTGAACGCCAGTTTCGTGTTCCACAACCCGAATGCCACCGGCGAATGCGGCTGCGGCGAGAGCTTTACCGTCGGCTGAGCGCTGCATGTCCTCAACGGGCAGGTTTTTCAATAACTTGCACTGTGGTTTGAGAGCGTCGTACAATTCCGCTTCTGTCCGCACCCGAAAGGGCGCAGGCGGGACACTTGCCTCACCGCAACGGCGGGAGGCTGCCAGGCCGCAAGGCCGCATCCACAAGGAGTCAACCCACAATGACCCTGCGTCATTACGAAGTTGTGTTTCTGGTCCACCCTGACCAGAGCGAACAGGTTCCGGCCATGATCGAGCGCTACAAGTCGGTTATCGAAACCGACGGTGGCAAGATCCATCGCCTTGAAGACTGGGGCCGTCGTCAGCTGGCCTATCCGATCGTCAACCTGGCCAAGGCCCACTACGTGATGTTCAACATCGAAGTGAGCCAGAACGCGTTGAACGAGCTGGAGTCGGGTTTCCGCTTCAACGATGCCGTGCTGCGCCACTTGGTGGTGCGCCGCGACGAGGCCGATCTCGAGCCGTCCTTCATCCTGAAGTCGAAGGAAAAGGATGACGCCAAGTCTTCGCGTCGCCGTGATGACGACAGCGATGGTGATGAGCGTCCGGGCCGTCGCGATCGCGACGATAGCGACAGCGATGACAACGATCGCGACAGCGACGACTGATAGGAATCGAAGACCATGTCCAAGTTTTTCCGCCGCCGCAAGTTCTGCCGTTTCACTGCAGAAGACATCAAAGAGATCGACTACAAGGATCTCAACACCCTGCGTCAGTACGTCACTGAAAACGGCAAGATCGTGCCGAGCCGCATCACCGGTACCAAGGCGCGCTATCAGCGTCAGCTGGCTACCGCGATCAAGCGCGCACGTTTCCTGTCGCTGTTGCCGTACACCGACAATCACGACGTCTGATTGAACACCCGGGAATCGGGAATGGAGAATAGGGAATCGCAGTAGCAACTGCTTTCCCACTCTCGACTCCCCATTCCCGATTCCCATCCTTCGGACAACCGTCCCTTGGCTGCGTCGGTGCAAACCGACGCTAACGAATAAGGAAGCATCATGGAACTCATTCTTCTGCAGAAGGTTCGCAACCTGGGTGATCTCGGCGACAAGGTCGTCGTGAAGCCTGGTTACGGCCGCAATTTCCTGCTGCCGCAGGGCAAGGCCGTGCGCGTCAATGCTGCCAATCTGGAAGCATTTGAACAGCGTCGTGCCGAATACGAAGCCAAGGCACAGACCTCATTGTCTGACGCCGAGGCACGCAAGGCCAAGCTGGCTGACGTGTCGGTGACCATCGCCGCTCACGCCAGTGCCGAAGGCAAGTTGTTCGGTTCAGTCGGTCCGCGCGATATCGCCGAGGCTCTGGCTGCGGTTGGTCACGACGTCAACAAGGGTGAAGTGATTCTGGGCGAAGGCCCGCTTCGCCACACCGGCGAGTACGACGTCGCGCTGCATCTGCATGCTGACGTGCACACCACCGTCAAAGTGGTTGTGATCAACGAATAAATTGCATCTCATCCTCGTGATGAAACAAACGGGCGCCGCAAGGCGCCCGTTTGTTTTGCGGGATTCGGCTGCTGGCTCCGAGTTAAAACGTTCGAGACTCGTTTCTTCCCCCGTTCACGGGGGAAGAGGCCCGCAGGGCAGATGGGGCAGCTCTTGATCTTCAAGCCACAACCCGATTTATCCCCAACAACACACAGCTTATCCACAGACTTATTGTCTCGGTGGATGAGATGCGTCCGCGTATGATGGCTGTCAGCCCAGCGACTTCGCCGATGTAGTTGCGTCACCCGTTTTTCCGTGAGGTAAGTCGATGTCATTCGTGCCCGATCGCAAGTCTTCTTCAGCGGCCATCGAGGCCTTGCGCGTGCCACCTCACTCCATCGACGCCGAGCAAGCCGTGCTTGGTGGCCTGATGCTGGCCCCGGATGCGCTGGACAAGGTTGCCGACAAACTCAGCGAGGGTGATTTCTACCGCAAGGATCATCGCCTCATCTGGCGTGCCATCAACGAGTTGGCGAACAAGGGCATGCCTTGCGATGCAGTGACCCTGGGCGACTGGTTCGAGACCAATGAGCTGGCCGAGATGGTTGGCGGCGCGAGTTATCTGATCGAGCTGGCCAACAGCACACCAAGCGCCGCCAATATCGTCGCCTATGCCGACATCGTGCGCGAAAAATCAGTAATGCGGCAGTTGATTGATGCAGGTACCTCGATCACCGAAGATGGCTATCGACCCGAAGGCAAGAGCGTGCAGGAGGTGCTGGAAAGCGCGGAACAGCGGGTATTCCACATTGCCGAATCCGGTGCGCGCGGCAAGAAGGACTCCGTCTCGATGCGCGAAGCGGTCAAGGATGCGTTCCGGCTGCTGAGCGAGCGCTATCAGAACAAGGGCCAGCTGACCGGTATTTCCACCGGTTTCGACGATCTTGACGCGCTCACCTCGGGTTTGCAGCCATCCGACCTGATCATCGTGGCGGCCCGTCCCTCAATGGGCAAGACCGCCTTTTCAGTCAACATCGCCGAATCTGCAGCCCTGCGCAGCAAGAAGGCGGTGGTGATTTTTTCGATGGAAATGTCGTCATCGCAGCTGGCGTTCCGATTGATTTCATCGGTGGGGCGCATTCATCAGCAGCATTTGCGCAACGGTGACCTGCAGGAAGAGGACTGGCCGCGCGTTTCCAACGCCATCGCGATCTTGAACGACGCCAAGATTTTCATCGACGACACGCCGGGCCTGTCGCCGGTGGAGCTGCGTTCGCGTGCGCGTCGACTGCATCGCGAACATGGTGGCTTGGGGTTGATCGTGATCGATTACCTGCAGTTGATGGCAGTGCCCGGCAACAAGGAGAATCGCGCCACCGAGATTTCAGAAATTTCGCGTTCACTCAAGGGCCTTGCCAAGGAGTTGAACGTGCCGGTGATCGCCCTGTCCCAGCTGAACCGCTCGCTCGAGCAGCGCGCCGACAAGCGTCCGATGATGTCCGATCTGCGCGAGTCCGGCGCCATCGAGCAGGACGCCGACGTGATCATGTTCATCTACCGCGACGAGTACTACAACAAGGAATCGCCGGACAAGGGCATCGCCGAAATCATCATCGGCAAACAGCGCAACGGCCCCACCGATACCTGCAAGCTGACCTTCCTCGGGCACTACACCAAGTTCGAGAACTACGCGCCGGATTCGTTTGTGGGGAGTTTTGATTGAAGTCAGGGAATAGAGAATCGGGAATAGGGAATCGTTCGAGCTGGCTCGCTCGCGATGCTCTTGCTTCTTGCCATTCCCGATTCCCAACTCCCGATTCCCGGCCACTATGAGTCGCACCACCGTTGCCACCATCCACCTTGGCTCCTTGCGGCATAACCTGGCGCGGCTGAAAGCGCTGGCGGCACCGGCCAGAGTCATGGCGGTGATCAAGGCGGATGCTTACGGCCACGGATTGGAGCGGGTCGCGCGCGCGCTCAACGACGATGCCGAAGCCTTTGCGGTCGCCGCGCTCGGTGACGGATTGCGGCTGCGGGCGGCCGGTCATCGACAGCGCATTGTGGTGTTGTCCGGGCCGGACAGTCCGCACGACATCGCTGAAATGCAGCGTCTGCAGCTGGATGCGGCGATTCACCACGATGCACAGCTGCATTGGCTGGCGCAGGCGGCGCCTGAGCGTGGACGTTTGCGTGTCTGGCTGAAGATTGACAGTGGCATGCATCGGCTCGGTTTCGCGCCGGAGCGCGTGGCGGCGGTGCACGCACAGCTTGCTGCGATGGCGGGAATCGATTCCGAAATTGGTTTGCTCACGCATTTCTCCGACTCGGAAGTGTTCGAGGGCGCGCAGACACCGGCGCAGATTGCACGCTTTGTCGAAGCCACCAAGACGTTCGATGGGCCCCGTTCGCTGTCCAACTCGGCTGCCGTGCTGGGTTGGCCGGATGCGCGTGGTGACTGGGTGCGTACGGGCGGCTTGTTGTATGGGCTTTCTGTCGTCGATGATAAAAGCGGCGGTGATTTCGGTTTCAGGCCGGCGATGACGCTGAGCACGCGATTGATTGCGATCAACCGGATCGGCAAGGGCGAGCGGATTGGTTACGGCGGTAGCTGGAGCTGTCCCGAAGACATGCCGGTAGGCGTTGCCGCGGTCGGTTATGGCGACGGCTATCCGCGCAGCGCCGTTGCCGGCACGCCGGTGTTGGTCGGTGATCGGCGGGTCCCGTTGATCGGTCGCGTATCGATGGATCTGATCACGCTGGATCTGCGTGAGGCACCGGATGCCGCCATCGGCGATCGCGTGGTGCTGTGGGGACCGCAGTTGCCAGTCGAATCCATTGCCGATGCCGCCGGCACGATTTCCTACGATCTCACCTGCGGCATGACCCGTCGCGTGCTGTTTGTCGAGGATGAAAGCTGACAGCTTTCGTCGTGGTTTGCGTCTCGCGATTTGCGATGAGCGCAGGCTAAGCTCGGTTTTCTCATTCGTCTTTCTGCGCAGGAACCCTCCATGGCCAAAGCCAAGACCGCATACGTCTGCACCGATTGCGGCGCCGAACACAGCAAGTGGCAAGGTCAGTGTGTCGAGTGTGGTGTGTGGAATACGCTCAGCGCGGTGGTGCTGGAACCGTCCACCGCAGGCAAAGCCTCGGTTGGTGCGCAGCGTTCGAGTTATGCCGGTGCGGCCGCCGGTGCGGCGCGAATCACGCCGCTGACCGAGGTGGCCTTGACCACCGAGGCGCGCACGCATACCGGCATCGGTGAGTTGGATCGCGTGCTTGGTGGCGGTCTGGTGCAAGGTTCGGTGGTATTGATCGGTGGCGATCCCGGGATCGGTAAATCGACCCTGCTGCTGCAGGTGTTGGGCACGCTCGGCCTGCAGCTGCCCAGTGTCTACGTCACCGGCGAGGAATCGCTGGCTCAGGTGGCGTCGCGTGCGCAACGGCTTGGTTTGCCGCTGGAGCCGTTGCAGGCACTGGCCGAAACCTGCATCGAGCGGATTCTCGAACAGGCTGCGGCAACCCGGCCGAAGGTGCTGGTCATCGACTCGATCCAGACGATCTGGACCGAACTGCTTACCGCCGCCCCCGGCTCGGTGTCGCAGGTGCGCGAGTCGGCCGCCAAGCTGACTCGTTTCGCCAAGGAAACCGGTACCGCCGTGTTCCTGGTCGGCCACGTCACCAAGGAAGGCGGCATCGCCGGCCCGCGCGTGCTCGAACACATGGTCGATGCCGTGCTGTATTTCGAGGGCGAATCCGGCAGTCGTTTTCGTGTGCTGCGCGCGTTCAAGAATCGCTTCGGCGCGGTCAACGAACTGGGCGTGTTTGCGATGTCGGACAAGGGTCTGCGTGAAGTGCCCAATCCGTCGGCGATTTTCCTGTCCGCGCACAGCGGGCCGACATCGGGCAGCGCCGTGATGGTCACACGCGAAGGCACCCGGCCGTTGCTGGTGGAGGTGCAGGCGCTGGTCGATCAATCCTCATTGGGCAACCCGCGTCGGGTCACTCTGGGTCTGGAGCAGAACCGCCTGGCGATGTTGCTGGCGGTGCTGCATCGCCACGGCGGGGTGGCGGCTTACGATCAGGATGTGTTCGTGAATGTGGTCGGCGGCATCCGCGTGCAGGAAACCGCAGCCGATCTTCCGGTGCTGCTGGCGGTGCTGTCCAGTCTGCGCGACAAACCCTTGCCGGAACACATGATCACCTTCGGCGAAGTCGGCCTTTCCGGCGAGATCCGTCCCGTGCCCAATGGTGAGGAGCGTCTGAAAGAAGCTGCCCACCATGGTTTTCAGCGAGCCATCGTGCCCAAGGCGAATGCGCCGAAGAAAGGCAAGGTCGGCGACATGGTGGTGGTCGGAGTGGAGCGCTTGAGCGAAGCAATCGACGCCTGCCGTTGAGTGCTGCATTCAACCCATGGGGCGATGCAGGAGCATTTCCAGCACGAATTTCGAGCCGAAAAACGCCAGCGCCAGCAATGCCATGCCGGTCAGCGTGAGATTGACAGCACTTCGCCCGCGCCAACCGTGGCGCCAACGTCCCCACAGCAGTGCACCGAAGATCAGCCACGCCAGCGTGGTGAGCACCGTGGTGTGCACGAGGTGCTGTGCGCGGATATTGCTGATGAACATCATGCCGCTGAACAGCGTGAGGGTAAGCAGCGCAAAGCCACCACCAATCAGCCGGAACAACAGATTTTCGGTTTGTGTCAGCGGCGGCAGCGCGCGTACCAGACGACCTGGACGGTGGGTGCGCAGCGCCCGCTCCTGCAGCGCCAGCAACAATGCCAGCACGGCCGCGATCGACAGAATGCTGTAGGCGAGCAGGGCAATCGCCACATGCAGCTTGATCTGCCAATCCATCGGTTTGGGTGCGGTCGGTGGTGCCAGGAAGATATCCAGCGCCAGCATCAGCGCAGCCAGCGGAAACACGACCACGCCAAGTCCGGTAACCGGACGCGCCAGATTGACCAGCAAGGTCAGCAGCGCGATCACGCAGGCCACCAGCGATAGCGCAGAGAAAAAGTGCAGATCGAGATGGCCGCCATGGGCGCCGAGCAGGACGCCGACGTGCAGCAATACGGCAAGTGCCGCAGCAGGCAGGCCAAGGCGCCGCAACGAATGCGGGCATCCGGTCAGTGGCGCGGCAAGAATGAGCGCGGCGCCGACATACAGCGCGATGGCAATAATGGATGGCAAGGCAATCGACATGTCGCGGAAGTGTGGCACAGGCCTGTCAATCGGTGAATGCGGGCGCGTCAGGAAATCGACACCAACATGACGTGCGAGGCTTTGCTGCAATGGCTGCCGGCTGATCTTGAGCGTCTGGTATATTTGACGGCTGATTCCCCAACTGTGCCGCCATCATGTTCGAGTCGCTGACCCAACGTCTTTCCACCACCGTCAATCGCCTGCGCGGCCGCGGACGTTTGACCGAGGAAAACATCCGCGAAGCCCTGCGCGAAGTGCGCATCGCCTTGCTCGAGGCGGACGTGGCGCTGCCGGTGGTGCAGGCGTTGATCCAGCGGATCAAGGTGCGCGCAGTCGGTCAGGATGTGCTCAAGAGCCTGTCGCCAGGCCAGGCGCTGGTGAAGGTGGTGAGCGATGAGTTGACCGTCGTGATGGGCAGTGCCAATACCGAGCTCAACCTGGCCCAGCAACCGCCAGCCGTGGTGTTGATGGCCGGTCTGCAGGGCGCGGGCAAGACCACCACGGTGGCCAAGCTGGCGCGCTTGCTCACCGAGCGCAAGAAAAAGAAGGTGATGGTGGTCAGTTGCGACGTCTACCGTCCGGCGGCTATCGAGCAGCTGCGTACTCTTGCTGAGCAGGTCGGGGTCAAGTTCTTCCCGTCCGAGGCGGGCCAGGATCCGGTGGCTATCGCCAGGGCCGCAGTCGCTGCGGCCAGGCGCGAAGTGGTGGACGTCTTGCTGGTGGATACCGCCGGTCGCCTGCATGTGGATGAGGCGATGATGGCCGAGATCCAGGCCTTGCATGCAGCGATCACGCCGGTCGAGACGCTGTTCGTGGTCGATTCGATGACCGGCCAGGATGCAGCCACGACCGCCAAGGCGTTCAACGAGGCGCTGCCGCTTACCGGCGTGGTGCTGACCAAGACCGATGGTGACGCCCGTGGCGGTGCGGCCTTGTCGGTGCGTTACATCACCGGCAAGCCGATCAAGTTCCTCGGCGCAGGCGAAAAGAGCGACGCGCTGGAGCCGTTCCATCCGGATCGTCTGGCCCAGCGCATTCTTGGCATGGGCGATGTGCTGTCGCTGGTCGAGGAAGTCGAGCGCAAGGTCGATCAGGACAAGGCGCAGAAGCTCGCCCAGAAGGTGATGAAGGGCAAGCGTTTCGATCTGAACGACATGAAGGATCAGCTGGAGCAGATGGGCAACATGGGCGGGCTGGCCGGTCTGATGGACAAGCTGCCCGGCGTATCCAGCCTTCCGGACAGCGTCAAGTCCAAGGTCAACGACGGCGAGATGAACAAGATGGTCGCGATCATCAACTCGATGACCGCGAAGGAGCGTCGTCACCCGGATCTGCTCAAGGGCTCGCGCCGTGCCCGCGTGGCACGCGGCTCGGGCACTCAGCCGGCTGACGTCAATCGTCTGCTCAAGCAATACATGCAGATGGAAAAGATGATGTCCAAGCTGGGCCGCGGCGGCAGCAAGGGCCTGATGCGGCAGATGCGCGGCGCCATGAAGGGCATGGGCGGCATGGGTGGTTTGCCGCCGATGCGCTGAAGGGCGAGAAAAGAGTGTTGATGAGTGAGAAACGAGAGAAGTGCGACGAGCTCGGCTTTCCCTCACTTCTCACTCTTCCACACTCACTCCTGCTCCACAGCCTCTTCCCTTTTCCTGAAAAACCGCTAAAATGCCCCGTTTACCGCGCACGGCTCTCGTGTGCCTGCCGCCGGTTCGGCAATTCTGGAGTTTTACCATGGTCAAGATTCGTCTTTCGCGCGGTGGCGCCAAGGGCCGTCCGTTCTACCACGTCGT